>Ga0315268_10000058_pt1 | contig 118432 bp, 102 predicted proteins | sample C1_top_MG_FD_204535 | JGI IMG/M metagenome (GOLD analysis project Ga0315268, IMG submission 204535) | Sediment microbial communities from Yellowstone Lake, YNP, Wyoming, USA - C1_top | ecosystem: Environmental > Aquatic > Freshwater > Lake > Sediment | place: USA: Wyoming | collected 2017-08-01
AATCGCCTATGCTGGCTGTCATTTGGAGAGCGGTCTGAACTTGGCTACTCTTATCGCCTGAATTTCCTTCCTTGCGGGTCTATCTTCTTCCGTATCTCATTTTTTACCAATTTCCGAACGATCACGTTTACGAAAATCTGTACCCATAAAGAACATGTAAGGATGGCGTTCCATGCTTTCATCCCATAACGAAAGCAAAGTTTCCACGCCGGTCTTCGCAGACTGGCTTTCCCGTAAATCCGGAATCTGTGCCAACATTTTCAGCGTCACAAGTGTAGCATACGGACAGGCATCATCCTTGCGTCCCGGTCCTCGAAATTTACCCAACTCTGGCGAGACCGTGCATCGCCAGCCATTTTCATGAACGAGTCCATTCAAATACTGGACCGCAGTTTGTATGCGCGGATCTTCGCCCAATCCCATCTTGATCAACGCGTAGACGATGACAGGCGCGTCGCATAATGCCCAAGCCCATTCGTCCTTTCCGCTCCCGCCGAAATGGACTGGAACATTCGTAGGCAATTGAAATGGTCCTTGTTTGGATTGATGTTCCATTACGCGGCGCACAATTTGTTTTATCAGCGGATCGTTGATATTCATTCCCAAATCCGCGATGAATGCCAGCTTATGAAAAGGCTGACTGGCGGATTTGTGGCTGTTCAACACGACGCCGGGCCAATCCGTTAATTCGGTTAGCAGAGCCTGGATTTTGGGATCCGCCAGCATTGCTTTTCGAACAGTGACGACCTGCGGATCGTTTTCCGGTTGTTCAAGCAAGTCGAGGCGCGTCCGGTATTCTATCCACGCTTCGCTTTGCAAAAGCCATTCGATGGTTTTATTATTCATGGGATTACTCACTTCATAAAGTTGTACGTTATGTTATGATTCTTGTTGGAGTTTATCATGAAGTTTATTCAAAACGCAAAATGGATATTCGCGCTTATTCCGCTTTCAATTTATATATTGATTCTATCCGCGGATGTGCCGCAAAACGTCAGTCATTTTTTTCAGGCATATTCCTTTGGATTATTTTTGCTCGCGCTATGCCTGCATTATTTTATTTTGCGCGAGAAACATACCGCGGCCACGCTTATCTTTTGGGGATTTAGCCTGATCCTGTTTGCCCTGCCGTTGGTCTTTTTATGGCACACAGCCTACTCGGATAATAAAGTATTCGCCGGATTCCTGCCTTATAAAGACGGCAAGAATTATTTTTCCGCCTCGCAAAAAATATTGAACGGTTTTCCGGCAGGAGGAAGTAGTCAGGGAACGTGGAGACCTTTATTCCCGGGATTGCTTTCATCATTATTATTGATCGCCGATGGAAACCTGCAATGGACTTTAGCCGCGTTGGTCTTCATGACAGCGGTTGCCGCGTTTTTATCCGCCAGACAAATTCAGCCGATTCTTGGCGCGCCTGCCTCCGCATATTACCTAACGCTTATTTATTTTTACATTCAAACATGGCTGGGCTACACCATGTCCGAGATTCCCGGCATGATATTTGGATGTCTGGGTTTTGCGTTAATATGGAAATCCGCGCAATCGCAAAAGAACCTCGATCTGATTTTAGGATTATTCCTGCTTGTTATCGGCGTGAGCGCGCGCGCGGGCGCGTTCCTTATTTTCCCCGCGCTTGCATTGTGGGCTGGTTGGGCATGGCGCGCCGAAAAACGATTTTCCTTCGCGGCGTTTTTTATTTCCATTGCAACCGTGATGATTTCACTCGCGCTTGTCAGTGGATTGTATCCGCGTTTGCTGGGCATAACAGAATCGGCGCAGGGAAATTTTGCCTATACCATTTATGGACAAGTGCGCGGCGGAATTGGCTGGCTAAACTCGGTCAAAGAACTCAACACATCACGACCTGAGTTGGTCTATCAAGAGGCATATCATTATTTTTTGCGGCATCCGTTTAGCTTATTGATCGGCGCGGCGAAATCCTATCGCGAATTTTTCTCCCCAAGTTACATCGGCATTTTTAGCTCAATATGGCGCGGCAATAATTTACTTGATACAGGCGTATGGTTCGTCAATCTCATTCTTATTGGCATCGGTTTATTTCAAAGCGTAAAAAACATTCGCGCGCCACACGCTTCGCTCGCGCTTGCCGGTTTTATCGGCATCCTTCTTTCCATTCCATTTCTTCCGCCAATTGATGGCGGCGCCCGCTTTTATGCCAGTACCATGCCATTCTTTTTTCTTATCCCCGCGTTCGCGTTGAAAACGAAAAAGCAGATCGAGATAACTCAATTTATCAAACCGCTTTATTATTTTGGATTCATCCTGATCTTTATAACCGTTTTGCTTCCGCCTTTGACTCAACGGATCGCGGCTCTGCCGCAGTTCCATACTCTGGATTGTAACGCCGCAGAAACGCCATTCGCCATCCGCGTCTCTCACGGTTCTTATCTGGACCTTCAACCTGATTCCGTTAAATCCTGCGGTTCCCTGCCTGATATATGTCTCAGCGACTTTCGCGCAAATGGAGTCGAACGCGGCATTGACGATTTTTTCGATGAGGTTGTAACTATTGCCGAGTCGTCAAATCTTCCAACAAGATTTTTACTTGGACACAACCTGTTGGAAGATAAGATGTATTATTTCGCGGGCAGTCCGGCTCAATTGCCAGAGGGATTTGTTACCGGCTGCGCGTCGGAAGATTTCACCAGCAAACAGAGAATCTTAATCGTTCAATCGGTTGTTAAATAATCGCTCTTTCCACGCGGAAAGGCGTTTCGTCGCGGTTAATATCTTCGTCAAATTCACGCGCCGACAGATGACCTGAGTACACGGCTTGCGCGATAATATTCGGCGCTTCGGCATCGCCGATAAGGCGCATAGACGCGAGTCTGCCATCCGCAAGCGCGGGCTTGAGTTCGTGATATAACGCGTCGTTGGGGATTCTGTCTGTGACCATGACGACCGCGTCGCAAGCGAGAGTCGATTCAGCGGAGGTGACGGTATGGGTAACGGTGGCAGTTGTCGGGGTATGTGAAGCGAGCGCATGGTTGGGAAGTAATGTCACATCGAGTCGCATAAGTCGTTTTTGGATTCGTCCCTGTTCCAGCGTAAATTGAGTCCAGTATGAAATCATGGGCGCGGGAGTTACGAGAGTTATTTTGCAATTATTTTGTGTAAGCAATTCGGCGAGGACGCCGCTCATATAATAATGATCGTCGTCATAGATAAGAACATTCCCCGATGGAAGTTTGCCGTTCATCAAATCATCGGGAGTAAAAATATTTCCGTTGCCTGGCGCGGGACGCGAGAGATAACGCCCGACGCCGTCACGCCGCCATGCGGAACCGGTGGCAAGCATGACGTGACGCGGACCGGCTTCAAGCACATCGGCGGCGGTCATCTGGCTTGATGGATACATAAAAATACTTGGCGTTTTGTTAATTTGCGTGAGACGCCAATCAACCACGCGCCGCCATTCGGTGAGACCGGGCAAAGCGGATTCAAGCAAGATTCGTCCACCGGGTTCGCGGCGACCCTCGATCAGCACAACACGATAACCGCGTTGACCTAACGCGCGCGCGGCTTCCAAACCAGCAGGTCCCGCGCCGACAACTAAAACTTCTTTTTCGCTTTTCTTTTGCTGAATAATTTCAGGATGCCAATCCCGCCGCCATTCTTCGCCCATGGTTGGATTCTGTGTGCAACGAATTGGCACGAAGCGCGTGTCGCCGGTAACGCAGATATTACAGCCAATACATTCGCGGATATCTTCGTAACGTCCCTCTTTGATTTTGTTGGGAAGAAATGGATCGGCAATGCTGGGACGCGCTGCGCCGATCATATCCATGATTCCGCGTTCGATGGCAGACGCCATTGAATCGGGCGATGTGTAGCGACCCACGCCAACAACCGGCTTGGTGGTTAATTTTTTGACGAAGGAAATATATTTTTCCTGATTGCCTTCTTTTTCAAAACGCGACGTACTCGAATCGTTACTCCAGCCGCTGATGTTCACATCCCAAAGATCGGGAAGTTCTGCAAGCATGGAGACAATATCCTGAGCTTCGCCGTCAAATCTCATGCCGTTATCGCCGAGTAATTGATCCACTGCAAAGCGTACAGCCACCGCGCAAGTATCGCCAACGGCGTCTTTGGTATCTTCGATCAACTCGCGGAAGAAACGCACACGGTTCTCAAGCGAGCCGCCATATTCATCGGCGCGATTATTCTCGCGTGATAAAAGATGAAAGGCGAGAGTCAAATTATGCGCGGCGTAGCAATAGATAATATCAAAGCCCGCGTTCTTTGCGCGCAGCGCGGCGTTACGATGCCACTTGCGAATTTGCCGCAAATCGTCTTTGGACGCGGCGCGCGTTTGACCGGGTTCATATCCGCTTCCGCCGGTGACGCCCATCGAACGCGGACCAAACGCCGGAACACGCGAATATAAATTCGACGCGTCGTGGCTGTTATAAGTCAGTTCGACGCCAGCCAGCGAACCGTGTTTGTGAACGGCTTCAGTCATAAGCCGCAAGGCAGGAATGTCGTTATCATCCCAGAGACGTCCTTCAATATAAGGCGACAGATCGCTGCTGTGATGGATTTCCACTTCTTCGGTGCAGACCACGCCCCAGCCGCCTTCAGCTTTCATGCCGCGCATGACAGCCAAACTTTGCGGCATACGATAGCCAAATCCATTGCAATGAGGAACTTGATAAAAACGATTCGGCGCGGTGACCGGACCGAGCTTGATCGGTTGAAAGAGAATGTCATAGCGTGAGGTCATGTGATTATCCAACGATTTCCTTTACGCGTCCCACCTGTCCATCCATCAAGCGGACTTTGATTCCGTGCGGATGATTCGGCGATTTGGTAAGAATATCTTTGACGATACCTTTGGTCAGCTTGCCAGAGCTTTGATCTTGTTTCAAAACGATCAGCACGGTGATGCCGGGTTTAATGTCAGAGCGGGTTTGCCCATTTATGGGATTCATAGTTTCTCTTTTCCTGATGCAAATATTAAATATTTTTACCGCGTCAAATACGCCATCAATCACCCTTCAATCTTGACGCTAATTCCCGCAATTGGCTTGGGTCAATCGGTTTGAGAAGAACAATATCCACAATGTCGCGTAATTCTTCGGCTTGGCGCTCATCGCCAGTGGTGAGAATGATTCTGGTTTTTACGAATCGTTCATTCGATTTTACGCGGTCAAGGATATCTTTGCCTGCCGCGCCGGGCAGATGCAAATCCAACACGAGCAAGTCGGGCGTGAAACTTTCCAACCGTTTCAAAGCATCACCGCCATCTTGTATCGCCTCAACTTCAAATTCGTTCTGTAATGCCCTTGAAAACATCAGGCTAAATACAGGACTATCTTCGACAATTAATGCAAAAGGCTTGGTCATGTCATTCTCCTTTTGTCAATTTTATCGCAACAAACCTCTCGCAAAAGACAAAAATCCCTGCACATCGTTAAAATTCGTAATCATGCCCACAGAGATTCTCACCGCGCCGCTGGACTTACCATCAATGCACTTGCGGAATTCATCAAGGGTCAGATGATCTTCATGGTCGGGACGAGTAAAGCAGACATCCAATTCGACGCGTGAGATGCCGAGCGCGACTTCGCCCGCGCCTGGGTTGCAAAAACAACCGGTCCTCAGCGAAATGTTGACCTTGTTCGCTTCGCTTTCAATGAAGCGATGATCGAATGCTGCGCCATTCTTATCATAAAAATTGACGGTTACCGCGCCGCCGCGATCATCCCCGGCTTTTGTCGGACCGAACACGCGGACTAACGGTTCGCCAGCGCTGTGTTTCATTTGAGTCAAGTTATCCAACAGCCAGCCGGTTAAATCTTTGACGCGTTCGGTGATAATGTCGTAGCCGATTGATTCAATATGCTTGAGTCCAATCTCAAGCGCGGGGATGTTGAGATAGTCCAATGTGCCGTCTTCAAACGCGGCGGCGCCATCGGCGAGATAATATTTATCGCCTTGCACGGATGCGACGGTAATCGTTCCGCCCGCGAACCACGGACGATGCAACTTTGCCAATGCCGATTTACGCGCGATCAACGCGCCGAGTCCGGTTGGATAGCCGAACATTTTATAAAATGAAATTGGAACAAAATCCGGTTTGACCTTGCTGAGATCAAGTTTATTGGTGGGGACATAAGCCGCCGCGTCGAGCAAAACATCCCAGCCGTGCGCGTGGGCTTTTTCGATCCATTCAAGCGGATGTTTGACAGATGAGAAGTTTGATTGCGCGGGATAAGCAAAAAGGTTGTGTCCGCTTGACGAAGGACGCGCAAGTTCAAGGTCCAGTTGTGAAGCGTCAACGCGCATGTCTGGTAATGCGACAGGAATATACGTCACATCCGCGCCGCGAACGTGGGCGAATTCCCGAATCCCATTAACGGAATTGTGATTGTCGAATGTTAAAAGATAGCGTCCGTTTGGAAACGGATAGGACTCGCCGACAAGTTTGAGCGCGCCGCTGGCGTTGTTCGTAAAGATGGCGAGATATTCATTTGGGTCGGCGTTGAAAAATTTGAGGATGTACGCGCGCGCGCCTTCTACAAGATGCGTGGACGCGAGCGAAGTCGGATTCGATGAATGTGGATTGCCGTAAACATTTTTGCTTAACAACTCATGATGTTTTTTAATCTGCGACTCGGCATAAATGCCGCCGCCGGTGTAATCGAGATAAATATGTTCATCGCGATCAAGACGGCTGTATTCAGTTTTACGAAGCGCATCAATGGATTTGGTGGATGAATATGCAGGATACGCTTTAAGAAACGCGTCAAACTCAGGGTCGTTTTTGGGCATGATATGCTCCTTGGGTTTATTTAACCACAGATACTATATTACAGGCAAATGTTCTATAATGTGTCATCACTTCATAAAAAGGATACTCCCATGCCAAGTAAAGTATTTTTCGGTTCAGCTCATCAGGCAAAGTTGGAAGCAAAGGAAACGCTTCCCGCCAAATTGGATTTAATCCTCGATCAACTTCACATCCGCGACCGCGTGAATAAAGAGACGGTCGTCATCAAAATGCACACGGGCAACAACATGGTGTATTCCACCATTCATCCCGTTTTTGTGCGGCGCGTGGTGCAGGCTGTCAAAGATGGCGGCGGTAAGCCGTTCGTGGTGGATGTCAACTGGGATGCGGCAGGCGCGGAGACGCGCGGTTACTCGACGGAAGTCATCGGCTGTCCTGTTTATCCCGCCGCGGGTCCCGATGAAAAATATTTCTACGAACACGAACATCCATATAAAAGCATCAAGAGTTGGAAAGTTTCCGGTCTCATTCAAGACTCGACGTTCATGATTAACTTCGCGCATGTCAAGGGACATCCCAGTTGCGCGTTCGGCGCGGCGTTCAAAAATATCGCGCTCGGTTGCATGGCGGGAACAACGCGCAGTCAGATTCACGACGCCATGCACTACGATCAATATTGGTTTCCCGAAAAATGTCCCGACAAATCCATGTTGAAGAAAATCACCGACTCGTGTCCATTTGAAGCGGTTGTGGAAGATAAAGAGAAACCCGGCGAATTGCATTTACACATGGAACAATGCAACCAATGTGGAAGATGCCTGCGCGTCGCGCCGAAGGGAAGCCTGCTCATTGACCCAGCGAATTTCCACACCTTTCAGGAGGCTTGCGCCATCGCGGTAAGCATCGTGCTTTCGACATTCGCTCCCGAAAAAGTAACGCATCTGAATCTCGCCACGCACATGACTCCGGTTTGCGATTGCTTTGGATTTACATCCATGCAGATATTGCCCGACGCGGGAGTCTTCGGCTCGGATGACATTGTCGCCATTGAGAAAGCCACGCTGGATATTATCGCGCAGACGCGGCTTATCGAAGAGAATATTCCCACATCCATGGAAGTCCATACGCGCGAAGGGCATCCCTTCCAATGGCTGCACGGTCCGCTCAAAGACCCATATAAAGTAGTTGAATACGGCGAAAAGCTTGGACTCGGCTCGCGTGATTATGAATTGGTGGATGTATTGCCCGTGGAAAAAGTGGAACATTCGTCCATGCCGTATATCGCGGCGAATTAAGATTAGAAGCAAGAAAATAAGAAACGAGTGACGAGATAATTATCGTCACTCGTTTCTTATTGCGCGGCGTGGACTCTTTGAGAGCAGAAAAAACTCGAAGCCACGCGTACGCGAAATGCTTGACGCAAAGCACAGCGAAGGTGCGCCACCGTCACCGATGCTGCCTTGCAGATGTAATTATGTGAGCGATTCCTGAAATGTCGCCTTTCCCTACATCAGAACAGTGCAATTTTTTCCTTGTTTCTTCGCAGCATAGAGCGCCGCGTCTGCGCGTTTCAAAATAGTATCAAGATCGGGAGTCGCGCTATCAAAAATTCCAGCGCCCATGCTTACGGTGAATTGAATATCCACTTGGTCGTGTCGAATTCGCGCTTCTGACAACTTTATCCGAAGCCTCTCCGCAAATTTCATTACATCAATTGGACAACAGCGAGGAACAAGGATCAAAAACTCTTCCCCACCGTAGCGGGCGAAAATGTCACTATCGCGGATTTGCTTCATACATATTTCGCTTAATGCACGCAAAACCTTATCGCCTGCGGCATGCCCGTATGTGTCATTGATGCGCTTAAAATCATCTATGTCCAAACTAATAATCGCAAAAGAATTACCATATCGCTTCGCGCCTCCCAACATTGTGTTTGCCATTTCAATAATATACCTTCTGTTATACGCTTGGGTTAACTCATCGGTGATTGAAAGTTGGCGCAGTCTTGTTTCGGCTAGATCAAGTTGATTTATCAGCCGCAATGTTATATATCCAAAGAACGGAGCGATCACAGCGGGCACAGCTACAGCAAGGAAAAAGTTGTAAGGACCGACTTCTCCCGACAAGAGTGTCCCCAAAATTATTGTAATGAAGACTGAAATCAGTATAGAGCCGATAGTGAGCAAGATGGTCACTCGCAATACGCCGAATTTCTTTAGGAGCTTATGTAACATTATGCAGCCTTTTGACAAGAAGGGTTTAATTCAGCGCCTGACAAACGCCTAACGGTTTACGTTATCGGGGTACAGGTGTGTCTCGACGGGATTTCGACAGGCTCAATCTGCCAGCTCGACAACCAAAAAATGCTTGACGCGAAGCGCAGCGAAGGTGTGAGCGCTTTGTTCGGCGGTGTTTTTATTGGATTACTTTGTTGTAGTGTCAGACTCGCGCGTCTCTTCCCGTGTAGAACTTGGAGATACCTCTGCGTGTTGCTTGATTAGACGAAGCCACTCCTTACGGATGATACCGCTGAACGGTCCAATGAGCAACCAATATAGGCGAAAATTACGTCGGCTTGCATCATCGGGACAGTAAACTCGTGTCTCTGTTGTGACGCGGACAATTCCAGCGCCTTGAGAGATGAGGGCAATATTCCCCACCGCTTTGGCATATCCTTGTTGCCGGAATTCGATAAAAGTATCAGCGGTAACAGATTGAATCTGAGCGGAATGAGTCCAAAAGCGACCAATCAACCCGAAGACAATTTCCCGCGAGGGTTGATCAGCGAGAAGAACAAACCCCCATTTCAACATGCCGTCAAGGGTCAAACTGTATTTAGGAAGGCCGCGCAAACGATAGAGCCAGCGGACCATCCACGAGTCGCTCATATCCAAATAACGCGCTGCCGAATAGACTCTCTCGATAGGCGCATGAATGTCTATTTGGTATCGTGCATTTATATCGTAGGTTGGCAAGAATTGATCAATCAACATAAGGTATTTGCCTCCATTCATAGCGTCCGATGGTAAAGCCGCCTAACGGTTTGCGTTCGCGGACTAGCCCTGCGGGCTGTGGCGCTGGGGCGGGCGTGGACAAGGATTGGGAGCAGAAAAAACTCGAAGCCACGCGCTTGACTGCGAAGTGTGGCGAAGGTGTGCACGCTTTGTTGGGCTGCATTTTTCAACTCACTTACTCAATTCTAAATGCGCTGGCTAATTAATTTTTCCGATTGATGGCATACTCCATGTGTCGCGAGTCATTTCGCCTATATGCACAGGTTCCATCCTTGAGAACCTAATATCACGCACCATTCTCATGTTTTTCCACAGCAGTGCATGACCTTTGCTGAAACTTACTCTTCTTACCCGACGCTGCAATAGAGCAATTTCTTTTTCTGTTGCTGCTCGAACTTCCCCAACAACTCCGTACAAGCGTACTGCTGGAGGGTCCAAAAACCGCCCACTGATAAGTGATTTCATCCAAAACCATGGACTACTATTTACTGCAAGTACGCAGACTTGTTTATTATTTTCGAGATTGCGAGGCAATTGTTTTGGATACTCTTCAAAATACACACCCTGCCCCACTTCGCCTAAAATCAGGGAACCTATTGGTGTTATGTGTGGTTCTCCTTGTTCGCTGACTGTCGCAATTGCGTAATGAAATGACGACCTAAATGACTGCTTGAAAAGTTGTTTGATTTTTATCCAATTTTCATTTATTTGCATTTTTTGCATCCCTTCGGAAATGATTTTGCCGCCCAACGGCTTGCGTTCGCGAAGCGCCCTGCGGAGCACAGGCGGGCGGGCGTGGATAATGCTTGAGAGCAGAAAAAACTCGAAGCCACGCTTTGTTTGGCGTTTTTATGCTGTGCTAACTATAGTGTTAGCAAAGCCCCAAAGCATTGGCAACTCTTTCGGTCAATTCAACTACTGTTTCTGTTGCACTTCTTGAAAATACTGCGATATTACTTTCTTGGCATTCCTTCAAAATTGTGTGTGTAATTTTTTCGTCAAATTCAAGAAACTTGCGCCATGCTTCCTTCGGATTCGGTAATTGAAAGATTATTTCTTTCATGGATTTTCGTTCATCGGTCTCGCGCCATATTTCTGTACTTGACCGTCCTGGAGTTGCCAAACATACAATTTGGTTCGTCGGGAAGGCTTGGGCAAGTATGGTTGGGTTACATATCCCACCATCCACTAATAATCTGGTGTCGGGAGACATCGCGTCAATATCTTCACATAATAAATTCAAATATTCTGGAATTGCTGCCTGATTAAAATTATTAAAATCATCCCAAGTCATATCCAGTAGCCATGCCAACCCATCTTGTGATTTTGACCATGCCGTGTTAACTGGATGTCTCTCTTGTGTAAATCGGCTATGGTATGTTCCATAGATGTGGTCGTCCATATCATAGACAGGTACGCCAAGTTTGGCTAAAAGAGCTTGGCTTATAGTGGTTTTGCCTGAACCAGCCCCGCCAATAATCCAATATAAATTCTTTCGCCTCAATAGTGTAGCGCTAGATTGTGCAAGCAAATTGTTATTTATGTCGAATTGCATGATGATTTTCTTTCTATGAACTTGAACGCCCAACGGTTTGCGTTCGCGGACTAGCTCTGCGAGCTGTGGCGCTGGGGCTCCCCAGCAGCCTGCCCTGCGACCAGAGGGAGTGTCGAAGGGTCCAGTGCGCGCTTTGTTGGGCGGATGTATCGTTTACCAAATACATGGCAATAAGCGGTATTTCACTTTTTGCATATATTCGATATATCCGTCTAATTCCTCAATAAGCATTTTCTCCTCACCATAAATTCTTATGATAAGGATTGATGTTATACACATTCCAATAATTATAGACATTATCGATTCTAACAAAAGCGGACCTCCAAGTATCACCAATATTATCCCAAGATATTGAGGGTGCCTAACGATATTGTATACACCTGTCGAAACAACTTTCTGTTGACGGTCTGATTGTATTCTTACTACCGTTGATAGATACGGATTGGCAATTGTTGCCGCAATCAAGAGATACAATGCTGGAAGTAATAATAAACAACCAATCACTTTAATCAATAGCGGAAAGTGCGGAGATAAACCAAGAATTTGTACATCTAAGGGCATGGCAACAAACCAAAATGCTGCCAAGATAAAAAGTGAGACGAGAAGATACTTGTCCCACTTTTTTTGATTATGAGAACCATGTGCGTTTAATCGTTCTGAAATTAACGACGGATTCTTTTTATACATATATATCATGTTGGATAGCATCATTACATCGAACCAGATGCTTAATATCCAACCTTCTGTCCACGCAAGATTTCCCGATAACAATACTATCACCGCTGGAAACAACAAAACAACAAAAAGGGACATCAGTATAAACTTACCAAGAGAATAATCCTGATTTTTATCTTTCATAGCCAACCTCCTCCTGCGGGCTGCTACTTCTTTCAATAGGAGCCTACCATCGCCAGAGGATAAAGGTGCAAATCCGTCAGCTGCGCACTGTGTTGGGCGGCTTTTATGAAATAAAATCTATACTGATTACACAACCAACACCACTATAAGATGGCGAGTGAATTTAATAGCCATATTGTTTTTTTCTATTCAATTTTTCTTTGAGACCATGGAATGAACATGGATACCTTTTTTCGATATTCTTCATATTGAAATCCAAAATCCTTTAGTAATCTCTTTTCTTCCATTTTCACAACAACAGTCAACATAAAAACAAAAATTGCACTGACTAACACGACAGAGGTCATCGAATTAATAAAAAGTGCAAAAGCAAGATATATTAATAATGTCCCAAATAACATAGGATTTCTTGTGTATTTATATGGTCCTGATACAACGAGATTCTTTGTTTTTGGACTTATCTCTATATTTCCTATTTCTACAGGACCACCTTGCCCAACAGTGTTTTGAATAATCACTGACCAAATCCCATATATTAATCCTATCACAAGCAATATTACGATAATAATCCATCTTATTATCGTGTTCTGGATAATTTCTATTCTATATACATTATCAAATAACGAAGTAATTATATAAATAATTGAAGGCGCTAGTACAGTAACAAGTAATCCGCCTACAATATATCCTAATATCATCTTTTTTTCTTTATTCATGAATATTTCCTTTCAAGTTATTTTAAACAGCCCACCAGTACGACGGCTACTAAAATGAAAACGCTCAGAATAATGCCGCCCAACGGTTTGCGTTCGCGGACTAGCCCTGCGGGCTGTGGCGGGCGTGGACTCTGCTTGGAGCAGAGAAAACTCGAAGCCACGCTTTGTTGGGTGGCATTTGTGTACCTTGACGAATCAGCTTTTAATACCAATTAAGCGAAATACAAGATAACCAATTGCAAACAATAGAAGAACGAATTGCATTCTCAAGATAAACAATGATGTATTAGATTTCCAAAAAAGGAAAACGTCCCACCAATGAATAGATTTAGGTAATTCAAGTTTGGAGTCAACAAGCGCCAAATCCTCACCCACAGACTTAATAATTTTGAACTTCGTTACCTCCACACTATTGCGATGGCGGAGTGTTATCTGCATTCCAAATAATGCCACTGTGGCTAGAAGGAACGCAACGACTATAGTGACTGACGGGTTGTCAATTTTCCAATCAATCCCAACCAAAGCCACCGCTATGAGGGATGTGATTTCCAGCGCTTTCCACGTTTGGCTACGAGTTTGAAAGTGATCTTGCCACTGAATATCAAGCAATTTCAGCAAAGCTGCTTCAGATGGTCTCTTTGATTTAGTCGGCATGATAGATTTACTCCTGTAAAAAAGAATTTGGCGCTAACGAGGCCGCCCAACGGTTTACGTTCGCGAAGCATGGCGCTGGGGTGGGCGTGGACTCTGTTTGGGAGCAGAAAAAGCCCGAAGCCAGAAAAATGCTCGAAAATGGCGGCGAATCCCCAGTAGCCTGCACTGAGCGAAGCGAATGTGTCCAGTGCACGCTTTGTTCGGCGGCTTTTCGGGATAGCCTACTCTTTTTTGAAAGACGATAAACTTGTACGGAAAATTAAATCCAGCGGTGTAAGCAGTAAAAAAGATGTAAAGTACATATAAATCAAAATTAATCGAAATGCTACGTCAATAACAAAAATTGAAATTGAAGTTACTACTTTAAGTAAGAAGCCTAAAATATATGTTTCTATTAGAAATATACTTGATAAAAGAATGGCAACGGCTGTTATGCCCATCAATGCTTCTTCAAAAATTACGAATGTAGAAATAAGGTTATTTGCAGGAATTAGCACTACAAGCACAATGCCGTCAATTATTTTTAGAAACTGTTGATATTCATTTGATAATAAGCCTAATGCTGCATATCGTGCAAGTGTAAAAATCAATGTCACCAGTAACCCAGAGATTAGAAGGAAATAACCTGAGATTACAATAATTTTATATGCAAACCCGCTTCTTTTGTTGTTTGTGTCTTTAGAATCGACGATTACCCAAACCCCTACAATCAGAGACAAGATAGAACCAAATAATACGGCAAATTCATATCGAGTTAATAATGGATGTACGTTACCTGAAATCAAAGACAATGCCGCTAATGAATTGGCAGTAGAAATTGCGTCAGCCCATATGAAACATAAAAACATTATAAGTTTGACTAAATAACCAATATAGATGCGTGGGCTGGATTGTACTTTTTCTTTGATAAAGCCAGTAAGGCTAACAATAAGATTTTTGATAAACGGGAAACCAAAGATATTGATTGATGCTTTTGCCAATTCCTCAAAAATTCTTCTTGGATAAAAAGGTACTGGGGTGCTTTTGTCGGATTGGAAAACTGTTGGTTTAGTAATTAGATTAGTAACTCTGTCTACAAGAATGCCTCTACTCGTTTTGTTAGTAAAGGAGATAACTGCCAAAATAATGACAAAGAAGAATTGAAAAAAAGATGGAACATCATTAATTGTTGCTACAGGTGTATTTGTGGTATTTGAGGTCGCAACAGGAATTGGCGTAGGCGTTGATGCACTTCTCATGATTGCCGTGGCGGTTGCCATCATAGATTGTTCAGTAAGACTAATATTGGTAGCAAAAGCCCTTTGCGTGGAAACTATATTTTGATGTAGTTTTGTAGCGGCTATGTCAATAGATGATGTCGGGAACAAACGTGCTTCTGCAGTTTGCGTGGCTTGGATTTCTAGCCGTACAGGTTCTACGCTTCCTAGATAAGTCATATAGCCCACAATAATAGCGGCAACGATTGTAGCAATCCATTGAGGATTCCAGAATTCAGACCTTTTTTTATTACCCGTTTTTTTCTGTTTCATGTTTTCCCTAAAATAGGATATTTTTGCAAGATAGCCGCCTAACGGTTTGCGTTCGCGAAGCATGGCGCTGGGGCGGGCGTGGACTCTGCTTGAGAGCAGAAAAAGCTCAATGCCAGAAAAATGCGAGAGTGTCTAAAAAGATGGGCTTTATTTAACGCGAAGGCACAAAGACTCAAAGGTAATTGGTGGCTTTGTGCCTTCGCGTCTTTGTGATTAGCCCACAAGATTAGACACTCTCAAAAATGCTTGACCGTCCCTTCGGGCGTGCCGCAGATCGGGCAAGTGAGCTTCAGGCGAACATCGCCCATTCCAAGCGCATGAGCGCTGGAGCTCCCCACACGTCCGCTGCGCGCTGTGTTAGGCGGTTTTATGTTGAGTAAGACTCGCCGCCTGGAAAAGCATCGCCAATATCAATTTGTAAAGAATACTACTCGTCAACCCATGATTCATGAGAATGCAGAATCTTCCAGCCGTCTTGCTCTTTTTTCCATATCATCGTAAAAACATGTTTGTGTTTAATGTTTTTTCCACCTTTCAGCCACATCTCGCCCTTCTCTTGACTCGTCATGAGGGCTAGGTCTGGAGTTAGTGCAGTAACTTGCACTTCGAATGGTTCCAGATGCTGACGTTCTCTCATCGAGAAATAATTCGTTATTGTATTCACCCAAGCGCTTCGCGTCGCATAATGATCTGTGCTAGCGATTGCTGACAAAAACTGGCCCTGGCTATAATACTCAGACCATGCCCCAGCGTTCGATTGATTTATTGCAGAGATTAGTTGATTGAACTGATCTTTTACTTCTTTCTTAATTGCTTCTTTGTCTGCCTCTGTGAATGATTTCATGATTGTCTCCTTTCATTTTGGGTTTAGGGTTATTTCGTTTTTACTCGGTTAACCGCCTAACTATGTGTTTACCCGAACGGTTCGGTATTTTGGGCGGTATGCTGAACAATTCGTTATAACAGACTATATATCGATTATACATCCATTCCAAACAGAATCAAAAACGAGCGACGCCCCCAACGTCACTCGTTTCTTCTCTCTACTCTCTATTTACTAATTAACAGCGCCAACTGCGTCCTTATCAAACTGGCTGTTATAAAGTTCGGCGTAGAAGCCTTTCTTCGCCAGCAATTTTTCGTGCTTGCCCTGCTCCACAATATCGCCGTCTTTCATCACCAAAATCCAATCCGCGTCGCGGATGGTGGACAGGCGATGCGCGATGACAAAGCTGGTTCGATTCTTCATCAGGCTGTCCATTGCTTTTTGGATCAGGATTTCGGTCCGCGTGTCGACCGAACTGGTTGCCTCGTCGAGGATCAGAATCTTCGGATCAGCCAGCACCGCGCGCGCAATGGTCAGCAGTTGCATTTGTCCCTGCGAAATGTTGGATGTCTCTTCGTTCAACACCATGTTATATCCATCCGGCAAAGCGTGGACAAAATGATCCACGTGCGCGGCTTTTGCGGCAGCAATGACTTCCGCATCGGTCGCGTCCGTGCGTCCATAGCGGATGTTTTCCATGATGCTTCCGTTATAAAGCCAGGTATCCTGTAAAACCATACCAAACATTTTTCGCAAATCATGTCGGCTAAACTCACGGATGTCGTGACCATCCACCATGATCGCTCCGTCGTTGACGTCGTAGAAGCGCATCAACAACTTGACCATGGTGGTCTTGCCTGCGCCGGTAGGACCAACGATGGCGATCTTCTGACCGGGTTCGGCATAGAAGCAAAAATCGTTGATGATGATTTTTTCCGGACTATAGCCAAAGTGGACATCCTTGAACTCGACGCGGCCCTCCACATTTTCGAGTTGGACCGGCTGGGCAGATTCTTCGACTTCTTCCGCCTCTTCAAGAAACTCAAAGACGCGTTCCGCCGCCGCGGCAGTCTGCTGGAGGATGTTGGAGATGTTCGCCAATTGCGTGATCGGCTGAGTAAACGAACGCACATATTGGATGAACGCTTGAATATCACCGACGGTGATCGTTCCTTTGATGGCGAGATAACTGCCGAGGATGGCAACCGCCACATAGCCGAGATTACCGATAAACATCATGAGCGGCATCATCATACCGGAAAGGAATTGTGATTTCCACGCGGCGTCGTAAAGCATATTATTCGATTGATCGAATTTTTGGATGCTCTCTTCTTCGCCGTTGAAGGCTTTCATGACAATATGACCGCCGTACATTTCTTCGACGTGCCCGTTGACGTGACCGAGATAATCCTGCTGTTGCTTGAAGAATTTCTGCGACTGACCGATGATGACGCCGACCACGCCCATCGAAAGCGGAATCATGATCAACGCCACGAGAGTCATCATCCAGTTTATGTAGAACATCATGACCAGCACGCCGACCACCGTCACAATGGAGGTGATGATCTGTGTCAGACTCTGGCTCAAGGTTTGGTTGACCGTGTCCACGTCGTTGGTGATGCGCGAGAGCACTTCGCCATGTGTGGTCGCGTCAAAATAATGGAGCGGCATCCGATTGATTTTCTCGGAAATGTCGCGGCGGAAACGGTAAGCGATATTCGTTGAAACGCTCGCCATGATCCAGCCTTGAAGGTAGGCAAACATCGCGGACATCAGGTACAAGCCAATGGTCAGGAGAATGATCTGACCGATGGAGTTAAAGTCAATGGAACCGGTTCCACTCAACTGCGCCATCACGCCGGTAAAAAGCGTAGTGGTGGCATTGCCGAGCAATTTAGGACCCGCGATATTTGCGGCAGTGGAAGCGATGGCAAAGATGAATACGATGATGACCGCTGCCTTGTATTGACCGAGGTAGGCGATCAGCTTGGACATTGTGCCTTTGAAGTCGCGGGCTTTGTCGCCTTTCATCATAGCCATCGGTCCGCCTCTTGCCATGGGACCGCGCCTGCGGCCATCTTGCATAGGACCACCGTGCATCATAGTAATTCCTCCTTGTTGAGTTGCGACAAAGCAATCTCCTGGTAAGTTTCACAAGTTTTCATCAATTCGTTATGCGTGCCTTTGCCGACGATTCGTCCTTCATCGAGAACGATGATCTGTTCGGCATTTCTAACAGTGGACACGCGCTGGGTGACAATGATCAATGTACTGTTCGCTGCTTTATCTTTGAAAGCTCGGCGCAGCGCCGCATCGGTTTTGAAATCGAGCGCGGAGAAACTGTCATCGAGGATATAGACCGGCGGCTTCTTGACAATCGCGCGCGCAATCGAGAGTCTCTGCTTTTGTCCGCCGGAGACATTCATGCCGCCTTGCGAAATTTCGGTTTCCATTCCTTCGGGTTTGGATTTCACGAACTCCGCGGCTTGCGAAATTTCAATCGCGGATGCCAGCATTTCTGGCGTGGCGTTTTTATCGGCATACAGCAAATTGCTTTGGATGGTGCCGGAGAACAACGCGCTCTTCTGCGGGACATAACCGATCTGTTCGCGCAGGTCGTGCTGGGTTACTTCTCGAATGTCTGTTCCGTCCATCAAGATCGCGCCGTCGGTGACTTCATAGAAGCGCGGAATCAAATTGACAATTGTGGATTTACCGGAGCCAGTCGAACCGATGAACGCGGTGGTTTGCCCCGGCTGCGCGGTGAAGTTAATGTCGTGCAAGACATCTTCCTCCGCGCCCGGATAGCGAAACGAAACGTTTCGGAATTCCACTGTGCCTTTGTAGGATAAATCGAATTTCTTCGGCTCTTTCGGGTCATGAATTTTCGGTTCAGTTCCAAGCACTTCGGCAATACGGTCGCCGGAGACGGAAGCGCGCGGCAGGATGATGAACATCATCGAAAGCATCATGAATGACATAATAATTTGCATGGCGTATTGCAGGAATGCCATAATGTCGCCGACTTGCATGTTTGCATCCGCGACTTGTTTTGCGCCGAACCAGATGATTGCCAGAGAAACGCCGTTCATGATGAGCATCATCATCGGCATCATCACCACCATCACGCGGTTGATGAATAAACTGACAGCGGTCAAATCCAAATTGGCTTTGTCGAAACGATTCTCTTCAAAGCCTTCCATGTTGAACGCGCGCACCACCATCATGCCCGCCAAATTTTCACGCGCCACTAAATTAATTCGATCCACTAACTTCTGGATGATCCTGAACTTGGGCAATGAAAGCGAGAAGACAATCGAGATCATGGAGATCAATACCAGAACTGCCAAACCGATCAGCCATGACAACGGCGAATCTTTGGAGATGACTTTGATCAAACCGCCGAAGCCAAGCAATGGCGCATAGAACACCATGCGGATGATCATAAAAGTCACCATTTGGATTTGCGTTATATCGTTGGTGGTACGTGTGATCAGCGACGCGGTCGAGAATTTATCAAACTCGGTACTGGAAAAACTTTCAACTTTCTGAAACACATCGCGGCGGATATCGCGTCCCATGCCTGACGCGACCTTGGCGGCGAGATAACCGACGATGATGTTACATATAATGGAAAGCAATGTCAGCAAAAGCATCCAACCGCCGATGTTCATCATATAGTTATTTTGCAGTTTGGCGGTGTCCATGCCAAGCGCGGCATATTCGGCTTTGACAGCGCCGACCGCCGCCTGAACGATCATCTTGTCGCCAAGCGCCGCGAATTTTTTGTCAACAGAATCGGTGATTTTAGAAATCATGCTGGCAGGAAGTTTGCCCAACACGGCGAATAAATCTGTTCCGGGCGGAAGTTTGCTTAAGTCCATGCCGCCGAATGCACCGTTCATTTGCGCCGCTTTGGCTGGGTCTGCCATCACTTGCTCAATGCCTGAAACTGTCAGGATCGCTTTACCAAGTATCGGGTTGATGCGAGCGAGTTCGGTCTGGTCAATCCCATTCAAAACATAGATGGATTCTTTTTCGAGGATGGGATATTCCAAAACATACTTGTTGTAATCGGGCGAGTTCTTATCTACCAATGTGTAATCGGCAAGCACGGATTCTTTTTCCGCGCCAAGAAAAATAACGACGCGATTCATTTCGCTTGCGCGGATTGCCTTCGGCACAGCGTTTTCGACTCCGCCTTGCTGGATGCCGGTATTAACGATGCGCGAAAGATAATCCGGCAGAGCCAGGTCCAGGTTTGCCTGTGCAAACAAGAGGACGATGGCGAGCAGGATCATCACCAGATAAGGCTTTGTATATTTAGCCAGTTTAGTCATAAATTAATTTTGCTCCTTACAGAATAATTTGATGCAGATGTTTTACGATGGATGCAAATTTGTTCTTACTTATCCATCTTCTGCGCGGCATTGGTTAACAATACCAGCGCCTCGCCAACTTTTTTTTGATCTTCCGCGCTTAACGTACTTGCCAATTTATCCATCCAGCCATAGCGTTCTTCAATGCCGCGCTTGATGAAGGCTGAGCCTTTGGCGCTGATGGTTAGCTGTTTGGCGCGGCGGTCATTGGGATCTTCCGCGCGTTCGAGATAACCTGCCTGCGCGAGTTTATCCACCAGTTGGCTGGCGGCGGCGGCGCTGATGTCAAACCATTCGCTGATCTCAGACATGCCGCAGGAACCTTTGTGAAATAACTGCATGAGAATGCTGAATTGCGGCATGGACAACCCTGTAGATTTGGCGAAGCGATTCCATCCGCGCATGGAACGGTGCATAAAAACGTCCATCCAGGCGCGCAGGGTTTGGGAAAATTGGTTCGGTTTGGTCATAGTTAAGCCTTCTTTTTAGTTAAGCGTGCTGAACTATATATGAGACTTAGGTTTTGGTCAAGAGGCGGGAGATTAGAGGAGTGTTAGAAAATTGGGAATGGAAAGTGAGAAGTAATAAAGAGACAGTCGCCTTCGCGAAGGCGACTGTCTCTTTTAGGGACAAGGCTCATCTTTCGTTTAATGGGGAATCAGAAATTCGCCAAGGATAAAGATCGCCACAAATAGCAATGGAAACATCGCAAGGTATACCAGTACCGAGCGCTCATGTTGTTTGATTACTGCAATCAGTCCAACGATTCCGGCAGCGAGTCCGCAGAGGAAAGCGGGATACGCCCCCAAACTTCCCAAAAAACTCCACATGGGCATGAGTACAAAATACGCGACTGCCAATCCAATTGACCACCAGCCCAGTTTCGTGCTGGGTTTAAAAGAAATTGATTTCATGCAGGTCTCCTTCTAACTAAATAGACGCCGACTTTTGTAATATCATAGCACGCGGATGGTGTAATTACAATCAGCGCCGAGCGAAAAAAACTGCGGTGGATTTGAATCTTCGCGAGGTTTATATCGTAACTTGGAAAGAAATAAGTAACAAAAACTAAGATGCATTCGCCTTTGATGCGACTGCATCTTAGTTTTTTAGAACAAGTTTGATGTTAAGTTTACAAAGTTAGCTTGCAGTAATCCTTCCGCGCATTTTCGCCTTCTTCATTTTTTAATGAACTATGTCGCCCAGGAATTTCAATATCGCTTTACTCACATCTTCCGGATTTAGCAACCAGCCATAAGGATGCACCCATCCGCTAACTTCCTCGATCTGCCCATGCTTTGCCAATCCTTTTAATCCTTTCATCGCGGCTTTTTCTCGTTCATCTTTTAATGCTTCTTCTCCTGGCAGCATCAATAAGGGACATTTCACCTTTCTGTAATAATCCTCGAAACGGCATTGAAAATAATGCTTCATATAATTTTCCGTTGCCTGTTTCCCAAAACCTTTTATATATTTTCCTTCGTCCACTTTGCGGGCGCCGTATCTTTCCATCGCTTCAAAGTATTCATTCCACCAGCCATATTTTTCAAAGATTTCCCGGCGATTATCCACCAGCGCGTCCACCGAAGGAAAGACGGTCTCGGGAGTGTTTTGCATTTTTTCCAATTGATACGCCACATGTTTTTTAAAGTCTGTCTCCGATCCATCCCAAGTGCCATAGGGACCGTATTCACTGGATAGCGCGCCATCGCAGACTAATGAGATTACCTTTTCGGGATAATTGGACGCCATGCTGAGTCCCACTTCCGCGCCTAGTGAGCTCCCAACGATATGCGCCTGCTCAAGTTTGAGATACTGCATAATCCCAATGACATCGCGCGCCATTTCGTCAATATGATAACCGGTCTGCGGTTTATCTGATCTGCCGTGACCTCTTAGATCAACCAGTATTAAGCGATAACGATCTTGAAAATAGGGAATAATTCTCTGCCACATCATTAAATTTGCGCCGCCAAAATGCAGAAAAATGATCGCGTCCCCTTCCTGTTCGTATTCCCGAATCTGCAATTCGATCTGATCCACTTTCACACGCATCTCTTGCATATTTGCCTCCAAAAGTATTTCGCTGTGAAAAATATTAAAAATTATATTCCCAATTCATCCTGCTTGAAGGTTCATCCAGAGACGTATTGAGTACGACAAATTTCCTTTTTTGAATTATACCCCGCGAGGCGCTAAAGACAGTTCTTTGCAAAAGCCATATTCGGCATTTCATGGCTTTACCAAAGTCGCTTGACAAAAATTGCCCTTCATGGCGTTATGTGAACAAATTTTGCCAAAACCGTAAATCTTTGCTTTCTACACGAAGCCAAAACGAAGAATTCCTGACTTTGGTAAAGCCATGTTCGGCATTTGCCGCGTCCTTGACATTCCATCCTTTCGGCGTATAATTTCACCCGTTGGATAAATAATCGAGCAAAACACCGCAAGCGCTTGAGAGAATACTCTCGAAGCGTTTGCTTTTGTTTGTCTCTAGCGCGCGCCGACTATACGCCGCGCAGAGACACGCTTCGAAATGTCACTCTATATTTTTTGGAGGAGAGACCAGTGGAAACTAAAGGACTGACCGCGCTCCGTATCAGCCTAGCTTCACCTACAACGATCATGTCATGGTCGTATGGCGAGGTGCTCAAACCCGAGACCATCAACTACCGCCGCTTGCGGCCAGAGAAAGACGGATTGTTTTGCGAGGCCATCTTCGGTCCCACCCGTGACTGGCAGTGTTATTGCGGCAAATATAAGAATCCCCGCTATAAGGGAATCATCTGCGATAAATGCGGCGTGGAAGTAACGCGCGCCGCCGTGCGCCGCGAACGCATGGGACATATTACGCTTGCCACACCTGTCGCGCATATCTGGTATACGCGCCGAATCCCGTCTTATCTGGGCATGTTGCTCGATGTCTCGCGCCGCAACCTGGACCGTGTGCTTTATTTCGCGCAATATATCGTAACTTATGTTGATGAAGAAGCCCGCAAAAAAGCCCTCCAGCGCCTTGAAGATGAGATTACCGTCTCTGAGCGCGAGCAAGCCACGGGCGTTAATGCCAAGATCATTGAAATAAAAACGAAGCGCGATCACACACTAAATGAGATCAACCAAAAACGTTTAGCCCTCGAGCAAGGACATGACGAAGTCATTGCCGAGAAACTGGACCCAGTCATTAAAGAAGGTCAGAAGCTCGAGAAACTGCTTCAAGGTCAGATGGGCGAAGCGGCAAGAAAGGCTGTTGTCTTTGAGTTGACCGGTGAGAAGATCATTGACGCGGGCGATAAGGTCGCGGCAAAGCATCTTACACAAGTGCAGAAGATCGTTCAGAAGAAACTCGAGTCGCTTGAAAACGAACTCAAAGATCAGCGCGCCATTGAACTTGAAAACATGAAAATGGATGCGGGGCGCATCAAAGCGGATGCAGATATGCAGATGGAAGCCCTGCGCTCCGAACTGGAGAGTCAGACCTCCGTCTCTTCCAATCAAAGCTCACGCATGCGTGATGAGATTTTGGAGCTTCGTCCTTTTACCTTCATCAGCGAAATTCGCTACCGCGAACTCAAACAACGCTGGGGACAGGTCTTCCGCGCCGATATGGGCGCCGAGGCTTTTTACGATATTCTCCAACGCCTCGATCTCGATAAACTTTCTGTTGAACTCTGGCATGAAGTAAAGACCACCAAGAGCAAACAAAAGCGAAAGAAAGCCACCACTCGTTTAAAAGTTGTGGAAGCTTTCCGCCGTTCAGGCAATCGCCCCGAATGGATGATCCTGACCGTTCTGCCTGTCATTCCGCCTGACCTGCGCCCAATGGTTCAGTTGGACGGCGGGCGTTTCGCTACATCCGACTTAAATGATTTATATCGCCGCGTAATTAATCGCAACAACCGCCTCAAGCGTTTGCTTGAACTCGGCGCGCCGGATGTCATCATCCGCAACGAAAAACGCATGTTGCAAGAAGCGGTGGATAGTTTGATTGACAATTCTCAGCGCGGCAAGGCGCTTAGCCGCCGCGGTCGCCGCGAACTCAAGTCGTTGAGCGACATGCTCAAAGGCAAGAAAGGACGTTTCCGCCGCAACCTGCTCGGTAAGCGCGTGGATTATTCCGGTCGTTCCGTGATTGTGGTCGGTCCACAACTTAAGTTGTATCAATGCGGTCTGCCCAAAAGTATGGCGCTGGAACTTTATCGTCCGTTCGTGATTGCCCGCCTGGTGCAGAATAATTATGCCGCGAATGTCAAAGGCGCGCGCCGCTTGATCGAGCGCAACAGGCCCGAGGTTTGGGAAGCTCTTGAAGGCGTGATTGGCGATCGTCCAGTTTTGTTGAATCGTGCGCCTACGTTACATCGTCTCGGTATCCAAGCCTTTGAACCGCTTTTGATCGAAGGCTCTGCCATCCAACTGCATCCGCTTGTTACGACCGCGTTTAATGCAGATTTCGACGGCGATCAAATGGCTGTGCATGTGCCGCTTTCGCAAAAGGCTGTCAAGGAAGCGCGCGAGCTGATGCTTGCTTCGCGCAACCTGCTCAAGCCTGCAGATGGCGAACCGATCATTTCACCTTCCAAAGATATGGTGTTGGGCGTCTATTACCTGACCATGGAAAAGAAGGCTGATCACCTGGGCGATGGGCGTGCCTTCGCCGATATGGATGAAGTTGAACTCGCGTATGAACTCGGTCAATTACAGGTCCATAGTGAGATCAGCATTATTGCGAGGACCTGCTACGATGAAAAAGGCGATCGTTTAGCCAAGCCTGAAACGCGTCTGATCAAGACGACAGTTGGGCGCGTGCTCTTTAACCGTGTCCTGCCTGAAGAAGTGCAATTTGTTAATGAGAAGCTCGATAGAGGCGGTGTGAAGGATTTGATCGCTGAAGTCTATGAACTTTGCGGACAGACCATGACCACCGAAGTAGCGGACCGCGTAAAGAGCCTCGGCTTTGAATATGCGATGAGATCTGGCTCTACGATTGCTGTATCTGACATTACCATTCCGCCCGAACGCAAAGGCATTATTGAAGATGCCCTCAAACAAGTGGAAGTGGTTCAGCGCGATTTCCGCCGCGGTCTGTTGACCGAACAGGAACGCAATGAGCGCGAGATCCAGGTCTGGCAAACGACAACCGATCTGGTCGGCGATGCCGTGAAGCGTCACATGGATCCCGATGGGAATCTTTCCACAATGGCTACATCCGGCGCGACCAAAGGCGGTTTTTCCACTATTTCGCAGTTGGCTGGTATGCGCGGTTTGATGGCTGATCCGTCCGGGCGCATCATTCCAATGCCTATTCTTTCCAATTTCCGCGAAGGACTCACTTCGCAGGAATACTTCATCTCCACGCATGGCGCTCGCAAAGGTCTTGCAGATACCGCGTTGCGTACAGCAGACGCCGGTTACTTAACCCGCCGTCTTGTGGATATTGCTCAGGATATTATTATTAATGAGCATGATTGCGGTACGCATGATGGTATCGTAATCCGCAAGGATGATGATATTGCTGGACAAACTATGGCAAATCGCATCTATAGCCGCCTTGTAGCTGAGCGTGTAATTGCTCCAAAGACCGGCGAGGTGCTTGCCGAATACAATGATTATGTGGATCATGAGTTGGCGCGCAGAATCATGAGCGCCAATGTTGCCGAAGTTAAATTGCGCTCACCGCTGACTTGTACATTAAAACATGGGATTTGCGCCATGTGCTATGGCAATGATCTCGGACGCGGCACCCTTGTGGAATTAGGTTCTGCTGTTGGTATCGTAGCCGCTCAATCCATCGGCGAACCTGGCACACAACTTACACTTCGCACATTCCATACCGGCGGTGTGGCGTCTACGTCAGGCGCAGATATTACAACCGGTCTGCCACGCGTGGAAGAAATCTTTGAAGCCCGCAAACAACCGAAGGGCGAGGCGCTGGTAGCTGAGATCAGCGGCAAAGTACGCATTAACATGTCTGAAAAATATGCCGACTTGCGCGAAATCAAGATCGAACACGCGGAAATGGTCCACGATGAATATGCCATTCCCGAAGACTGGAAATTTGTCGCCAAAGACGAAGCGACGGTCAAGCCGGGCGATGTGCTTGCCGATAAAGATGACGCCAAGATCGTAGCTCAAAATGCCGGGCGCGTCGCGGTGGATAAGAAACAGCGCAAGATCATGGTTTCCTATGAACAGCGCGAAGAGATGATTGAAGAAATTCCCACAACTTCACGTTTGCTTATCAAGGACGGCGATCATGTGGAAGCGGGACAGGCGCTTACAGAAGGCTCACTTAATCCGCATCTCGTTCTGAAAATTCAGGGACGCGAAGCCTGTCAGATTTACCTCTTGAGCGAAGTGCAAAAAGTATATCGCTCACAAGGTCAGAATATTCACGACAAACATTTTGAAGTCATCATCCGCAAGATGATGAGCAAGGTACAAGTCACGCGTCCCGGTGACGCAAAGTACCTGCCCGGCGACGTAGTAGACCGCCTCGAGATTCGCAGACTCAACGAGCATTTCCTGGCGGAAGGCAAGCAAGCGGCTAAGTTTAGCGAAGTATTGCTGGGCGTTACCAAAGCGTCTCTCAGCACAGACTCGTTCCTTTCGGCTTCATCGTTCCAGCACACGATCAAGGTATTGGCTGGTGCGGCGATCGGTTCCACCATAGATCCGTTATATGGTCTCAAAGAGAACGTGATCATCGGCAAGCTCATCCCCGCGGGCACTGGTTTCATTCCGGGACGCTTCAAAGATGATGAAGCCGGACTCAGCCCTGCTCAGTTGTCCGAGTTATCTGATACTACCGCGAGCGAATAAATAAGGTTCATTGAAAATTGGCGTATTACGCCGCCATATAAGTCGGATGCCGCTTCACGGCATCCGACTTACGAATCAGCGCTTGATTAACCCACATTCGTTATGAGCGACTCAGCCAGTCCTGTTTATCGTATTACCGATCTGCATGAAACCGAACGCCCGCGCGAACGGTTGGAACAACTCGGTCCGCAGGCGTTAGCCAACGCAGAGTTGATCGCGATTCTTTTACGCGTGGGCGTGCCGGGTGAAAACGCAGTGCAAGTGGCGCAACGATTGTTGCAAAAATTTGGCGGATTAAATGGATTACACCGCGCGCCGTTTGAAGAACTTGTCGCCCAGCATGGAATAGGCGAGGCGAAAGCCGCGCAGATCAAAGCTGCGATCGAGTTGGGGAGAAGGCTGACGCTTGAAGCGCCTGAAGAACGCCCGACCATCAACAGCCCCGCGGACGCAGCCGCGCTGGTCCAATATGAAATGTCTGCATTGGAGCAGGAGCATTTGCGTGTGTTCCTGATGGACACAAAGAATCATGTGCTGGATATTGTTGAGGTCTATCGCGGCTCGGTGAATATGTCGCAGGTGCGGATCGGAGAAGTATTCAAAGCCGCCATCCGCCGAAATGCAACGGCTGTGATCATCGCGCATAATCATCCCAGCGGCGACCCAACTCCAAGCCCCGATGATGTAGCTGTAACGCGCGCGCTCGTTCAGGCGGGTAAATTATTAGATGTGGATGTGTTGGATCATTTGGTCATCGGTCAGGGAAAATTTGTTTCGTTGAAAGAACGGGGATTAGGGTTTACGTAGAAGCATGAATAATTATCAACAATCAATTTCACAAAAAGGAATCCACCATGCCCAAGCCGCGTTTTAACAAATTCTATCGTTATGAAGAACTCACCCAGCTATTAAAAGCATACGCAAAAGAATACCCGAATCTGATTCGAATTGAATCGATTGGGAAAAGCCACGAGGGGCGCGATGTCTGGTTGATAACGGCGACCAACTTCAAATCCGGGAGTGATGCGGAGAAGCCGGCTTTGTGGGTGGATGGCAATATCCACGCATCCGAAGTTGCGGCTTCTGCCGCGTGTCTTTATCACATCCACACGCTGGTCACAAAATATGGCAAGGATAAGCAAATCACCGAGGCGCTGAATACGCGCGCATTTTACATTGTGCCGCGCGCCAATCCAGATGGCGCGGAATGGGCGCTGGCTGACAAACCAAAATTTGTGCGTTCGAGTACGCGTCCCTATCCTTATGACGAAGAGCCTGTGGATGGATTGCTCGAAGAGGATATTGATGGCGACGGGCGGATTCTGACCATGCGCATTCTCGATTCAAATGGGACTTGGAAGTCGCATCCAAAAAATCCGAGTCTGCTTATCCGCCGCGACCCGGTTGAATCGGGCGGCAAGTATTACCGCGTTCTGCCGGAGGGAATGTTAAAGAACTACGATGGCGTCACCATAGAAATACGCGACCCAAAAGAAGGTTTGGACTTAAACCGAAACTTCCCGATGAATTGGCGGACAGAGTCAGAGCAAAGCGGCGCAGGACCTTATCCAACCAGCGAACCGGAAGTCCGCAATCTGGTGGATTTTATTGCGAAACATCCAAACATCACCGGCGCGATAAGTTTCCATACATTCAGCGCGGTCATCCTGCGCCCGTATGATGACCGTTCGGACGATGAATTTCCCGCCGAGGATTTATGGACGTATAAGAAGATCGGCGATCAAGGCACAAAGATGACCGGTTATCCCAACATTTCGGTCTTCCATGATTTTAAATATCATCCCAAGTCTGTGACCACCGGCTCGTTCGATTCGTGGATCTATGAGCATTTTGGCGTATATTCCTGGACGGTTGAACTTTGGAGTCCGATTGCAAAAGCGGGATTGAAAAACTATAAATATATTGACTGGTTCCGCGAGCATCCGGTGGAGGATGATGTAAAAATTTTCAAGTGGGTAAATAAAAATCTAAAGAACAATGGTTATGTGGAGTGGTATGAGTATAACCATCCGCAATTGGGCAAAGTGGAATTGGGCGGCTGGGATTGGATGAACACGTGGATTAATCCGCCCGGCGAATTTCTGGAAAAAGAGATCAAGGTTTTTCCTGACTGGCTGATATGGCATATCTTGATCTCACCCAAACTTGCCCTGCGCGATGTATCTGTGACTGCTTTGGGCGAAGATAATTATCGCGTGCGGCTGGTTGTTGAAAACGCCGGTTGGCTTCCTAGTTATGTTACAAAGAAGGCTTTGGATAGAAAAATGCGCGGACTGGTCTGTGAGATCGAATTGCCAAAAGGCGCAAAATTACACACCGGCAAATCACGCGAACAACTTGGTCAATTGGAAGGACGCGCGCATAAAGAAGCGATGCTCAGCGTGGGATTCGAAGGCACAAGCGACCGCACAAAGGTCGAGTGGATCGTCCACGCGCCGAAAGGCGGGAAGGTCAAGCTGATAGCGCGCCACGACCGCGCCGGCGTGGTGAGAGTCGAAGTGGAATTGAAGTAAGACAATAGACAAACCCCTAATGATTATAAGATCATCAGGGATTTGTTGATTTCGGAACATATCAAATCGGGGTAAAATATAGATAGGAGATTGACATGAATACAATCAGCGTTGATTTATCGCTTGACCAAATTAGAAAAGCTGTGCATCAATTACCAGCGCAGGAAAAGATCGCGCTCTGGCGTTTGCTGGACAAAGACCTTGACCGCCCAGCCATTGCTCGTCAATTTACATTATCTGTCAACGCAATTCGCAAGGCTTACGCTCACATCAGTGAAGAGGAAGTAATGGCAGACGCGATCAAAGCCACGCGGCAAGTGCGAAAAGCCAGTCATGCGAAAAATCGTTCTTGATACCAATATACTCATCAGCGGGGTAATTGCGTCGGGATATTCCGCGTCCATTTTGGATGCCGCCCGCCGTGAAGAAATTAAACTGGTTACATCCGCGCATCTGCTTGAAGAATTCAGTGATGTGATTTCACGCCGTCACATTGCCCGTAAATATCCGAAAGCCGCTCAGGAAGCCGAATCTCTGCTGGATTTTTTGCGCGCGTTTGCCATCCTTACATCAGGTATCCCTGAAACAAATTCTGTTAGCCGTGACCGTGACGACGATTTCGTTCTGGCTTGCGCGGTGGACGAATCAGCAGATTGCATTGTCTCAGGCGACCCACATCTTCTGGATTTGGAAACTTACAAAGGCATTCCCATTCTTACGCCAAAAGAATTTGTGGAGAGATATTCAATTCCGCATAAATAATCATTGATTTCAGAAAGATTATTTCTTCAACAAAAAATCCCCGCCATTCAACACGCCATCCAAAATCGCCTTCATCGCGTCGGAATTCAGTAATTCATTTAATTCAAATGACTTTAATCGCGTTTGGGTGGTTCTTACAGACGGCTCAAGAAAATCTCCAAACGGCAAAGATGTTCTAAACAATTGATAATATAAAAACCTGCGCGCATTGCGTTTAAACTCAGCGGGGATTTCAATTATTTCGGCTTCCAAAAATTCCTTCATCTTTCTTCTTACTTCATCAACCGTCTGCGGAAAGAACACAATGGGATATTGCGTAAATCTTGCCTTGCCCGCGCACAACACCGCAGCGCCCATGATGGACGCTTCCAAACCGATCGTTGAATTATAGACCATCACAAATTTTGATTTCAGGATTAATTCATACGAACTGAGCGTTTCTTTCGGGCCAACGAAAACGACATTCGGCTCTTTATCCGCGCTTCGGCTTGCCACCCAACCTTCGACAGTTTCGCGGCTGGATTTTCTCACGCGCGATTCGTCTGGGTGCGCGCGGATCACGAACAAGGTCTCAGGGTGTAAGCGAATTTCATCCAACGCCAAATCAAGCCAATCGAACATATCTTCAAAGACCGTGTTGGCATGCGGCTGACTGGTATCGAAAATTACATTTGTAAACACAGACACGATCTGTTTGAATCCCGCAGCTTTTTTCAAAAACGATTCGTCAAGTCCCTTCATGTCTGCCCAAAACTTGATTCCCGCCATTGTGAAGTCGCCTTGAAAGCGTTTCGCAAGATACGCGTCGAGTTTTGCATTTTGTTCATCGTTCATTTTAAATGAATCAGGAACCGGTATCGGGGACGCCGTCGCTTCGCCTTCGGTGAAAAACGCGGTAGCAGGTTGGAATCCCACTTCATGCGTAATGACGCGAATGCCATGTTTCAGCGCCATGTAACGCGCGGTCGCTTCGGGAAAGAACTGCCCATTGAAAACCAGAACAGCTCGGGGCTGAGTCTGAGCGAGCAGCCCATCAAATTTCTGCGCGATATTCCACGCCGATAAAATATATTCCCGCAAAAGATAGCGCGTCGATTCATCGTCATTCAGATGATGGACTCTTAGAATCCATCTCAGCCCGGGCAGGCACAGCGCCCCAAGCGGGATCGTCATTGCGAGGCGGCGCTTTCGAACGTAGTGAGATGCCGAAGCAATCTCCTCGCGAATTGGGGATTGCTTCGCCCCTTCGGGGCTCGCAATGACGGGTTGACTTTTGAGTATCCATTCAAATTTAGATAATTGCTCGACACTTAAATTTTCCAAAGCGCGTTCAATTTCTTTATCACGTTGAAATGTGAACCAATATGGATTTGTACCTGCATATAATGTACGCGATTGAACCACACAAGATTTGCACGGCGGCGCTTTTTGCGCGTGATCGCGGTTTGTTCCCAGCACACAATGACTCATACCAGAGTCACATGCAAAATAAATAACGGGGATTCCCTGCAAGCGAAACGCCCATGAAGCGAGCAGATGAAATCCGCTGTTCCATGAGAGATCGTCAATACCAGTGGATGCTTTGAAAAAAACGACGGGCGCGCCTATAGGCTGTGGTTCTTTACGAACAACCTGACGCGCCATGCGCGCAATTTTGAAATTATTGAGTCTGCGGACAAATCCGCGTTTGATGCGTTGGGTAAAAAATTCTCGTATCATTGAAATGACAGTCTCAATTCGGGGATGGATTTCCAATTCCTAATCTTATCAGCAAATTTAGCTGATTATATGGTTAAGGGATCGTCAATTGTTGCCCCACAAATAATGTTGAATCCGTGGAAATATAATTGACATGAGCAATGGCTTCAGGATCAATATCGCCGAATATGCAGGCGATGCCGTAAATGGTCTCGTTATATCTGGAGACAGTATACGTTGTTGGGCGGATTTGCAGCGCGCGGTTTCCGGGGAACAGATTCCCTGTCTGAGGAATTTCGAAAACCGTTCCAACATAAAAAACTTGACGATTTGTGAACCCGTTTAGAGTCAACAATTCAATTGGATCCACGTTGAAACGGCGCGCGATGCAATAGGGGAATTCGCCCGAATGCAATGTGTAGGTTAGTGGGCGCGCATCGGTAAGCGTCGGCGTCTGTGTTGGTCCGATGACAGCCAGCGTGACTGTAGATGTCGCGGTTGGAGAAATTTCTGTGGGTGTGGTTGGCGGAAACGGCGTGGGGATGATTACATTCTCTGAAACAGCAGTCAACCCCAAGGTTGGAGAGGACGCGACAAGAGTAGGCGTATGGTTTGCCGCCGGTGAAGCGCTTATCGCCCCTGTTTGTCCAGATATTTGAGGCGGAGCCGTCAAGTTGACGCGTTTCCTTCCTATATTAAATAGGATAATAATGGCAATCAAGACTATAACTGCAAACAGTCCAATGGCGACTCGCCTGTCAAAGCGAAGTTGGAACCGTTTTCTTTGGCCGTCGGCGCGGTCTGCTTCTTTTATTTCCTGTGTTAGCACTGGGATCGTATCAATCATGCGCGGGTTCAGGACCCGTTCCAGGGCGGAACCGAGAAGGGCAAATGCAAGACTGGTAAGCAACAGGAGGGAGATAGGCTCTAATACCCAAAATGGCGAACCATATAACGCGCCGCGCGTCAGTCCTTCATAAATGATTCGTCCCCATGAGGGATATGTTGATTTGATATTAAAAAAACCAAGGGTGGCTTCCAAAAAAATAAAACTTGGCACCTGTGTTATCAACAGAGGGATCAGCACCGGCAGAACACGCGGCACAAGATAATGAGTGATGATCCTAAAGTTACCGGCGCCATAAGAACGCGCCGATTCGATATACGGAGCTTCCTTTGCTTGCAGGAACGCCGAACGCAGCGTTTTGATCGGAGAACCAAACGTGTTAAGGATGACAATAATCGTTAATATGACCCAAATGTTCCAGCCAAAAAGAACATTTGTTAGAACGGCAATTGGCAGGCTGGGCAGCAACATGTTGATTTCAGTAAGTCTTTGTACAAGATTATCCACCCAACCGCCAAACCATACGCCAATGGCCGGCAACAGCATGGCAACCAATGTGGTAATGAGCGTTCCCAGCAGGCCGATGAACAATGCAAATGGCATCCCCCAAAACAGGGGCACCACCAGATCGCGCCGTCCGTAATCCGTCCCTGCCAAGCCGTACACCTGTCCCAAAAGAACCAATTGCGGCTGAACATCACTGTCTTTTTCAAAGAGCAGACTCGTAACCGTCAATCGATATGTCCCTTGCTGCAAAACACGCTGGGATGAACCCGGTTTTGCAAACATCAGATTGAAGGCGGGCGTTGGATACAGCCCGGTATCAACGAACCAATTCCTCCATTTGGGATTTTTGTTGAGCAGTTGAGCAGAGTTGATGCCCGATTCAAAATCATAACTGACGCTGGCGCTTATGCCTTTGTCTTTGAACTTGAGCGTACTGCCATCCGGGTATGTCCATTCAAACGAAACAAATGGAACCTTCTCCATGTATGTAGGTTCAAGATAAAGAAAAATCTCACTTGGAATTTCCTTGTAGGAATAATCAAATGTGAACGTGGTTGTTTTTTCAACCCAGCCATTCTCCATGGTGCGCGTCGAAGAATGGGCTTCCCTGCTATTATCATTGATGATCAGCGTCGAAAGCAGAGGTGGATCATTGAACAAATTCATCCATATCGGCATGGCTGTGCGTGGGAGATAGCTATATCCAGTCATGCGATTCCGATCGTAATCCAATCCATACTGTTCATATGGAAGGAATGTGACCGCGTAAACCGAGCCTGCAAGCAGAACGGCGATTACTGCCAATCCAAACATGGCGGACGGATACCTGCGAAGCTCCTGAAAGAACACCCCACTTCGCTCGCTGAATTCGTGAAGGGATTCTTTGAAATTGCCCGCCAACTCACCCCAGGAGAATCCCCGCCTCTTCGCGGGACCCTGGCCTGGCATCTCATACTTCTGGTTTCTCCTTTGCCTCCAGGCTTTAAACCGCGCTCTCCAACCAGTATCTTTCGATTTGACTCGTTGTCGTGTTTGCAAAGCATCGTTTGCCGACATGAGACGAATGCGCGGGTCTATGATCACATATACAAGATCAAGGATGAACACCGTTGCCCCAAGCAGGTATGCAAAGATGACTACGATTCCCACCACGATAATCAATTCGCCCGGCTCCATACTCTCCCCCCAAAAATTTGGTAGAGCCTCTTTGATATACAACCAACCCAACCCCGGCCATCGAAAGACCGCCTCCAATGCCATGCTCAATTGCCAGAAACTGACCAGGCTGGTTACAAAACTTGTAATAATATAAGGCAGTGTGGGTCTTAGAATGTATTTTCTTTCCAGTGTTTTTGGGGGTAATCCCTTCGCACGCGCCAGATCAACATAATCTTCCTCGGAATAGATTACGAAGAAGGTGCGCCACATATATACCATTTGAAAAAGCAAGCTGAGCAAAATGGCAGATACCGGCAGGATCATGTGTTTCGAGACAACCAATATAAATTCAACCGGATTGTCAGGCTTGAAGGAATCATACATGCCGGACAAAGGAAGCCAGCGCAACTGAAATGCAAAGATGGAGATCAAAAGTATGCCGATCACCCAACTTGGCACGGAAGAGATTGGCGAAAGCGCGGCAACTAACCGGTCCAGCCGCCCACCATAATTTCGCGCCAAATATAGCGAGAGCGGCATGCCGATCAAAAATACCAGGAGATAGGCTGTTCCTATCAACAGCAAGGTATTGGGCAGGTATTGCAGGATAATATCGGATGCGCTAGCCGTTGTTACCCTCGCACTGGCCCATCCGCCCTGCCTGGATCCCAATTTTCCCCAATCGAACGTGAGCGCTTTGACTGTCCAAAACAGGTGACGCGGCAGGTACGGAAGATTAAGCCCCATCTCCGTACGCAATTGCTCGGTCATTGCATCCACCTGCGCCTGGACATCTTCGCTGCTTCCATTCGAACCGGTGGTCCAAGTGTTTATGTTCAGGTGTACGATAACATAGATTTGCGCTTCCAGACTCGTCTCAAACGGGGAAACGGCTGGGCCAAGTCCGCGCCGCGATGGCTGATTGGCGAGCAACACAGTAATAAAAACACTAATAAAAATTGTGGCGGCGATTGTCAATGCTTTGCCAGCCAAATACCGAACCAACCTCATTACGAGCTGGATGTGTGAAAGCCCTGAAGGAATTTGCGCGTCGGTAGTCAAATTCGGACGTTCTCCTGAGAATATTATACAATGCCGCAGGCGACCTCACTCCCCCATTTATGGATGGGATCAAGCGAAGATGAAATTGTTTTTAGATGGAATGGTGGGAGACATTCTGCACCATTGATACAATCTTGAAATTATTGAGTCTGCGGACAAGTCCGCGTTTGATGCGTTGGGCGAAAAAGTCTTTCATAGTGGTTTGGTAAATTGGTAAATTGAAAACCCCTTGACCAATCTACCGATTCCCAATTTACCAATTATTATTTTTTTCGTAACCTAATCTCACCAGCAAATCCCCTGCCACATCCTTGAATAGCTTTCTATGTTCATCGGTGAAATATTCTTGCCATCCACCCGTTTTCCCTGAACGGAAGGTGTGACTCTTTTTCGGCTGGATCGCGTCTACTAAAATGGATAACGCTTTCTCGCGCTGAGTTGGAATCTTATATCCAGTCTTTTCTATTTCATCAAGCATGGAGTTTAATGTGACGTCGCGGTTGTTGATCAAATCCTCAAAGCGGATGCACATCACATTTTTTTGCTCCAACCATTGGAACACGCCTTCGTATCTTTGCTTTACGCTGACCATGTACAACCCGTCTTTATCAATGCCTGCGATGGCGACATTCAATCTTGAGCCAAAGTCTGGCAAAGAATTGTAGTAGTCGTGCATCCCATGTTCTTCGTGCATGTCGGTCGCGAAGAAGACCTGCGAGACGAGCATGTCGCGCGGGTCGCGGTAAATGAAATAGTTCACGCGCCCAGCCTCGGTTAAGAAAGATGCGTTCTCTTTTGTCGCTTCCAAATATCCCCAGCCGATCACACCATCAGGCACGCGCTTTAAATCTGCGATTACATCGTCCGCCATCCGTCGCCCGCCGTCTTTTTTTATCGTGCGAATCGGATCTGCATCCACATATTTATACGGCATGATCTGTGTAAAACCGTTGAGGATTTGCAACAGCAAATGCGATCCGCTTTTCGGCTTGGAGTTGCCAAAAATAGGCGGAGCGTCATTGAAAGAAAACCGTTTCCATCGCAAAATAGCTTGGGCGGTTTTTCCATAAGGGCGAATAGTGCGGCGAATATTTTGCATGGAAATCGATTGGAAAGTTAACAAGTTGACAGGTTGGAATGTTTTTCAACCTTCCAACCTGCAACCTTCAAACTCATTATTCGTTCACAACGCGGCGCAATTTTTTCATCGAACCTTTTTCGGATTCGTAAACTTTCTTCACGCCATCGCCAAGCGCCGACTCAGTGACGCGGATGTATTTCACCAATCTTTCAAAACCGCCGGGTTCCACCGACGCGGCTTGGTCGCTGCCCCACATGGCGCGGTCAAGAGTCATGTGACGTTCCACCATGCACGCGCCAAGCGCGACTGCAACCGCGGAAGGCACAAGCCCAACTTCATGACCGGAATATCCAATTGGATTATTTGGAAATTCCTTGCGAAGCGTTTCGATCATCTTGAGATTTAATTCTTCAGGTTCGCACGGATAAGCGCTGGTACAGTGCATGATGACAAGGTTATCCGCGCCCACCGCTTTCACGCCTTTATGAATTTGTTCCATCGTGGACATGCCCGTTGAAATAATAACAGGTTTGCCTGTCTTGCGAATATGCTTCATCAGATTATGATCGGTGAGCGAAGCCGAAGGCGCTTTATACGCGGGCGTATCAAATTTTTCCATGAAATCAATGGAAGGTTCATCCCACACCGAGACCATCCATGCAATGCTTTTTTCTTTGCAATACTTATCAATCTCGCGATATTGCTCTTCGTTGAATTCAACTTTATAACGATAATCAAGATAAGTAATATAGCCCCACGGCGTCTCGCGCATTTGCTTTTGCTGTTCAGGCGGCGTGGAAACCTCGGGCGTGCGCTTCTGAAACTTGACCGCGTCCGCGCCCGCGTGCGCCGCCGCATCAATAATCTTTTTGGCAATATTAATATCGCCGTTATGATTAATGCCGATCTCCGCGATGATATACGCGGGATGACCGTCTCCAACCAAGCGGTTTCCAAATTTAATTTCACGAGTCATTTTTTCTCCTCAATGTTTTTCAAAATCAAATCACACAATTCGCGCAACGCGCCATAACCGCCGCGCGTCTTCAAAACATAATCTGCCGCGCGCAAAACTTCGGGATACGAATCTGCAACCGCCACCGACCAGCCGGCAATTTCAAAACAAGGCAGGTCGTTGAAATCGTTACCGAGATAGATCACCTGCGCCGCGTCAATTTTTTTATCGGATAGAAATTGTTTTAGCGCCTCGCCTTTGCCGTTCAAACTAATTCCGTGGATCGCTTCTACGCCCATTTTTTTTGCGCGTTGCAAAACGACGGGATTTACTTCCGACGACAAGATCATGATTTCGATCCCGCGTTGACGCAACTCAACAACCTGCATCGAATCGGCTCTCGTAGCGGCTACCGTTTCGTGACCTTTTTCATCGGTCCAAACGCGCCCGTCGCTGATGACGCCGTCAAAATCGGAAATAATCATCTTGATCGTTTCCGGCATCTTGCGCCGCGACTTGTCGCCGGGCGAAATCATTTCCAATCCGCTGTATACCAGCGCTTCATATTTTGCCCAATCGGGAAGCGTATCAATATCCACTGTGTAACGCGGATCAATCATCAATGGATAAATCACGTCGCCGGTCAGAGAATGTTTCTCTGCAATCGTTGAAACACGGATCGCGTCAATGTGACCGGTCTGCCAATATATCGGCGGCAGGATTTGGCGCGGCGCGTTGTACGGTTCAACGATTCCTTCCACTGTAAGCAAAGGCTTCATCGGTTTATTGCTTTCATCAAAACGCCACATCTTATGCGGATTTTGCGCGGCAGGCACAACTCCACGCACACAATCGGCGTCTTTGTGATTGATCAAAATATTGATCGCGTCATCAATCATTCCACGCGGGCGGATCGGCGAGGTAGGTCGCAGTTGAATAACAATTTCAGGTTTATAACTTTCAGTTTCTTCCAGCCATTTGAGCGCGTGCTCGAAAACAGGCAGATCGGTAGATTTATCTTGCGCGAACTCGGCAGGACGAAGAAATGGAGTCTCCGCGCCGCATTCACGCGCGACTGCCGCGATCTCTTCATCATCGGTCGAAACAATAACGCGCGTGACCAGCTCCGATTGTTTTGCCGCGGCGATACTCCAGGCAATCAATGGATAGCCGGCAAAGTTTCGGATATTTTTGTGCGGGATTCCTTTTGAACCGCCGCGCGCGGGGATTAATGCAAGTATGTCAGTCATTTATTTCACCGTAGGGGCGCAGCATTGCTGCGCCCCTACCATGCCGTCCATCCGCCATCTACGATGAGATTGTTGCCGGTCATATAGGATGACGCTTCGGATGCGAGGAATAATAAGGCGCCGTTCATTTCATCTTTCTTTGCCATTCTTCCAAGAATTGTTTTTGCAGAATAATTCTTCACGAAATAATCTTCGTGATTATTAAACACGCCGCCTGGCGTTAACGCATTCACGCGGATCTCGGTCTCGGCATAATACGCGGCGAGATATTTTGTAAAACCCATCACGCCGGCTTTTGTGGTTGTGTAATAAACAGGCTTGTATGCCACGCGCTTGCCATCTTTGATATAGATTCTTTGATCGGGTCCATTAAGTCCGTATGTTGAGCAGATGTTGATGATACTGCCTTTTTTACCTTGTTCGATCATCGGCTTGACGCAAGCCTGCGTCATCAGAAAGATACCGGTGAGATTTACGTTTATCGCCGCGTTCCATTGTTCAAGCGGATAATCTTCAAAGGCGCCGGGGGCAATGCCTAAAGCCGCGGCGTCGGGGTCAAACTTCGGGTCGAGCGCGGCGGAATTCACCAATATGTCAAGCCGCCCAAACTCCGCGAGAACGGATGCAACTGTTTGTTTAACGGAATCAAGCTGGGTGATGTCGGTTGCGATTCCCTTTGCGCGGTAGCCGTCTTTCGTCAAAGCATCCGCAACTTTATTTGCCGCGTCGCCGTTTAAATCCGCAATCGCGACTGCCGCGCCCGCTTCGGCGAGTGTCTTGCAAAATTCCGCACCGAGCAGACCCACGCCGCCGGTGACAATGGCAACGCGATTTGTTAGATCAAATTTTTCCTGTATTTTCATGGTTCCTCGGTGTACATCACTGAAGCGCCTTCACGAATTGCGTAAAGACCTTTTCCAAGATTTTCATAATAATCTATTGTTTCTTGATCCAGCCCGCGGCTGACGAATAACACAATGACCGCCTTACCGTCTTTTACGCGTTGCTGTGTTTCAGCGATGCTGTCTTCGCCGGGCAAAAGCGAACACGCGCGATTTGTATAAAGGTAAACGGCTTCCGGTTGATTGGTATGGATCGCGACACCGGGCGGCAGTTGGCGGACACGCGCAAGAATTGTCGAATCATACCACCGGTAGCTGGCATATAACTGTCCGCCGCGGCTGAGTTCGTCCGCGGTTTGTTTTTGAGCATAGGAAAAAATGCCCAGAAAAAATAAGGCGATAATAGCAATTAGACTTTTGACAGCAATATTTTTACGCGCCAGATATGCGCCTGCGAAAACTGCAAGCAACAGGAACGAAACAAATATCGGCGCGACGATGCGAAGCTGAAACTTGGTAGCTGGGTCGAAGACGGCCATCGTGATGATAAGCGATGAAAAATATCCGAGGATATAAAGACCATTCACGAAAGGAATGAGAGGCGGCTGCGGCGCAATCGTTGGCTGGAAGAAATATCGCAAACCTTTAATCGCGATCCACACAAATAGAATAAGCGTCGCGACGATAAGAATGTTTGAATAAAAATTGGGAATCTTATTCAGCGCCTGACGCCAACGCTCGAACGGCATGATAAGTTCCGAGAATTCGCGCAATCCCATATTTGCATTTTCAGCCGTGATCGGATGCCAGCCCGCCGAGCGATTCGTCACGGAACCGCCGGCGATCTCATTTCGAATGGACCATGCCAGCATAAGCGGAAACGCGCTGGCTAGAAAAATGGCAGAACGCGTCAGGCGCGTGCGCCAATCGTGATGCAGGATAAGCAATGAAAGCAAAATCGTGGCGATCAGCGCGAGCGCGGCATAGCGCGTGAGATAGGCAACGCTTACGATTAATCCGCTTGCGATCAGCCAGCGTATTTGTCCGCGCTCAAAATATATATCGAATAAAAGAATGGTTATTAAAGTGAGAAAGATATATTGCGGTTCGCTCATGGCGTTGGAATGAATTTTCAAGAACGCGGGCGTTGCCACAAATAATGCCGCAAGGAAAATGGCGGCTGGTTTTAATTTTATCCCGCGCCAGCCGAGTAATCCAAGCAGGAAAGCATTGCCTCCAAAAAATAAAACGTTCATCACGCGCGCGACGCGCAATGGATCAACTCTGGCGATGAAACCGATTATCGCCAGCATCGCCGAGTAGCCGGGAGGAAAATGAGTCAGATAGCCTTTGCTGACCAGCCATAACTCGCGATAGCCTTCGCCGGATAAAATGCCGCGCGCGCCAGAGATGTAAGCGGCTGAGTCGTCGTTAAGTCCCAGCCCTTCAGGTGTGCTGTATAGCAGTAACCAGACTCCAAAAATGGAAATCAGCCCGAGAAACAGAATCAGGCTGAAAGTCCGAAATGAAACGAGGCGGGAAGTTACAGGCATTATCAATCAGGTGACAGTCATTTTAGCAAAAACGACTGTCACCTTTCTGTTACTTAAGCAGATAACCTTGTTCTTCGAGATATGCAACAATCTTACGGGCATTCTCTTCCGGATTTGCGCCATATCCTTTAAGCGTGATCTCAGGATTGATCGGCGGCTCATACGGATCATCCACGCCGGTGAAGCCCATCGGTTTTCCATCCAGCATAGCTTGACGCGCCTTGGCATACAAGCCTTTTACATCGCGTTTTTCGCAGACTTCGACCGGCGTATCCATGTAGACTTCCACAAAATTTTCGCCTGCCATCTTACGCGCTTCTGCGCGTGTGGCGCGGTAAGGACTAATTGCCGCGCAGATCACCTCGCCGCCGGCATGTACAATTTCACCCGCTACAAAGCCGATGCGAATAATATTCGTATCGCGGTCTTCCTTGCTGAAACCAAGTCCCTTGGAGAGATGCGTGCGGACAACGTCGCCGTCAAGAATGGCGACCTCGCGTCCGTGTTCAAGCAATAACGACGTTAGCACTTGCGCGGTCGCAGATTTACCCGAACCGCTCAAGCCGGTGAACCAAATGCAAAAGCCTTGCTTGTGGCGCGGCGGATACATCTCGCGTAAAATCTCGGCGGTTTCAGGGCGCGTGAACCATGCAGGTAATAATTTGCCTTTGGCAAGATATTCATCACGCACTTGCGTGCCGGAAATATCAAGAGTTTTAGCGCCCTTTGGAATATCCTTGCTTTCCACATAACGATCTTCATCGGGAAGATAGACCAGCATTTCAAATGGGATCATCTTGACGCCCAGTTCGCTTTCGTATTGTTTCATCATATCCTGCGCGTCATACGGACCGTAGAACGGTTTGCCGGTGGAATCATTTCCCGGTCCCGCGTGATCGCGCCCAACGATGAAATGATTGACTCCGTGGTTGCGGCGAATAATGGCGTGAAGCAAAGCTTCTTTTGGTCCAGCCATACGCATGGCAAGCGGAAGCAGGCTCAACAACGTATTGTTCTTGTCGTAATAATTATCAACCAGCGCCTTATAAACGCGTACGCGGGTATAGTGATCCACATCGCCGGGCTTGGTCATACCGACAACGGGATGAATGAGCAGAGAACCCTGCACTTCGGTGGCGGCGCGCTTGGTCAATTCTTCGTGAATGCGGTGTAACGGATTGCGAGTCTGGAACGCGACGACATTATCATGTCCCATTTTCTCAAGCAGGTCGCGCACCTGTTGAGGCGTTTGGCGTAATTCCACAAAGTCATAATACTTGGGAAGATTTACCACCTTGATCGGACCGGAAACACATACCTTGTTCCAGCGCGCCATCTCAGAGACCATCGGATGTTTTGAATCTGTTGAACCATAAGCCAGCGCGGCTTCGGTCTCCGCGTCCCAGTGATAGACCTCGTCGAGAGTCATCACCGCGATCAAATCATTATTCGAGTTTCGCAGGACAATGTCTTCGCCGACAGTCGGCAGTTCTTTCGGATCAACTGTCAGGGTGATGGGAAGCGGAAAAAGAGTCCCATCTGCAAGACGCATTTCATGCAGGACGCGTTCATAATCTGCCTTGCCCATGAAACGATCCAGCGGAGAAAATGCGCCGGTGGCGAGTAACTCAAGGTCACATAAGTTACGCATGGTGATCTTGATGGAAGGAAGTTTGGCGGCGCGCGTCATCAACTCATCGCGTTCTTTGCCTGTCGCCACAAGGTTGACAAGCTTTTTACCACCGTACGGGGAAATCAGTTTTGCTTTCGACATTTTTTTGGCTCCATAAAAAGTATAAACTTCGGAAGTCTTTTCGGAGTCTGTAGCCAAGAGCTATCAGAGAGACTTCCGAAGTTTGATTATCTATCGAGAATTATACTTCAAAATTCAGTCTGTGAATTTTAGATTTGATATAATCGGACAGAGGCTTTTATGAATTCAAAACTTCTGCGTAACCTTCTATTTAGTATGCTTATGCTGGGCTATTTTTATTATGCCTATCGTTACATTGAAGCTACAAGCGTCACCGTCGGCGCCGACAAATATTACATTCTTTTCGACGACGCCATGATTTCCATGCGTTACGCCTACAATCTGGCGCATGGCAACGGCCTCGTCTGGAACGCGGGCGAATACGTCGAAGGTTTCACCAATCCGCTTTGGGTTGGTTATATGGCGCTCTTTCATCTTCTTCCTATCGCGGCGTCAAAAATTAGTTTTTATATTCAATGGAGCGGCGCGCTGTTCCTCGGCGCCACGCTTTATTTTGTACGCCGCATCGTGGAAGAATTTACCGACAGTCTCTTTGCCATGCTGGCGGCAGTTACATTCACCGCTTTTTATAGTCCATTAATTTCATGGGATTTGCTTGGGATGGAAGTCAGCATTCTGACTTTGATCCTGACAGCCGCCGTTTTCCTCAGTTTGACGAAGAACCGATTCAGTCCCTGGACCCATTCGACTTCGCTCAGGGCAAGCCTTATCCTGCTCGCCGTTTCGACTCTTTTTCGATTCGACATGGCGGTTCCGTTTATTGTTGTGTTGGGTGTGATGTATTTTGTCCAGCCGCAATACCGCAAACAAAATCTCATTTGGGGACTCGGTTTACTTGTCATTTTTCTCGGCGGTCAAACTTTGGCGCGCTATTTTTATTATGGCGATTTTCTACCAAATACCTATTATCTAAAAGTAACCGGCTGGCCATTTATCTTACGCATCCTGCGCGGACTTTACGCGCTGGTCTGGTTTATCTATTACACCAACTGGGTGTTATTCTTTTTACCGTTTACACTACTCATCTTCCGCCGCGACTGGAAAATTAATCTACTCTTTCTCATCCTGCTAGCGCAAATGGCTTACAGCGTTTATGTCGGCGGAGACGCGTGGGAGGAACACGGCGGCGCGAACCGTTACATCGCGATTGCCATGCCGTTATTCTTCGCGGTATTCGCTGTCAGTTTGGAAGAACTCCGTCGAAAAACGGTGGCAAGTTTGGGCGCGGGAAGAATTGCAAATATCGGTTCGCAAGCCGCGTGGCTGATCGTCTTCGTCATATCCATCTTGAACTTTAATCTTTTAATGGGCGATTGGAAATATATCGAACGCTGGGAATTTACGCGCAAGCCGGATTATGTGGCAGGCAGTGAAAATAATTTGCGGATCGCGCTGGCTTTGCAAAACGCGACCAAACCCGGCGCTTCCATCGCGGTGATCGGCGCGGGGACAATTCCGTATCTTTTACCTGATCGTTACGCCATTGATATTCTTGGCAAAGCGGATCCGGTGATCGCGCGCGAAGCAGTCCGCACGCCGATGAGTTATGAAGATATTCCAAACATGCGCCCGGGTCACATGAAATGGGATTATGCGCGCACGTTCGGCGAATTGCAACCTGATGTGATCGTTTCAATTTGGGAAGGCACAAATGAAGAAGCCGCGCCGTATTTGAAAAATTATGTTTACGCGGTGATTGGCGAAGGCGTGAAGGTGTACTTGAAAAAAGATTCCCCGAATATTTTTTGGGATAAGGTGATTATTAAGGATTAATGCGTAATTGAGCGCCAAAACATTTGCGATTAAAGTTTAATAAGCTGACCGGATTTCTGCGACTCTTTCGCCGCGAGCGCCATTCGCAAAACTTGAATCCCATCGTTCAAATTACAAATTGATTCTTTTCCGCGCACAACGTCAATAAAATGCTTTGTCTGCGCGATAAAAAGTTGGTTGCGTTCAAAACCATCGGGCAGGGCAAAAGTTTCAACAATCGGCGCGGGCGGATTGGCGCTATATGTTCCAAACTCGGCGGGCATTTTGAACAGATGTAACGCGCCGTCAGTATTGTCCCAGCGAAATGTTCCAGCCGTTCCAACAAATTCCAATTGATGCACAGGTGGACGTTGAAAATAGTTGAGATGCAAACCGCCGACCGCGCCGCTTGAAAATTTCAAGCCGATTTCAGCGCAGTCTTCCACATCAATTTCAAGCGGGGAAACATGTCCGTTAAACGACCATAAAGATTCGACATCGCCAAGAATAAAACGCAAATAATCCAGGGGATGAGTCAGCGTGACAATCACGCCGCCGCCCAAATCTGCGCGCGCAGCGTAGCTCTGACGATAATCTTCCCATGGATGCCAGTTGGGCAAATATTCGCCCCAATGCGCGTGGACGGTTAATACTCTGCCGATTGCGCCAACTTGAATCAGTTCGCGCGCTTTGTTGAGCGTGGGATGATAACGGAATTGGAATCCGACCAGAATCCTGCTTCCGCTTTTCTGCGCGGCTTTTTGCAAAACATCCAAACGTTCAAGCGAATGTGAAACCGGTTTTTCGAGCAGGATATGACAACCAGCTTGCGCGGCTGGAATGGCAACATCCAGATGCAACGAAGTTGGATTGGCAACAATAACCGCGTCGGGCTTATGCTTTTTCAGCGCTTCGGTCAAATCCGTTTCAACGGGATAGCCAGCCAATTCATCATCAGGCAAAGTGGCGCGATGACTTCTTAGGAGGACAATATCTTTTTCGCCTAATGCAATTAAATTGCGGAAGTGTCTTCTTCCAATGGAGCCGAGTCCGGCAATGAGGAATTTGGTCATGGTAGGTTGGTAGATTAGGAAATTGGGAAATTGGTAGAGTGGTGAGATTAATCAGAGTCCAGATCGGAGATAGTGTAAGATGTGGGTTCTTCTTTTATGACACGTTCGCCATATTCCTGTTTTCCTTGTTGTTGAGTACGAACATAACGGATATAACCATTGAGCGAACGCAAAGCTGAATGACATAATTCTCTTTGTTGTGATAATTCATCATTTGTATATTTTCGATCATCACAGACGATTAAGGCGCTCAAAACTTCCATGATCGAACCGCGTGCAATGTAATAAAATCGAAGGCTGTCCAAATAATGATAACGACCATATCCTTCCGCGATATTCAAGACGATACTGGTTGAAGCGCGGCGCAATTGATCGGCAAGATTGTACTTTTCTTCAGGCGGCAAAAGAGATACGACTTTATAGCCTTCGCGAAAAACCTTCATTGAAAGTTGATAACATTCCAAATCTTCAAACCCGCGCATTTCCTTTTCAGCCATCTTCTGCTCCTTAACCAATTTACCAGCTTATCAATCTACCGATTTACCAACTCCCAATCTACCAACTTACCAATCTACCGATCTTTCATATTTCCATTTCACCAGCGCTTCTCCGGCGACTTCTTTGAAAATCGTCTTGTCATGCGCGGTGAAGAGCCGCGTCCAGTTGCCCGCTTGACCTTTGGGCAGAAACGAGGAAATATCCTCGTTCCGTTTGGCTTGCCATTCTTCATCGGGATTGGATGACATTTCGGCGCGCAAGGATTCATCAAGCGATTTCTCGATCTTCTTCACACCGAGAAATTTCCAGAATTTGCTCATCTCATCAAAAGGCTGATTGAGCAAATCTTCATAACGTAAACTAAAATAATTTTCGCCAAATAATCTTCGCCCTTCGTCATCAGTCTCCGTGAGGTTTGCCACCCAGCCTTTTGCCACGCGGTGGATGAAGGTCTCGGTGAAGATCGAGCGTGTGCCGTTGGTAAATGGAACAGAATCAACTTTGAGGTCGGCAATGATTCGTTTATCTTCCGCGCTCAGGAATTTAGACTCTTCGACAAAGTTGCGGAAACGTTCGGAGGTAAGCACATCGCGTCCATCGCGGATAATGTAAACCAGCTTCGCGTCAGGATAGACCGCGTGCATGTCGCGCACAGCCTGACCATGAATCGTGGACGATGGACTTTTGTCGCCAACGATGAGCTTGCCTTCTTTCGCCGCGTCGCGTTCCATGATGAAATCCGCCGCGGCGCGCAAGACGAGAGGCGAAAGATCGCGTCCTTGATTCCAACGGTTGGATTTGCGCGTCAGCCATTCTTCCGCTTCGGGTGTATTCACCAATGACTTGAGCAATGGCTGACGCGTGAAGAAATGCGCCTGATAATTGCAATGCACTTCAGGATGCAGACGCGCCAGACGCGTGAGTAATGTCGTCCCTGAACGCGCGTGACCGAAGATGAAAAACTTTTCGCGCGGGAAAAAGCGCTTGATCTCCGCGACTTCCTCGTCCGTGATGGCAGGAATGGGATTGCGTTTATTTCTTTTAGGATCGCCCTTCAACAAAATGCGGGCGGCGGATTTAAGACGAGAAAGCATTATTATTGAAACTCCAAATTATCAATGACATCATCTCATTGGTTTTACGCGATATCAATCTATTCCGATCCATTCAGAGGTGATCGTGATCCCGCGTGTTGCGCTGGCATCTACGCATATATCATTAGTAGACCTTGCATCGGAAGGTTTCTTTCCGGTAATAAACGCGTATGCCCAGTAACAACCTGTCAAAACTTCCACGGTGGGAGATTCACTTGGTCCCATCGTGAAATTGTAAGTGCCACATTCTCCCATTTCATTTTTTTGCGACATTCCAAAAGAAAGCTGTACAGCGCCATTTGATTTATTGACAAATTTAACTTTCGTCTTCGTTCCAAATGCAGGGATTGGGATTGGCAGGTTACAGGGATTTACACTGCTGGTCGCGGTGGGAGGAATGACTAATGGCTGGAACGTGGGAGTTGGGAATGGTGTGAACGTAAGCGTTGGGGTTGGCGGAATGGGCGATGCAGTCGCGGTAGGAAGCGCGGCTTGCGTCATGGCAACATTTGTCCATGCGGCGGCGATGGCGGTGTTTTGCAAATCTATGACGCTTACCGTTGGCGTGGGAGCGGGTCCTCCACAGGCAGATATGGCGATGACGGTTGATAATATAAGGATGGTCAGATATTTCTTGTTCATATTTTCTCCAGAGCATATTTTTACCACAATTGGCGGTCTTGGCGACTGTGACATAGCGGCTCTCTCGTTGGTCCATGTTCGTGAATTTACTATACCTATCTCATGTCTCATGTTTGCAACGGAGCATTTTCTATTCTTCAAAAATTATAATCGGCTCTGCGGGCCAGCCGTCTTTTATGGATTTCACAACCAACGCGGCGACATCAGCCGGATACACATTATCATGTTCCGACAACTCTGCAATTGGCATCCACATCGGATGATATGTTCCGCGTACAGGATCATATTCGCCGAATTCTTCGCCTGTGCCGGTTCCAAATTCCCCGCCAATTTTTTCAATAAGAAAATATGGCTGGGGATTTCCTTTGTAATGGATATCGGCGATCCTGCGAATGACCTTCACCTTCAAGCCGGTTTCCTCTTCCATTTCACGGATAGCGGCTTGTTCGTATGATTCGCCATCGTCCACGCCGCCGCCAGGAAAGGCGTAATAATGCAAGCTCGCGCGCTGGCGTTCGATCAGCGCGACCTTGTCGTCTTCTATCAATATAACGCCAGCGCGAATTCGCATGGAATTGTCCTTTCGTCATTGCTTCGGCAGAAGTACGCCGCCTCGCAATGACATAAACTACTTTGGAAAAACAAACTCGGTCATAAATGTGACATTCCAAAGCGAAGTCACTTCGATTGCCAATGATAACGCCGGGACTTTGATTCCGTAAGTCGGCGAAGCCCAGCCTTCATAAGGCATTGCATTACCAGAACCATAAAGCGATTCGCCAGCGCGGATAAGCGATATTCGATATTCGGAGTCCGGCAAGCGAGGCTTGGGCGTGATACAAAGCGTTAGCCAGCCATAAGGGGATTTTAGACGAATATCGAATGCCGACTCTCGAATCTCGTACTTCCAATCCGGCAACAACCAATGCAGGCGATAAACATGCGACTCCGCGCGCCGCCTTGTCAACTTATCTTCAACCAGCCATTTTTCATTTGCATACACAGTGACGACGCGCTCATGCTTAATGCCGCGATAGCCGGTGTGATTCGCCGTTATGCGCTGCATGATATTTTCATCCACAGCGATTTCGTTTTTTGAATATGCAGGAAACCAATCGAGCATTAAGAAACGTCCGCCGCGCGTCATCTGGTCGCGGCTGTCAACCGTCACCGTGTTATGCACGCGCGTCGAAACCAGCGGATTATCCCAGGGCGGCGCGGCGTTATATAAATATGTCCCCGCGTCGTGTGTGATGTTTAGTCCGCGCCACCATAGATCCAAATGTAATTGATCCGCATGTGAGAGTCTGCTCTTGAATGTGGATGCGCGCAGATAAGCCCACGCTTCGCGTCCGCGCAAGTTATCGGAAAGATAATGCTCGGGTTGGTAAGTCTTTGCAACAGGCGCAAGCCCAAACCATAAAGACATTTCATCCCATATACCGGGTTCGATCTGAGTCTTAACAAACGCGCGCGCCGCGGCTTGCACCACCGGTCGGTAATCGTTAAACGGAGTCGAACTCAAAGGGAAGATCAAAGCTCCGTCATTGGCTCCCAGGTTCGGGGTGCGACCTGAATCGAGATCAAGCAATGAGAACAACCAATGCGTTGCGCGTCCCAAAGCTTGAAGAGTCGCGCGAGGCAAATCATCGTCTTTAATTAAATTAATCCACAAGGCGGTTTGCAGCATGACGCGGTGATAGTTGACGCTGTGTTGAATATATTCGCCGTAGCCGCCGATCTGATTTTGAAACGCCCAATTCAGCCAGCGCCATCCGAGCGCGCGCCATTTTTTATTTTTGAAAAGTAAGCCCGCCGTATAGATTGCCGCGGCTTCCGTGACGAGATGATTATTATTTTGCGAACGCGCATAGACGAGAGTGCGCGTAATACGTAATGCGTGATGCGTAATGCTTTGGATGAGAAGCTCGCGTCGCGCGGGATTTGTAGCTGGCGCCGTTTCGAAAACTTCCCGCGCCCAAACAAGAGCCATCATGCGAAGCGCGGCTTCCTGACCATTCATCCAGTGCGGACCGAGATAAGCCGGGTTGCCAGTTGTGAATGATACGAAATATTTCCAGAAGGCTTCGGCATATTTATTATCCTGTGTGATGTGATACGCGCGTCCAAGGATAAATGCCCAACCGAAGCGGGCTGGCTCCCAAAGAAATTTTATATCGTTGTGTTGAACGTTTAACGTTAAATGTTTAACGTTATTTTCGTAAGCCGTCCAATGCTGAAGAGGTTGATCGAATGTTAATTGAATCGGAACCGGTTCGCCGCCAAACATACGGAATTTTCCGTTGATGATTTCATCAGCTTCCTTGAGAAGCGACACTTTGCCTTCTTCGCCGATGGTTTGGGCGAGGCGCTCACGATCAGGTAGAAAAACGATATTCGATAATTCGTTATTCGAGTATCGAGTATCGAGTATCGAAGTCCTTTTATAATGCCCGGTCATCAACCCAAATTTATACAACGCATACAACGCCAGCGGATAAAGTCCCAACTGGCGAATAGATTTGAGAATAATTACAAAACGGGAGAATATTTTCATTCAAATATGAATATCAGATTTTACGGTTTTACCTGAAAGTCTGCGAGAAACTTTTTTAGAATTGGAATGATCGGCGGACTAATTTCCGATGGAATTTCATTCAATGCAAAATATTTCCAGTCGGTATGCTCCGCGCTGATGTGAATTTCTTCGTCCGGCACACGGGCAAGATATGTGATCGTCACATTGTAGACTTCATCGCCATTGGGATAACGATAAAATTGGTCATTGCCGGAGAACACGCCAAAGAGAATCAGCCCGCCAATTTTGAGACCGGTCTCTTCGAGCGTTTCGCGTCTTGCTGAATCTTCCACCACTTCCCCCGGCTCCACCGCGCCGCCGGGCGGACCCCAGCAATGATTATCCGCGCGTTTGAGCAGAAGTAATTGATTTTTATCGTTCAACACAAACACCGTCGCGCCTACCATTAACAGCGGACTGTGTCCCACAAATTTTCGAAGTTCTGAAAAATAGCCCATGTTATTCCAGGTTATCACTTTATGGAATATAACTAAAACCTCTCCACCCTCAGCGGACTCAGATCAAACGCGGTCTCTTTTCCATTGACCAACTCCGCTACCACTTGACCGGTGCCAGGTCCAAGCGCGAGACCGAGCATGGCATGTCCGGTGGCAATGATCAGATTTTTATAACGCGGCGAACGTCCGATGATCGGCATTCCATCCGGTGTGGTGGGACGCAATCCAGCCCAGGTTTCTTTGACGTCAAGTTTTTCATCCAAATGAATATATTCGCGCACGGCGCGTTCGATTCCCGCGATGTGTTTTGGATTAACGGTTGTATCAATAGCGCTCAATTCCAATCTTCCGGTAAATCGCAGAAGGTTGCCCATCGGCGTGACAGCTACGCGGCGCTCGCCAAGCAGAAGCGCGCGGCGCGGCATATTCTGGATGGCAGACATGGTCAGGCTATAGCCGCGCGCAGATTGGACGGGAAGATGCATCCGCAAGTCGCGCGCAACGACCGGAGTCGACGCGCCCGCGGCGATGATAACCTGGTCCGCTTCAAAATCGCCTGCGTCTGTTTTTACCGCGCGGATTTTTCCATCCGCCACATCAAAGCCTGTGACTGATCTATTCTCGTAAATCTCCGCGCCCATTTCGCAGACGCGTTCGCCCAGCAGTTTGAGGAACAAAGCGGGATTCACATTCGCGTCGCCTGTCATGTGGATTCCGCCGATCACATCATCATTGACAATGGGTTCGAGTTTACGCACCGCGATCCGATCCAGAGCTTCAATCGGGATACCATACTTTTGCATGACGCGCCCTTCATCCTGTCCGCTCTCGAAAGCCTGCGCGTCTTTATATAAGAAAAGGACTCCCTGTTCCTGATAAGAACATTCGAATTTTTCCTGCGCGATCAATTGAGCGAAATTTTTTGAACTCAATTGACCGAGACTATTCAACGGCGGAATGGCGCGTTGAACATTTGCTTCATTGCATGACGCCGCGAACTTTAACAGCCATAAAATATATGTTGGGTCAAGGCTGATCTTCATGCCAAACGGACTATTCTTTGGATCAAGCATCCATTTGAGCGCTGTGCCGACAATTCCCGGCGCGGCAAGCGGAATGATATGGCTCGGCACAATTTGTCCCGCGTTGCCCGATGAACTTCCTTTTGCAATTTCCTTTGATTCAACGATGGTTACCTTGCGCCCGGATTTAAGCAGGTAATACGCGCAGTTCAATCCAATCGAACCGCCACCGATGATGAGGACGTCTGTTTTTGTTATCATAGTATCTCCGATTTGTTTTGATTGGCAAAGTAATTTGAAATTTTGAAAAGGCTGGCGCTGTATGAATGATGAATTATGAAGTTTGTTTGGTTTTCCAATTATACTCATAAGAACCTGAAAGAAAGCGATTCATTCCGCCGAATCATAAAGCGGGTAAAATCAAATCATAATGACCAAACGCATCTTCATCTCCGCCCGAATCACGGTGAAAGAAAGCCAAATGAAAACAAAAATCCTCTCCTCGACACTTCTCATCCTGATCTTCCTCCTCACCGCCTGCGGAGGTGGGACAACCGCCCCTGTGACGCGCACTCCCGTTGCGACACAACCACCAACGGACATCCCGACTCAAACCGCAATTCCTACGCTTGTCATTCCGCCATCGCCGACGGCTGCACCGCCCTATCCCACCGCCAGCGTGGTGAAGCCAAACGCTGTGGCGTTTATTGCGGAAAATGCTTTATGGGTTGCAAATGTGGATGGCAGCGGGGAAAGAAAACTGACTGACATTACTGCCAACAAGAGTTCTGTAAGTAACCTCCAGCTGCACTGGTCTCCAGACGGAAAGTGGATTAGTTATTTTTCAGGCGATGAGGTATGGATAATATCTCCTGATGGGCTGATAAATAAAAAAAATTTGCCATTCACAAATCTGTATTTGTATGTATGGTCTCCTGATAGTTCAAAAATTGCCTTTAATAGACTCCAAGAAGAAAAGCCGCTCACCATTGGCATATTAGACATAGAAACGGGAAATTTTTTTGAAGTATCTACCCATATTGGACCCGACCCCATGCCCTTATCATGGTCACCTGATGGACGCTACCTTCTATACACAAAAATAAACGCGTTTGTTTTGCTTGACGTAACTACTCACAAAATTATTAGGGAAATACAACGCGCAAGCTGTGGATTAGGATGGAATTCGTGGTCGCCCAACGGAAAGTGGTTTTTTCATAGTTACAATGGCTCAATGTGCATAAGCGGGCTAGATGGTTCAACTCAAGAAATACACGAGAACGGCGGAAAAGCATGGGACAAAACTGGGAACTTTTTATATATTATCACTACAACAAACAAGTCAGATGGCACTCCTGACACAGATGTTGTGCCGCTTTTGACACGCTATGAAATCGCCACAAAAAAAACAGAAAAGTTAATTCCATTAGAATGGGATTCACAAAAAGATTTATGGACTTTATCATTATCGCCAGATGGAAACTCTTTAGCTTTACGTGGATGCACAGCATACTCAACTCAATGTTCTTTTATTATTGTGGACATTCCATCTTTATCAATATCGAACAAATTTACTTTAGACTTTACAATTGAGTTGTATTATCCTTACCCCGCTTGGTCATCCGATAATCGAAATATTATTCTCTTCGCTCACAATTACGGCTATTTTTATGCAGTGGACACAAAAACGGGTAAAGCAACTATTATTTCTGGACACCATCAAGTGGCAAATGGAAGAGTCTCCCCCATCGCCACAACTCCCTAAAACAGCGGGTAAAATCAAACTACATGACCAAACGCATCTTCATCTCCGCCGACCACGGCATTCCATGTCATTGCGAGAAGCCGCGAAGCGGCGACGAAGCAATCTCAAGTGATTATCAAACAGTCAATCGCATAAAATTACGGGATTGCTTCGCTTCGCTCGCAATGACATTTGAAAAGGAATAATGACCAAACGCATCTTCATCTCCGCCGACCACGGCATGGCAATCGTTCGGGATAAATCCCTTACTCAGCGCGTGGAAGCGCTTCGCGCTGGCACAAGGAGTCGGATTTATCCGACTTCCATGAACTGAGGCAGGAATTTATTCCGCACGAAACCGAAACCCGAAACGAGTAAAATCTTATCGAAATAGAGTCAATCCAATTAATGACCAAACGCATCTTCATCTCCGCCGGAATCACGACATGGCAATCGTTCGGGATAAATCCCTTACTCAACACGTGGAAGCGCTTCGCGCTGGCACAAAGAGTCGGATTTATCCGACTTCCATGAACTGAGGCAGTAATTTATTCCGCACGGTGAAAGAAAGCCAAATGAAAACAAAAATCCTCTCCTCGACACTTCTCATCCTGATCTTCCTCCTCACCGCCTGCGGAGGTGGGACTGCCGCCCCTGTGACTCACACTCCCGTTGCAACACAACCGCCAACGGAAACGCCGACTCAAACCCCAATTCTCTTTTCTACCTTGCAGCCATCCGCAACGGCTATGCCGCCATATCCAACCGCCAGCGTGGTGAAGGCAAATGCTGTGGCGTTTACGACAGGGTGGGATGGAGACGGCTATCCTCTATGGGTCGCAAATGTGGACGGTAGTGGAGAAAAGAAATTGACCCACATTGCGAACAAGGATAGTTTGAAAAACGTTTTATTGCAATGGTCTCCAAACGGGGAATGGATTAGCTATGGAGCAGATGATGGTTTGTGGTTGATTTCTCATGATGGTTCAACCAAAAGAAAACTTCTGTCGTTCCCTGATAAAAATTTGGGAGCCGCACTAGTAACATATGTATGGAACCTTGACGGTTCAAAAATTATCTTTGAAAACACTTTCTTTGATAAAACAATAACTCCAATGCCAGAAAGTTGGCCGCCACCCATTGTTGGAATTATTGATATAGTCACAGAAAAGATTACAGTTTTACCTATTCATGACTTATTAACATCTTTGACGCCTGATGGACACCACATTCTTCTCAGTAGAGGACCCTCGTTTATTGTATTTGATATAAATAATGGCAGATCAATAGAAATAAAACCAAAGGACACTTCGACATTGAATCAATGCACAGCACAGTGGTATGACCAGTTAATTTGGTCTTGGTCATCCAACGGACAATGGTTTGTATACTCAGGGCATGGTAATGGACCGTTTTACAATCGTTGGCTTTGTGTCGGTAACTTGGACGGAAATATTAGTTATGAAATTAATTTGGAAGACGTAAATGGTATATATGCTATACCGCCTGCATGGGACAAAACGGGTGCCTATTTATATTTGGTAGTTAGGAATTTTAACGATCCTTTACATGCCGATATAACAAAGCCAGATTTAAGATTGATAAAATTTAATATAAAGACACGAAAGGTGGAACGATTATTACTTCTTGATGATTCATATCCAGATGGTGGTGGTTTGTTCTGGCAAGTTTCTATATCTCCAAACGGGGAAATGCTTGAACTAGACACAAGAATTGCCGATAAGTACCGGGTCGATGTTATTGACTTAAGTTCTATGTCTATCAGAAAATTCTATATTTCAGAAATGCCTATTACTTATTCTTTAGTCTATAAGAGATGGTCAGCTGATAGCCGATACATTGTCTTTTCCTCAAATTACTTTTACTGGTTAGATGTTCAAACAGGTAAAACTGCTGTTATCTCTGGTGAGCATTCAATAAAATATTGGGCAGTGTCCCCCATCGCCACAACTCCCTAAAACAGCGGGTAAAATCAAATCATAATGACCAAACGCATCTTCATCTCCGCCGACCACGGCATGGCAATCATCTACTTCCTGCAAAGCGACGTCGTTCCGACGCTGCTCAAAGCGGGCATTGAAGTCATCCTATTAACCGATGATGAAATCATCACGCAACTCAGCGCTCGTTTCTCGCAACCCGGCTTGACCATCGAAGGTTTGCGATTGAACAAAGCAAATGAGTACGCAAAAAAAATCAGCCCGCGCCTTCAATCATTGCTCATCTACCTGCGCCGCGTCGGCGGCTCGCGCCGCATCAACACCGAAGCCATGGACAGCCACATCTGGGAAGTCTGGGCGGAGAACGGCTGGAAATTTCGTTTGGGCATTTGGATTCCATCCGCGCTGATGATTTTATTACTGCGGAAGTTTTCCTTTGCGCGAAAATTTTTAGTGTGGATGCAAAATCGCTTCACTCCTACCCCGGGCTTGTACACCGATTTATTTGATCGGTACAACCCTGACATGGTCATCGCCTCGACTCCCGGCTGGCGCATGGATCGTTATCTTTTACGTGAATCCGCCCGACGCGGAATCCCAAACATGACCGTCATCGTCGGCTGGGACAATTCATCGAGTTACAATGTCTCAGGCGCGGATGTGCAATGGGCAACGTGCTGGTCTCAACTTCAAAAAGATGAATTGGTGTGTGGTTCTGATTGGAATCCAGACCATGTAAATATCGGCGGTATTCCATCGTATGACGGATATTTCCACAAGTCATGGCTCATGCCGCGTGACGAGTATTTCAAACTGCACGGGCTTGACCCCAAACGCAAGTTGATTTCGTACGCCAGTAGTTTTGTCCACTTCGCGCCGAACTATCCAAATATCGAAGCGCTGGCAAAATTGGTTTCAGCCTATTCTTTAATAGAACCTTCGCAATTATTGATCCGTTTGCATCCCAGTCATTTTCAAGACAAGCCGAAAATCTTTGCAGACGAACGCGCTCAAGTTTTTGAGTTGGAGAAAAAATATCCGCACGTGCATGTTGTTCAGCCTGTCGCGTTGGGCGGATCTCTTGGCTATTACGGCGGCGAAGACATGGACGAGAAATCTTCCATGATGGCGTATTCTGATGTAGTAGTTACTGTTTATTCAACCATGCTTGTTGAAACCGCCGTGCATGATACGCCAATGATCGCCGCGACGATTGATACCCCCGGCGGTTGGAATGTGCCAAAGAAATTTTCTTTATCTTTGAAGGAAATCGGCAATTGGCCCACGCACAAAAGATTCCGCGAGGCGAAGGCGGGACGAGTGGCAAATAACGAGTCAGAACTGCGCGACACGTTGAATATGTATTTGAAAGATCACGCCATTGATTCCGCCGAACGCAGAAAATTTGTCGAGGATGAAATCACATTCACCGATGGAACATCTGGCAAACGCACAGCGGAATTTATACTCAATACCATAAATAAACTGGCGGTCAAGTAGACACGAGCAATGCCATGCAAGTAATTATGCACATCCTCATTATCCACCAAGCTTTTGCTTCTCTGAATGAACCCGGTGGGACTCGCCATCACGAATTCGCGCGTCTGCTTGTCGAGCGTGGACATACAGTGACAGTGATCGCAAGTCCGATAAGTTACATCACAGGAAATGAAACAATCCAATCTCATGAAGAAAGTGGCGGAGTAACCATCTTAAGAGCAAAAGTTTATTCGGCGCATCATAAATCTTTTATTCATCGCATCCTTGCATTTTTCTCGTTTATGCTTTCATCCTTTTGGATTGGACTTGGCGTAAAAAATGTGGATGTCGTTTGGGGTACATCGCCGCCGATCTTTCAGGGAGTCACAGCCTGGGCGCTGGCGCGCGTCAAAGGCGCGAAGTTTTTGTTCGAGGTGCGCGACTTGTGGCCGCAATTTGCGATTGCAGTGGGCGTGTTGAAGAATCCAGTTTTGATCGTTCTCTCCGAATGGCTGGAGCGATTCTTATACGCGCGCGCGGATCAGGTCATAATCAACAGCCCGGGATTTTCAGGACCGGTTACAAGTCGAGGGGCGAAGCGGGTGGAGTTAATCCCGAACGGCGCGGATCCGTCCATGTTCAATCCAAATGATGCTGGCGCGGCGTTCCGCGAATCCAATAATTTGAAAAATAAGTTCGTGGTGTTGTACGCGGGCGCACATGGCATGTCGAATGATTTGACCGTCGTTTTGGAGTCTGCCAGATTGCTGGATGATAAAAATATTCAGATCGTTTTACTTGGCGATGGAAAGGAAAAATCCGCGCTGATGGCGCAGGCGCGCGAGATGAATTTGACGAATGTGACTTTTTTGCCGTCTGTACGAAAAAATGAAATGGCGACGGCGCTCGCGGGCGCGGACGCGTGCATCGCCATTCTTAAACCGTTGGATGAATATAAGACGACTTACCCAAATAAAGTTTTTGATTACATGGCGGCGGGGCGTCCGGTGATTTTGGCGATTGACGGCGTGATCCGCGCGGTGGTGGATGCGGCAGGCTGTGGACTCTTTTCTCAGCCGGGGAACGCGGTTGAGTTGGCGCGTGTGATTCGTGAACTGGCTAAAGATAAAACACGCGCGCGTGAGATGGGATTGAAAGGACGAAAGTATTTGGAAGAGAATTTCAGCCGCGCGGCTTTGGTTGAAAAATTGGCGGGGATATTGGAAGGGTAAAACCAAGACCTCCGAGTTCTTTACCCGCAGGGCGCTTCGCGAAGAACTCGGAGGTCTTTTCTAAAGTAACCGCGTCATCACGAGGCTGGTTTTCCGGTGAAGACGCGAATGAGATTTGCAAGGGTGAGAGCTACAACAAAAAAACTCGCGATAAACACGAGATACCAATTCAAGGCGATGCTCACAAGTATTGGAGCGCCATAACTCGTGCCGCTTGCTTTAAGGACACTAACCGTTTGCGCTTCGCCGTTTGAGGCGCGCAACTGACAGTCGCCCTCGTATACTATATGCGAAGATTTGATCGTCGGGTCAATAGGCACATAACCAATATAGGTCATGCCTTTGGATTCTGCATAACTTCGGCAGGTTGGTTCGACATACGATTTAATTCCCCACTGCAACGCGAGATATGTAAGTAAACTCGTAGTAAAAATAACAACAATAAGATATATCCAATGTCTTGGTTTCATCGCTTTGCTCCTGTAAAAATACCGTTAGACTTCTACAGGCTTGGACGCTTTGTCAAAGCGAAATGCTACTTGGATGTTTGATTGTCACACTTTTTATTCCGTCATTTTGATCGCGTCAATGTAAAGGAATTGATTGGATTCTTCAACCTTGCCGACAAGCGAAAAACCAGACTCGGCAATCGTCGAAAGAAGTTCCGGTCTTTTCTCCGACCAACGGCTGATTGGCTCGGCAATTTTCAGAAGTCCGCCGAATCTCAGGGCGCGATACGCCTCTTTGAGATAGTCGGCATAGTTCAATCCCATTAACGATAAAGAGAATATAGCCACATCCAGCGCGCCATCCTCAACAGGGACGTGTGTAATGTCACACGCCAGCACGTTGTCATTGATGGCGATATGGTCGAATGAATATACTTTGTTTGGAAGAAGCGCGGCAAGTTTCGCTTCGCCGCATCCAAAATCGCCGATGACCCAATCGGGGCGTTTTTTCAGGGACTTGGCGATTCTCTCAAATGGAATTTCCGCCCAATTCTTGCGCGCTTCACGATAGAGCGTGTGATAGAGATACCATTCTTCTGGATTTTGATTCAAGCGCTCGTGTGTGGTTGAACTGTATGATGTATTGAAGCGGCTGTTCATCACGGATAGATCACCAAAGCGGCGTTGAATAATATTGACAGTCTCTTTGGGCAATGGCACGCGCAGTTGGGCGCGTTCTATTATGGCGACACCATCCTGCTCAATGCGTTGAATCCATACCTGCAAAGCCTCGCGCGCTTTCTTGAACATAGTATCAGGCGAAGACAGTTCAGCTTCGGGGATGACTCCATCCATCGCGGCATCGGCGAGAGTCTTCTTGTATTGAATGCGGTTCATGCGCATCCTATCCCATGACCAGATGTCGCCGTTATGTTCAAGCATCACTTGCGGAACAATGACTTCCACTTTGTCGAATGCCGAGCCTTGACGATACAAACGCCCGATGAGTTGTTCGTATTCCGCGCTTGTCCACGGCAGGCTGACGACGACCATGCGGTTGCAGACATACTGCAAGCCGTCCACACCTGTTCCCACAGGGACAGAACCGATCAGCACATCCACTTTGCCTTTCTTGAATAACTCCAAGCCGCTTTTATCTTCGCCGGTGAACAAGCCGACTTTGAAGCCCGCTTTTTCAATAGCATGTCTCAGCGGCGTGACTAATCCCGTGAGATAGTGTGTATAAATCAGCGTGCCTTTTTTGAGCGATGCAATGATGGTTTCAATTTTCGCATCAAGCAGGACGCGCTCCAGATCGAGGATTGCGCCTTTGCGGAGTTTGACCAGTTGCGGCAAAAAGTCATTACCTTGAATTTCTTTGAACTCGGTTTCGATGGTCTGCTTATATTCGGGGCGATAGCGGATGCCATACAGAATTAACTTTTCGTGCATCGCAATCGCGTTGGGAATATTGCTGAACGTTTCCAATTCATCGAATGAAACGCCCTTCACCAATTCAAGCAATGCTTTGGCTTCATAAAGATTATTAATGACAGGCGTCGCGCTCATGCCTAACACGCACAGGTCGGGATTCTTTTCACCCGCAGAGGACAGCAATCCGCTGACAACCTGTCTTCGTTTGCTGGCAAGTTTTGGTATGCGTTGCTTTACGCTTTGAATTTCATCCAACACAACAAAATCAATCTTATGCTTTTCAACCAAACGCGCCACCATCGCCGCAGAATCAGGCTGCTGAAAAGTTTCAAAATTCAAGATGAGATAGGTATGTTTGGACGGGTCAACGGAAATATTGCCGCGCTCTTTGATGAGAATTTTGCTATCAGGGTAAGTTTCTGTGACTCGTTTTGACCAAGGTACAACCGTACTGTTGAATGCGACAATGACTGTCAAGCGCGCATCAATGACGCGGCTCGCCAAAATTGCGGAGAGCGTTTTGCCCGCGCCGACACCCGACCAATTGCCAAGACGCTTTTCATTAAGTACGCGATATGCCGCCAACTTCTGCATGAGATTTGGCTGTGCCAGTTTGCCTTTTACGCGGAAATCATAACCGCGCGGAATAGCAAGACTTTGCGCGCCGTCATACTGTGACAGAAAACGGTTTCGAATGGTCTCGAAATACCCGCCGCCCTTTTCATTTCGCAAGGTATCAAGATCAATTGCGCTGTCATTATTTAATACTTCCTGCCATAAACCGCTAACGCGATTGGCAACAAGAAATTCAATCGTCTCTTCGTCGGAAGTGATTCCCGCCTGCACCAGTTCGTCCACCGCCTTTAACGCACCCAGAGAACGCAGGGCGGGCAGTTCTTCTGCGACTGCCGCAGGTTCGATGACATCCACCTCTGCGATTTGTTCTTCGATAATATCTTCATCAAGCAGTTGATTCTCTCGCTCGATCTCGGCGATGAGTTTTTCAAAGTCGGATTCGGGGTTATTAGAAGAGCACAAGTCTCGGATATTTTTGATGAGATCAGCATTCTTATGTTCAGTTTTTGAAGATGCAATCATGCCATTTTGGCGCATAATGGCATAGAGTTCGGATGGTTGCAATACACTTAGCACGGGTTTTATTCCGTTTAAAAAACTCAATATGGAATTTCTATTCCATAAATTGATTACCCCAAACCAATCTCCATATCCTGTCCATCCTTTCTCACGATAAACCATATATGGATCCGTAGGAATATCATCAGGTCTTTCTGATGTTTTAGACCAACTTTTCCATTCTTCAGCATTCTTAATTCCCAATTTACGAACAAATGAACGGGCATCCACGAATGAACGATATGTCCTGTTGAAAGTAGCGACTGCGCCAGTTCCTAACCAATCACCCCACGTTGTCCAGCCTTTATTACGATAAGCGGTAGGGGGATTGACAGGTATGTAAAAAGGACGATTTGCGGATTTTGCCCAATCTACCCAGTCATTCTTGCTTTTCAGGTTTAGCTTTACAACAAATGAACACGCATCTTCAAAGGGTAAAAATTCACCCTTCCTGTTTTTTGTTCCTAACCAATCTCCCCAAGATATCCAGCCTTGATTTCTATAAACAGATGCTGGGCTTGCTGGTATATTAGATGGGCGCAATTTTGTTATTGCCCAGTTTTTCCAGTCTGATTGGTTTTTCATATTTAGACTATGGATAAAAGCACGTGCTTCTATAAAAGGAAGATATCCTCCTTTTTGATTTTTTGTTCCAAGCCAATCTCCCCAATTTATCCATCCTTTACGTTTATAAAAGTCGCTTGGATAAGTAGGAATATCTGCAGGGCGTTCTTTGCTTTTTGCCCAAGCCGCCCATTCATCCTTATTTTTTAACCCAAGAGCACATACAAACACGCGAGCATCTTCAAATAAACGATAGTTTATTTTTTTCTGATCTATCCCTAGCCAGTCATTGAAAGAGACCCACCCTGTGCTTTTATAAGTCCGATTCGGAGACGTAGGAATATCCGTTGGTCGTTGATTTGATTTACACCATTTTTTCCATTCGCTTTGATTTTTCAATCCAAGATTACGCACAAATGCTCGTGCTTCCTCAAAATCGCGAAATTTTCTGCGCATATTGGAAACAGTGCCTGTTCCTAACCAATCGCCCCATCCAACCCACCCATGATTTTTATAAACCAAAGGAGGATTTGCTGGAATATCTTCTGGCTTTTTTGATGTTTTACTCCACTTAAACCATTCAGTAGAAGTATTTATATTGAGCCCACGAGCGAAATTACGCGCTTCATCGAATGAACGATATAGCCTCTTTTGAGCTGCAATAGTATTAGTTCCAAGCCAATCACCCCAATTTATCCACCCATTATTTTTGTAAACATGATTGGGAGAAATGGGAATATCTGATGGACACTTTGAACTTCTTGCCCATTTTCTCCAATCATCTCCATTTTGAAAGCCAAGGCTGCGTACAAATGTGCGTGCTTCTTCAAACGGGCGAAAGACTTTTTTACTATTTGCCACAGATCCAGTTCCTAGCCAGTCCCCAAGACTTACCCAACCTTTGTTTTTATATATCTTTGATGGCATTGTCGGAATATCAACAGAGCGTGCTTTACTCTTTAGCCATGCTACCCAATCAGCATGGTCTTTTAATCTAAGCTTACGAACAAATGCTCTCGCTTCTTCAAAGTCAAGATAAATTCTGCTTTGATTGCTGACGCGCCCAGTACCTAACCAATCACCCCAGTTCACCCAACCCCTGTTTTTATAAACCCGACTGGGTCCAGCAGGAATATCTGTCGGACGTTTTTCACTTTTTGCCCAAGCCCTCCATTCATTTATGTTTTTTAGCCCTAAACTATGTATAAAATCTCGTGCTTCCTTGAAAGAGCGATGATATCTGTCGTGCGTGGAGCTACGATTAGTGCCTAGCCAATCACCCCAACCTAACCATCCTTTATTTTTATACACACCTTCTGGGCTTGCAGGGATATCTTCGGGTTTCGCGCTTGTCTTTGTCCAAGTAAACCATTCGTCGTGATTTTTTAAGCCGAGTATGTGTGCAAATGCACGTGCGTCTTCAAAAGAGCAATAACCGCCTTTTTTGTTTCCAGTCCCAAGCCAGTCTCCCCAATTTTTCCACCCTTTATTACTATAAACCTCGTTTGGATAAGCAGGTATATCATTTGGGCGTGTGCTGGTCTTAGCCCAAGCACTCCAATCGTCTTTGTTTTTCAAACCCAGAGATCGAGCGAAATGGCGTGCTTTTTCAAAATGTTGCCAGTTATAGCGTGTTTTTTTCTCAGTGGTTTTCATTGGAAAATGTGTTTTGAAAATAAATGGTTTGCATTAGTAGAATTAGACTCCCCGTCACATCGTTCCCAAAGGGAAAACGGGATACAACTTGGTCATAGTATAAACCCAATTGGGCAGGGGAAATTCCCGAAAATCGGCTCAACGTAGCTCCAATCAAGCTCCAATCGAGGTTCCATCGAGCTCCCATCAGCCCGCAAGCCTCGTTTGGCGCAAAAAAACAGGCTTCCGAAAGCGAATTTCAGAAGCCTGTCAGTCACAGGTGGGCGTAGCATAAACCCAATTTGCGTGGTGGAATGTGAACCATCCGCGAGTTTGCAGTTTCGTGAATGGCGCCTTTACGTTTCTATTTATTGGCGGTCCATATAACCATATTTGTTCCTTTGCACTTTGTCCCATAATCCTTATTGGTGCCGGACATAATGGACATGGCGACGCCTCCAGCGGATGTCTGGTCTTGCGAAAGAGTATACGTGGTTACATCGCCGTCAACCGACACATAAGCTTTCTGTGCGTTTACAGCAATTGCAAAGTCGCTCTCGGCAGGGTTGCCAAAATTCGTTGTGCCTTTTCCATTTGTCTTCCCCATCGTGTATAGATTATCGCCTCGTACCAGCGCGAAGAGTATACTTTTGCTGTCCAGGAAAGTGATGTAATAATCGCCGTTTTCCTGTATGCCAAACGCAAAACCACAGCCTGACGGTTCCGGCGTCGTAGACGCTGAAGCCCAGCTAAAATGCGCCTTAAAAACAAATTCGTCTGGTGTAGTTACGTCTTCGTTCCAGAACTGGAACCATCCGATCTGCGCCCATTCCTGGCTGAAATCTTTAAGCGGAGTAACTTTTCCAGCCGTCGTGCTTATATATCCCTTCTCATTAAATGTTTGTAAAAGGGAGTTGAACTCATCCGCTTTTTGAGTCTCGGCAATGTTTGGGGTGGCGGAAGGTTTTGGGGTGGATGTGGGCGCCTTGGTCGGAGGCGCGCTTGTCGGCTTGAGCGTATTGGTGGGGACAGGTGTATTAGTTTGGGCAGTCCCCCCGCAAGCCGTCATAAACAACAACACAGATAACGATACGAGTATAAATTTTGTGCACATACGAAATCGATTCATAACATTCTCCTTTTTTTAATTTCCTTGGGCGATTTAAGCGCCATGCTGTCCAAAGATAGTAACAGTGTAGCAGGTTTTTATTTTATATCAAGCGCCAAAATCAAACTGTCCTTCGACTACGCTCAGGACGAAGAACATCCGCGCTGAGCGTAGTCGAAGCGTATGATGAGCATAAGTCTTGAAGCATAATCTGTTGTAGAGTGAAATGCTGTTGGTAGTAATCATCCATGAAAAGACACAAATGCACGAAGAATTGGTTATTCGAATCATGCTTAAGCGGAAAGCAATTGTCGTTGTTCCACGTGCGCCGTCGGGCAGAATAACCGGATATTCTCCTCGATCTTTCGCAGTTGCGCGTCCACCGCATCCATCGGAACGCCGGCTGGAGCATAAGCCACATAAAGCGCGTGAGTAGTCCCAGATGAAATGGGCGAGACATTATCCTGTCCGTAAATGATTGAACAACACACGCCGTTCGCGTCGCGCATGACCATGTCGCCTGCGTCCATTGATTTGGGTTCGCCGTTCATCCGAACAATCTGATCCCCCGCTCGTGACACATCCATGCAAATCGGCGCTTGTAATTTTTCCGCGTCATGCCCGGCGGTCAGGATCAGCGTATCCACTTCTGCCGCGAAGTTCGCATCCACCAGCGGAGAAACATTCGGCAGGTTCTTCCCTTTCAACACAATCGACTCGAGTTGAAGCAGAACGTGATAGGTTTTGACGAAGCGCTTGTAATAGCTTTGATAAGCCGCCATCACCGGCAGGGACAGGAAATCCTGCCGCGCAAATCCCCGATAACGTTCGCGCAGAATCGCTTCGGTCTCGCGTTTGCGTTCATCCAATTTGGAGAATGGCTGGGCGTTATCCATGCCAGAAAGTTCCAGCAGTCCGATCACAGCGCCGGGGTGGCTTATTCGCCATTCATGAGTCGTGGAAATGGAAAGCATAAAAATCCCTATCCTTCCAGTTGCGGAAGCGCCTCTTTAAACAACTCGAAGAGGGATTTGAGTCGTTCAATATCCTTGATGAAACCTTGTGTCTCAAACAGCAGGGCATTGTCGGCGGCAATCAATTTTATGGTTCGCTGTGCCTGAATCATCCGGCGGATTTTCTGATTCGCAAAGAACGCCCGCGCCTGTGATTCGCTTTTACCTCGAACGACAAAGTCGCGGTCGAAATCTGCGTCGCCAATTTCGATCTGTTCGGCGCCCAGAGCCTTATCCAATTTGCTGACGCTTCCGGTCCGAAAGACCATAAACTGAATTTCACTCTTATTCTGAAAGGGAGCTCTCATTCGAGTGTATAGTTCGCCTGAGTCTCCGGATGACACGGAATAAGCATCCAGCGTAACGGTCCAATTCTTGAAGCGCGCTTGAACTTTGCCGGCGCTGAACAATCCGCCTTCAATGAATTCAGCCCCAATTTCATCGGCGAGTTGCCTCCATACGGCGTCTCGTCTCTGCTTGAGGAACAACCATCCAACGCCAACGATGATTACAAACACAACCATAAAGATCAACAACGATGCAGTCATTTGAACTTCTCCTTTTCTTCAACGGCATTTCTCAATCATCAAATATGATTTCGTTTATTCACATAAAATTCGCGGATAGTTTTTACAAGACCTCCGAGCCGCTTCACGCGAAATCTCGGAGGTCTTTTTCTACCAATTACCAACTTACCAATTTACTAATCTACCAACCTACTTATGCAAATTCTTTGCCGCGATAAAACTCAAGCCTTTCTCAGTCAACGCCCAGGCGGTGCGATTGCAAGCGTCCACTTTATCGAGATAATTGATTCGTAAGTTATCCCAATCGCCGGTCTCGATAACTTCCTTCTTCTCGCGGAAGTAATCCAGAATATCAGATTGATGTGCGCGCGTGACGTCCACTTCGGGATCGCCGCCTTCGTGCTTCGCGGCGATGTTCGCGACGTGGTCGGCAAGTTCCACCAATTCCGCGCGGCGGTTATACGGTTGGATGACAATGCTCTTCTGCGGCTCGGTGATGTGATGCTCAAAGCGCACAACTTTTTCCAGTTCAAGCGCCTTGCGGAATTCGGCAGTCAATTCCATTGTTTTATTATTGACCGAGTTCGACCAGTTGAATCCGATCAATGGACTCGTGCCGTCATCGCGGCTCAACAGTTTCGCCATCGTCATGATCCATAGCGCGTTGTATGGATTGTCCGCGCCGAAGAACACTGAGATTTTGAATTGAATATCTACGCCCAAACGATAGAGCAGGAATCCAAGCAGGATCGTGCCTGCGTTAAAGTTCAAGACATGTTGTACGCCATAATTGGTGTAGTAATATAAAAACTCATCCAGCCACATCAACGCGTGTTCGTTGGGTTGTCCGATTCCGCCAAAGTAACCGGTGATGGTCGCGGGACCGCCGAGATGCGGATTCGATCCGTCCGTGCCTTTGGTATCCAGCGTTTCAACGAAGGACGCGCCGATAATATCCAGCGCGGCGACAATCGCGGGCAGGTCGCCATCCGCTTCGGATTCCTTCATCTTGCGGACAGCGATATAGCGTCCCGGCATAAGTGTTTTATTCGCGATGGCTTGTTCTGCCATGACGCGAATCCATGGAAAGTATTGCAGCGCCGAGACTTCAAGCGTCACCGCGTATTTATCCTTGAACTTCATTTTCTTCGCCGCGTCGCCCAAAACTTTTTTGCGGTAATCCGCGACCGAGATGAACGCGCCGTTATCACGTTGTTCAATTAACCAACGCAAGTCTTTAACGTAATCGGGATTCTTCGCTTCCACCAACTTGAACAGATTTTCCATCTTGCGCGCGGCGCGGTGTTTTTTGTTGATCTCTTCGGGAGCGCCATACTTCGCCACCACCGCGAGAAAATCCTTCATCACTTGCGAATCAGGATCAAGCAAAATGGAATTAAACGACTTAAGTTTATCGGGCGAAATCTTGAGTAATTTTTGTACGTTTGCCATTTTTTCTCCTGTATTTTATATGTCATTGCGAGCGTTCTTCGCGAAGCAATCCCTCGTTGTGAGGAGATTGCTTCGGGCGAAAGAACACCGCCCTCGCAATGACATGAATCTACTTCAACAGTTTCTTCAACTCATCATACTCTTCATCAGGCATACCGAACCAATTCTCAGGCGCGGGGAAAGTTTTTTCGGTCACTTCCTTGACGTAAGACTCCAAACCTGCGCGGATGACTGCGCCCGCGTCGGCAAAGACTTTCGCCATGCGCGGCTTGAACTTGGGATATAGCGCGAACGCATCGTGATAGATCAACAATTGACCATGCGCGTGCGGACCCGATCCAAGCGACATGATGATGCAATTCTTAGCGCGCTCGGTAATGATCTGGCACAAGCGGTCAGGAACAAGCTCAAGCAGGATGCAGAACGCGCCAGCTTCTTCCAGCGCTTTCGCGTCATCCACAATCTTCTTTGCCAGCGCGGCTGATTTCCCTTGCAAACGGAATCCGCCCAACGAACTGACGCTTTGCGGAGTCAACCCCAAATGTCCAATTGCTGGAATACCTGAACGCACAATGCCCGCCATTCGGTCAGCCATTTCCACGCCGCCTTCAAGCTTGATCGAGTCGCAGCCGGTCTCAGCCATAAAACGTCCCGCGCTGCGAATGGCAGTTTCCACGCTTGGCTGGTAACTCATGTAAGGCATGTCGCCCACCACCCAGGCATTCGGCGCGCCGCGTCGCACCGCCGCGGTGTGACGCATCATGTCGTCCATCGTCACCGGCAAAGTGCTGTCGAATCCGAGCATGGTCATGCCCAAACTGTCGCCCACCAAAATCATGTCAACGCCCGCCTGCTCTTGCAAATAAGCGGTTGGATAATCATAGCAGGTCAACCAGGTAATCGGCTGACCATCCGCCACTTTCTTGAACAACCCCGGCAGGGTCATCTTTTTTCGTTCTGACATTTTTGCCTCCGAAAATATGGGAATCTCTCAATCAAAATCATAGCACAATTTCATAAAACAATGCGACTCTATTTAAGGCGCGTGATGCGGTCTGTTAATTCGACAGCCAAACCGAGATATGTGGACGGAGATAACGACCGGAGTTTTGCGCGCGTGGATTCATCCACATCCAACGCATCAACCCATGACTTGTAACCTGATTCCGTTAAGACGCGTCCGCGCGTCTGACGCTTAAGCGCCTCATACGCGTCGCCGCGTCCAGCCGCGCGCAAAATGGTCTGCGCGCCTTCGCTGACGACTTCCCAATGTGAATCCAAATCTGCACAGATTTTTTGCTCGTCCGCGGCAATGCGTTTCATGCCGCGCATCAAATTAACCCAGGCAAGTAATGTATGTCCAAGCGCGGCGCCAAATGTGCGGCGCACCGTGGAATCAGACAGATCGCGTTGCAAGCGCGATGTCGTCAGTTTTTGGCTGTAATGAATCAACAAAGAATTGGCAATGCCAAGATTACCTTCCGCGTTTTCAAAATCAATCGGATTGATTTTCTGCGGCATGGTTGAAGAACCGACTTCGCCTTCGACCATTACCTGTTTCAAATAGCCGTCGCTGATATAGCGCCAAACGTCCTGCGCGAAATCAATCAGAATTGAGTTAGCCATTCGCACAGAGTCAAAGTAACGAAGCAAATTGTCATAAGGCAGAATTTGTGTTGTCGCGAGATTCGGGACAAAGCCAAAGCTCTGAATAAATTCCGCGCTAAAGGCAAGCCAGTCCACTTGAGGCGCTGCGGCTTGCAAGGCATTGAAGTTGCCGACCGCGCCTGTTAATTTGGCTTCAAATTGGTGACCGGCAATTTCGTCGCGGGATTTTTCCAGCCGCGCAAAATAGACGGCGAATTCCTTGCCAAGCGTGGTCGGGACGGCTGGTTGTCCATGTGTGCGCGCCAACATCGGCAAGGCGCGGTAAGATTTTGCAAAATCAAGAAAGCACTGGAGTAATGTATCAAAGGCAGGCAATAAAACAGCATCGCGCGAGCCGCGCAAAGAAATGGCTTGCGCAATGTTATTCACGTCTTCGGATGTAAGTCCAAAGTGCAGCCAGGGAATAATGTCGCTTTCCGGTAACGGAGATTCTTCGGGAGAATGACATACCGTCAATTTTTCGCGCAGAAAATATTCAATGGCTTTAACATCGTGACGCGTCTCGCGTTCAAATGCCTGAATGGCTTCCGCATCCGCGTCGTTGAAGTTGACAAAAATATTTTTCAACAGGCGCGTCTCGGATTCGGTCAAAGGGCGGATCAAACCTGTTTTAACGAGAGCAGGCAAAAGCTCCAGCTCGACGCGGACGCGGTCGCGCAAAAAAGCGAATTCTGAGAAGTAGTCGCGCAAGGGCTCGGTCACATCTGCATAACGTCCATCCAGAGGCGAAAGAAGATGCAGGGAGTCGGTCATTTGGTTATCCAAATATTTTGAATCAGCATGTTACAATTTTTCAATTGTAAACGGAATTTTATCGAGTTGATTTTTTCGCCTTGAGCCAATCGTATAAATAAGCATACGCCGGTTCCAATCCGGCATGATTAATAATAGCCTGAGCCTCCGGCGTCCATTCCTGTTCTTTTATATAAACCGTATTTTCGATTTGAATATTTACTCCATTATTGGTTAGCGCTTCCACATTGGTAAAAGAATTAATAATCTGAATATCATGTATCGAAGGAATCCAAAGATGCAGCCATTCCGGCGCGGAATCGCAAACATTATTTTTTAACGTCATAAACGCCGAGCCTTGATCTGGATACAGGCAGGCATAATCGCCTTTTGCTCTTCGGATAACATTTTCTTCAATCGTATTACCTGGCTGTTGTCCGAGTGTATAAATGCCGCCGCCGTCTTTTGCCTTTTGCAACAAGTCTGTGATCAGGTTGTTCGATATATGATTATCATGCGAAGTTGTTGAATCAAGCGCGGAATCCCAGCCCCATCCAACCGATATGCCTGTATAAGGAACGTTCGATATTTGGTTGTGAAGGATATGCAAATTATTTACATAATAAGCGGTAATGGCTGGAGCGCCCCAATATTCAACGCCCACAGTTTGGATTAAATTATTGGCGATTAAGTTATCATGCGGCGCGGCTTGAGTAGATGGAGCGGTTATATACGAGTGATTCCAATTCCCGACAACAATGGCGGCGTCTGAAATATCATGGAATAAATTGCCTTGCACCGTGGTTTGAAAAACATTGTTATTAAGATGTAAACCAACCGCGCCCAAATGTTCAAAACGACAACCTTCAAAACGAATATCATGCGCGGAATTTACCTGCACGTGGGCAGGAGTCATGTCCCTGACCCTTCCTGTCTTTGGCATTAGCGCTTGCGCCTGGACTCCGATCGTGCCCATTTCGCTTGTCCGCGTCCAACCGGCATACGCAAAAGATAAGCCTTCAAAAGCAATGTTGTGCGCTTCCTGACCCACCGCTCTGCCGGTAATTTCAACCAAGGTTTGCGTTTGAGGAATAACGGCTTCGACAAAATTCATATCCTCATTCTGGCGCGGCATGTAAAACAATTCATGCGTATCAGAGTTGTAATACCATTCGCCGGGTTCATCCAATAATTCAAGACCGTTTTCCAGATAAAAGGGAGTGTCATATCTGGGAGAGCGATTCGTATTTTGAAGCGCGTACGAAAAATATGGCTGTACCATTGATATGGTCTTGGTCTTGTTTGGATTATTTTCCGCGCCTTTTACCAACAGCCGCATATCTCTCCATTCAAATATCCAGTGCAATTCCAAATCCTGCGGACGTGAAAAGTCCGGCAATATGGAACGTGGAATCACGATGCCATCCTTTGCGCCGAAATCTCCAGCCGCCCATTTAATTCCCGTGATGGGTTCCTGTGAAATCGCTCGCTGCGCGCGGATTCCGTTTACATACAATTGGCGGAAAATGTGGACATTATCACTTAATTTGGCTTTCCACAACGGACTGTCATAGACTTGCTCCCAATTCCTGACGGCGACGCCGCCTGAAAATACCGGAGTCTCGCCTTTTGCCGCGCGGTAAATAATGTCGAAACCGTTTTGACCAGAATCCATTGTTTCAAATTGGATTGTCTTACTAACCGGATAAACGCCTCCATGCACAAAGACCACAATCGAATCTTTCATCTTCAAGCTGGTCGAGCGGATCACGTCTCGCGCGCGTTCAATGCTGGCGAATGGTCGTTCGGCTGTGCCGGGATTGGAGTCATCGCCATCCACTGCAACGTGATAGACGTATGTCGGCTCAGGGATGGCAGTCGCTGTCGCCGTGGGCGTTTGCAAATCGAATGGCAGATCAGGCAAAACCGCGGTTTGATCGCTTTGAAGTTGCTGAACGATAAGTTTTGAAAAAGTGACTTTGGTCTGAGGTCCGATTTGTGCGTTGGTGACGATAACCTGCGCGCCGTCAAAAAAATTACCGTCCACCATTCGACTGATTTGAAAACCGTTGTCGTTTTTCAAAGTGATACTCTTGCCGTCGCCGGAAATCAACAAGTCAAAATGCTGAATGGGAGATGTAAGACTCTCAAAGACTTCCCAGTACGTTAAGCGATTGTCTGAAATATTGGGAGAATATCCGGTTGCCCATTTACCCGACTGATATACAAGTTGAAAGGCTTGAACGTTTCCATTTTCGTTATATCCGAGCAGGGCAATTCCCGCGCTGGCGTCGCCGACATCCTGCTGGAGTTTATCCACCTGAATATCCATGACCCAGCGAGTATCGGTATTTAAGACGACATTGCTCCCATAAATCTCCTGTCTCTGATTATAGGGAGTTTCGTTAGAAAAAACGCCTTGAGATGGATTCGCAACCAATGAGTGATCGTTCCATGCCGGCACAATGCCTTGTGGAGAAAATGAACCATAATAAATAATATAAGCGCCTATGCTTATTACTATACATAGCATTATTATTAATCCCACCAATATGCTAATTTCAAAAATGGTCATTCCAAGTATTTTGCGTTTATGCGGTTTTGCTTGTATTTGTCGCCTCATATTTGACGTTTTGCATAAGTAAAAATAATTAAGCCACAGAGAGCGCTGAGACCTTCGAGAAAAAAACTCTTAACTCTTTTTTCTCTGTGGCAAAAAGACTTTACAAGAGATCTGTTTAAAGATTTAATTCCAACGGCATCCGCGAAATCAATATAGGAATCCGGTTATAAAAGAGTAAAATAAGGTCGAAATAAGAAATAGTATAGCATAACTAAATCAGGACGGAGAACAGCATGTCCAATTTGAAGCAACGCATTTTGAAACTTTTAAAGGAAGAATGGGGAACCTATATCGAGCGTTTTGACCGTCTGCCTGCGGATGAAAAAATCAAACGCGTAAAAGTGCAGGGATTTGAATCCCTGCACGACCTGCTGGCGCACATCCTGGCATGGTGGGAAGAAGGTCTGGAAGTGGCTCTTGCAGCAGTGGAAAACCGCGAGATACCGCGCAAGGTTTATGACGACGCCGTCTTCAATGCCGAAGCGGTCAGTCGCTATAAGTCGTGGAACGAGGCGGAGTTCTTTGCTCATTTTGAATCCACGCGCCGAAAAATGGAAGCCAGCATCAAGTCCATGCCAGACGCGGCATTCGAGAACAATCGCATTAAACGCTGGCTGCATGGAATCATCATCGGACATGCGCGCGAACATATCGTCACGTTGAGCCGCGCGCTGGTCCTGGATACGCTGGAAAACGAATGGGCTGGATATACGGAAAGATTCAGTCAGCTCGACGCGGAAAAACAAAAAGAATTTTTATCGAAGCAGGGCTTTGAAAATTTCCACGATATTGTGGCGCATGTGATCGGTTGGTTTGAGGAAACATTGCGCGTCGTGCATAGGATCGTGGAAAATCCCGGTTATATGTGGGAGAGCCGCGATGTGGACGTGTACAACATGGAGCTAGTTAAAAAATTTGGCGCATGGAGCGAGAAAGATTTATCCATACATTTTGAAAACGTGCGCCAAGCGCTGAAAGAGTTGGTGGAGGAATTACCTGACGACGCTTTCAGGAATCAAGATATCGAAAACTGGCTGGCGTCGGATATAGTAGGACATTTCGACGGACACGCCTTATAGGATTGAATATGGATCATATCGTTTATCTCGCGTTAGGCTCTAACCTTGGCAATCGTCTCGTCAACCTTAAGACCGCCATCGGCAGTCTCACGCCGCAAATGAATGTAAAAAAGAAATCGCATATTTATGAAACAGCGCCTTGGGGCTTCGCAGACCAGCCTACTTTCTTGAATCAAGTTGTTAAGGTTGAGACCTATGAAAGACCCGAGCGTTTGCTCAAGCATCTCAAACGGCTGGAGACCGCGCTCGGGCGGGAGCCTAATTTTCAAAACGGACCGCGCCTGATAGATATTGATATTCTGTTTTACGACGACATCATGCTGGATACGGCTTCGCTCACGATTCCACACCCGCGCTTGCATGAACGCGCTTTCGTACTCGTTCCTCTCGCGGACATTGCGCCTGATCTCGTTCATCCGATCTTACACAAATCCGTGCATGAACTTCTCCGCGTGGTTACAACCGAAGGAATTCGGCGCGTTGTCTGATTCTATAATCCCAGAATTTCCCATGTACGATAAAAGCTCATATTTCTTCAATCCAACATCAGCATATCTGGATAAACCTTTAGGTCTTGTCTCGGTTATAATTTCATTAATCACTCGGAGGTGTTACCCATGACAGAACCTAAACCCCTAAACTTTGTTTCCACACCCGGCGTTGGATATAGCGTAATCCGCCGCGGCGATGGAGGCATGACGCTCACATTTACCGATTTTTCAGACGCCACGCTCAAACATTGGTATAACTTCGCGCTCGAACATCTGCTTGGCGCAGACCGCCGTACGCGCAATTTATATGACCTGCGCGCGGTATTGGAAATTCCTGAAAAAGCAATTCGCTTCGCGGTCGAAGCCAACAGCGATCCATCTGCGCGCAACATCCGCGTGGCGGTGGTGGTGGCAAATGAAAAAGTAGCGGATGCAATTCGCGCGGTAGCCGCCCGCGCACAAACCGAATCCGCTTCCGCGCTCAAACTTTTCACCGACATCAACGAAGCCGAAGCCTGGCTGGCGCGTCCGCTCGATCAGATTCCATAACTTGTCATTGCAAAGGAGCGGAGCGATTGAAGCAATCCTCATATACTTAGCGGAGATTGCTTCGCCAATAAACGCTCGCAATGACAATATTATTTTATGAATCCTCTCACGATTTCCAACCACACTTTTGATTGGGGCGCTCGCACTTACATAATGGGCATTCTTAATATCACGCCCGATAGTTTTAGCGGCGATGGAATTATCGCCAAAGGCGACGCGGTTCAAGTTTCCATTGAACAGGCGTGCAGTTTCGCCGCTTCCAATGTAGATATACTTGACGTAGGCGGCGAATCCACGCGGCCCGGCTCCGCGCCTGTCACAGCAGACGAAGAATTACAGCGCGTGATTCCTGTGATCCGCGTACTCAAAGAAAATTTCCCCGATACATTAATTTCAATTGATACATACAAAGCTCAAGTCGCTGAAGAAGCCGTCAAAGCAGGCGCACAAATCATCAACGACGTTTGGGGTTTACGCGCCGATCCTGCTCTGGCAAATATCGCCGCGCAATATAAAACGCCCGTCATCCTCATGCACAACCGCAGCAACCCCGCCAGCGTCGAAGTCCGCGCACAACTTGGCAACGCCTACATCGGCTCTGAATATCAAAACCTAATCGAAGATGTAAAGCGTGAATTAATGGATAGTGTGACTCTGGCGCGCGCGGCAGGCATTCCGGATGAACGCATCATCCTGGACCCCGGAATTGGATTCGGTAAAACGGTTTTACATAACCTCGAGCTTGTCAACCGCTTAGACGAAATCCGCGCTTTAGGTTTTCCCGTTTTACTCGGACCTTCGCGTAAATCCTTCATCGGCTTTACGCTTGACCTACCCGCCGACCAACGCGTGGAAGGCACAGCCGCCGCCATCTCGATTGGTATCGCGCGCGGCGCGGATATTATCCGCGTGCATGATGTGGAACACATGCGGCGCATCGCCAAAATGACAGACGCCCTCGTGCGAAATAAATCATAATGCAAGAATACGTTGAAAGCCTTTTACGAAGCGGAATCATAGACGCCAAAGCCGGGCAAAAAGATTCCGCGCGGCGCTATATTGAACGCGCCATTTATACTTCCAGCAATGACGACCATGACGTTATATCTGAAGCCTGGTTTTGGATGGCTCAGGTGACAGATAATCCCGTTGAAAAACGCAACGCGCTGGAGAACGCGCTTTCGCATGATATGTACCATGCGCGTGCGCGCCGCGCGCTCGCCATCATGGACGGTAAACTTAAATCGGATGAAATCGTCAACCCCGATCATTTACCTGCCGCGCCAACCGGAATCAGGCAAGCTGACGCAGACCGTTTCATGTGTTCCAAGTGCGGCGGACGCATGGTCTTCGCTCCAGACGGCTCCTCGCTGGTATGCGAATATTGCGCGCGGAACCAGGCTTTAGGTCCCGCGAAAGACGCGGCGGAGGAACAGGATTTTATTGTCTCCATGGCTACCGTCCGCGGACATGGCAAACCGTTACAAGAACAGGTATTTCATTGTCAAGGTTGTGGCGCGGAATTTATTCTTCCGCCTAATCAGATGTCAACCATCTGCGCGTATTGCGGTTCGCCGCATGTTGTGAAACTTGAAGCTGTGCGCGAGTTGATTGCGCCCGAAGGCATTATTCCGCACGCATTCAATCAAAAGCGCGCCACCTATCAACTCATACAATGGGTTGAATTAAATAAATTGAAACCAATTAGGAAAGTGGAATTGCCGCGCGGCTTGTATCTGCCGATCTGGACTTTTGACATCGGCGGGAATATTGATTACACAGGCGAGATCATTGAAAATGAAAATGACAGAATGGATATGAGACGCCAGCAGCCTAAGGTTGTGCGCGTCAACGACAAATATCCCGTGTTCGTGGACGATTTGCCGATCCCCGCTTCACGCAAACGCGCGCGGCAAATGGCTCAGATCATGCGCGGCTTTGACTTAAAAACCACTCAGCCTTACGACGCGCGTTATCTTTCGACATGGCCCGCCGAAGTTTATGATGTGCCGATGGGACAGGCTTCGCTTGATGCGCGCAGTCAGGCATACGCCGCCATTAAACGCGATCTGCCTAATTTGCTTGGTTCGGTAAAAATCGTTCACACATCATCGGCTTCCATGCTGATTGAATCATATAAATTTGTCTTAGCGCCTGTGTGGATGACGGAAATCCCGTTGGAAGATGGCGTGGCGCAGACGCTGATTAACGGTCAATCCGGCGACGTGGTCAGCGACCTGCCGAATAAATCCGCTTCCGGTTCCGGATTAATGGACTGGCTTTCCGATTTATTGGACGATTGACCAAGAATCAAAATGGACGGCTGCATGCCGTCCATTTTTTATTATGTTTGGAGATGTGAAAAATTACGGGCTAACCAACACAAATGTACCGGGACCAGTAACCGAGAATACAACCTTTCCATCCACGATTGCAGAGGTCACTTCGACCCACGCTGTACCGTTCCACGAAAGCACGGTAAATGGAGGCTCCATGCCAGCCGGAATGTCGAAGGAAACCTGCACACCAGCAGTCCATTCTTCAATTTCTACGCCGCCTTGCGTTAACTTGACGCTCATGCCCGCCACAAAGGTCTTGTCATTAGGAAGCGCGCCTGGCAATTCTGTATCCGTTAACGGTGTGGTTACCGCGATCACCTGGGGGAAACCGGCATCCTTATTTTTTCTCCTGCCTTCTTCTTCGCAACCGCTGGATTTTTTCACCACTGTACCGCCCAAGACATTGATATCGCCAGAAGCATTGCCATTCAAATAGACAGTGTCCATGGTCAGTGTGCCGGGCAGGTAGGCAGCCACGCCATATTTGCCATTATTTTCAAACTTGCCGCATGTCACGCTGGCATCGTTGTCTGACATGATGCTGACGCCGTTCCCAAAATTCCCGCTGGCAGTCACGTTATTCAGCGTTATTGTGCCACTAGACACCGGCGCAGAAATCTCCGATACACTCATTCCACCGGATATCAGCGCGAGTCCGCCAGTATACATATCAAAGGGGTCCGAAGAGCTGGAAGTCGGCAATACGTCTGTGTAGCCAAAGCCATTGCCATTGGCAGTCACGTTTTCCAGCGTTATGTCGCCGCTTCCTGTGATCGCCATCATACCTAAAGTTTTGTTATTGTTGAATTCGCTATTGGCGACCGTTATATCACCAGTATCTGTTATTATAGCCAGCGCCCCCATTCCTCCCGGAAGACCATTATTGTTGAATTCACTATTGGCAACTGTCACATCGCCAGTTGTCACAATCATGGCATATCCACTATTCGTCATACTCACATTATCCAGCGTAATATCGTTAGCGCCAGTAGTTGTAGTAACATCGCTAGCGCCAAAGCCGTCGCTAATTATCAGTCCAAGGCTATTGGTGACATTGATGTCTTTCAGGGTGAGATTGCCGGCGTTCCATACGAACGCCATTTGATTATCCGCGCCGAGATCGAAGGTGGACGTTCCCACTACGCTGTTGGAAGCGAAGTCCCAGCCACCCTGGAAGACCAGATCTGTAAGGGCATTATCGTTATAAAAGATGAGATTATCCGCATCGCCCGCGAGAGTTGCATTGTAAGTAGATTCGACGTAGATCGTACCTGCGCCAAAATAGGTTGTCGGATTAGTTTCCAATGCCCAGAGCAATCCATCCTCTCCATTAAATTTGGTGAACGACTTGGTACAACCGCCAGCCGTTCCATCTGCTGGAGTCTTACCAGCCGGGCACCACATCGGGTCGCCGAGTAAGATCGCGTCAGCCGCTTCAACGCTGGCGAGCGGCACAGACTGTCCACTTCCATCCAGGACTATCACATCTGTTTCAGCCGGGACCTGTTCCAAAATTTCAGGCACGGTCAAATCTTCAGATGGCGCGGCATCTTCAACGGGAGATTCTGCGACGGTCTCGTCCACAGCAGGAACATCTGTCGGCGAGACATCCACAACGGGAATTTCCGCTGGTGGAACTACTTCTTCTACGGGTGGAACATCTACAACAGGGACTTCCGTTGGCGGAGGTGTGTCGTCCTGGGCAAACGCCGCAACCGGCAAAACTGCCGCGACCAGCAAAGCCAACAGTACTGCCATCGAAAGGACAGTCAATCTATTTTGCTTGAACATAATCCATTCTCCTTTTGGGTGTAATTATGTAGACTACAAAGGAATTTTCCGCGTCCCAAATAACAATAAAACGTCAATATTTATATTTCAAGAACGCGTCATAACATTAGTCGCGCATTGCGAACGAAAAGGGGCTAAACTCATTATAGTGCGAAAAGGCGTGAGTGCCTAGTACACGCGTTCTATCAACTAAAAATTGCCGACTGGTTTCAGTCGGCAATTTTGTAATTCCTAAAAAACTTGAAATGTTCCTATGGCGTAATGACCGGCAACGGACCCGGTCCGCTCAATTGAATCAACGCGGCATAGACCCAGGCGGTTCGCCCGGGCTGGCTGGGAATCTCGATCATGATCCATGATCCATTGGCTGTCTGTCCAAGCGCCAGCGCCGATTGACCAACTCCAAGCATACCCACATTCTGCGCGTCAAGCGCGGCTGTAATAAGCAAGGCAACTGTAGACGGTCCCGGGTTGGTAACTATGGCAACGGATGGAGTGGGAACTTCGGCTTCGGAAGTCGCGCCAGGTGTCCCGATGGTGGGTATCGGGATGAGAGTCGGCGGGATGATTACGCCCTGCAGGCGCGCCATTTCGATCATGTACTGATCGTGCAGTTGACGCGATAAGCCAATGCCTTGATTCACCGTTTCCTGGTCCGAGCCGCCCATAAAGGCGATCAGAGTCTGGATGAAAGTGTTCATATGTACCAGTTGTAATTCCTTGAATGCCTTCAGACAAACTGGAACTTTTTGATCTTCGGCGTCGCGGCGGATTCGCTGAAGGTCGGCGATGATGGGCTTCAACTGTTCGCGCGATGTGTTGGCTGATAAAGCTGATGCATCATCGAACTCGCGCATTAAACGATGCACTGCCTGGATTTCCACTGTGATATTTTCCTGCGAACAAGGATCGGGCGTGGATGTGACCGTGGCGGTGGGAACAAGCGTGGGCGTAGCGACAGGCTCGGCTTGTCCGCAGGCGACGAGTAAAAGCACAGCCGCCAGAATAATTAAAGTAAATGTATGACGATGGTTTTTCATAGTGTTCTCCTATTCTTTATGGCGTGACTACGGGCAGTTGACCTGAGACCTGCACGAGCGAAGCGGAGACCCAGGCTTTTTGTCCGGGCTGACCCGGGACTTCAACTTGAATCCACAAGCCATCGGCTGTCTTTCCAAACGCGACGGCGGTGAATCCTGCCGCGAGAGTTGCCACGCCGCCGGCGCTAACATCAGGCGTTGCGCGCAGGATTGCTTCAGCTGGACCGGGGTTGATAATATATAAACCGGAAGGCGGGATTGCATTGGATGGCGCAGGCGTTCCGGGTGTGCCAATAATAGGCATGGGCGACGGCGGCACAACCAATGTCAGCCCAAGCAAACGCGCGATCTCCACATCATATTTCATGCGTAATTCACGCGCCTGAGAAATTCCCTGATTGATTTTTTGCGAATCGGAATTGCTCATGAAAGCCATCAGGGTTTCAATGACAATGCTCATGTGATTGATCTGCAAGACTTTTAAGTCCATTAAACATTTCGGCGTTTCCTGCGATTGCACGCGCCGGCGCACTTCTTGCATAGGTGGGATGATCTGCACAAGCTGAGCTTGCGGTGTGCTGGATGCCAATCTGGAGTAGTCGTCAAACTCGCGCATCAGATCGTTAATCTTGGTAACTTCACCGGGCAGATTTTCCTTGGAACACGGATCTGGCGTGGATGTGACGGCGGGCGCGGCGGCTTCCGCTGGCTGTGTGGCTGTTTTTGCGCCACAAGCCGCCAGTAGAATAATACTGAGAAGAGCTAGAATAATAAGATTTTTATTTTTCATGGGTTTCCATTTTTTAAGAAAGTTATTTTAGGTGACAGTCATTTTTGCGAAGTGACTGTCACCTTTCATTTTTGGATTTTTAGCATTATACCTGAAACGCAAGTCGGGATTAATTCGCGCAATAATTCTTTCTATGGCTTTTATTCATCCGCAGATTTTATAGATTACGCAGAAAAATCTACTGGATGTTCAGATAAGTTTTTTTCAATCATCTTCGTGAATGTCATTGCAATGACGATCTTACCGAACAGCAAGCTGTTCGATTCCAAAATCGTGCGCTTTGGAAATTGTCGGGTAGTTATAAAAAATTGAGGGACGGCACACGCGCCGTCCCTCTTTTCAAATTTGGAGATGCATCTCATTTTGCAGGATGCAAATATATTTACGACACGTTCAGGTTATGGGGTTGCCAGTGCAAAAGTGCCGGAAGCGCTAACATCAAATACAACCTTTCCGTCTACGATCGTGGAGGGGACTGTCGTCCAGGTTGTGCCGTCCCAGGAAAGCACGGTGAAGGTCGCGCCAGCCGCAACTCCGGTTGGAACGGTGAAGGATGCTTTAGTCACATCACCGGCAACGCCGCCGCTTGTCGTCAGTTCGAAAGCGTCCGCAAAGGTCTCGCCAGCAGGAAGCGCGCCTGGCAGTTCCGCTTCCGTCAACACCTTGGTTGTTACTATGGTCAACGGCAGGGTTGGTTGAGGATAGTTTTGGTAATATTGATACCAGTACCAGTACCCGTGATAGTGGGGTTCCCATTCCCAATCCCAATCCCACCATCCCCATCCGTAGTATGGCAATCCATAGTAGTAGCTATTATAGAAATTATCATACTCGTAGTAATCCGGTATGAAATAACCGTCTACATAGATATTATTGATGGTGACGTGGGGTCCGCCCCAAATCGGAAATGCCCAGCCGTCCCAGTAATTACCATAGTAGCCGTAGTAGTAACCTCCCCAATAGGAGGGATTCCAGTAGTAACCCCACCAATCGTTACCCCACCAGTTACCATAGTAGCTATAGACAGATTGGGCACAGCGGATGTTCGTGCCATAGTCATTCCAGTAGTAATTACCGCCGTTGACATACACATCGCCGCCGGCGCATAACTCGGCGCCATCGTTCCCGTTGGCATAGGTGTTGACGCTATTCAGCGTGATGTTACCGTCTGCATTTAGATTCAAACCATCTATGCCGTTATAAGCGAATGTGCCGCCATTGACATAGATATTGCCAGTCGTGCCATTGCCAGTCACGCCATAGCGGCTCGCCGATCCGACCGAGACGCCGTTATTGGAATTGTACTTCGCGATCACATTATTGAGCGTGACGTCGCCTTGAACATTGTCCATCCAGAGTCCGTCGCCGAAAGGATCGCCGGCGAGATTAACCGCGCTGGAAGTGTTGTAGTTGAACGTGCTATTTTTAATGTACACACTGGTGGGTCCGACGCCAGCTAAGGTTTTGTCAATCTCAACTCCGTCTCCCTGGTTATCGTTAGCTCTGACATTTCTCAAATAGACATCACCATCGGAATAGACGCCCAAACCGACAGTCATGCCGGGATTAGCAGTATCATTATTACCAGAAAACTCGCTGTTTCGAACAGTCACATCGCCGGTCGCTTTGATCACGGTGCCATTGCCGTTGTTGTCCACGGAAAACACAGCGTCTACAAGGACATTTCCATTCTGAGTAACATCAATACCGGCGCCGCCGTCATTGCTTACATACAGATCTAGAAGTGTTAAAGTACCGGCGTTGTCATGGGTATAGACGGCGGCGTTAAGGTTATTGTTATCCGTTACGTTGAAGCCCGCGAGGGTGAAATCTTTCGTCATATTCTTGATTTCAAAATAACCGTCAAGAACAGAGCCGCTAGAGTAACTACCGACGCCGAAGATACCAGTGAGATTGTTGGCGAGATATGACAAATTCGCCGTACCGTCAATTGTTACATCTTCGACATAATTACCCGCTTCCACGAAAATACTACCTATGGCAGTTCCAGAAGCCGCGTAGGCATTCACTGCCGCCTGTATCGGCGTGGCGCTTGCATTACAACTAGTGACGATAGGAGGACAACCAATCCCCGTAGTGTTGTAACCAACAATAACACCCCCACCACTATCGAACCATGGATCTCCTGCGGCAAGCGTCTCAGCCGCCTCAACCGAAGCGAGGGGCAGGGTTTCACCTTGTGCATCCAATACCACCACGTCTGTGCCTGCCGGGACTTCAGCCATAATTTCCGACACAGTGGTCAGGTCTTCAGCAGGAGCATCCGAGGCGGGAGCTTCCGCGGGTGGGGCTGATTCGTCCGCGGGAGGAGCCGCTTCATCTACGGGTGGAGCTGATTCATCCACGGACGGAGCTGCTTCATCTACAGGTGGAACTGATTCATCCACGACGGGAGCTTCTGTCGGCGGAGGCGTGTCATCCTGGGCAAGCGCCGCGACCGGCAATACCGCCGCGACCAACAAAGCCAGCAGTACAGCCATCGAAAGAACAGTCAATCTTTTTTGCTTGAACATAACATTCTCCTATTAGGTCTGACATAATCCTACAAAAAAACAATTAGCTGCGATGAAATATACCAATTCCATTGCAGTATATCATCACGTGATAAAAAAATACAAAAGGCGACCTTACAAAGACTTTTCAATTAATGGCGGCGCTTACAAAGTAAGCGCCATTTTTTATGACAATTTTGCCGGTTTTTCATGATTTATTCGCATACTTGCGTTGAGAAATTTTCAATTTTGAGAAAGCCTTAATTCACCGACCATGGCTTTACCAAAGTCGCTTGACAAAAATTGCCCTTCATGGCGTTATGTGAACAAATTTTGCCAAAACCGTAAATCTTTGCTTTCTACACGAAGCCAAAACGAAGAATTCCTGACTTTGGTAAAGCCATGATTCACCGACTAAAACCCCTTGACAAAATTCAAGCCCTGAATTATGATTTTGTCCATAATGTCTATTGCTTTAGTAGGACTTTCAACAGGAAACAGATGAGACTATCCAAACGCGGAGAATACGGTTTACGGGCAATGATCGTTCTGGCGGAACCCGTCGAGAAGAATGCCATGCCGGTGGTGCAGATCAAAGAGATCGCTCAACGCGAGCAGATCTCAGCCAAGTTCCTTGAGCAAATATTGCTGGCGCTCAAGAACGCGGGCATGCTCCACAGCAAGATGGGCGTTGGCGGCGGATATTACCTGGCCAGGTCCTCCAGTGAGATCACCCTGGGACAAATTTTCCGTGTGCTGGATGGACCGGTCGCTCCGATCCGCTGTGTCAGCCAGATGTCGTATGAAGCGTGCGGCTGTCCCGACGAGCAGACTTGCGGCGTGCGGCTGGTAATGGGCGATGTGCGTAATGCCATTACCGATATTCTCGATAACACCAGCCTTGCCGATGTAACCAAACGGCAGAATGCGGTCCGAAAAAAACTCGGCATAAAAAAATAGGATGAGACACAACAAGTCTTTTCCGTTTTTATTTGCATCAAAAGCATACTTGTATTATAGACTTTATAATATACATTCAACAAATTGGAGATAAAATGAAAAACAAGTTCCAAGCGCTAATTGCTGTGTTAATTATCAGCATGATGATCCTGACGGCTTGCGGCAATCCCGCAACCCCCGTTGTAACGCAGGCTCCGGCGGCGACCGAAGCTCCAGCTCAAGCCGCGCCCACCGCTGAACCTCTTAGCGGAACCATCTCGATTTCCGGCGCGTTCGCCCTCTATCCAATGATGACCGTTTGGGCTGAGGAATTCACCAAGCTTCACCCGGACGTTCAATTCGATGTGCAAGGCGGAGGCGCGGGTAAAGGCATGACTGACACCATCGCCGGCGCGGTGGACATCGGCATGATCTCGCGCTCGATCAAACCGGAAGAAGAAGCTCAAGGAATTTTCTGGGTATCAGTTACAAAGGACGCGGTCTTTCCGATCATCAGCGCGGAGAATCCGGTGTCTGCTGATATAATCGCAAAAGGCATCAGTCAGGAAACATTCAACAAGATATTTATCACCGGCGAGATCAAGACTTGGGGCGAAGTTGTCGGCAAGCCCGAAGTCACCGATGAAATCCACGTGTACACTCGTTCCGACGCGTGCGGCGCGGGAGAAATGTGGGCAAAGTTTTCCGGCGGAAAAGTCCAGGATGATATCAAAGGCATTGGTATCAATGGCGAACCCGCCCTCGTGGATACCGTCATCAAGGATTCGCTGGGAATTGGTTATAGCAATTTGAACAGTGTGTTCGACATGACCGGCGGCGGTCTTATCCCAGGCGCTATTGTCCCACCGGTGGATGTCAACGCAAATGGTAAGGCAGATGCCGATGAATATTACAAAACCAAAGATGAAGCAGTCAGCGCGGTAGCATCAGAAAAATATCCAGCGCCTCCCGCCCGTTTTGAAAACCTCGCGACCAAAGGCAAACCCACCGATTTGGTACTGACTTTCATTGAATGGATATTAACCGACGGTCAGCAATATCTTGGTCAAGCTGGATATGTCCCGCTTACGCCGGATCAACAAACGGAGTCTTTACAAAAAATTAAATGAACCTATCAAACCAGATAGTTAAACTAAATCCCAATCAACAATCAGAGGACCGACCTAGTCGGTCTTCTGCCGCGTCTCGGGCGCGGCAAGATCGGCTTGCGCGAAACATTTTTTTTGTAATTACGCTGTTGCCGGTCTTTCTGATTCTGGTCGTCACGATTGCATTACTTTACCGTTCATGGCCCATCTTAAAGGCTTATCCATTAAACGATTTGCTCTTCGGTAAAATTTGGAAACCAACCGATGGACAGTTCGGTTTTGGTCCCTTTATTCTCGGCACATTTTGGGTGACGGCAGTTGGCGTAATTCTTTCCGTGCCGCCCTGCATACTCGTCTCGATCTATCTTGCAGAATATGCTCATGCCAAAACTCGCTCGGTTGCAAAACCTGTGTTGGATTTACTTGCCGCGATTCCGCCCGTCGTTTATGGCGTATGGGGATTGCTTGCCATCGTTCCGTTTGTGGATGAAGTTCTTGCGCCTCTTTCTGCCCGTTGGCTTGGTTCCATTTCGATATTCAGTGTCAACCAACCGACCGGGTTTAGCATCCTCGCCGCGGGGATTGTGCTGGCAGTCATGATTGCCCCATTAATCATCTCGGTCATGTATGAAATTTTCTCCACCGTTCCAAATGATTTACGTCACGCGTCGCTTGCGGTCGGCGCGACGCAATGGCAGACCATTCGCAACATCATCATTCCACAAGTCATGCCAGGCATCGTCGCCGCGATTGTACTTGGCGCGTCACGCGCGCTCGGCGAAACCATAGCCGTATTGATGGTGGTGGGCAACATTCCGCAAATCCCGACCTCGATCTTTGATTCGGCTTATCCATTGCCTGCCCTCATCGCCAACAACTACGGCGAGATGATGTCCATTCCGCTTTATGACGCGGCTTTGTTGAGCGCCGCGCTTGTTTTATTAATAGTAATCCTTATCTTTAATATTATTTCGATGCTGGTGATCCAGCGCATGTTGAGGCGAAAATGGGCTTAATGAAAAAACATTTTCAAAGACGGCATCTGATGGAAGCCTTCATGAAATTCATCATGCGGACTTCATTGGTGATTGTGGCAGGCGCGCTCGGTTTGATCTTATGGATCATCATCGTACGCGGCTTTCCATCCCTCAGTTGGGAAATGGTCTCGCAAATCCCGCAAGGCGGTTACTACATGGGCAAAGGCGGCGGGATTCTAAACGCCATCATCGGTTCGTTGTATCTGGCGGCAGGCGGGACATTTTTGGCGATGGTCTTTAGTGTGCCGATTGCGATGTATCTCAAAACCTATCTCGGCGATTCAAAATGGGGACAGTACGTGCGCCTCTCGTTGGATGTGCTTTGGGGAATTCCTTCCATTGTATATGGCGCGTTCGGATTCACAATAATGCTCGCTCTTGGTATGCGCGCTTCGTTGCTGGCTGGCATCGTCATTCTCGCGTTGATCGAACTTCCGATCATGACGCGTGCCATGGACGAAGTCATCCGCCGTATGCCGGTTGATCTTGAACATGCCGCGCTCGCGCTCGGCTCGACAAAGTTTGAAGTTGCATTACGCGTGGTCTCACGCCAGATGCTTCCCGGTATTACGACTGCCATTTTGCTGGGCTTTGGACGCGGCATTGGCGACGCGGCATCCGTGCTGTTCACCGCAGGTTATACCGATCGCATTCCCACTTCAATCATGCGCCCCACAGCGTCATTGCCGCTGGCGGTATTTTTCCAACTCGGTTCGCCTTATCCTGAAGTACGACAACGCGGATATGCCGCCGCGTTAATTCTCACCATCATTGTATTAATCGTCAGTCTCGGCTCACGCTGGCTCTCGGCGCGGTTGAATAAATATACAGTCAAGTAGAGGCGTAGCAATGCTACGCCTCTACAGGAAACAAATTATGGACGCTCATATTCAAGTAAAAAATCTTAACGTTTACTACGGCAAGCAACAAGCGTTGAAAGACATCAACATCGAAATTCCCAAAAACCAGATCACGGTCATTATGGGACCTTCAGGCTGTGGCAAAACCACCCTGCTAAAAACTTTTAACCGTTTCCTGGAATTAACCGGCGACACAAGACTCACCGGTGAAGTTCTGGTAGATGGACAAAACATCTATGACCGCGATGTGGATGTGACCGAAGTCCGCAAGTGTGTTGGCTTGCTGGCACAGCGTCCCTCGCCGCTGCCAATGTCCATTTATGATAATGTCGTCTACGGAATGAACATCCATAAGATGAAGAAAGACCGCAAGGAATACAAAGCCGCGGTGCGGCATTATTTGGAGATTGCCGGTCTATGGGATGAAGTCCAAAAGCGGTTGCATGATCCCGCCACCAGTCTTTCGATTGGACAGCAACAACGCCTCTGTCTCGCCCGAGGCTTGGCAGTCGAACCGGAGATTATCCTCGGCGACGAGCCGACCTCCGCGCTTGATCCCATTTCATCGCAGAATATCGAAAGCCGTTTATTACAACTCAAAGAGCAATATACAACAGTGATTGTCACGCACACATTACGTCAAGCCAAACGCCTTGCAGATTATGTGATCTATATGTATCTCGGTGAAGTTATCGAAGCAGGCATTGCTCATGACGTGTTCACCAATCCACAACACGAACGCACAAGAGCATATCTTGAAGGACAGATATAAAGATATAACATGAGACGGCTGAAAAGCCGTCTTTGCTCTGGGGTTATAATTCCATCCATGAAACGAATCAGTATCCTCTTTGTATTTCTCGCCGGTTTACTTTTAACATTCCAGCACACGCAGGCACAGACAGACGCGCCGCTCGTCATCGTCATGAAAGTGGAAGGTCCGATCATCCCAGCCATGCAAGATTACATCGCGCGCGGACTTGAGACAGCCGACCAGCGCGGCGCGGAAACCGTCATTATCGAAATGAATACACCCGGCGGAGCCATCAACTCGATGCTGGAGATCATTCAGGATATTCGCGCCAGCAACGTGCCAGTCGTGGTCTATGTGACGCCGAACGGCGCGATGGCTGGCAGCGCCGGCGCGTTGATTACCATGTCGGCGCATGTCTCAGCCATGTCGCCTGAAGCCGTGATCGGCGCGGCTAGTCCGATTGATTCAGGCGGACAGAATATAGAGTCAACGCTCCAGACAAAAATAAAAGAGATCATGAAAGCCACCATCCGCCCATTGGTGGAACGACGCGGCGCTAACGCATTGCAGATCGCTGAAGATATGATAGACAAAGCTACCGCGGTCACAGCCGAAGAAGCATACAAAGTCGGGCTGATAGATTTTATTGCAAACGATACAAACGACCTGCTGAAAAAGTTGGATGGCTTTAAGATTACTTTCGACAATAAAGATTTCATCTTTCACACCGCGCAAGCGCAAACCGAACCTCTTGACATGAGTTGGATCGAGCGTTTCCTGCTTATGCTCACCGACCCAAATATTGTCTTCTCACTATTTTCCATCGGTGTTGTTGCCATATTGATTGAAATCTCCAGCCCAGGCGGTTGGGTAGCTGGATTTTTTGGCGTAGTGTGCATAACGCTTTCAGGTTATGGACTGGGAATATTATCGGTCAACTGGTTTGGCATTACATTTTTATTGATGGCTTTTGTATTATTCATCCTCGATATAAAAGCGCCAACGCACGGCGCGCTCACAATCGCGGGCGTGGCTTCATTTATTGTCGGCGCGCTGGTATTGTTCAACTCGCCGAGTACGCCGCAATTCCAACGCGTATCCGTTCCGCTTGTGGTTGGCGTTGGCATCTTCATCGGCTTGATGTTCTTTGGCATTCTGATATTCGCGTTGCGCGCACAACGCGCGCCAATCCGCATGGGAGTTGAGTCTTTGCTTGGAAAAATGGGAACAGCTCGAACGGTCGTAGATGACGCGGGGCAAGTCCAATTAAATAGTGAACTCTGGAGCGCTGAAAAAGCATCTGAGTCAGATCCGATCGGCAAGGGTGATTCCGTTCAAGTTGTTGAAGTAAGGGGATTGAGATTGATCGTTAAGAAAAAGTAACGTACTGTCATTGCGAGGCGGTGGTTTTCCGCCGAAGCAATCTCCAACTTAATGAGGAGATTGCTTCACTTCGTTCGCAATGACGATTCTTATGAGGAACTTATGCCTGCTCCTGTTACAAGAGACCGAGTTGACCCTGAGAGTTTAAACACGCGCCCATTGCGCCGCCCGGAATGGATCAAGGTGCGCGCGCCATCGGGCGAGACTTATGAACGCCTGCAAACGTTGATGCGTTCGAAAGAGTTACACACCGTTTGCGAAGAGGCGATGTGTCCGAACATGGGCGAATGTTGGGGAAGCGGCACAGCGACATTTTTGATGCTCGGCGATGTTTGCACGCGCACATGCGGATTCTGCGACATCAAACATGGCAAGCCCGCGTTGTTGGATTGGGGCGAAGCGGAACGAGTCGCACAAGCTGTGAAATCCATGAACTTGAAGCACGCTGTTATTACATCGGTGAACCGCGATGAACGACGCGATGGCGGCGCGCCGATCTTCGCGATGGTGATACGAAGAATCCGCGAAGTATTGCCCGGCTGTTCCATTGAAGTATTAATTCCAGATTTCAAGGGAAGCATTGAAGCGCTGAAAATTGTAATGGACGCTCGTCCTGAAATTTTGAATCACAATGTTGAAACCGTGCCGCGTTTATTTAAATCTGTTCAACCGCAAGATAATTATGAATGGGCTTCGGCGACATTATCCAACGCGAAAAAACTTGATCCCGAAGTGTTGACTAAATCCGGCGTCATGCTTGGACTTGGCGAAACGATGGATGAAGTCAAACAAGTGATGCGCGACCAGCGCAGTTGGGGCGTGGATATTCTCACCATCGGACAATATCTGCAACCGAGCAAGAAACATCTCGCCATGCAGAAGTATTACACAATGGAAGAATTCGCCGAGTTGCGCGACTTTGGCAAAGAGATCGGATTCAAATGGGTCGAGTCGAATCCGCTGGTGAGGTCGTCGTATCACGCCGCGGAACAAGTCCGCGCGTTGAGTGTGGTGCATCGGAAGTTGTATGGGGAAGCGGGGTAGAATATTAGCCCCTTTGTTTTATGCTGCAATTTTATCGTTCTATTCTAATCTGGCTCCGTATAAAATCCCAAACGTTTAGAGTTTTATACGAACCGTCCATAACCTGTTACGAAGTGCCACGTAGTGGTATACGATCCGCTTAAATGCGAGTTGGGCGACAAAGAATAAGGTTGATGATGAATAATAAAGAGAAGATTGATTTTGCTATTTCTAGTTTCATAGTCTTGGAACGACAGATGTCTGAGTGCATGGAATACTTGCCATTTATTGATGCCAACAGACAAGCTATTTCACCAAAATTCATACCGATAATTATGGACGCATGTAGCTTGATAGATTCCATTCTCTTTGAGATCACTTCGGATAAAAAGAAGAGGCGTTTCAATCTGAAAGAATATAGTAAATTGCGCGAACCTGAACTGATGCTAGACAACAACATATCTCTTTTTCTGATATCTCCTGTTCAAATATTGTGCCCCTACAAGGGCTGGACTCAATCGCAGCCCGATTGGTGGAATGCCTATAATAGCCTGAAGCACGACAGGTTGAATAATTACCATTTCGCGACTTTCACCAACGCTATATCTTCATTAGCTGGGTTACATCAACTAATGACGCGCCAGCGAGAATATATAGGTGGATTTTTAAAAGCGGGGTGGATTGATACCAGTGACGAAGACCTAACATTCGACCTGACTGCATCCGTCTATGAAAATACCATATTACAGTTCGTTGTAGAATCAAAACTTTTCGCGAGTGCCGCGCGGGAAAACTTTGTCAATCCAGAAACAAGCGATGAGACGTTTATCGACATCGATTACGATACAAATGGGTTGAGCGATCGAATCCGGAACATGATGATGGCCCGTGAAGATTGGTAAATACCTATTGGCTAATATGCCACCCAACACCGGCTCCAGTAGGGATTCACCTCGCTAAACTGAATTTACCTTCATCAAACAAAACAGGGATTGGCATTTCGCCAATCCCTGTTTTTATTTTGGGGTATGATTACCAAACATTGATTATCTTTAGAAGGACGTCCTATGACCAATAAGTCAAAACGCTATATTATTGGAATCATCATCTTTTGGCTGGCGGTTGTTTTTGCTTCTGCAATTTGGAATGTCACACAAAATCAAAAAAGCCAGCTTCAAATCTACCTGGAAAACGGGCGCTCTTTATTTAACTTGATCGTAATTACAAGAGAATGGAACTCACAACATGGCGGCGTTTACCTGATTGTCACAGATAAAATTCAACCCAACCCTTATTTGGACGTTCCCAATCGGGACATTACCACGACAAGCGGTCAAAAATTGACCCTGATCAATCCCTCCTACATGACGCGCCTGATCGGCGAACTGGCAGACAAGGAAGACAACGTTAAATTTCATATCACCAGCCTGAAACCAATTCGTCCCCTGAATGCCCCAGCGGAATGGGAAACTGTCGCTTTGAATACATTTGAGAACAGCGGACAGCAGGAATATTATGGATATGCTGATGAAGGGAACACAAGCGTATTTCGCTACATAGCTCCTCTCATTACCCAGCAAAGTTGCCTGAAATGCCATGAAAAACAAGGATACAAGGTCGGCAATATTCGAGGCGGGATCAGCATTACTTTTCCGGTAAATATCAAAACGCCCTGGGAGCTTATCATTAGTCATATCATCATTGCATTGGGAGGCTGCGGGCTGATTTTTATTTTCGGCAAAAAACTGGACCAGACCATGCAAAGCCTGGAAGACCTGTCCAACATGGACAGTTTGACGCAAATCCATAACCGCCGTTATTTCGACGAAACTCTCACCAGGGAATTTTCATACAGCAAACGGAATCAGACTCCTTTATCCGTTGCCATGTGCGACATTGACGATTTCAAAGCTTTCAATGATACATACGGACATCAAGCCGGCGATGATTGCCTGAAGCTGGTCGCTCAGACTCTCGCCAGCGTTCTCAAACGTCCCGGCGATCTTGTCGCCAGATATGGCGGGGAAGAATTTTCCATCATCATGCCTTACACAGATTCCGCTGGCGCTTTGATTATAGGACACTTGCTTCAATCCAAAATCGAATCCCTGCGCATTGCATACAAGGCAGGTCAAGCCAGTCATTATGTGACAATCAGTATTGGAGTCGCAACATATCATGGAGACGACACAAGTAAAAAAACATTGGTGAACAATGCCGACCGGGCGCTTTACAAAGCAAAAGCCAGCGGTAAAAATTTCGTATTCTACATGGAAGATAATACACAACCTTAATTTATAACTATATGATATTCGCTTTCAAATTATTTATCACACCATTCTTTATTGGATCTGCGACATTAGCCGGACGCCGTTGGGGTCCAGTCGTTAATGGCTTATTGGTCGGATTACCGCTGACGACTGGTCCCATTTCATTTATCCTCGCTCACAGCTTTGGGCTGGAGTTTGCCGCCAAAGCCGCAGTCGGCAATCTGGCAGGTCAAATATCCATGTGTACTTTTTGCCTGATATACAGTCTTACCGCGCAAAAAAATAACTGGCTGATCAGCGCCATTGCCGCGATCGCCGCTTTCCTATTGGCTACATTTCTCTTGAATAAAATTTTCTGGACGCTTCTGCCCGCGTTCTTTATCCTGATGATCGTCATCGCGCTGACAGCGCGATTGATTCCGCGTCAACATCTTTTATCGAATATTTCCATCCATCCAAAATGGGATTTGCCCGCCCGCATGATCGTCGCAACGACCTTTGTGATACTCCTGACAACTTTCGCCAATCTATTAGGTCCGCAACTTAGCGGATTGATTTCCACTTTTCCTATTTTCGGAGTAGTGTTTGCCGCTTTCACACATTCCCAGCAAGGCGCAAATGCCGCGTCAAATCTTTTGCGCGGCGTTACCTTAGGTTCGGTGTCGTACGCTTTTTTCTTTTTAATCGTTGGAACATGTTTAACTCATTTAGGCATCGCGTTGACGTACCTCTTGGCTTTGTTCGCGACGATTTTAGTCAGCGGAATTTTTTACTTCATCACACAACATGAAAAACGTCAGTCCGCCCGCGAAGAGTTTGGAAAAAATGCTCCGCGATGAGTGGTAAATCCATGAAAAACTTCGACCCAAAATACAACAACATTCCCAAGACCGAAATCCATTGTCATCTCGAGGGCGCAATCCGCACTCAGACGATCATTGATATTGCGCGTGAATACAACCTGAAATTACCATCCTATGAAGCCGATGAATTGGATAAGCGCGTCAAGGTCTATGAACAAATGCGCGACCTGGGCGCGGTGCTGGATGCCTTTGCCATTTTTCAAAACAGCATCGCTTCGCCCGCTATAGTTGAACGCATTGCCTGGGAATTATTTGAAGACTCAGCCAGACAAAACATCAAGCTGTTTGAAGTCCGCTTTTCGCCGGATTGGGCGTTTCACGTGCATGACCTGAATTGGGATGCCTGCCTCGAAGGACTCTTGCGCGCCAAGACCCGCGCAGAAAAAGAACTTGACATGGCAATTGGCTACATTGCCATCACATCCCGAAGCATGGGACCTGAGTCATGCGTCAAAACTGTGGATTGGGCGATACGCCATAAAGAATATTTTGTCGGCATTGATCTGGCAGACAGCGAGACCCAACACCCTATCCGTGAATTCGTAAAACCTGTCATGAAAGCCAGAGATGCGGGATTGAAGATAACCATCCATAGCGGCGAAGATACGCCGGCATCTTACGTGGTGGATACAATTCAACTTGCAAGCCCGGACCGCATCGGGCATGGAATCCATATTATTGAAGATATGGCGGCGGTTGAATTAGTCAAAGAACGCGGCGTCACGCTTGAAGTGAATCCGTGGAGCAATTATTTGACCAATTCAGTTAAGACCATCGAAGAACATCCGCTCAAAAAATTATTCGATCTGGGCGTGCGCGTCACGATCAATTCGGATGATCCCGAAGTGCTGGAGACCAACCTCAACAACGAATATCGAATTGCAAATGAAATATTAGGCATGAGCATGGATGATATTGCCATCTGCAATCGCCATGCATTTGAGTCATCTTTCATCCCTGATGAGCAGAAGCGGCGCATCTGGGATAAATATTTTCTGAGGTAATCATGCGCGCAAAATTCCCTGTTACCGTCCATTTATTTTTCTTTCGAGAAAATCAAATCCTATTACTGCGCCGTTTTAACACCGGCTATCGTGACGGCGAGTACAGCGTCCCAGCCGGACATTTGGACGGAGATGAAACCGTCATAGCGGCGGCTATGCGCGAAGCAAGCGAAGAAGTCGGACTTCAACTTGATAAGGATGATATTATTTTTTCCAGCGTCATGCACCGTCAGGAAGATGAAGAGCGCGTGGATTTTTTCGTACATGTTCGAGCGTGGAAAAATGAGCCGTTCAATAATGAACCTGATAAATGCGATGAATTGATTTGGATGGATTTCAAATCCCTGCCTGAGAATACAATTCCTTATGTAAGAAAGGGCATCGAAAATCATCTAGGCGGTGTGGTCTTTGATGAGTTTGGATGGTAAAGAAATTTAAAGCATGTTTTCTACTTCATCAATAAGCGGGTAAAATATATTCAAGAGGCGACATGCGCGTATCGCGAGAATCATTAATCCGTATTGCAAAAGAAAACGCTCAGGAACGGGCATTCAATAATCACGATATTGTAGCGGCGTATCTCACCGGCTCTCTGGTTTCAACAAACGTGGAGCCATTGCTCGGCGGCGCCGCAGACATTGACATCGTTTTTGTCCATGCCAACGCGCCAGCCATGCGCCGGGAAATCGTCAAGCTCACCCCGGATTTTCACCTGGACATAATTCATCGCACAAAAGCTGAATTCAAGTCGCCGCGTGAACTACGCGCGGATCCGTGGCTTGGTTTTGAGATGTACGATCCGATGTTGCTTTTCGAACGCGAAAAATTTTTCGACTTCGTACAAGCCGGTCTGCGCGCGGGATTTGAGTTCGGCGCGCCTGCCTTGACCTTGCAACGCTGTCGAAAACTACTGGCTGAGTCGCGCAAAGGCTGGCTGGATCTGATGAACATTAGCCGGGAGCAAGTTGGAGCGAAAGAAGTCCGTCAATATCTTCAAGCAGTTCAGCTCTCGGCAAATACGATCTCTATCCTGAGCGGTCCGCCTTTGCAGGATCGCCGCTTTTTATTGGATTTTCCAGCCCGCGCACAAACCGCAGGTAAGCCAGACTTCACAGCAGAATTGTTGAATTTGATCGGCGTGAACCAATTCGATGCAGGCATACTTTCAAGCTGGTTGCCTGAATGGAAACAGGCGTTTTGGGCGGCTTCAGAAAATCCCAAAGTGGACTTGCGCGTACATGCCGCGCGCATAAATTATTACGAAAATGCCCTGCAAGCGATGATGCAAGGCGATATGCCGGTGGCGGCATTATGGCCCATGCTCCTCACATGGACTTTGTCGGCAGAAGTACTGGTCAATGGCGGACAAAAGGAATGGCAAAGGACTTGTACTCATCTGGGATTATTGAGTAAGGCATTTGAAAAGAAGACTCAGGCTTTGGACCAATTCATTGACAAAATCGAAGTCTACTTGGATGAATTGGCGGTTGCGAACGGGGCAGAAACGTCTGAAAGCCGGTAAAAGGCATCCATTTTGTACAGACAAGCAAATAGGGAGGCTGTATTTAGGGCTTTCCGAACAGACTAAAGAGCGGAAAGAAGCGTCATTTTGTGGATAACTCCCGTTAATCTGTGGATAAGTCACCTCCTTTGTGGATAGATGACCATTTGTTCGAGTAATCTACGAAATCCATACCCCCATATATGGCGGTATGGTATATGTAAAATCCAATATATGGATTGTGGATTATTGTGGGGATAACGTGTGGATAAATTCTGATAAGTTCATGCGAAATGTATCCACACACAGTTGTTGAAAAAAACCTATATACAGGTTTTACATTATGGTTCGCTCCATCTATGGGGGCTAAGCGCGGTTATCCACAGTATCCACAGTCCCTACTACGACTACTGAATCCATACTTAAATAATAATAAGTTAAATAATTCTAAGTTGCGCGGATTACCAAAAACGGGTAAGATAAGGAAGCAATGATACAGGTTATGGACATAAACCTTATTTGCTTACGTCAGAAGAAAGCCTGACAGGTAAACGCTTACCTGTCGGGCTTTTTTATTTTTTCTTCAACAAGGAGAATGAATGCAAACACCATGGGAATATCGTTATGCTCATAGGATGCAGCGGATGGGAAGTTCGGTGATCCGCGAATTGCTGAAATTTACAGAACAGCCGGATGTGATTTCATTCGCAGGCGGCTTACCGGCTCCGGATGTTTTTCCGGTGAAGGAATTTCAAGAGGCTTGTAACTATGTATTAGATAATTTTGGCGCTCAAGCTTTGCAATATAGCACAACGGAAGGGTATTATCCTTTGCGTGAAATGATCGCCCGCCATAATGGTCGTTTTAGCGTCAAAGTATCGCCGGATAACATCATGCTTACATCCGGGTCGCAACAGGCGCTGGATTTTATCGGACGCTTGTTCATTAATCGCGGCGATTATATTGTAGTGGAATCGCCGACTTATCTTGGCGCGTTGCAGGCATGGAATGCCTATGGCGCCCAGTATATCTCCGTGCGTTCAGATGAAAACGGGATGATCGTGGATGAATTGGAAAATGCGCTTCGCGTCGGACCGAAGTTCATCTACATCCTCCCGAACTTCCAGAACCCATCCGGTTCCACCTTGACGCTTGAACGGCGCAAGAGGTTGATCCTGCTTGCAGACCAATACGGCGTGCCAATCGTGGAAGATGATCCTTACGGACAGCTCCGCTATGATGGAGAGCATATTCCATCGGTTGTTTATCTCGACAGTCAATATAGAAATAACGACACAGACGGCGAATATACCGGCAATGTCATCTATTTGAGTACTTTTTCCAAACTGCTTTCGCCGGGATTGCGCCTGGCTTGGGTCATCGCGCCGCCTGAGGTTATCCGTCGGCTTGTAGTAGCCAAACAAGCCGCAGACTTGCATACATCCACGTTCAATCAGTACGTCGCTTACGAAGTTGCTAAAGGCGGATTTTTAGATGAGCATGTCAAGGTCATTCGCGCCACGTATAAAGAGCGCCGCGATACGATGATGGAAATGATGTCTGAGTTGTTTCCGGAAGGCGTCAGCTGGTCGCATCCATTAGGCGGCATGTTCCTGTGGGGCATATTGCCCGAAGATATGGATGCGGCTGATGTATTTAAGATTGCTATTGAAAAGAAAGTAGCTTTTGTCCCCGGCGAGTCTTTTCACGCCAACGGCGGCGGGAAAAATACCATGCGCCTTAACTTCTCATATTCCAATCCGGATACCATCCGCGAAGGTATTACGCGCTTGGGGATTTCTCTGAAAGAGATGCTCGCAAAAAATAACGGACATAAGTAAATCAGACCGCCATCCAAAATTTTGGATGGCGGTTTTAGATAAACGTGAAAGGATGAGAAGTTAAAATAACATTTCCTGCTTTGGTTCATTGTCGTTTCTCAGTCCGTGCCAGCCGTATTTCTTTAAATCAATCTTATCTTTCACAAAAAGAATTCCTTCTTCTTCAAGTAATTTTCGTTGAGATTCTGCGCCGGCGCGTTCGCTAATTTTTCCCTGCGAATTGACGACGCGCTGCCACGGCACATCATCGGGACAAGCTGCCATTGCGCCTCCCACCCAGCGCGGACCGAAGGCGCGGTATGCTTCAATGTCCACGCCATTCGGCGGCGGGAGCATCAACGCGATCTGTCCATACGAAGCGACTTTGCCGCGCGGAATCTGGCGGACGATGTCCCAGACTTGGGCGTAAAAAGCTTGGATATTTGGGGGAGATGAAAAACCAGGCGTCATGGGTTTAGCCTTTAACGATCATACATTTCAACTTTGAACGCTGAGAGCGAGCGGTTAATATCTGTAATAAAAACGATCAATGAACCGATCAAGGATAACATGCACGCCACAAAAAGAATACTGATTAACCAGGCGTCTTCGACTTTGAAAAGAGCTGTCACAAAAAGGACAATGATTAGACATGCCGCGCAAAGGACGCTGACAGACGCCAATAAAATGGACAAACGGATCAGGCGCGCTTGTCTCCAAAGGATATCAATTTGAACAAGGATGCGTGCGCGTGCGCGGTCTGAAACCGTATCCAACATGGCGAGCAAATTACGCGCGCGATCGATTACGCGTGATAAACGATTGGTCATACTTAATAACAGCAGACCGACGCCGGAGATCAAGATTACCGGACCGATCGCAGTTTGCAAGACGGGGATCAACTCTTGAATAGAGGTCATTGTTTTACCACTTCCATTTCTTCAACACATCCATGGCTTTGTAATTCGTCAGGTCTAATTGCAAAGGTGTGATGGAGACATAGCCCGCGCGCAGCGCGCCGAAATCGGTGCCGGGTTCGTCTACGCCGGTTGGGGCTTCGCCGCCGATCCAGTAATACGGTTTCCCGCGCGGGTCCACGCGTGACTCGAGAGCGTCGCGATAGACGCGCAGCCCTTGGCGCGTGATCATGAATCCTTTGAATTCATCTATTTTCAAATATGGCACATTTACATTCATCACTACGCCATCAGGCAAATTGTCATCCAATATATGTTTTACCACGCGGTTCGCCACCCAAGCCGCGCCGCTATAATCCAACGCGCCTTTATGACCTTCCGGCGAATCAAGCGAAACGGCAATACTTTTCACACCCGCGATCACCGCTTCCATCGCGGCGGTGACTGTGCCTGAATAAGTTACATCGTGACCGAGATTCGCGTTCGGATTGATTCCCGAAACAACCAAATCTATTCCTTCATCTATCAAACCCAGCAAAGGTAATGCCACACAATCTGACGGCGCTCCGTCAGACATGAAGGCGGGCGTACCGTCAGCCAGAAATGTTTCGCGCACGCGCAATGGACGATCCATTGTTTTCACATGCCCAGAAGCAGACCAGTTACGGTCAGGCGCGAAAACGGTCACGTTTCCAAATTCGCGCATAGCTTGCGCGAGAGCTAATAATCCCGGCGCTTGCACGCCATCATCATTTGTCACGAGTATATGCATGGTCTCTTCCGATTTACGATTTTGGATTTACGAATTACGATTTACCAATCTACCAACTTACCAATCTACCAACCGACATTACAAATTTATAACTATTCCATGATTATATCGCGCTCGCAAGTACAATTTATTCATGCCGCGTCTTTTACGCATTATGAATTACATAATATTGCTTTCCCTTTTTGCCTGCGCCTCTCCCGCTTATCAGCCTGCCGCGCAAATTGTTTTTTATGCTTTACGAAATACGCCCCCAACTCTGCTTGAATTTTCCGCCGACCTAAAATCAATTACGCGTGAACTGCCGCTTTCTTTTCCTTCAGATTGCGGATTCTACAACCTGTACCCATCTCCACACGGGACATTTCTCGCGCTTGAACTTTCCTGTTCATCTGGACAAACAGCGCTTTTCCTCGACTCCGAAACTGCCGCGCTGACCCGAGCCTTTCCCGAATCGGACAGCCGTTTCCTCGCGTGGACAGCCGATGGGAAATCCATATACATCAGCGTTGATTCTGCTGTGCGTCCGCGTATCTTGCGCGTGGATGTGAAAGGCAATCAGGAACAAATCCCAATTACCGAACTGACGTATGACATGGCTGCCGCGCCGAATAACAAATCTTTCACTTTCACCTTCTCCAGCGGACTCGGCTTTGGCAGTGAAATATGGTCAGCCAAAAACGGCGGTAGTGCAGCGGATTTACTTTTAGCGGATACAGACAATTACATCTCGTTCGCGCGCTTTTCGCCTGACGGAAAAAATATCGCTTTTATTAAAATCCCCGATTCACAAACTCCGTTTACAGTCGGCGAATTATGGGTAATGGATGCCGACGGCTTAACTCCGCGTCTCTTAGCCAAAGCGGATGCCGGTCATGGCTACGCCGCGAACTGGTCGCCGGATGGGATGAAGCTCGCGTTCGTTGTGCGCGAAAATATCGAAGATGAAAACGCAAACACAAATGCCGCGACATTGGTCAGCAATATTTATATCGTTGACGCGGCAAGCGGAAAAATAACCCAGCTCACCAAATTTACAGACGCGCGCGTAGAGACTCCAAATTGGTCGCCAGACGGGAACATAATCGCATTTCAAGCGGTCATCAATGATCGCGCGGAAGTGTATATCGCGAACACGCAGACGGGTGAGATTAAGTCTCTTATAGCGGAATCAGCTTATTGTCCCGCGTGGATGCGGAAGTGAGTCGTCCATGAAAAAAATTATCCTTCTCTTAATCCTATTTATGGTTAGCGCCTGTGGAGTCGCTCCAACAGAAGTCCAGCCGATTCCAATTTTGGCTTCAACCGCGTCAGTGGAAGATGCAACCGCGCTTCCAGCCGCACCGACCGAAACGCAATTACCGCCGCTTGAATTACCTGCATTTATGGAGAACGCGCCGGCATTATTGGCATGGGATGGCGTACCAACTTATCCTGGAGATTCGAATCCGGGATATTTTTTTCGCGTATATTACAACCCAGCTATCTGGGCATTGACATTTGATAATTATGGATTTCCTGCCATCGCGCATCGCGGCATTGAATATTGTGTGGTCACGCCCACATCTGGAGGCGGTTTGCCAGCCGATATGCGCGTGGATCATGAGATACGCAGAATAAATGGAATCGCCTATGAAGTCGGCGCTGTTTATTCAAACGATGGCGTAAAACAATTCGTAAGTTATATCGGTGGCGACGCGAATATATACACAGGCTTTCAAGTGAGTTTTCATCAGGATTCCGATTTATGTTTGCAGGAAGCTGAGGTTGTGTTTGCCACATTGATCTCTGTTCCTGAATCGCAAGCCACGCCAGCCGCGCCTGCGCCATAAATATTGGGAAGAAGCGCCATGACGCGAATTATAAAATCAATCTTTATTATTCTGTTTGCGATTGGCTTGATTTTGAGCGCGCGCGGTTTCGCGGATTCCGCGTCAGCCGCGCCGCATCGGGAAGTTGTCGCCGCGTTTTTGTATCCGCCTTATCCCGGCACAGCCTCGCAAGAATCCGTCTTCGATCATTCAGCTCCATATTATGTGCCTAACAAACGCGTGGTCGCCTTCAACGGTGAAGAGGCGTTTAAGAATTGTCCCGCGCCTCAGCCTGCCGGCAAGAGTCCGCCGCAAGATGGAATCTGTGACGCGGGCTATGGCATTTATTGGTCTTATGGTCTCGGTTCGTGGATGGCGTATGACGGTCACGATGGAATTGATTATGGCATGAATTATCGTCCGGTATATGCCGCGGCTGATACCGACCGCGTAGCGTATGCCGGTTGGTCGAATCCACAAGATCACCGCGTGGCGCTGGGTCTATATGTTAAGTTGCATCATCCCAACGGATACAGCACAACGTATGGACATTTGAGCGCGGTGGTTGTGCAATCCTGTCCATTAGATGGATGCGTCGTTTTATCGCATGGCGAATGGATCGGTTTTAGCGGCAACACCGGCAACACCAGCGGACCGCATCTTCATTTGCAACTTACCAATCCTGTCGGCAGAGCCGTTGATCCTTATGGCTGGCAAGGCTCAGGCGCTGATCCCTGGTCATACGATCAACCGGAATCATTATGGGTTCAATATCCCGCACTTTATTATTACAACGCGGTAATTTTGCCTTCGGGCGAACCGCTGGCATTTCCCTCCGCGCCGCCCATCGGCTACATCATTGATGACAGCGACGCGGGCTTTACCGAAATCCCCGATTCTTGTTGGGAGGTGGCATCGTCCACCGACGCGCAGAACGGTTCATTCCGATATATCAATCCGCACATCACAGTGGTTACTTGTTCCGCGCAATGGGCTTTTCCAAAAAATTCAAGACCGGGATTATATAGCGTTTACATTCGAATCCCATCCATCAAAGCCACCAGTCAGGGCGCGCGTTATATCATTCAGCATAACAACAGCGCCGATCTTGCCTATCTTAATCAAGACGCTTATCCGAATCGTTTTTATGCAACAGATGGCTGGGTCTATCTCGGCAAATATAATTTTAGCGGCGCGGGCGATGAATATATCCGTTTAACGAATCAAACATTGGATGAACTGGCAGGAATCGAAAATCTGGATTTAAGCGCGGATGCGGTTCGATTCGTCTTTTTGACAAGCGCGGCTCCAACCCCGACCCAGCCTGGTATCGTTACTCTGGCTTTTACTCCATCCAATACTTTTACGCCAACCGTCACGCGCACTCCGACAATTACGCGCACAGCCACAATGACGCGTACGCCTTCGCATACGCCTATGCCGACAAATACGCGCCGTCCAACGCCTACGCCGCCGTACACCAAAGTTAATATATATTTTGTGGACAATGAAAAATACAACGCCGATAATCCGCCTTATGAAGCGATAGCCACGCGCTGGACAAAATCGAACCGCAATTTTCCGCAATATGTGTTGAATGAATATTTCAAAGGTCCCGGCGATACGGAAAAAAATACCTACGGCTGGATCGCTTTATATAACGAATTCACCGGTTACAAAAAAATGGAAATAGCAGACGGCATCGCGCGCGTCTATCTAAAAGGCGGCTGCAATTCAGGCGGCGCAACTTACACCATCGCCGATTTGCTTAAGATGAATCTCAAGCAGTTTAGCCGGATTCAATATGTAAAAATCTACGACCAAAATGGACAGACACAAAACCCCGACGGCGCCAGCGATTCGATCCCAGCTTGTCTGGAGCCTTAGCCGCTGTAAATTATCTCCGTCATTGTGCGTCTTCGAGAAGCAATCCCCACATTACGAAGGAGATTGCTTCGGGCAAAAAATAAAAATGCCCTCGCAATGACATTCACAACATCTATAAATTGGTACAATGGGGATAGGTAAACCGATATGAATAAAAATATTCTCTATATTGACGAACATATCATTATTGTCAACAAACCTGCCGGACTTTCCGTCCTGCCCGAAGGCTGGGAAAAAGACGCGCCTTATTTTGTCAAAATGCTCGAAGAAGAATACGAAAAAATCTGGATTGTTCATCGTCTCGATAAACTCACCAGCGGCGTGATGGTTTTTGCATTAACAGCCGAAGCTCACCGCGCGCTTAACATCCAATTTGAAAAACACGAGACCGAAAAAATTTATCACGCCATCACGGTTGGAGTCCCGGGCTGGGGCGAGAAGGTCACAAAATTCCCATTGCGAGTCAATGTGGGTCATAAACATAGGACCATGGTGGATAACAAAAACGGAGTCCGCTCTGAGACGCGCTTCAAACTTCTTAAACGGTATCCAGCCAACGTCCTGCTTGAAGCGAGACCGATGACCGGGCGTACTCATCAAATCCGCGTCCATGCTTACGCGTTGGGTTATCCGCTTTTGGGAGACATCCTATATAGCGCCCCCGAAACGGATATCATCGCGCGCCCCGCGTTGCATGCGTATTCTTTAACGATCAACCATCCCGTTTCAAACGAACGGTTGACGTTTACTGCCGACTATCCTGACGATTTCAAAACCGCATTGAAACGTTTGAACGTTTAATGCGTTACGAAATTTTTCGCGCTTCCATATAAAAACGTTTCTCGCGCGCCTTGCCCATCGAAAAAGTTTTTCTCGGCAATGCGCCGTCTAAAATCACCGTCTTGAACAGGTCGGATTTTTTCATGCCAGCCAAATAAAAACCCGCGTTGTCGGGTTGCAGCGCCAGCCGTTCCAAAACATCCTTGCCATGCACGTAATCAATTTTTTCAGCGCCGCCATTTTTTAAGAAAGCGTCGAGGAAAGATTGGATCGTGCCGACTGCCAGATTGGACGACGAGCGCGCGATCTCAATTACACCGATTTTTTTTCTGCCTCCCACCAAACCGACAGCCTGCTTTTCACCATCGGCATTATCCACACGTTTGACCATTTTATCCGCGCTCGCGGCGGTCGTATATTTAATATCCGCGCCGAATGTTTTCTCCAGCGCTGCAAATAAATCTTTCTTGATATTAAATAACACGCGGTGGATCGGTTCAAACTCCAATCCATCATCGTGGACATTTTCAATTTCAACCAGCGCGTACCGTGAAGGATGATCCATGCCGACCCGCGGCTTCATCTTTTCCCAAATCGCTTTGGCGGTTGCAAGCGAATGATTGCCGTCTCCCATCGCGAATAACAAAACAGGTTGATCTTTGCCAATGCCATATTTCGCCGCGAAAGTCTCGGGGTTCGCGAGTCCGCGCAATGCTTCCACAACTTTGGATTCAGATTCAGCGTTTACCGCGTAACCGGTCAGGTGTCCGCTGTTGAGCATAAGTTCAAAATCATATAATTTTTCAAATTTTGATTTTGCCGCGCTCAACGGTTCAATGACCGTGTGATACGGATCGTCAATCAACACCAGGATATGCGGCAATTCCAGCGCCGCGCCCTCGCGGATTTTTATGCGCGGAGGCAGACGGTCAACAATCGTCCCTTCAGTCGCGCGGATTAAACTCGTCGAGCCTTTGTTGTAATCGTAACATTCCAGATCAAGACACAACACAATGCCTTTACGCGTCTTTCCTGCAACTGTGCGTTCCACATAAATGAGTCCGTCGCGCGGCTGGAGAATGCCATCATCCAAATACTTCATCATCTCAGTTTGGATATTTTTGATTCGTTCCTCGCCGCCGTTTTTTTCGAGATACACTTCAGGGAAAGTTAACTTCAAAGTGGAAGGCGCGTCGCCGACAATTTTTTCCACATCAAGCCAATATTCCGGCTGAGACGTAAATTGATCGCAAGCGATGACCGCCCATTTTTGTAAGTCTGTTCTATGTTTGGGCAGATACACTTGCGGGATTTGTATGCCGATGTCGTTGATGATTTTCATGGATTGTCCTGATATATGGTAAGGGTGCAACATGTTGCGCTCTTACTTCGCGAACGCGATCAACTTCTCGGCAACTTCCGCGCCGACGCGGGCTTGCGCTTCCTTAGTCGCCGCGCCGATATGCGGGGATGCAATCACATTATCCAATTTTAACAATTTCCAATTGGTGGGAGGTTCCTCGGCGAAGACATCCAGCGCCGCGCCCGCGACCTTGCCGCTGGTCAACGCGTCATAAAGCGCGTTCTCGTCAATGATGCCGCCGCGCGCGCAGTTGATGATCCGCACACCGTTTTTCATTTTGGCGAATTGTTCCGCACCGATCATATTCGCGGATTCTTTGGTCTTTGGCAAATGTAAGCTGATGTAATCGGATTGAGTCAGCAATTCATCGAGCGATACCAATTTGATGCCTGCGAGTTCTTTAACATACGGGTCATACGCGAGCGCCGTCATGCCGAGCGCAGATGCGCGTTTGGCAACTTCTTTTCCAATATTGCCCACGCCGATCAAGCCGAGGGTTTTGCCGCCGATCTCATCGCCCTCGAAACTTTTCTTGTCCCATTTTTCAGCCTTCATCGAAGAGGTGGCTTTATAAATGGAACGCGCCAGCGCGAACATATAACCAATCGTCAACTCAGCTACCGAAGCGGAACTGGCGAGCGGCGTGTTCATGACCGCGATGCCTTTTGACTTAGCATACTCGTGGTCAATGGTATCCAAGCCGACGCCGCCGCGCACGATCACTTTCAGGTTGGGACAAAGGTCAATTAACGGTTGCCGCACCTTGGTTCGCGAACGAACGATCATTCCGTCATACGCGGGAAGAACGGTTGGCAATTCCTCTGGTGTGATGTCGTCGCGCACATCCACGGTCAATCCCGCCGCGCGCATTTGTTCGATGTATTCTTTTTCGGTTTTATCGCATACGAGAACTTTCATTGAAATCCTCCGAGTCCGGTTGAATTGAAAATCATTCTAACAACGGGGTAATGCTTTGTCAACGATTAACATGTCAGCGACATAAGTCCGTGAGAAAAGATATAATAGCGCGAACCATTGTAAAAAATTCTGAGAGGAGTCATAAATGTCTGACCTCAAACGTGTTTATAATTTCAATCCCGGACCGGCAGTTTTGCCGCTGGAAGTTTTGCAGGAGGCGCAAGCCGAACTGCTTGATTTCAAAGGCACGGGCATGTCCGTGATGGAAATCAGCCACCGCTCGAAGGAATTTGAAGCGGTCATCCAAACCGCTGAAGCGGATTTGCGAGACCTGCTTGGCATTCCCGCCAATTACAAGGTGATGTTCCTGCAAGGCGGCGCGACTTTGCAATTCGCGATGCTGGCGATGAACCTGCGCGCGACTGGATCGGCGGATTACCTCGTGACCGGCGCGTGGAGCAAGATCGCATTGAAGGAAGCGCAGAAAGTTGGAGCGGCGCGCGCCGCCGCCAACACCGAAGCGGACGGATTCAACTGTTTGCCTGTGAAGCTTGACCTTGATCCCAAAGCCGCGTATTTGCATTTCACATCCAACGAAACGATTCACGGTGTGGAATTTTTCAGCGAGCCGGTTCCGCTCGCGGGCGTTCCGCTGGTGTGCGATACATCGTCCGATTTTGTCAGCCGCCCGATTGATGTTTCCAAATATGGAATGATTTATGGCGGCGCGCAAAAGAACGCGGGACCCGCTGGCGTGACGGTTGTCATTATCCGCGACGATATGCTTGCGCGCACGCCCGCTAATCTGCCGGTCATGCTTGATTACAAGACCCTAGCCGAAAGCGGATCATTGCACAATACGCCGCCGTGCTTTTCCATCTATATGGTTGGACTGGTTTTCAAATGGGCAAAAAAAATTGGCGGATTATCTGCCATTGAAAAGACAAATCGAATCAAAGCTGGTTTGGTCTACCAAGCCATTGACGGAAGCGGCGGATTCTATCGCGGTCATGCCAAACTCGAAGCGCGTTCATTGATGAACATTCCCTTCCGCCTGCCCACCGAAGAATTGGAAGATACTTTTGCAAAAGATGCGAAGAAAAATAATTTGATCGGTCTTAAAGGTCATCGCTCGGTCGGCGGGATGCGCGCTTCCATTTACAACGCCATGACTGTTGAAGGCGCGCAGGAACTGGTGAAATTTATGAAGGAATTCCAGAAGAAGAACGGATAGGTTCAGTAAGTAGTGAATAGTGAACAGAATGAGAATACCTCCGAATTTTGAAGTCGGAGGTATTTTTTTATTCATATCGTTTTGTATTTAAATGCGTGATGGCAATTGCCAGCGCGTCGGCGGCATCATCGGGTTTTGGGATGGAGTCAAGTTGCAGCAACGCGCGCACCATATCCTGCACCTGTCTTTTATCTGCGCCGCCATAACCGGCGACGGCTTGCTTTACTTCGTTGGGAGTATATTCAAAAGGCTCGATTCCCGCTTTTTGCAGGCAAAGCATGATTACGCCGCGCGCCTGTCCCACTGAAAGCGCGGTTTTGACATTGGATTGAAAAAATAATTTTTCCACGGCGGCGGTATCTGGTTTATGTTTTTTTAACAGGGCGTTGAGCTGGTCGAAAAGGATTTCAAGGCGCGCGGACGCGCTGGAATCTTTTGGGGTGGAGATAATGCCAAAAGAAACCGCGACCAGTTCTCCGTCACGCGTGAGGCGCACGAGGCCATATCCGGTTGTTGCGATTCCAGGGTCAATTCCAAGCGCAAGTGTCATTTAAATAAAAGTAGTGACGACTTGAGTCGTCACTACAAAATAATCTAGGCGGTTTCAAGCGCGGTTAACGCTTCTTCAGATACTTTCAAATTCGAGAAGACGTTTTGCACATCGTCAAGTTCTTCGATGGCATCGAGCGCCCTCATCACTTTAAGAGTATCTTCAACGTTAAGTTCCAGCTCTTGTTTGGGAAGCATGCGCAATCCGGCTTCTTCGGGTTGCACTTTTCCGGCATGAAGGCGATCCGCAATAATTTTAAATGTGTCCACCGGTCCGATAATTTCAATTGTGCCATTATCGTCAATGACGTCGTTCGCGCCCGCTTCAATGCCGAGTTCAAATGCTTTATCAAAATTCATCACAGTGGATGGAAATGAAAAATATGCGACGCGTTCAAACTGCCAGGCAACCGATCCCGCCTCGCCCATGTTGCCGCCGGTTTTTGTAAGAGCATGTCGCAGGTCAGATACGGTGCGGTTACGATTATCGGTTACAGTCTCGACTATGACAGCCACGCCATGCGGAGCATAACCCTCGTATGTGATCTGTTCAAAGACCGTGCCATCTTTATCTTCGCCGGCGCCGCGTTTGATGGCGCGTTCGATATTATCCTTGGGCATGTTTTCGGCGCGCGCTTTATCCACAGCAAGCCGCAAGCGGAAATTTGAATCAATGTCGCTTCCGCCTTCGCGTGAAGACATCACAATTTCGCGCGCCAGACGTGTAAAGACCGCGCCGCGCTTGGCGTCTGCCACGCCTTTTTTTCGTTTAATGGTAGACCACTTTGAATGACCAGACATACCGTTCTCCTTAAAACCGCGTTCGTGGAAATTTACATAATCAGCAAAAAAATTATACTACACAAAAAATCCGACACCCAGCGCTTTTGGTCCGGCATGGACAACGATCGCGGGAGGCAGTCTATAGATGGGAATTTCGGGGACACCTACGCGCGACTTTAATTCTGCGGCAAGCGCCTGCGCTTCATCCTGCGCTTCAACTTGTATTACGCACAAATGAGCGCTTTCCCCGCTTTTGCATTGTTCCGCCGCCACCTCCACGAGACGCGCCAGAGCGCGCTTTTTGGTCCTTTGTTGTTCAAATGATTCGACCTGTCCATCTTTGACTTGTAAAATTGGTTTGATCTCAAGTAATTCAGCCAGCAGTTTTTTTGCTCCGCCAATGCGACCGCCCTTGGCGAGATACTCAAGCGTATCCACAAGGAAGTAAAGCCGTCCGCGCGGGATCATGTCATTTAATTTCGCCACGATTTCATCCGCAGATTTACCGGCTTTCGCCATGTCATCTGCCAAAAGCACGAGCGAACCGAGATTGCATGAAATGGTGAGCGTATCCACCACGCGGACATCGAGTCCGGGGAATTCCTGCGCGGCGGTCTGCGCCGAGCGGACAGTTCCGCTGGCTTTACTCGTAGGCGCGACAACGATCACGCTCTCGCCTTTTTGTTGTGCGTCCTTAAATATAGGAAAATACAAAGGCGGTTCTGGCGCGGCAGTTTTTGGCAATTCTTTCGAGGCTTTGAGTTTTTGCAGGAATGTTGCAGTGTCAAAGTCTTTATCGTCATAATATGACTCTTCTCCAAATATGACGACTTGCGGAATGAGCGGAATACCGCGTCCTTCGAGCAAGTCACGCGGCAAGCCGCAGGTTGTATCAGCTACTATTATGGTCATGGTGTCCTCCACTTTTATTGTAGCTCCACTCGGATTTATATTTAACTGTCAAAAGAACTCAAATTTTTATTACAAATCGCGCACATATACGCGGTGCGTCTTATAAAAATTGATTCCAAAATTTTCCATTTCACGCTGCATGGCTTCGTTTTCCACGCCGATCTGTACAATTTCAGCATGGCGGAATTGTCCGCTCTCTTGCACGGACTTGAACATCTCACTGTATAGGATCGCCATGCCGCCTGAGCCGCGGTATTCGGGGAGCAGACCTGCGCCGTTAATATTGAGCCAGTCTGTGCGTTTGAGTTCGCGGAGTAAGGTCAGCCAGCCGAAGGGGAAGAGTTTGCCTCTTGTCTTTTGCAACGCGGCTGAAACATCGGGATAGGCGAACATGAATCCAACCGCCTTGTCGTTCCCCTGAAGGGGATCTTCGATTTTCATAACAAGTTTTATCAGTCTCGGGTCGGCAAGCCAAAGGATCTGATTTGCCAACGCGCCTACTTCTTCATCGGTCAATGGCGTATTACCTGTAGTGCCTTCGAGTGATGCGTTATACAATTCTTTGATATGTGGAATGAGCGCGCGCAACTCAGCGCGGTTATTGGAACGCGCAATCCGTAGACCGCGGCGTTGCGCAAGACGTTCAGCCAATTGGTGGATGCGTTCGGGAAATTGAATGTGTGGGTCAAGATAGCCGGAGACGGCTTCACCATTGGGTTGGAATCCCTGCGCTTCGATCAAATCAATGTAATACGCGGGGTTATAAGGCAATCCAAAGGCGGGGCGGTGTTCAAAGCCTTTGACCAGCAGTCCGAAGCCGTCGAGGGGCGTAAACCCTTTTGGGCCAACGATCCTAGTCAAGCCGCGAGCGCGTGCCCAGTCAAATGCAGCATTGAATAAAACATGGGCTGCGTCAATATTATTTTCACATTCAAAGAGATAGAAGAAGGCAGTGGTTTCTTTGTTGAAGTCATTGTAATGGCGATTATCGAGGACAGAGAGGCGGCCTATTGGGCGAGTCCCTTCGTAAGCAAGAAAAAAAGCGGCGTGGGAATGTTTATAAAACGGATTCCGCTTCCGGTCCAGCCTGAAGCGTTCGTCCATCTGCAGAGGCGGCGCCCATTGATGAATATCCCTGTAAACGGAAAACGGCAGGATGATGAAATCCTGCACATGTTTTTTGTTTGCGAGGTCAATCCGGGTGATGTGCATAAAAATGTGATGGCAAGCCGTAGCGCTCAAAAACTCACATGGATTTTGCACGCTCTGCCATTTGCGTGCGCAAAACGTGTGTGTCATGATCAATAGTGAACAGCGCGCCGAGATAAAGAACAAAGCATATCAACCATGCGCGGAGACAAACCGCCATGTTGGAAATTTTCAGGTTGAACGCGTCTGCCAGCGCACCGCAGGTTGTATCAACTGCGATAATGGTCATGGAAGCCTCTCTCGATTTACGATTGATGACGCTTCAACTACGCTCAGCGCGAGTTTGCGATTTATGCGTCGAGCTTGTCTTCAGAGATGATATTTTGCGCCAGCTTTTGTAACGCGTCTGTATTGTCAGTTTTTGTGGAGCGCCAGTATTCATCGAGCAAATCAAGCGGACTTAAACTACTGGCTAATAAACCTTCCGCGATACGAGAACGCGCTTCGATTTGCGGGCGTTTCACAAGATGGAACTCAAATGTTTTTTCTGCATATTTACGTAAAGCAGGTTCATCAATCAATGTGTCAAATTCACGCGGATACTCGACTATCAATTTTACAATTGCGCCATCAAGCTCTTTAAGATTGGGTAATGCATCTTTCAAAGTTTCGGCGACATTATCGCTGGATTTGAGAACTATTCTTCTTTCAATAAATGGACGCGTGCTTTCGATTTTTATCCAATCAACTTTTGTATCTTTTCCTTTTTCAATGTGAGCAACAACAAAAAATCTATCTTCTGCGGCTTCGCCAAAGTCAACGCGTTCGATTGAGCCGGGATAAATGACTGGCGGTTGATACCCTTCATTTACATCCTGCGGTTTATGAATATGTCCCATTGCCACATAATTAAACTTTGGATTTTTTACCAAACTGCCGGATAATACAAGATCATTACCAAGCATAACCATTCTTTCAGAGCCATACAGTGCGCCTTCAACGGATGCGTGCGCGGTCAAAATAAGGGGCAGGGAATTGTCAGCTTTTTCAAACCAGCCTTCGATTAAATCCGAGATGCGGGATTCGATATTCGCAAAAACTTCGGATGTATCCGCCGCGCTCATATCCAAATCTGCCATGATGCTTGAGCGCGCGATCCACGGCATGGCAATGACCTGTATCGGCAAATTCCATAAATCTTTTGAAGTGAGAAATTCAGGCGTTTGCAGAACGCGTACAAAAGGCACTTGCAGAGTATCAAATTCCTGGATGGCGTGTGCGCGTCCTGCCGCGGGAGAAATATCATGGTTGCCGACAAGCAACAAAGTGGGAATTTTTGCCTGAGATAAACGCATAATGCGCTTGCCCCATTCGCGCTGAAAGGTCGGCGCGGGCGAACGATCTTTATACGCGTCTCCCGCGAAGATGACCATATCCACTTTTTCGGAGATAGCCGCGTCTACGATGGTATCCAGCGACTTGAGAAAATCAAGCACGCGGAAAGGCAAACCGGTCTCGGGATCGTGACGACCATAATTAGCCATGTCAATGTGTGCGTCGGCGAAATGGAGTAGTTTCATGTCTCAAGGTTTAAAGTTGGAAAGTTGAAGGTCGCAGGTTTAAGGTTGCAATCCCAAATCCTGCAAGGCTTGAATGGCAGGCTGCCATTTAGGATGGACCTTTAGGGCGGCGCGATAATCCTTGACAGCCAGATTGGTTTGACCAGCCATATAGTAGGCGCGTCCGCGCCACAATAAAGATTCTTCAAGATCAGGCGAAGCGATTGTATCTTCCAGAGTCGTTGTCGCCAGGCTGATTACGTCTGCATAGCGATTACTATAGAAATAAGCAAAATATGGACCGGTCTGGTACCACATTATGCGGTAAGGACGAGTGGTGGAATTGCTTTCAAGGTCATTATAAATTGAAAAGGCATTGTCATACGCGGTAGCCGCATCCGCGTATTCGCGCAAAGCCACATGGCTTGTACCGATGTTGAACCAGGCAAAGAAACGGTCAATGCCCGTCAGGCTCTGACTTTCGATTTCAGCCACGCTCAAAGCATGGCGCGAAGCGGTATCTTGATCCGCGAGAGCGCCGAGCAAAGTCATCACATCATTTTCGCGTTCCACAGGATAAACAACCACAAATACATAATTGAATGCGCGCCAGCCATTCATGAACTCTTCGTAGTTGATATGGAAATTTGGTCCATCATTATAAGTATCCTGTACAATCACTTCATGCGTCGCATCGTCGTAACCGGTCACGAATTGATAATGTCCCATCCAACCGATTTTGCCGGTGTAATCGCGTTCGTAATAACCTTTCTCCGCCATCACAGGGAAACCAGCGGAAAGAAATCGTTTGAGCATATCCACGTCGCCGCCGTAACGCATTACCGTACTTAACTTAGGCACATTCTCGGTTACGAAATCCTGTAATTCATACGGCATTACATTTTTATCTTTTTCGCTTGGCTTCACAACTTTGCCAACTTTATCGCGATTGCCGTCCCAGCCCCAAAATGTTAAAGCCATCGAGAAATTTGCAGGACCGCAATAGTTCCAACGATTATGCTGGTCTTCGTATTTGACTCCTTTCAATATAACGGAAGCAGGCAAAGGGGTCGCGGTGATCGTTGGCGCAAGAGTTGCATCAGGTTGATGCGTAGAAGTCGCCTGAGGCGTTAGAGTCAAACGGTATTCGGCGCGCGTCGTCGCGATGACCGTTTCAATGGTGAGGTTTGTCGCGCCGCCAGGTTGAAAGATGGCTTGATCGGGCGGGTTGAAAAAATATTTGATGCGCGTGCGCGCTTCGTCAATGCGCCACGCGATGCGATCATGCACCGGCGGTATGTAATAAACGCCGATTGCCAGGATCAGCAACAAAGGTATGACCCAAAGATATCTAAAGTATTTTCGCATGAGAAGATTATAAAACAGAACGCGGACGCAGTTTGAAAGACTCACTCGCCGCTAAGGGGTTGTTAAGATTTTCGGAATCGAGACTCATCACGCGGCTATTGGCAAAGAACGCAAAATCGAATCCGGTCGCGCCCCCAGCTTGTTTGCCGGGAATCGGCATTAATCTGGCTGTGAGCGGTTTATCCAAACGCAGCGCCAGCGCGGACAAATCAAGCAGGAGCGGCGCGATTTGTTCGGCGGTTGTATCTCCCGGTAATGGAACGGTATCCAAGCCGGTTCCACAAACAGCGGAATATAACAACAGATCTTTGATTGTTAAAATGCCTTCCGCGGCGCGCTTCGCAAGGATAGAGTCTTCGAGAATCGGTTGCATGAATCCACTGAAGCCGGTGTGAGGAAAATCCGCGCGGTCAATGGCTTCGGTAAGAATTGCGGCGGCGGCGAGCGAACCATGCAAACCAATTTTTGAGACGCCGATTTTTTCCACCGCCGCGCCGAGTGAATGAGCATCATCGGGAAATGGCGCGAGCGAAAAATCAATGCCGCCAAAGATTGGAAATTGGGAATCGGGAATTGGGAATCGGGTGATTTCCTCTGCAACATGAGCGATTGCTTTACCATGTTTGGTGATTTCGGAAATTAACGCGCGTCGTCCTTCGTTAATTGTCTTTGCATTTGCAAAAGCGGAGATTGCCAAACCCGCAGATTCGGTTGCAATCGCAAAAGCGGATTCGTCGCTATCATGATACGCGGCAGGAAAAAACGGCGCGCCTGCGTTGACGTTGGCTAACGCGGCGAAACGTAAATTTCCAAAACCATCTGGCGTGATCGTTGAAGCCTTTTGAATAATCTGCGCGCAGGCATTAATTGCAGACATTGAAATGCCATTTTTCCTGTCCGCTATCACGCCGCCAAAGAAAATATTTTGCGTCGCGGCGATGGCATCGGGGATTCTGGCATAGCTTTCAGGATATTCGATCAATGCCGGTCCCAGCGACGCGTATGCCACGCCAATTTGAGACAGGATATTTTCAAGTTTCCCTGCCAATTTTGGTAATTCATTAACTTTGCCATTCAACAAAACAGGAAATGGAATCGTCGCGAGGCGCACGGTCTGCACTTCGTATCCCGCGGCTTCATACGCGGATTTAGCCTTGGCTAAAAATTCCCCAGCCGCGCGTAAGACATTTTCATCTAAAGGACATTTGGGATTGCAGAAATAGGTAATGGATCGGATTTTCATAATTGGTTTGTCAAAATTATTCTGTAATGCGTAAAAACAATTTATGGATTACGCATTACGAAATACGCTGTCTCACCACTTCAAACATCAACACAGATCCAGCTACGCCAGCATTGAGCGACTCAACATTTCTAGCCATTGGAATGGATATTTTCCGAGTCGCCAGCTTTCGCGCGGACTCACTCGCGCCATCTGCCTCGCCGCCAACGATCAATGCTAACGGCTGACGCAGGTCGGTTTGCCAGCAGGAAACTCCATTCATGTCAGCCAAAAAAACTTGTAACCCTGCCGACTTTTTAATCTGCTCGATTTCATCCCATGTCATGGAATGGATCGGCAAACGAAAATGTGCGCCCATGCCAGCGCGCAAAACTTTCGGCGCGAACGCGTCTGTTGTTTCAGGAGGCAGTAGCGCCGCGTCCACGCCAGCCGCGGCCGCGCTCCGCAACAAGGCACCGAGATTGCCGGGGTCGCGGATTTGATCGGGGATTAGGATAAAGGTCGGTAAATTTGGAATTGGTAAATTGGTTAGTTCAAGAACGGCAAGAATGCCTTGTGGAGTTTTGGTTTCACTTAATAATTTCATTATGCTTGTCGAAACCATTTCACATTCAACGCCGCGTGACTTTAGACTTTCGACTAATGATATTCCGCGCTCATTCAAAGTTTCATCATATAACGCAAACCGAAATCCCCAATTACTAATTACCGCCTCATCCACCAATCTCACGCCTTCCACAACAAACGCGCCCGCTTCACGACGTTCTTTCGAGCGTCCCTGCAAGGCGCGAACCGTTTTTATTTTTGTGTTTTGTGACGAAGTAATCACATGCCGCCCATTATGCTTCTTTCCACACTTTTGTAAATTCGTCCACCGTCAATTGGTCAAACAGTGTAATGCGAATAATCTTTAGGTTGGATTTCTCTTTTTTCAAATATTCGTAAATCGCATTGAACATCACGCGCGCGGCGCGGTCTTTTGGAAAGCCAAAAATACCGGTTGAAATGGCAGGCATGGCAATGGACGATAACTTCAATTCATCTGCCACGCGCAATGAGCCGTAGATCGCGTCAGCAAGTTTCTTATCTTCGTTACCATCGCCCCAAACCGGTCCAACAGCGTGGATCACGTACTTCGCAGGCAGAGTCCCGCCAGAAGTCCACGCGGGAATCGAGCGCAACACCAAGCCATGCGCTTTCACCCAGGCGTCGCTTTCTTCCTGAATCACATCTCCTCCGCGTTGCACGATTGACCATGCCACGCCGCCGCCGTGTTGCAAATATTCGTTCGCGGCATTCACTATGGCATCCACCTGTTCAAGCGTAATATCGCCCTGGGCAAGTTGGATTGTGAACTTATCGGCAAAGATTTTTTCTTCAAGGATTTTACTCATGCGGATATTTTACCCCTTAAAGCAGTAGAGCGAGAAATTTCTCGCTCTACATTTTATTTACTTTGTTTTCGCAACTACAGCGGCAAACGCCTGCGGGTCACGGACTGCAATATCGGACAGCATCTTGCGGTTGATCTCGATATTCGCCTTCTTGAGCGCCGACACCAAACGACTATAAGTGGTGCCATTTAATCGAGCCGCGGCATTGATGCGGGCGATCCATAACTTACGCAGATCGCGCTTGCGGACTCGGCGGTCGCGCGTGGCGTACCACAGGCTTTTTAGCATTGCCTCGTTGGCACGCTTGAACAGCAGATGCTTTGCGCCGCGCTGTCCTTTTGTAATTTTCAAAACTTTCTTATGACGGAGATGTCCTTGTGGACCACCTTTTACACGCATTGTTTATACCTCCTGCAAACTCGCGGGCGTCGGCGGGTTGCGCCAGTTGCTTACACCCGAAAGCCGCAAATAAAAAAATCAACGTCAGGGATTAACCCTTCATATTGGGATTCAAACGTTTCACGCGTTTGATGATACTGCGTCCGCTGACCGGTATCATCTCGCTGAGTTGCGCTTTTGTCCGCTTGGATGTGCGGCGGCGTAAATGGCTTTTGCCGCCTTTTGTGCGCACGAGCATGCCAGAGCCAGTCATGCGAAATCGCTTGGATGTCGCTTTATGGGTCTTCAGTTTGAGTTTGCCAGTTTTCTTTGGTTTGCGAGGCATTGCTGTTCACTCCTTTCAGGGAAATTAAACCGCGGGACTAAACTTACAGCCCGCGGGCTATCAACATCTTTGCCGTCTCGCACCGACATGCCGTCGTTGTTTTTGGCATGAACGGTGGACAACTCTTGTTATTCGACTTGCGCTTCTTTCTCGACTTGAGGCTGGTCGCCTTTTTCTTTTTTCTTCGCGACGGCTTTGGCTGGAGCAAGAACCACCAACATTGTGCGTCCTTCCATCATCGGAGCTTGTTCAATCGTACTGACATCAGCCAGCGCTAGAGCGATCTCTCGCAAATCTTCGAGCGCGATCTCGGGATAATCCATTTCGCGGCCGCGGAACTTGATGGTCACGCGCACCTTATGACCTTGTCCCAGCCAACGGCGGGCATCATCCACTTTGAAACCGCGATGCGCTTCGTTGGTCTTCGGGCGCAGGCGAATTTCCTTTAGCTCTATCTTCGTTTGCGCCTTCTTCGCCTCGCGTTCTTTCTTGGCGCGCTCATAAATGAACTTGCCAAAATCCATCACACGGCAAACAGGCGGCGCGGTATTGGGTGAAACCTCCACCACATCCATATCGGCATCGCGGGCGATCTGCAAAGCCTGTTTTATCGAAACCACACCGACATTTTCGCCGTTGGCTCCAATCAAACGGACTTCGGGAGCCCGAATGCTTTCATTGACTCTAAATTCGTTAGCGCTGATAAGACTCTCCTATAATAATTAAAAAACCCAGCCACTAGCTGTTTTTTTGCTGGCGAATAATACCATGAAGGCGCGGGAATCGTCAATTAGATGACGATGCGCGCCCATGGCTTTACCAAAGTCGGGAAAAGGGTGAGGTAAGCAGTAAAAAAGCCTCGGAGATATGAGCAGCAAACCAACGTCGGGCTTGAGCGGTATTTTGGAA
>Ga0315268_10000059_pt1 | contig 117406 bp, 96 predicted proteins | sample C1_top_MG_FD_204535 | JGI IMG/M metagenome (GOLD analysis project Ga0315268, IMG submission 204535) | Sediment microbial communities from Yellowstone Lake, YNP, Wyoming, USA - C1_top | ecosystem: Environmental > Aquatic > Freshwater > Lake > Sediment | place: USA: Wyoming | collected 2017-08-01
GTCATCCCATACTTGCTTGCGGACAACCCAAACGCTCACGCCCCGTCAGCGCTCCCACGGCGGTATCGCTCCAAGGATACGCTGACGCCACGTCCCATGCAAGGACATTCTAATAACGCAAACCGTTGGGCGGTTCCCGTAAAAACGCAAACCGTTGGGCGGTTCCCGTAAAACGCAAACCGTTGGGCGGTTCCCGTAAAATCCAATGACTTTGTACAACATCAATTACTTCAGGGAGATTCAAAATGAGATATTTTAGTGTATTCACTTTTACATGCTTAATTGCGGCATTCGTACTTACTTCTTGTCAACAATTGATCACCGAGGTCCCTCCTACTTCCTTGGTGTTGGCAAGCCCTACATCTCAACCTGAACTCGTCCCTTCAGCAACTTCTACAGTGTCACCTGTTCCGAGCCCAACAATGACCTTGATACCCACAATAACCCGTACTTCCACACCATCTAAAATATTTACCGAGCAAAGGTCAGCGCTCATCTCCGGGTTTATTGACAGGGAAGAGAATACAGGTAAGTTTGGGGCGATCTATATTTTAGATCGTCCGTCAGATGCGTCATATTCGGGTCCTTATTCAATTCGGCTGGAAGATAAAGCCGGGACGGAATTAGGCAATTACAGTTTTGATATCTTACCCATGGAAGGGGTACTTCCATTTACACTAGAGACACCTTGGGATGACAGCGTATTTCGAATTGTCCTCCTTAAAGATGGCGCCATACTTGCTGAGCGGTCTGCATCTGTAAACCCGCCAGTAGTCCATGTGCTATCACCAGATGGCGGAGAGACCATATCTGAAAAAAAGAAGCTAGTCCGCTGGGAAGCGAGTGATGCTGATGGGGATAAATTGACCTATGTAGTTCAATTCAGCGATGATGGTGGGAAAACATGGTTGACCATCGGAATTGATCTGACAGAGACCTCAATCGATCTTGATACAAGCTTTCTAAAAAATACGCAAGATGGCATGGTTCGAGTGCTCGCCAGCGACGGCTTTTATACCACCCGGGATGTCTCCGATGAGGTATTTACTGTAAAGACGCAGGCTGGCACATCCCTGTATGTGGATATCGATGAAGATGGCGGCGAGTTCGCAGGTGAACAATCAGTGATCCTGGAGGGGGAAGCCTATTCAAATACGGGTTCATTGCCTGAAGACGAAGTGGAATACACATGGAGCTCGAATATCGATGGAGTATTGGGTCGGGGATCCAGTCTTTTCATAAATGCTCATGAATTATCCGAAGGGAAGCATCTGATCACGCTTACGGCAGAGTATGATGGTTTTCAGCCCGGCTCCGATTCGATTGAAATCACGATTTACCGGGAATTCTCAAGCCTGTCTGTCGAAGTAAATGAATTGAACTTCAACGCAAAACCTAGTGACCCGGGCGTGATGGATCAGGCTGTTGAAATATGGCATCTCGGCAATCACCCTATAACATGGTCAGCAACTGCCGATCAGAAATGGATCGTTCTGACGGCTATGGGATCGGAGACCCCTTCAAATCTTATAGTTACAGTTGACCTTTCGAATTTGTCTGTTGGAGTTTACACGGGAAATATCATAATTAAATCGAATGCCGAAGGTAACTCAACGCACACAATAACAGTTAAGTTGGAAATTAAAAAATAGTTTTATAACCCCTTCTTGATGTTACTGCCTTTTGAACTTCACTTGGGTGTAAGAAAAGCGATTCGGTCAGCATTGGCTAAACTTCGAGTGAGCAATGAGTCTTAAAAATTCCACGCCCAACAAAGCGTGCACCCTGTTCTCGCTACGCTCGACAGGGCGAGCGGCTGGACACATTCGCTTCGCTCAGTGCAGGCTACTGGGGAGCCCCAGCGCTCATGCGCTTGGGATGGGCGATCCAGTCAAGCTGGACGAACGGTGTTCGCCTGAGGCTCACTCGCCCGATCTGCGGCACGCTTCGCGGTCAAGCATTTTCTGGCCTCGTGTTTTTTCTGCTCCCAAGCAGAGTCCACGCCCGCCCCAGCGCCACGCTCCGCAGGGTGCTACGCGATCCGCGAACGCAAACCGTTAGCCTGCTTACGCCATAAGCATCAATCTAATAAAACTGGAATCGTCTATGTTTTCTCCTACGGCAAATTTTTACGACATTATTTATGAGACGATAGGCAAAAACTACGAACTCGAAGCCAATCGCCTGACTTCGTTTGTGCAACAATACCAAAGCAATTCAGCCAAAACATTGCTTGATGTCGCCTGTGGCACTGGTGAGCATTTGAAATATCTCCAAAAAGATTTTATAGTTGAAGGACTCGATCTTGACGCAAAACTTCTAAAGAGTGTTAACCAGAAATTACCAGACGTACGAGTTCATCATGCTAATATGCTGGACTTCGATTTGAACCGTAAATTTGATGTGGTTGTTTGCCTGTTTAGTTCAATCGGCTATGTAGTTACAAAGCAAAAACTGAATTTGGCAATAAAGAATATGCAAAGGCATACTTCAACAAGCGGCTTACTCTTAATAGAACCTTGGTTTAGTCCAGAACAATTCCACTCAGGAGCAGTACACGCCACCTTTGTTAATCAGCCTAATCTAAAAATTGCTCGCATGAATGTCAGCAAAGTGATTGACGGCAATATATCTGTATTGGAGTTTCAGTATTTGATTGCTACGCCTGAAGGTGTAAACCATTTCACAGAACATCACGAATTGGGCTTGTTTACGCATGATGATTATTTGGCGGCATTTGCAGAATGTGGAATGAAAACAATGTACAATGAGCAAGGGTTAGATGGGCGTGGTCTCTATATTGGCATAAATCCATCTTAACCAAACGCAGGCTAACAAAGCGTGCACACCTTCGCTTCAAGCATTTCGCGTACGCGTGGCTTCGAGTTTTTTCTGCTCCCAAGCATTGTCCACGCCCGCGCCAGCGCCACGCTCCGCGGACGCAAACCGTTGGGCGGCTGAAAGTATACGAAAGTATTGTGACAAAAAACAACCATGAATTCGTGGAGAAAAAATAGTATGGCTAATGAACTTCTTCTGCGTGATGTTGTAAACAATGACCTTCCAATCTTTTTTGAGCAACAATTAAATAGGGAAGCCAATTACATGGCGGCTTTTTCCGCCAAAGACCCAACCAACCAAGAAGCCTTTACAGCACATTGGTTCAGGAATTTGGCAAATGAAACGACTATCAATAAGACAATCGTCTTCGATGGGCAAGTTGCAGGAAGTGTTGCGAGTTATGAAGATGAAGGCAAACCAGAAGTCACTTACTGGCTTCGAAAGGAATATTGGGGTAAAGGAATTGCTACTTGGGCATTGAAAGAGTTTTTATCCCGTTACAATAAGACCCGCCCGATTTATGCGAGAGTAGCAAAAGATAATCCTGGCTCCCGTCGAGTATTGGAAAAATGCGGTTTTACCATTATCGGAGAATCTAAGGGGTTTGCGAATGCTCGTGGTCAAGAAATCGAAGAGTTGCTTTTAGAATTAGGAGAAATTTAAACAGACAAGGTAATTTAACAATTACCGCCGCCCAACACAGCGTGCACTGGACTTGTGGGTACGGTGCGGCTTTTCGAGCATTTTTCTGGCTTCGAGTTTTTCCTGCTCCCAAGCAGAGTCCACGCCCGCGCCACGCTCCGCGGACGCAAACCGTTAGGTTGACGACGCCTTTGGCGCATGAATATTGAAATAAAATACTAGGAGAAAATATGTTTATAGATATTGAAACAAAGCGCTTGGTATTAAAGTGCATTGATCAAAGTGATAGGGATTTCATGTTTGAAGAGTATCAGAATGATTTTATTACTAAGTATCAATATGATGAAGAACCTATGACAGATATCAAAGAAGCAGATGATTTAATAGAATTTTATAATATGAAAGAACCGAGAAATCAAAATAGATGGGTGATAATTGATAAAAATAGAAAAAATAAAATGGGTACTTGTGGCTTTCATCTTTGGGATAAAGAAAGAAATGAAGTAGAAATAGGTTTTGAACTTATGAAAAAGTATAATGGAAAAGGATATATGACAGAAGCCGTTGAGGCTATTATTGAATTTGCAAAAATTCAAATGAAAGTAGATACAATAAAGGCAATTGTATATGTAGAGAATGATAAATGTAAAAGACTTGTAGAAAGATTTGGATTCAAAAAAGTAGATAAGGAAGAAAGTGTATTTAGAGGAAAGATATATTTACATGATGTCTATGAAAAGAATCTGAAAGTTAATGATAGCAACCTAACAACTGCTTCAACCTAATTCGGCTATGTAAGTTTTCTAAACCGGCTTGGTTTCTTCGGTCAATCGTTTTGGTAAATCGTGGTTTTTATTTGGTCAGCAAGTCTTTGAATCAATTTCATTTGGGTTGGTCAATGCTGGCTTTTAGTATTTGGCGTTTTTGCAAGTCATGTTTTTTGGTCATTGCCAAAGGTTGAGTTGACAGTAAAACATTAGCGCTGGCGTGAATCTGGCAATTCACGCCAGCAATGAGCCTACTTCTGCCTTTCCCAGGTGCGGCGGTCTTCGATTTTCTCGGCATCAAGATAGATCGGGTGAACTTCTTTGACAATCTTATAACCGTGCGAAGTCCACAGATCAGAGGCAAGTTTACGCGCGTCGCAATCCACGCCCTGTGTGGAAAAATACTGACAGATGCGCGTCACGTCGCGCAGGAAGATATTCCACGAAGCGGGGTTCGCATCAGGCAATACCACTTGCGGAAAATCAATCAAAGTAATATCGCCATTCCAATACAAAATATTATAAGCAGACAAATCTCCGTGAATGCGGTCATGCGTGAGCATTAAGTCAATGTTGTGAACCACGCGTTCGTAAAGAGATTTGGCTTCGTCCAATTCAAGCGCAACAGAATTAAGCGCGGGCGCAGAAGTCGCTCGGTCGCCCACATAGCCCATCAAGATGGCGTTCTTTTCCATTACATAAGGTTTGGGCACATCCGCGCCTGCCTCATACAAAATTTCAAGCGTCGTGAATTCATACGCGATCCACGATTGATGCCGCAGTTCTTCGCCAAACGCCGTGCGCTTTTGGATGGCATGCGACCTGTCATCATCCCCGATGATATTGCCGCTCTCGTCCAAGTCCACGCGACCGACGCGATATTGCTGATCGTTTTTTAGATTGCGGAGCGAGCGCGGACGATAGACCTTCGCGGCGACTAAAGGCGCGTCCATCTCGACCCCAGACTTGCACAGGTAAACCGAGGCTTCCTTGCCGCCTTTGACCTTGCGAAGCACATCCGAAATCCACTGATGTTCTGCGATGGAAGCCAGCGAATCCAGAAGCCAGGCTTCCTCGAAGCGCGCGGCTTTGTAGGTAAATTGAAATTCACGCGAGATTTCCTGGGCGCGGACAAATAATTTCGCGTCCGTTACCTGCTTCTTCGACTCGCGCTTTTGGAAGAGACGCCTTTGCGATAACGGCGCCTCTTCCATATTAGATTCGTCGAGTTCTTCATAAAGTTCAAGAAGTTGATTCTTGCTCATTTAGCGCCTCGATAGTTCAAATTCAGGGGAAAATATTTCCGCGCCGATTCGGCGCAAGACGCCATTAATGTCCATCATCTCAAGCCCGACAATCATGCCGTCGTCAAGATAATAAACGGCAAATCCATTTTGATCGAACTGCGCGCCCGAAAGCGGATGCGCGTTCCAACGCACCATTACCGTGTCGTCTTCTGCGATCATGTCGCTGATGGTGAATGAATTTGGCGCGAAGAAGGCGTAGCGCCTGATCAAGTCACGTATCTCCGGCGCGAACAATTCTTCGATCATTTCTAATCTGCCGTTGAGCAGGACTTCTTCAAAATAACGGCGGACAATAAGTTTGTTGTTATGTGCGTTCATCTTATTTCTCACTTGTCAATCACGTAGTACGCTTTAAAAGCAAAACCACAGGCAAATTACACCCTGCGGCTGTGCAAAAAAATACCGCAGGCATCGCGCCTGCGGTGGATATAATCGTGGTAACGACTTAAGTCGTGATTACACTACACCCGCGGGAGGCGCGCTTAAAACAAATTGGAAGGTGAAAGTATTTGCAATCATTAACATTTGTCGTGCCTCCTTTCCTTGTGAGATTTATCGAACAGTCAGCATTCTACCCGATGGTTAAAAATGCGTCAAGGGTTTTTTAAGTTTCGCGAAAACGCTCCCACCCACACGCCTGCAATCACAATCAAGCCGCCAACGATAAACAACGGCATAACCATTTCGCCCGCCAGCAAAGCGCCCGCGGCTGTGGCAACAATTGGGAACAACAAAATGATGTAAGAGGCAGCGGACACTGTCCAATGTGAAAGCACATATACGAAGAAAAAAAAACATCAGTACCGAACCGCCTAAGACAAGATAAGTCAGCGCCAGCCAGGTGGACGCGGTCGTTGGCAATCGCCATGTCTCGCCCGCGACAATAGATGCAAGCGCGAGAAACACTGCGCCCGAAGAAATGGAAAGCGCGTTCATGCTGACCGGATCGCTTTTCGGCGCGTAGATCTTCAAAATGATATTTCCTTCCGCGCTCAAAACCGCGCCCGCAGCAATAGCCAGCAGAGATGTCATAGGCACATCCCAGCCTAACTGCGCGTTCACAGCGATCGCCATTCCAACAAACGCAATCAGTCCGCCAACAAGCGCCTGCCAGCGAAACGATTCGAGCCGATGAAAGAATGCCAGGAAAAACGTAAACAATGGACCAAGGGCAAGGATCATTGTTCCTAAATTCGCCTGTACTTTTTGCAAGCCCCAATACAGAAACGCGAAACTCGCTCCAACGGAAATAAAACCATTCAAGAGAAGTACGATAGTATCCCGTTTTTGCGGCAAGGAAAGTTTACGCACAAAGAAGACCAGCCAAAAGATAACGCCTGCGGCTATAAACCGCAATGACGCGCCCCAGAATGGCGGCAGTTCATGATTACTAAAACGAATCGCAACGGAATTGCTTCCGCCCAAAAGGACAGCGAGAAAGAAGGCGATCAGAGTATTTCTATCTGGTTGGTTTGTGGTCATAATGATTCGATCATTTCATATTCTTCACATACTTGTCAAAAAACTGCGCCGAGCGTTCCATAAATGCAAACCATTCATCCGCTTTAAAGGAATGTGTCTGGTTATCATAGCCAAATAGTTCAACGTCTTTGTTCAGGTCATTAAGTCCAATATAAAGTTTCTTGGACCATTCCGGCGGCGTACCGCTGAATATCTTTCCATCCTCCGCGCCGTAATGAATTTGAACGGGAGCAGTTACCAAGTCCAGGTGATAGAACGGGGAAATTTGTCGAAGAAGCTCGTCGTTATACGACGCGTATTTATAGGCTTCGATCAAATCCGCTGGCAAATCGAGCGGAATAATATCCGAAGAATTACATCCGTATAATTTTTCACCCGTGGCAATATCGCCAAAACAACCCATGCCCCAACGGTTAATCACATCCGCCTGATCCGCGCTGACCGTGGAATACAACACCGCGGCTTTGACGCGGGTCTCGATACGCGGCGCTACTCGACCACCGTCAATCGCCAGAACTTTGATCGTCACGCCGCCGCCCATGCTGTGACCCCACATGCCGACGCGCGACGCGTCCGCTTTTGAAATGGACGGTATCGCGTTCAATAAATTAATCACGTCAATTGTCAAACCTGAATAAAACAAGCTGGCGCCAATATCCGACGCGCCCCAACTGCGATAATCGGATGAGAGCGTGATGTAGCCGCGCTTGACCAGAAATTCGGCGGCGCGATCGGTTCCATCGCCTGAATAGTAGTCGGCTCGGTTGAAGTAGCCATGATTCATCACGATGACCGGAAACAGCCCATCGCCTGCCGGAATCTGCATGATGCCCGTAATGGTCAAGCCGTCGCTGGGATAGTCAATGTAATAGGTTGTATAAAGTTCATTCTCAACAAGTTTTTCGCGGATGTGAACATCGCCGCTTTGATAGACATGCGCGCACAAGCCGTCAATTGTGTATGGAAAAATCAACTGGTCAATGGTGGGAGTTGCAGCTGGAGTCGGTATGAGCGTTGGCGGAAGCGCAGCCGCGATAACAGTTACGTTTGGCGGAGGAAGCGCATCCGTTGGAGCGGCAGAGACAGGCGCGCAAGCGGCAATAATAATAAAAAGAAGGAAAGAAATATATTTAAATGCGCCAAACTTGCGGGATGATTTCTGAACCATGCCTATTGCACCGGCAATGGAATAAGCAATAAAGGAATATGCGTCCGCCGCGCGACATTAGGCGCGACACTGCGCGCCCAGAATGCGTCTATGCCGGCTCGGCGGTGAGTGCTTAACACGATCAAATCTGCCTCAATGAATTCAGCCGCGTCGACAATGGTTTGCGCCGGATCGCCGCGCGCGATCTCTGCCGATGCCTGAAAGCCCTCGCCGATCAATTCATTCAGATGCCCTTGTAAATGTTCCTTTGCGTGTTCTTCTTTGATGTCGAGAAGCGCGTTGGTTGTGGCAGGCAGGAGCGTACTGGTCGCGGCTTCATCGCCGCGCAGTGTGTTGAATGTGGGAATGACGCATAACAGATATAGTTCCGCATTATACGCTTTCGCTAAAATTTTCGCGGCAGGCAAGCTGTCGTCATGGATGGATTCGCTATCGAGCGGAATCAGGATTCGGCTTAGTGTGAACGGCTTCGGTTGAGACGTCCTGGGGTGAAGCAGAAGCAACGGGGTTGATCCTTTTGCGACAACCTGATGAGCGATTCTGCCGAATAACATATCGCGGATTCCACTGCGTCCGTGCGCGCACATGATGATTAGGTCTGGATCAAATTCGCCGCTGTGTTCAACGATGCTGGCTGGCACATCCTTGACTTCTGCGCTGTGGACGTGCCAATCGGCTTTGACCCCGGCTGTGAAAGTTTGCTTCGCCAAATCCTGCAGATAGGATTCCGCTTCTTGCGGATGAGTGAGATGGCGCTCGTTATGAATGGCTTCCGGCGCGTTCTGTTCAATGACATGCAGGAGCGTGACGGGCGCGTTTAATTTCTCCGCGAGCGACGCCGCGGCAGGCAAACTTGCTTCTGCCAATTGTGAACCATCAAGAGGAACGAGAATTCTTTTAAACATGGTTTATCCGCCAAATATAAGTTGATGAAGAAGGAAGATGTTGAGCGCGACAATTAATCCTGCGACAATGCCAGCCATTATAGTGGTAAATTTCTGGTTGACCAACACACCCATCAAATCCTTGCGGCGCGTAAACATGACAAGCGGAATGATGGCAAATGGCAAGCCAAAACTAAGCACGACCTGACTCAGCACAAGAGTACGCGTCGGGTCGAGCCCAAGCGCTATGACAATGATCGGCGGAGCCATGGTAACGACGCGCCTTATCCACGCCGGAATAGTCCGATGAATAAATCCCTGCATGATGACTTGTCCAGCCATTGTGCCGACAGTGGAAGATGAAAGACCGGAAGCAAGCAGAGAGACGGCAAATACGGTACTCGCCGCGGAACCGAGCAAAGGCGCCAGCGTGCGATATGCTTCCTCGATTGTGCCAATACTTTTGAGTCCCTGGGCGTGGAATGTGGATGACGCCATGATGAGCATTGCGCCGTTTACCAGTCCCGCCATTCCCATCGCGATCGTTACGTCAAACAATTGAAAGCGAAATAATTTTTTGAGCTGGCTGTCGTTTTTTGTCAGGATTCGATTTTGCGTAAGCGCTGAATGTAGGAAGATGACATGCGGCATAACCGTCGCGCCGAGAATGCCGGTTGCAAGAATCACACTCTCCGCTCCTGAAAATTGCGGCACAACAGCATGGAATAAAACTTGCGCCATATCGGGACGATCAAGGATCGTTTCGATGATATAGCAAAACGCGATCACGCCGACTAACGCGGAGATGACAGCCTCCAGCGGACGAAAGCCGCGCCGCTCCAACCCAAGAATGATAAAGGTTGTTAATGCGGTCAGCAAAGCCGCGGCAAGCAATGGGATGTGAAAAAGTAAATTGAAACCGAGCGCGGCTCCGAGAAATTCAGCCAGATCGGTCGCCATTGCCACCAGTTCCATCAATATCCACATGCTGACTGAAACCCATTTCGGAAAATGCTCGCGGCAAAGTTCCGCCAGATTCATGCCAGTGGCAATTCCTAATTTTGCCGATAGCGTTTGAATAAGCATAGCCATTAAGTTGCTGGCTACGATCACCCATAACAACATATATCCGAATTGAGCGCCGCCTTGAATATTGGTTGCAAAGTTACCGGGGTCAATATATGCGACAGAGGCTATAAAGGCGGGTCCCATAAAAGGCAGGGCGCGCGCAAAAAATCCCTTTTTGCTCCTGCCAGTCAATACTTCCCTGGCATTTTGCCGGGCGCTTGCATCTCCGTGCCGAATGGACGTTGATTTTCCTTTGGGTGATTTCAAAATTTAGCGTCTCTCGGATGTTGTGGGAAAATTTATGACGTCGGAGCAATATACACGGCAATTGAGATGTAATGCGCCAACGCGCCCAGAATTACAAAGATATGCCAAACTTCATGAAAACCGAATTTGCCCGGAAAGAAATCAAATTTCTTTGTTATGTATATCACTGCACCCAGCGTATAGATTATGCCGCCGACAAGTAACCAGACCAATGCTCCGGCGGGTAAAACGCGCAGCATTTCGCCGATTGCCGCGATACACAACCAACCCATGAGCAGATAGAGTCCCGCGGCGACCCAACGCGGCGCATTGATGATAAACATCTTGACAACAATCCCGATGATCGCCGCCGACCAGACGATTGCAAGCAAGCCCCATTTCCAGAAGCCGGTGAACATGATCATGCACATGGGAGTGTATGTCCCGGCGATCAGCAGATAAATGGCGGCGTGATCGAGTTTGCGTAAGTTCGTGATGATCTTTGGTCCCGCCTTGACCAAATGATACGCGGCGCTGGCGGCAAACAGCAAGATCAAACTGACTCCGTAAATGCTTAGTGAAATGGTTTTGATAAGACTCTTCCAGCCTAAAACAAGCAGGATGATCAATCCAATCGCAGCCACGATTGCGGCAAAGAAATGGGTTAGTCCATTAACAGGTTCTCGTAATTTATTTAACATAGTATGTTCCTTTCGATAGTAGAAATTGACATTTACGAATCAAATCCCAGACCAAGCGCGTCCAATGTTTTCAACCATAAGTTGCGTTTTCCATCATTATGGTCTGCGCGGTCCAGCGACCAACGCGTAAAGTTGATGATGGGCAAGCGGAATGGTTCGGGCGGAAAAGGGAACGGCTTGGTACGCGCCATTTTCAGCGCGGCGCGCTCGGTCTTTTTTCCATCAAGCAGATCGAGCGCCACACCCGCGCCGAAACGCGAAGCTCCAACTCCCAAGCCGGTATAACCTAAAGAGTACGCAATCTTTCCGCCAAAGGCTTTGCCCCAAAAAGCGCTGAAGCGCGAGCAGGTATCAATCGCGCCGCCCCACGCGTGGGTAAAGCGAAGTCCTTCAAGCTGGGGAAATGTCTGGAAAAAATGATCCGCTAAACGTCCGAATGAAGCGGGGCTATTTTCCAGGTGATTTCCAAAACCATTATTCCAATAATAAATCGCATCGTATCCGCCCCATAAAATACATCCGGCGCTCGTCATTTGAGAATAATGAAATTGGTTAGCTGAATCGCTAAGTCCTTCTCTTCCATACCAGCCGATTGAATCATGCTGTGATTTTGATAACGGCTCGGTCATCAAAACATAATCATAAACCGGCGCGATGTAATACGAAAGCCGCTTAAGCAGCGGAGGAAAAGCATTGGTTGCCAGCGCCACTCTGCGCGCGCGGACTTGACCATACTGCGTTTTGACGAGGACATACTCCGCTTCATTTTCCAGACCTGTGACCTGCGTCCGTTCAAAAAGCCGGACTCCCAACTCGAGGCATGCGCGCCTTAATCCCCACACCAGCCGCGCCGGGTTGACCATGGCATTCGACATATTTAATGAACCCGCCAGATGAATTGGCGAGTTGACAATTTTCCGCAATTCAGCCTGTTTGATAATGCGAAATTTTTCGCCATACTGCGCGGACATTTCCATCTCTTCGCGGAATTGGTCAATCTGATAAGGTTCAGTGGCGACACTCAATTCGCCGGAACGAATGAAATCACAGTTAATGTTGTAGCGTTTAATGGTTTCTTCGATACCGTCGAGATTGGCGCGCCCAAGCTGAATGAGTTTGGAAAGTTCATTCTGCCAGTGCGTCAACCCATTTTGAAAATTGTGGGTCAGACACGCGGAAACAAATCCGCCATTTCTGGAGCTTGCGCCATTTCCAGATTCGCCGCGTTCGAGCAGAACCACGTCGCGGGCTGGGTCAGATTCTTTCGCAAGCAGGGCGCACCAAAGTCCGGTGAAGCCCGCTCCGATAATCGCCAGGTCCGCTGTGATTTGATGAGTTAGCGTATCGGCAGGATCAGGCTGTTCGGGGTCGTCCAGCCAAAATGGAATCGGTTTTACATTCGCAAGCGATTTAAGCGTTTCAGGTTTGGGGTGATTGGCAAAAGGCATATCGGTTTCTCTTTGTAATTTTACTGTAAAAACGCTTGTATAAGTCGCGGCTTTTATGATAATGTTCTCATAAGAAAAGAGGTGACTCATGCGCGTGTGCGTTTTTTATGACGAAGAAACATACGGTTTTACTCCGGCTGAATTTTTGAAACATTATCCCTGCGAATGGGAGATGGTTACATTGAGCCGTCCGGTGCGCGAGAAGATTCGCAAGCTCGCGGAACAAAACAAATATGACGTTTATTTCAATTTATGCGATGGCGCCAGCGACGAAGAATATCCCGGCGTGGATGTTGTGGAAGCTCTGGAGGAATTTAATCTGGCTTTCACCGGCGCGAACAGCAAAGTATACGACCCGACGCGCGAAGAGATGCAGGCAATCGCCGACGCGCACGGACTTGGCTTTGCCAAAGGTCATCGCGTGAACGCGGAAGAGGATGTAATTAACGTTTGCAGGGATTTGCGTTATCCGATCATGGTGAAACATCCGCAAAGTTACAGCAGTATGGGCATGACGCGCGCTTCGCGTTGCGATACTCCCGCACAATTGCTGGAGCAATTCAACCGTGTTTCAACAGAGTTTGGAAGCGCGCGCGTTGAAGAGTTTATCGTTGGACGTGAGTTCAATGTCTTTATCGTGGATAATCCCGACGATCTCGATAATCCGTTTGTCTATCCGCCTACCGAATTAATTTTCCCCGAAGGCGATGAGTTCTGGCACGCGGATGTGAAGTGGGACTATTCCGTTATTTTTGAATTCCGTAAAGTGAAAGAGGCGGATTTGACAGCTCGCCTACAGGAACTTGGTCGCAGGTTTTATCTCGCGCTGGGTTGTACCGGCTATGGTCGCTGTGACTTGCGGATGAATGAAAAAGGCGAGTTGTATATTCTGGAGATCAATCCCAACGGCGGCATTCTATATCCGCCTGAGGAATATGGTCCGGCGGATTACATGATCCTGTACGACAAGGACGGTTACTACGGTTTCTTTGACCGTATCTTTCGATCCGCAATCGCGCGGCAAAAGATGAGAGCGAGGAAATAACATAAGGTGACAGTCACTGGCAGATGACAAAACAAGAGATTATCATCTTATTTTCAATCTAATCAATGAATAGGGCTGTCTAAAAAGAGCGCAGAGATTAGCGGTGACCACCATATTTGGTGATCGCCGCTTCTGGTTTGCGCTATATATGTCGAGCTTGACGAATTGTATCTGATTTTTTAGACAACCTCCTTAGCAAATGAAACCTGACGATACCAGTCCTATTTGCACTACCAGGAAATGACCGCGCGCTGTATATTCCGATTGTTGTGTTTCAGCTAATTGATTCTTAAGACAAAAGATAGAAAGTTAGGAACGCAAGTTGAGAAAGCTAACCGGACAAAGAAAGAGTATAATTCTGGCCAGTATATACAAAAGCAAGCCATTATTTAACAGAATCGTTGTATTGTCAATGGACAAGGAGATACTATGTTAAGAGTTTCTGTCTATCATTGGATACCAATAGCAGATAACATGTTGCCTGAAATAAATTCAGCCATAGTTAAAATGGGGTTTTCATCTGGAATAGAGAAAGATTCCGTTGAATATGACGCTAACTACACTTTCAAGCTAGAAAAATCTGCAAATAATTCCGTAAAAATTCACGGGAAAATAAATCAACGAGGCTTTTCTCAAGTTACCTTAGATCTTTACCCAATAACTGGAATGACGCTTAGTTCGATTCTTAACGATATTGTACCTAATTTTGTTGAATATATTGTTAGCTTTTTATTATTAGCATGTCCATTTGCCGTGCGAAACAAGTTTGCAGTTATTTATGAGGGAATCGTATCTTTTCAAGAATTTGAAACTGTTAAATTTGAACCCCAAATTACGCAGACTGCAACTGTGTCCATGAAAAAACATTCCATTGTTTCTATACTTGTTGATGAAGCCTTTAGAGATGAAATTCAAAAAGGCTTCGAAGTTCCATCATTGAAGATAAAATCTTTACGAAACGATGATAACATGCTTGTTCTAATGAATACAGACAGGAATTGTCTTTTTATGTATTCAAGCGAGTTTTCAAAAGACGAATTGTATAGATTTGACGGTGCGATTTACAAATATTGTGCGCTGCTAACATACGAGGGATTTGTCAGTAGAGTTATTCAGTTACTAAAAGACACTCGAGACCATGTAATTCCATTAAGACGCCAACTTGCCATTGCCCTTCAGCGCAGGACTGAAGAGTATTTAGATATTCTTTCTCGAACCAAAAAATATATTACTTACGTCAATATCAAATTACCTGTTATTAACAAGGTATTGAACCACCTAAATGATGCTCTAGAATCAAAACAATTTAAAGCTAAAATTAATACGTTTTCGCCCGAAAAAATTTCTTCATATCCTACCATTGAGTATATTCACGATAAACTAAACGATAATCTGTTAAAACCCAGCACAATTATTGGGCAGATTGATGAAAGCGCTGGGCGATTACAAAAACTATTCACGGAAATTGAAAAAGAAGTTAATCAGTTTTCGTCTGAGTTATCACTTGTCTTATCCGGAAGTTTCTTGTCTGAGAATGTACAAAAATTAACAAAAGCTACTCAGACATTAAGAGATCAACTAGAAGTTGCGCGCAGTGGGAAAAATCGAGAAAATGCATTAATGTATTTAAGCATATTACTGTTTGCAAATTTTGGTGCATTGATATTTAGAGAACTTAATTTTGTAGGGTTGCCACTAGTTATTATAGCAATCTCGTTTGCTATTTTGGCATTAATTTACATCCGTTCAGAACTTCGAAATAAAGGTTCATATTTTCAGATAGAAATACCCGTCAATAAAAATTTATCAAGACAGGCTCTAAGAGATCTTACCGAACAAGTGCCTATAAAAAGTTTTGATGCCAAAGGAAGGGCAAGGCAAAAAACTTGGCAGGTTTATTTATACACTGACAGGCAGGTGAGTTATAAATCACTCATCAATGGTTATTTCAACCCAAACAAAAAAACGTGGTTTATGAAAATACCGTGGTTTATGAAAATAAGCAAAATTAAAGAATTCGATCTTTCATTAGAATATGAAAAACACGGTTATGTTCATTCAATAATATTGGAAACCGAACACAGTAGTGCTAAGTTTGATTTACAACCATTGGTTTTTCAGATTGTTTATCTCTTACAAAGTGCAAGGATTTTGGAATTTTATGACATGAAAGAAACGTCGCTTTATGTAGAACTGCTTACAAATCTTGATATTTTTGTTGACCGCACCTTGCAAGGGTTGAATTTTATCTTGACCGTGTCTTCCGATGAACTTAGACTTGCACTAAACTCTAGTCCAGGCGATAATATGTCACTTATTCGTGACGATACCCATATAATTAAGGATATTCACGAAAATTCTAGAAAATACCTTGGTTGGTTGATAGATAAAGGCAGCAAAAACGATATAGATAAACTCATGTTTGGAGAGCACAACCTCCTTGTCAAAATTGAAATTATCAGTAAAATAATTCGGTAAAAGGATAGGTAAATATGCTATTAGAAATTAAAGAACTGCAATCGATTCTGTCTTCTCTTTCAACTATACTCGCTAATGGGTTGTCTGTTGCACAGAGGGATGATGTTTTGAGCGACTTGCCTATAAAGAAAAATTTAACAGCCACTGTGGATGAGTTTACAATATATACTACTTTGTTAGACTACTATCGCACAACTAAAAGCCTTGAATTTATTGCTCGTATAACAATCAGGATACGAGCCACAGAAAGTTTCTATCAGGACGTTGGGGCTGAGCTTGACAATTTAATTTATTTACTTAGAAAAAACGACATTTCAGTTGAGGAAGGTCAAAAAAAACCTTATGTCTTCACATTATTGCCATTTCAAGAAAAATTCTTTTCAATATACGAAGCTGTGATAAAACCTCTGGCAAAAGAAATGGATTGTATAACCAAGCATGCAGGCGAAATTAATAAAGTTGATATTATTGTTGATACAATCTATACAGAAATAGCAAAATCGGACTTTTTAATCGCTGACGCATCTCAGCGAAATCCCAATGTGTTTTATGAAATCGGATACGCACATGCGCTTGGTAAAAAAGTAATAATTTTAACTCAAGACCCAAAAGATATTCCTTTTGATATTAGAGGCTTAAGGTATATTGAATATGACCCAAATTCTAGAAACTTACTATCTGAAAAATTAAGAAATTTTATTAAAGAAACTTTACAAGAAATAAAGTAGTATATATTTATATAATACCGCCATTAAACAAAGGGCTATCTGGGGGAGCACGAGCCTTTGCAAATCTATTTGCATGGAGAATAAATATGCACGTTGTTCCTTGACTTGTCTTTACAAAAGACGAGTTCTCGGATTGTTCGCTTACCAAATTCTAACAGGATTTACTTGCAGGTCTCATCGTTGTTGCAGTAGCGCTGCCCATCGCGCTTACGTTCAGAGTCGCGTCGGGCGCGTCCGCCGCGGCGGGATTGGTCACTGCCATTCTCGCGGGTATCATCATGGGGGTGCTCGGCGGTACGCCGTATCAAATCTCAAGCCCAACAAGAGCGATATTCGTGGTGTTGATTGTACGCGTCGCACGTTATGGTCTCGAAGGTATCTGGATCGCGGGCTTGCTTTCAAGTACGATCCTGCTGTTCATCTTTTATATCCACTTCAAGAAACCTGCAAAGACGATTAGGCTGAGGATGGTAAGCGTCCAAACTCCGCCGACGACTTGCAGTTTTTGTTTAAAGTTCTTCATGTCGTAGACCCAAAAGGCAAAAACAAAGAACCATAAATACCCGAAGATGAAGATTAGAAATGGCGCGCCGCGGTTCCACCAGGACCAGTCCCAAGTCAGCGCGTTGGCGGAGTTAAGGAAGTATTCGATGATGACCGAAAATGCCGATCCGCCGATAGCCACTGCCCAACGGTTTGGGATTCCAAGATACTTGAAGTTCTTGTCGGGATGCAGCATCTTCGTCCAGATAATGCCTGCCACCGCGAACATGAACATAGTCTCAATGTTCAAGCCCACCAGAATCAAAAACGCGCTTGGACCAGGTTCGCCCCAGATGGGCGCGTAATTCGTGAAATGCAAAACGAGACCGTTGATGATCTCGTTGATCCAATCCGCGCCCCAGAATGCCAATCCCGCCAGGATCAGATTCCAGTTGCGTTTTTCCGCTTCAACCGTGTAGACGTAGAAGACAAATGCCAGCAGGGTAATCACATACCACTGGAAATTACTCCCGTCACGCAGACGCGCCAATTCTTGCAATGCAAAATCAGTCATGCCATCCTCCATTTATGAATTTACTGATCGCGCTGAGCGAAGTCGAAGCGTATCTGCAAGCATGTCCTTCGACTACGCTCAGGACGAACGACTATACTCAAGATGTAGATTATGCTCGTTCACACAGGCAACCATATTCATTATACGGTATTTTATTGGAGTAAAATAACCCAGCATGTCCGCCATATCTTTGCGATCCTATTTGGAAAACGAACGATTGCTTTCGCCTGCGCGTTTGCATGAGCTTCAACGCGTCGCGGAGCAAGCCGCGCGCAATGGACTCCCCGCGTACGCGGTCGGCGGATTCGTGCGCGACCTTTTGCTCGAACGCGCGGTCAACGACTTCGACATCGTCATCGAAGGCGACGCCATTTCATTCGCGCATCTACTCGCCAAAACTTATGGCGGAAAAATCACCGCGCACAAAAAATTCGGCACCGCGACATGGCGGCAAAATTCCGCCTCTTTTCTTGACCTGATAACGGCTCGCTCTGAAACATATTCAGCCCCCGCCGCGCTTCCCACCGTCAAATTCTCGACGCTGCATGACGACATCGTGCGCCGCGACTTCACCATCAACACACTCGCCATGCGTTTGGACGGCGACCATTTCGGCGAACTGCGCGACGACTTGAACAGCCGCGCAGATTTGGATCGCGGTCTGATCCGCGTCTTGCATCCCGGGTCATTTATAGACGACCCGACGCGTATCTACCGCGCCGTCCGTTACGAACAACGCTATGGCTTTGAGATCGAACCGGATACGTTATCTCTCATCCCAGCCGCGCGGCAATTGATCGAAAAACTTTCCGCGCAAAGAATCCGCCACGAGTTGGATTTAATGCTTGGCGAGCGGACTTCCATGTTTATGCTGGCGCGGCTTGCCGAGTTGGACTTGCTGAAACCTATTCATCCCGCCCTGCCTTCCGACATCCTCAACTACTCCAAATTATATCAACCCGATACAGTCGAGCCTGAATTGTCGGGCATTGCCGCGTGTTTGGACGAGAACGGATTTTTCGGTCCCAGCCGCGACATGCTCTGGTTGTTGTGGCTGGCTCCGCTTTCCAAAGCCGATCTCGAATCCGTGAATAAGCGTCTAGCCTTTACCGCCGATCTGACGAAATCGCTGTTATCCGCTTCGGAACTTTTGCGAAGCGTGGATGCGCTCGTCGGCGCGCGTCCAAGCGAATGGACGAATCGGCTGGACGATGCCACCCTGCCAGCCGTCGCCGCCGCGCGCTTGCTGAGCGCGAATGTCTCGGTTCAAGACGCGATATACACGTATCTAAAAACCTGGCGGCATATTAAATCCGCATCCACCGGCGCCGACTTGAAGAAGCGCGGGCTTACGCCCGGACCAAAGTATCACGAAATTTTGTCCCGTTTGCGCGCCGCCTGGCTGGATGGAGAAGTGAAAGATAACCGGCAGGAAATAAATTTATTGGAGCGTCTGTTACCTTGATCTTAATTCCCAGACTTAAACAGGATTTTTGCTTGTCGCGGGCGCTTCGACTACGCTCAGCGCGGAGTCTTCGTCCTGAGCGTAGTCGAAGGACATCTCTAAGCGAAAGCCTTATCAAAATATTTTTTTGGATATTAATACCTGCGCTTCTTTTCCTGACCGTCAGCCTGCTCCCGTTACACGGAGTCAGCGCGCGCCCCGCGTCAGCCGCATCCGCCTTCGACATCATCGCGGCTGTCAACGATCTGCGCGCCTCATACGGATTGCCGCCTTACGCGGTAAGCCAGATCCTAATGGGAACCGCGCAAGGACAAGCGGAATACATGGCTTCGATCGGTTCGTGGTCTCACATCGGACCCGGCGGAATCAGTTATACCCAACGACTGTTAAACGCAGGCTATCCGCTTTCAGGCGGCTTTCGAGCGGAGAATGTCCTTACCATCAAGTCCGATATAAGCGGATACGACGTCGTTCATTCATATTCATGGGCGGATGCAGAACATCAAAACACAATGCTTTCCGTGGAACTCACTGAGATCGGCGCGGGAGTCGCAGTCAGGGAAGGCATGGGTTATTATGTAATTGATTGCGCGCGTTCCACCTCAAGCGGAGTCGTGCAGCCGTTAGCCAGCAAAGCGCCGGTCATTGTCAACGGCACGCCTGTCACGCAAGCTCCATCTCAAATCTTATCGGCGGTGGTATTAAGCACCCCGCGTGAAGACGGCGCGGTCTACCATGATGTGCAATACGGACAGTCGCTTTGGAGTATCGCCATCGCGTACGACACAAAGATAGATGAGATCAAACGCTTGAACAACCTGACTTCCAATGATATTTATTTAGGTCAGAAATTGTTGATAAAAAATGCCGGCACATCTACGCCGACAGCCGCCGCGGTCACGCAAACAAAAGCGCCGCAATTGACCAGTACCAGCGCCACCATCCTAGCGCCAGATACCGCCGCCGTTGCCGCGACGCCGACCTTAACTGCCAAACCTCAGGCAAATGCCAAAAGCGGAGGATGGTGGATTTGGATTATCATCATCGTTGCCTTGCTTGCCGCCGGCATAGGCACATGGCTTGGCACAAAAAAGACGGTGTAGTAACGAGATCAATCCATGAGACGTAAGAGAGTATATCTCTTGCATAAGCGAGGCTACTGCAAAGACCCTTTTTAACCGCCAAACGGATTATCTTAAAAAAAGATCGTCGATTTTTCTTTTTCTTAGCGACCTTCGCGTGCTTTGCGGTGCAATGATCTTTTTGCAGTGGAGTCATAAGTAAATTGTTGTAAAACACGAAGTCACAAAGACGCTAAGTCACTAAGTTTCTTTTCTTTGAGCCTTCGTGCCTTTGTGGCAAAAACGCCCCTCACATGACATAACATCGTTATCCATTATTCATGTTAAGATAGAGCAAATCAAAAACGGAGAAGAACCAATGAAGCGTTACAAGATGATAATTTTTATAGGCGCTTTTATACTCAGCGCCTGTGGAGCAAAGGCAGTTCCTACCCTGGACTCTGCCCAAGTGCAGGCTTCGGCAATCGCCGCGGTAAACACTTTCGTCGCAATGACCCAAGCCGCGATCACGCCGACGCCGTTCCCAACCAATACGCCTTTCCCCAGCCCAACGTCCCTGCCCAGCTTAACTCCATCGCCTATTCCAACATCGGCAACGGAATTGCCCGCGGGAGCGTCAACCGCCGATCCATGCGACGCGCCGCTGGGCGGAGGTTCTGCCGCGGCTGCCGACGCGGGCAAAGTCCGCGCGGCAAATATATTGATCGTAAATAACACGAAAGCTACAATTACATTTTCCTTGTACCTCACTAAAAATGCCTTTGGGCAATGCGGTTATACATCCTACGTGCTTGCGCGGGGAAATTCGATCTTTCTGCCGAATGTATTGCCGCTTGGCTGTTATTATGCCAGCGCTTATATCAACGACCCCAAGAAACCGACCCGCGTAGAAAACGGACCGACTTGTATCACCGGAAACGATAAAACGACATTTACCGTGACAACGGAGCGGCTGAAAGTAACCGGTCCGTAATCGGATAGATTCAACCAAGTCGCTGTTTGAAAACTTCGCCACGAAGTCACCAAGACACAAAATTTTTCCCTTTGAGTCTAAGCCCCCAGTATGAGGGTCGTGTCTTTGTGGTGAGACTCAATATCTTTCGGATAGATTTTTATTAAACAATCTTTTAATATCTGACAAACTTTTTGAACCGCCAAGCTCGCGAAGAACGCTGGCTAAGAAAAACCATTTTTAACTTCGCGTTCTTGGCGTTCTTTGCGGTTAATTTTGTCTGGTTGCAAGGTTTGCCCGACTTTGAAAAGACCATGCTGATGCTATGCCCGCCCGATAGCGATAATACGTCCGCTGTACGCCGCGGCAAAACGTCCCAGCGGCAAGCGCGCGCCCGCCTGCAATTCAGCCCGCCGCCCCGAAGGATTGTTCACATAAAAAGCCTGCGGGCGTTCATCCACACATTCCGCGCCGATCACCACCATCAGATGCCCGCCTTGCCTGGTAATCGGCAGTCGGTCATCCCCGGCTTCATAAGAAACAGAAGCGATCACCATGCGTCCCTGCCTTAGATACGCCGGGATTTCCTCCACACTCGCCGGATGCGCCTCCGCTGTCAATCCGCTTTCCCGCGCCATGTCCGCCAATGCGCCATGCACCCAACCCACCTCATGAGTACTGCCGTCTTCGTTCTCGCGGATCAAATAACCGCCGCGCTCCAGTCCCTGCCGCGCCCAATCCACCAGCGGACGCGTGGGTCCGCCGAGAGCTTCCACGCACATTTTCAGGCAAGCCACTCCGCAGGCGCGTTCAACCCAATAGGCATATTCATCTGGAGTTTCCGCGCCGCTCTCTGCCCAACGCGGGTCTTGAGCCGGGTCCAATCCATTCACAAAAATAGATTCCGCCAATTCCGGGCTGGCGATCTGAGCGTAATAAGGGACGCGGTAAGGCAGGCGAATTGTTTCGAGATTTGGTTCAAGCATCTTGTGATTATAATTCACCAATGACCACTCACCCCACCTGGATCGAAATCAATCTTTCAGCCATTGCCCGCAACTGCGCCCACATCATCCGCGATACCGGCGTTCCGCTCATGGCAATTGTCAAAGGCAGCGCCTACGGACACGGCGCTGTCGAAGTAAGCCGCGCGGCTCTGGACGGCGGCGCAATCTGGCTCGGCGTGGCGCGCTTTGCGGAGGCGCGCGCCTTGCGTCAAAGCGGAATCCGCGCGCCTATTCTGACGCTGGGCATGGTCACGCCAGATGAAGTGGACGAAGCCATTGCCAGCGATGTGACATTGACCCTGCACAGTTTGGAAACGCTTCAACTTTTTTCCGCCCGCGCTCGTTCCGCCCGTAAGCCTGTTTCCGTTCATCTAAAAGTGGATACCGGCATGGGGCGTTTGGGCGTCTTCGCCGAGGAAGTTGTTGCCTTCACGCGTCAAGCGCAAGCCGCAGGAGGAATCCACATGGATGGAATGTACAGCCATCTGGCGACAGCCGAGGAGCAGAATCCATTCAACGAAATACAATGCCAGCGTTTTGATCTTGCCGTTCGCGCCATGGAAGAATCTAGTCTGCGTCCGCGCTGGGTGCATCTTGCCAATTCAGCCGCGGCTTTTCACCTGCCGCGCAGTCGTTACGACATGGTGCGCGTGGGCAATGTGGTCCTCGGATTACGCATCCGCGTTGACCAGCCGCTTCCAGATCATTACCAGCCGGCGCTTACATGGAAAGCGCAACTGGCATCCTGCCGGCTTTTGCCAGCCGGTTGGAGCGTGGGCTATGGCGCAAGCTACATGACTCCGCGCGAAGAATTCATCGGCGTCATACCGGTCGGCTATGGAGACGGTTTGCGCCGCGTGGATGGAAATCAAATCATCATTAACGGGATCAAATGTCCGGTAGTGGGACGCGTGTGTCTCGACCAGTTAATGGTGCGGTTGCCCCATCCTTATCCCATGGGCGAGGAAGTTGTGATTATCGGTCAACAAGAAAATGCGTCTCAATGGGTACACGATTTAGCCGCCCTCTATCAAACCTCACAAGTGGATTTCACCACATTAATTCACAGCCGTGTGCCGCGAATTTATGTTTGAAGTTTTTGATGTCATTGCGAGCGTTCTTTGCGAAGCAATCTCCTAATGATTAGAAAATTTACCGCTTAATAAGAGATTGCTTCGTTCCTCGCGATGAAAATCACGTCATGCGCGGATCAAACGAGTCGCGCACGCCTTCGCCGAGGAAGTTATATCCCAACACCACCATTAAGATGGCGAGACCAGGGAAAGTTGTCAGCCACCAGCTATAGAACTGGTATCGTCCGGTTGAGATCATCGCGCCCCATTCGGGAGTGGGAGGCACAGCGCCCAAGCCAATGAAGCTGAGCGCGGCAATGTTGAGAATGGCGCTGCCGGCGTCCAGCGAAGCCTTGACCAAAATGGGCGCAAAAGAATTGGGAAGAATATGGCGCACGAGGACGCGGCTGCGCGACGCGCCGAGCGCGACTGCCGCCATGACATATTCGTTATTCTTGACGCTCAACACCTGACTACGCATCAGGCGGGCATACTCGGGCCACCAGACCAGCACCATGGCGATAAGCGCGTTGGTAATGCTGGGACCCAAGACCGCGGCAATGGCAAGCGCAAGCACAATCGAGGGGAATGCCAAAGTAATATCAGCCAGACGCATGATCAATAGATCGTATATTCCGCCAATATAACCGGCGGATGCGCCGACCAGAACTCCCATCATCACCGCGAACAGGATGACCACAAATCCAATGGGCAATGAAATCCGCGCGCCGTAGATCACGCGGCTGAACACATCGCGTCCCAGTTCATCCGTGCCGAACCAATACTGGGCGGATGGAGGTTGAAGCCGGTCATTGATCGTCTGTGCAAGAGGGTCGCGCATTGAGGTGAAAGGAGCAATGGTCGCCGCGACAGCCCAAAACAGGATGATGGTCAAGCCGAGCATCGCCATCGGATTGCGGCGCAACGCGCGCATACTGCGCCGGATGGGACTATCTGCATTTTTAGGGAAAGAAGGTTGGGGTAAATCTGCTATGGTCATTGCTTATCCTTCCCTAATGCGCGGATCAATAATGGTATAGAGCGCGTCCACAAAAATATTCACCAACATATAAATAATAGCGATCAGCAAGGTTGTACCGGTAATAGCGGGATAATCCAAATTGGCGGCAGATTCCACAGCGTAACGCCCAATACCGGGCCATGAGAAAATTGTCTCGGTCATAATAGCTCCGCTCATCAGACCGGCAAAAGCCAGACCGACCAACGTAACCAGCGGGATCAACGCATTACGCAACGCGTGTTTGAGAATGACCCATTTTTCAGACAGTCCCTTAGCCCGAGCGGTGCGGATGTAGTCCTGAGATAACACTTCCAGCATTGAAGAGCGGGTAATACGCGAAATCAGCGCCAGTGTGAACCAGCCTAATATGATCGAAGGCAACACAAGGTGACTGAGCGAATTCCAGAAAGCCGGCATATTGCCTTTCAACAGCGAGTCGAAAACGAATAGTCCGGTCACTGATTCCGGAGCTCCTATGCGCGGATTAATACGACCGGGTCCCGGAGCCCAGCCCAGCTTGTAATAAAAGACAAATAATATCAGCAGACCCGACCAGAAAGGCGGCATGGAAGCGCCCAGCAGCGAGATGACCCGCGTAACCTGATCGATAAAACTACCGGATTTATAAGCGGAAATAATTCCCAACGGTAAGCCGATCAGAATGGCAAAAATAAACGAACAGATTGATAGTTCAATGGTAGCAGGCAGGAAGTCTTTCAAATCTGAGGCAACCGGATTTTTTGTCTTGAAGGATACGCCTAGATCGCCTTGCAACAGGTTGCCCAAATAAATGATGTATTGCTCTGGCAATGGTTTATCCAGCCCCCATTTTTGGGTGGCCGCCGCGACAGCCTCCGGGTCATCCATGGATCTTTCGGTCAAAATGACCGCCAATGGATTTACAGGCACGATATGCGTCACCACAAAAAGAAGCAAGGTGATGCCAATGGACATGGGAATCATCAAGAGCAAACGTCTGATAAGATTTTGGATGAGATTCATCGGCTTCTATCAACCTCCAACCCATATGTAAAAATATAGGGGCGGGTTTTTTAACCCGCCCCTATAACAATCGAATTACTTGGACAGACTAAACAGGTCAACAAACCAGACCGGGTGGAATTTGAAACCCTTCAAATCGCTGCGGAAAGCATGCACGTATTGCACCTGATAAAGCATGGTGAAAGGCATTTCTTCCATGAAGACTGCCTGCAATTTTTCTACATCAGCCTTGCGAATGGCAGGATCAGAAGTGGTGCGGATCTCGGTCGCCAGCTTATTGGCATCCGCATTCTGGAACCACATGCGGAAGGCAATCGAACGATCGCCCAAGCCGAAGTAATCGGTCCACATGGTCACATCCAAATAGTCAGGAGTCCAACCGCCGAAAGCCATCGGGAGCTGCTGGGCGCGCATCTGAGTCAGATAAACACTCTGCTCCAGTGGCTTGAGGTTGAGGGTGATACCGGCTTCAGCCAGATCGTTCTTGATCTTGGCGGCGACGGTATCGCGGGTGGCGTTGGAAGCGTAATAAAGATCGAACGTTACGCCATTGGGATATCCGGCGGCAGTCAGCAATTCCTTAGCCTTCGCCAGATCACGTCCCTGAGTCTTGGACGAATCAACGCCGATGATGCCAATCGGGATGATGCTGGGAGCGCGGGTACCGTAACCGTTCAAAACTGCCTTGGTGATACCTTCGTAATCAATTGCGTATGCCACAGCCTGGCGGACTTCCTTTTTACACATGATCGCGAACGAATCGGGGCTTTGCAGAGTCGTGAATACTTCAGGTTTCTCAGTTTTTATGACATCAGGACATTTGTACGCCATTGCCAGATAGTTTTCATCAAGAGACTGGTCAACTGAAATGGTCAAATCAGGATTCGCTTTGGCTTGATCTACCAGATCGGTTTGCAGATTGCCGATCATATCCGCGTCGCCTTTTTCAAGCATTTGCAGTTGAGTGGTGGGGTCAGATACGTGAGTAATGACCACCTTATCAAATTTGGGAGTGCCCTTCCAATAATTCTTATTGGCGGTCAATTCAATATCAGCCTTGGGCGACCATCTGGTCAAGACGAAGGGGCCGGAACCAGCGGAGTTTTGATCCAGCCATTCCTTGGCTTTGTCGGTGGTTGCGGCGTCTTTCGCGTCGGTGCCGCCATGTTCCTTGACCAATTTTGAATCCTGAATCCCCAAGCTGGGATTGCAGGCGCTGGAAAGGAATTGGGGCAACGGTTGGGCTTTGCCATCATCGCCGACAGTTGTTGAGACTTTCACAGTGTAATCATCCACTGCTTCCACTTTGCCGACGCCATCCAGATTGAAGGCAGGCGCGCCAGCGACGTTCAAGAGACGATTCCACGAGAAAACCACATCTGCCGCGGTGACTGGATTGCCGGATGCAAACTTGGCGTCCTTGCGCAGGTGGAAGACGAATTCGGTGAAATCCGGATTGACATCCCATGATTCAGCCAAACGCGGGACGATGGTGTTCAAGTCCTCGGGGCGAATATCAACCAGCGTGTCATAGGTGTTGATGTGGATGAACAGGTTGGTAGTCTCGCCGGCGTAGGCGGGATCAAGCGTCACTACATCGTCAAGATTCATGGCGATGATCAAAGTGCCGCCAGCGGCAGCAACTGGCGGTTCGGTCGGAGCGACTACCGGTTCAGTCGCAGCGCCAGTTCCACCAGTTGGGTTTGGCGCGGAAGTGGCTGGAGAGCCACAGCCCGCCAAAACGCCGGCTAATAGAACTACCAGCATAACGAACGGAAATACGCGATTCAGTTTCATGTCTCCTCCTTGGAGAGTAAGAAATTTATCTGGCAGACGCCAGGAAAACCCATCAGGGACTATTTTACCAGTAATGTACGCGAACTATCAATTCATCCTAACTCAATTTTTTAATATTTTATCATCATTTCTTCCAGCCTTTTTTTTACTTCAAGCCATTCCGTATCCAAAATACTATAAAAAACAGAATCCCGAACGCGGCCATCGGGCAGGATCAAGTGATTACGCAACACACCCTCCTTTTTGGCGCCGATACGTTCGATTGCCTTCTGCGAACGTTCATTACGTAAGTCTGCTTTTAATTGTACGCGAATACAACCCAGCGTTTCAAAAGCATGGCGCATCAAAAGATATTTACATTCGGTATTAACAGGAGTCCTCTGAAACTCAAGACCATACCACGTCCCGCCAATTTCAAGTCCACGGTCTTTCGGCACAATATTCAAATAACGCGTTGCCCCAGCCACCCTCCCCGAAGCGAGATGGATCGCCGCAAAAGGCAGGTCGGTTCCACGTTCCGCGCGGCTAAGCATCTCACATACCCAATTTGCTATGTCATCCTCCGTTTTCATATCGCCATATAACATGAATTGCCAAAAATCCTGACCCATGCCGATCTGTGCCAACCCCGGGATATGTGCCTCGGTCAATGGCTCCAAACGAACATGCCGTCCTTCAAGCACAACAGGTCTTACGTCCATTATTTCAACCACTCCTTTTCAGTTTTATCCTGCGACGGCAAATAAGGCATCTGCGGACCGTCCATGCCCATGAATTCACACAGCGCGGCGCGCATCGCAATGCGGTCATCCCATAAATATTCCGTCCTGCCAAAGCACATGGATTGTTCATGACCTTTCCCACACGACAAAACAATATCGCCTTCACGCGCGAGATGGATCGCCAGTTTGATGGCTTCGCCTCTATCCGGGACGCGCCAAAACGTTTCGCCCTCGCGTCCTCCCCCGGACCTCGCGCCTGCCGCCATTTCGTCGAGGATTCCATCCAGCGACTCGGTGCGCGGGTCTTCAGCCGTCAGCACAGATATATCCGCCAGCTCCGCCGAAGTCTCAGCCATCATGCGGCGTTTCTCTTTATCACGCAGACCTGCCGAGCCAAAGACAGCGATCACACGACCCTTTGTCATCATGCGACCGGCTTCAAGCGCCACCTTCAACGCGTTCGGCGTGTGAGCAAAATCCACAACCGCAGTAAAGTTTTGTCCCAAGTCAATAAGTTCCATACGTCCCGGAATTCCATCAAGAGAAGCAATTCCCTGTGCGGCAATCTCAGGCTTGATTCCCAAACCAAATACTGTCGCTGTAAACGCGGCTAGGCAATTGGAAACATTGTAGGCTCCGACCAATTTACTTGAGGCAGCTATGCGAAAATCGCCATTTGTGGCAATAAAACTGATCCCCGCCGGAGTGTATTGAATATCCTCCGCGCGGACGTTTGCATCTTTTCCCAAGCCATAATTAAGTTTATTTACTTTGATAAGGTCATTTAGAAAATCAAAGGATTTGATGTCGTCGCGATTGATTACCCCCAAGCGCGGATTCCCTTGCGGCTTGCCAACTGTCCGTTCGAGGCTGGAAAAGAGCCGCGCTTTGGCAGCGCGATAGTTTTCATAATTACCATGCTCGTCCATGTGTTCATGTGTAATATTCGTAACCACACCGATATCGAATTCACAAGCATCCACGCGGTATTGCGCCCAACCATGCGATGTGGTTTCAAGTACAACATGCGATAATCCCGCGTCCACCATCCGCGCAAGATAATGCTGCACATCATGCGCGTCAGGCGTGGTGACATGAAAACCTGTGTCCAATATTTCATCCCCAATTACCGCATTGACCGTTGAGATCATCCCAGCCTTGAGACCTGCCGCGACAAGAATTTTATAGATAAGGTTGCTCGTGGTAGTTTTGCCATCCGTGCCGGTAATACCGATCACTGTCAGCTTGCGAGCGGGCCAATCGTAAAACGCGGCAGATAAATAGGTCAGAGCTTGACGCGGATTTTCAAGTCCAAAATAGATTGGATTGTCAATCCGACCTATATCCCCCACAATTGCAACCGCGCCGTTGTCAATTGCTTTTTGGACGTAGTCATGTCCATCCACATTGCCGCCTTTCATGGCAACAAATAAATATCCGGGCTTGACCGCGCGGCTATCAATCGCGATACCGGCAATGGGAAGATCAGGAATATTCGATGAATGGTTAAAAGGAAGTTCGGAAAATATTTTTTTTAGGGTTGTCAATGTTTATTTATCCGTGTTCATTGATTAAATAAAAAGAGGGTTTTGGCAATTGTACGCCAAAACCCTCTGCACAGACTTCCGAGGTTTATCGGTTTACTTTAAGGTTTGGCGCAAGCCTTCGAGCTTACCAGCGACAGAACCATCGAGAACCTTATCGCCAACTTTGATGACCAAGCCGCCAAGAATGGATGGATCAACGCGGAAAGCGACAGTCGCGGCTCCAACTTTATCGAGAACGCTTTTCTTGACAGTTTCCTGTTCCTTATCGTTGAGCGGCAAGGCGCTGGTAACTTCAGCGGAATCTCCTTTGAAATCGGCATTGTCGAGAACGACCACCTTACCGGATTTTACACCAGAGAAGAAGTCGTCAATCAATGCATGTTGCTTCTTTTCATCAAGAGCGTCGCCAACAAGCTTATTTGCCGCGGCAATTGCGAGAGCGGCTACCTGACCGCGCAGATCGCCAAGAATGCGATTGCGTTGAGCTTCTGCATCAGCCAGAGCGGCTTCACGAGCTTTGGCGGCTTCGGCTTCAGCGGCGGCTTTCACGTCTTTACCGGCGGATGCGGCGCGTTCGGTAGCTTCACGAACAACCTTACCAGCCTCGGCTTGCGCGTCAGACATAATCTTCTGCGCATCCTTTTCAGCGTTGGCGCGCGCTTCGGCGGCCACGCGGACATCTTCAAGACCCTGTGCGATGGCAGTGCGGCGTTTTTCAAGCATATTAAGAATTGGCTGATAAACCCACTTGACCAAAACAACAAACAGGATCAGGAAGTTGAAAAGTTGGACAAATATATAACCTAAATTGAGACCCAGTTTTTCCAAGAGAATATCCTCCGTCTTCCAAAAACTAAAAGACAAATAGAATTAACAGGGCGACAACCAAACAATAAATGGCAACCGCTTCAGCGAACGCAATACCAAGAATCATATTGGTTTGGATGGTGCTCGTCACATCCGGGTTACGACCCATAGCCTGTACAGCGCCGCTGGTTACAATACCAATACCAGCGCCTGCGCCGATGGCTCCGATCATAGCCAATCCAGCTCCGATCAATTTACCGAGAATAGTAGCAGCCGCTACGTCCATAAGAAATACCTCCGTTTTAAGTTTCGGGCGGGGGAACCGCCACTAAGATGGTGTGTTTCCCGGGCGTACAAACTCGCCCGAAATTTACGCGTGTGATTCTTCGTGATGTTCGCCGTGACCTTGAGTGGCTTGCGCCATAAAAGTCATCGTCAACATACCAAAGACAATCGCCTGGATCAGTCCGACAAAGAACTCCAACATGAGGAACATTGATTGGGCAAATACCGGTACAAGCGTACCGATAACAAACAGTAAAACTGCGCCCGCAAAGACGTTGCCAAAAAGACGAAAAGCAAACGAGAGAATTTTTGAAAACTCCGAGATCAGTTCGAGCAAGCCAACGCCGAAATCAATAGCGCCAAAGATCGGCTTATTAAACAGTGTGCCTGTATTCCAGAATTTTGTAAAGTAGCGCGCGCCTTGCGCCTTAACACCCGCGACCTGTACCATAATCACAGCAATCAGCGCCAGTGCGACCGTAAAATTCAAGTCGGAGGCAAGTGCGCGCACAAACGGAACAAGGACTTTCGTTTCGCCCTCGGCAGGCGCGGCGGTCTTAACGATGGTCTCGGCAAATCCGAGGTCTTTTACTTCATAACCATGTAAGCCCGGTTTGGGAGACTCAAGGATACCAATACTATCTACGCCTGGGATCAAACTTGACCAGTTCCCAACAAGCACAAGCAGGGTAATAGTGGCGAACCACGGAAAAATAAAACGCGTCCACTTTCCTGCCGTACCTTCAGTCAGGTTATAGATAACTTCAAGCAAGGCTTCAATTGCACCAGAGATACCCTGCGGAAGTAACGATCCGCTTTTGAAAGCTCGGAATACACCAAAGGCAATCAGCAGAAGGACTGTATCTGAAATAACCATGGCGGTTAGCGTATTTGTCCATTGAAAGCCAAAGAAAAGCGGCAAGGCAGCTAATACACCAAACCAGACTGTGAAAAGAAGTCCTTCGACGCTACGTAACACAAAAGTCAATACCAACGCCAGTACCGCAACAACAGCCAATACAACTGTAATGGGCGGAACAGGTTCCGCTGGCAATTGGACATGAGGCTGGACAGGCGCATAAAAACTCGCCGCTACCGCGCCCAAAATAATAAAAGCCAAGACCGCCCAGCGTCCCCATATTCGTTTCTTGGGTTTCTCAGTCACGATTTACTTCCTCCTGATTAGTTTTAATTAAAGAATCCTTTTGTATCGGCTTAATGCGGTCAGTGGCGGCTTTTACCAGACGGAACATTAGGAAAAGCGTCACCGGCACACTGCCAAGTAAGGTAACAACTGTAAAAAGCGGCTTGGCGTCAAAATAACGATCCAACCACAGACCTGCAAAAAGAGCTGCAAAGATGACTGCAAGAGTGAGGCAACCTACCTGCCCAGCAATGGATGCCATGGTCATATTCATGGCATATTGAAAATCGTTCTTCTTTTGATTCTCTGGCTGGCTCATCGGTTGCGGATTATATCATAAGACAACAACAGCGCATTAATTAAAACAGGTTAAGCGCGCCAGCGTCAGACCAGCTAAACCACGGAGCAAATACCGTACCGATCAAAATTACACCAAGCGCCAAAATAACCAGCGCAATCATGTATGGACGAGTCAACAGAATGGGATGATTCTCTTCATCTTCATTCGGCATACGATAGAGATAGACATATTTCAACACATTCAGATAGTAATATACGCCGATGATGGAATTCAGGATACCTACGATGACCAGCCAGACATAACCCGACTGTACGCCTGCGGCGAAGACAAAGATCTTCGCCACGAATCCACCGAAAGGCGGCATACCAGCCAATGATAGGAATGCGGCTAACATCATCAGCGCCAACCCGGGGTTGCGGCGGCTAAGACCCGAATAATCCTTGATATCGTCAGAGCCGATGACGCGGGAAACAGCCATCACGATACCAAAAGCCAGCAGATTGGTGGCAATATATGCGGCGAGATAAAAGATAACACTAGCCGCGCCAAGCGGAGAGAACGCGACGACGCCAATCAAAGCGTAACCCGCATGTGAAATGGATGAGTATGCAAGCAGGCGTTTGATATTGGTTTGTGAAAGAGCCAGTAAGTTACCCACCGTCATTGTGACTGCGGCAAGGACGGCAAAAATCATCGTCCATGCGGGGGCAAAACCGGGGAATGCGATAAAGAACAATCGAACGACAACTGCGAATCCAGCGGCTTTCGATGCGGTGGAAAGGAATCCAGCGACCGGCGTCGGTGAACCTTCATATACATCGGGAGCCCAGAAATGGAAAGGTACGAGCGAGACTTTGAAACCTAAGCCAACTATCAACAAGAAGATTACGCCCAAGACTGTCAACAGTGATACCTGACCTGCGGCGAACATCTCAGCCAATTTATATGTGCTGGTTGTGCCAGTGAAACCGAAAAGCAATGAAAAACCATATAACATAATGGCTGAAGTCATCGCGCCGAAGAGCAGATACTTCAAGCCCGCTTCAGTGGAACGGTCATCCGCAACGATGAAACCGGCGAGGACATAGAGCGGAATGGATGTGGTCTCAATTGCCAGATAGAGCATAACCAAATCAGCGGAAGCCGCCATTAGGTCCATGCCAAGAACGGATGCGAGCAACAATAAATAGGCTTCGCCGCGATATCCAGCCTTTTCATGATCCATCAACAACAAAGCAGTTGCGGCAGCCGCGAACATGAAGAGCATCTTGAAGAAAAAGCCCAACCAGTCAAAGCGAAGCATCCCGCCGAAAACCATCTCAGGCGCGCCCGGACGTGCGAACAGCAGACTGACAAGCATAGCCGCGAGCAAACCGCCCGCAGTAAGCCAGCCCACATTGCGGCGTTTTTCTTCCTTCCAGAACGGCTCAACGATTAAAATAATCACGCCGAGAACAAGGATCAGGATTTCAGGGAGAATGGAAAGGAACATTGTTTGTGTAAACATTAAGCGCCTCCCAGTAGGCGTAGGATATTATCCACGCCTGTTGAAACAAGCGGAACCATCAAACTTGGGAACAAACCAATCAGTATCATCAAGGCGCATAATGTAGCAATTGCCACTCTATCCAGCATGGTGATGTCGGTTATGTGACCTTCAAGTTTTTCAGGCATAGGAGCGAAAAATACCTGACGAATATTACGCATGATATAAGCCGCGGTAATAACAATGGAGATGCTGGCGATGACCGCCACCAACCATTGCGCGCCCCAGACGCCCATGAAGATCGGGAATTCTGCCACGAAACCGGAGAAACCGGGCATGCCCATCGAGACCAAACCACCGATGATAAATCCGATGGTCGCAAATGGCATAACCTTGCTAATGCCGCCGAGTTCTGGAATTTGCCGAGTGTGTGAACGATCATAGATCATGCCGGTAATGGCAAAGAAGAGAGCCGTCATAATACCGTGCGAGAACATTTGTACTCCCGCGCCAGTAAGACCCGCTTTATTGAGTGTCGAGAAACCAAGCATGACCAAGCCCATGTGCGAAACGGAGGAGAAACCGATCATGTATTTCAAATCCATTTGTACGAAGGCGATGTACGCGCCGTACACCACAGCCACGCCAGCGAACAGCATGATCAACCATGACCAGTGCTTCGCGCCTTCAGGCAAAAGCATGATGCCCACGCGTAACGCGGCGAACGCGCCAAGTTTCATTAACACGCCCGCATGGAACATGGAAACGGCTGTCGGCGCGGCAACGTGACCATCCGGCGACCAGTTATGGAAGGGCCAAATACCGCCCAATATTGCAAAGCCAAAGAAGACCGGCAGGAACCACAAATTTTGGAAAGCGCCTGAGAAACCGGCTTTTTCCAGTTGCAACATGTCAAAGGTATAAATACCGGTCGCGCGTCCTGCCGTCCAATACATAACCAGCACACCAACCAGAGAAATCACTGAACCAATAAACAGATATAGAGTCAGTTTCATAGCAGCGTATTCGCGAGTCTGCACCCAGCCCCAAATAACGATAAGCAGATACATGGGAAATACGGCGATCTCATAGAAGAAGAGCAACATGAACAAGTCAAGCGAGACGAAGACGCCGAACACACCCGAAGCGAGCAGAAACAGAAAGGCGAAGAATTCACGCGGCCTATCCTGAATGCCTGCGGAAAGATGATGGTGTTCATCGTAGGCGCCCCATGAAATCAACACGCCGGTAAACATGACCACGCCCGTTAGCAGGACAAGCGGCGCGCTCATACCGTCCACGCCAAAGTGCAGGCTGATGCCTAATGCGGGGAGCCAGTTATAGCGTTCAACGAATTGATAACCCGCCAAGCCTTTATCGTAATTAAAATAGACCCACAGAGAAAGAAGCAAGGCGAAGGTTGCAGCCGCGAGCGCTGTGGCGCGCACCTCGGTTTTTCGCTGGGCAGGCATCATCAAAATGATGAGCGCCGCCGCCATCGGGGTAAACGTGATAATACTTAGGATGGGAAAATTCATCATCCACCTCTTAGAACAGAGCCAGCACGGCTTTGTTGATCACGTTCAAAATCCAGGCGGGCCAGACACCGATGACAAGAATAAGCGCCATCAACGGAGCCATTACCAGAATTTCGCGCGTGTTTATTTCAGTCAGTTTATGTTCGCCATGCGCCCAGTGTTCATTCATGGGACCATGCAGAACTTTCTTGATGCCCTTCAAAATATAAGCGCCTGTAAAGAGCAAACCAAGCATTGAGATAACGGTATAAGCCGTAAGCACAGGAAACGCGCCTCGCACCACGAGGAACTCGGATACGAAACCATTCAATGCGGGCAAGCCAAGTGAAGCCATACTGGTGAAGATCAGAATGCCGCCATAGACCGGGACAAGCGGGAATAAACCGCCTAACTCTTCAAGATTACGAGTGTGGGTGCGTTCATAAATAACGCCAACAAGGAAGAACATACCAGCGGCGGAAAGTCCGTGATTGAACATTTGGAGGACCGCGCCATCCATGGCGATGTGCGCATCGGCCGTCCCGGACGCCAGGCCTGCCGCGGCGATACCCAACACTACGAAGCCCATGTGGTTGACCGAGGAATACGCCACCAGCCGTTTGAAGTCCGTTTGACCGTAAGCGCCAAAAGCGCCGAAGACAATCGCCGCGGTTGCCAGGGCAGCCAGCGCGCCGGCAAACATCTTCGCTTCCACTGGATAGAGCGGAAGTACCAGGCGGATGAAACCATACGCGCCCAACTTCAACAGCACGCCAGCCAATAACATTGAACCGGCGGTTGGAGCTTCGGTATGCGCGTCAGGCAGCCATGTATGGAAGGGCCAGATCGGAACTTTAATTGCGAAGGCAATTACGAATGCCCAGAACGCAATCGTCTTGACGGTATGAACAGACATGCCAAGCAAAATTGCACCCGGATCAAGTGAATTCCAACGCTGATATAACGTGACCAGATCAAAGGTCCCGAAGAGAACGCCGAGCATTTGAACTGCCAGCAGGAGTCCCAACGATCCACCCATGGTGTAGATCATAAACTTGAGTGAAGCATAATCCCGATTGGCGCTGCCCCATTGATTGATGAGGAAGTACATCGGAACAAGACCGATTTCCCAGAAGACGAAGAAGATCAGCAAGTCAAGCGACATAAAAACGCCGAGCATGCCTGTCTCAAGGAAAAGGAACAGCATCATATACGGTTGGACGCGGTCTGTGATATTGAACGAAGCAAGGATGGCAAGCGGCGTGAGCAGTGTGGTCAGCAGAACCATCGCCAATGAGATACCGTCTACGCCAATATGCAGGGACGAATGAATAGCTTCATACCAAACATAGGTTTCTTGAAATTGGAAGCCGGTCTTATCAGGATTGAAACTCAACCAAAGCGCGATCGTCAATATAAACGGAACGAGACTGGCGCCAAGCGCGAACCAACGCAGAAGTTTATGTTCATCCTTTGGAAGGAAGAGCATGACCACAGCCGAGACGGCGGGGAAAAATAAAATGAGCGAGAGAATATGAGTAGCGATGAAGTTCATCATTTACTCCTTAAGCCAGCAGTAGATAGTAGAGCGTAGCGCCAATGACAATAAAGACCACCAGCGCGAGCATGAGATACTGCTGGATGCGTCCCGTTTGGATCGGGCGAAGATTTTTACCCGTCCAGTAGACAACGTCCGCAGAACCATCGCCGAAGAAGCGATTGACGACCGGCACATCGAAGTAATTGCGGATCAATGAGCCGAGGAAAGTTGTGACTTTGCCAAAGACATGCAGGATGCCGTCTATAAAGCCCTTATCCATCCACTTGGAGACAAAGGTTTCGGCGAACCAGTAAGCAGGTTTGATAAAGAGGAAATTGTAGATTTCGTCAAAGTACCATTTGTTCTTGAGAACGCCGATCTGCAGTTTATCATCCGCAGGCGATTTGACATTGCGATAAGCCAGCCAGCCGAAGAACAGACCGCCAAACGCAACAAAGAGCGAAGTAGCAAGAGGTTCCCAACGGAACTCTAACACCTCCGGATGTTCGGCAAGCGTGCCGCCGACAAATTCATGGAACCAGTTCGGCACGAGTCCGCCGAGGACTGGAAAATGCTCGGGGATGCCGACCCAGCCATAGCCGATGGCAAAGATCGAGAGAACCACCAGCGGAGTCGTCATAGTCCAATGAGTCTCCTGCGCATGTTCGGCTTCCTTCGTGCGCGGTTCGCCGAGAAAGGTCAATGTAATTTGGCGCATGGTATAGAAGGCGGTCATAAACGCGGCGACTGCGAGTGTGATAAATACTGCTGTGTGACCGTTGACGAATGCATCCGCGAGGATTTCATCCTTTGACCAGAAGCCTGCCGTGATGATCGGGAAACCGGAAAGCGCAAAGCCGCCAATCAGAAATGTCCAGAATGTGATTGGCATTTTCTTGCGTAAGCCGCCCATGTTGAACATATCCTGCGGATCAACTTTGTGATTGCCTGTGTGGTAAACGCCATGTTCCATGCCATGAATGACCGAGCCGGAACCAAGGAAAAGCAATGCCTTGAAGAAAGCGTGTGTAATAAGATGAAACACCGCCGCGATATAAGCGCCGATGCCGAGCGCGGCAATCATGAAACCAAGTTGCGAGATGGTGGAATAAGCCAGCACACGCTTGATGTCGTTTTGCGCGACAGCAATTGTCGCCGCGAATAAAGCTGTGAACGCGCCGATGAAGGCAACAAACGTCATCGTCTTCGGGTCAAGGCTGAGCAACGGGAACATGCGGATGACGGCGTACACGCCAGCCGAAACCATGGTCGCGGCATGGATCATTGCAGAAACTGGCGTGGGACCTTCCATCGCATCCGGCAACCAGACATGCAGGGGCCATTGAGCAGATTTGCCAATCGTGCCGATAAAAAGCAGAAGCGCTATCAAGCCCGCGGCAGAAAGGCCAAGCACGCCGCTCGGCGCGATTGCGAGCTGATGCAAAACTTCCTCGCTGAAAATTTCGCGGAAGGAAAGTGTGCCGGTCGCGCTATAAAGGAAGGCGATGCCCAATAACATGAACACATCGCCGATACGCGTGGTCATAAAGGCTTTGACCGCCGCGTTACGCGCCGACTCTTTCGCGTACCAAAAACCGATCAACAGGTATGAGCATAAGCCCATAATTTCCCAGCCCACGAAGAGCGTGAGCAAGTTATCGGAAACCACAAGCGTGAACATGCCAAAGGCGAACAAGCCAATAAACGCAAAGAAGCGCGAATACATCGGCTCAATTGATGGAACGGTATGTCCATGCACAGTCGCGCCGTGAGGCGGCAATCCCATGTGGTCATGGTCGCCAGCGGGCTGACCGTAATTGTGATAGCCAATGCTGTAGATGAAAATCATCAGCACCGTCCATGCCACAAAGAACAACACCGCGGCTGAGAGCGGATCAATCAGCACGCCGATCCTCAACCATGTGTCGCCTGTTGGGATCCATGGAATTGAAGATTCAAACGGATGTTGTCCGAGATGTTCCACACCGAGCGCGCGGAAGAATACAATCATGCTTCCGAGCCACGAAAGGAACGCCGCGCCGACAGCCACACTGTGACTCAATGTTTTATTCTTATTCGTGAAAAGCACGATTAAGAAAAACGCAAGGACAGGCGGGAGCGGAATTAACCAGATAAGTGTTTCAGTCGTCATATCTTATGTCCCTACCACTTCAACAAATCAAGATCGTTCGCAATAACTGTATTACGGCGGCGATAGACGGAAATAATAAGAGCCAAACCTACAGCCACTTCCGCCGCGGCAACCGCAAAGACAATGATCGCGAACACCTGTCCAGCCATCTGCGCCAAATCACCATAACGCCAGAAAGCCACCAGGTTTACATTCACAGCGTTAAGCATAAGTTCAACGCCAAGCAAAATCGCAACCGCATTGCGACGTGAAAGCACACCAAAAAGCCCGATGCTGAAAAGTCCAGCCGAGAGAGTGAGGAACCAGGAAAGTGGAATCATCGCAGTCTCCTATTTTCGATTAAACGCGAGATAAACCGCGCCGACTAATGCCGCCAACAATAAGACGGATGCAACTTCAAACGGCAGGACGAAAGCATCCGGCGAAACCAACGCTTCACCCAGGCGACCTATCGCGTCAAAACCGGACGGGAAATCTGCCGCGGTTTTCGAGAAGCCGCTCCAACTCTGGAGCAGGGAGAACAATCCGCCAAAAGTTACCACCGCCAGTAACGCGCCCATCCACCAATTCCTATTCAACTGCGGACTCTGGTCGCGCATATCTTTGCGCGTTAACATGACCGCGAAGATGAACAGAATGGCGATGGCGCCGATATATACGACCACCTGCACCACTGCCAGAAAACCCGCGTTCAACAGTGTATAAATGATCGCAACGCCAAACAGCGTAGACACCAGCCACAACGCGGCATGGATAAGATTACGAGACGTCACCACCATCAAGGCTGAGCCAAGTGTGACGAAACTAACAACGAGGAAAATAATTTGCTGTGCTGTCATAATTTCTCCATCTTCGTCCTGAGTGCAATCGAAGGACGCTTCGACTACGCTCAGCGCGAGGTTTTTAGTGATGGACCTCCGCGACTACGCCCAGAGCTTGCTTCGGTCCTTCCGCCTTTTCGCGTTCCCTGCGGCTATAAGTCCGCGCAATCTCCAGGGCAGACCACGCCAGCAAAACATTCGACAGGAACATGCCTGAGATGTAGAGCCAGGTTGATCCGCCGCGCAGAAGCGCATTAAGCAAGGCAGTCATCATCAAAAGTACAAATGAAAGCGGAGTCAGGAATTTCCAGTTGAATGCCAACATGTGGTCAATGCGGATACGCAGCATGGTGTACTTGACCCACATGATGATCCAATAGCCAATCATGGCTTTGAAAAGAATGACCGCAATCGCCAGAAACGGACTGACTTTTTCCAAACCGAAGAAACGGTAGCCGCCAAAAAACAGGATTGACCAAAAGCCGCCGAACGTGAAAGCGTGCAGAAGTTCGCCGGCATAGAACATGCCGAACTTCATGCCAGAATATTCGATGTTGTAACCGGAGACCAATTCCGATTCACCTTCCGCCATATCGAACGGTGCGCGTCCAAGCTCGGCGATGGCGGCGATCAGAAATATCAACGCGCCAAGCGGAGCCAGCGCCACGAACCAAATATCCTGTTTTTGAATGATGGCATTCATGCCCATCGAACCCGACAAGACGGTTGGGATGAGCAACATGGCTAACATCGGGACTTCAAATGAAATCATAACTGCCACCTGACGGAACGCGCCAACCATTGCGAACTTGTTGTTCGACGACCAGCCCGCCATAATAATGGACAGCGTACCGATCGAGCCTGCCGCGATCAGAAACAGGATACCGACATTCAAATCCACGCCGAGGATGACGGGAGCCAATGGCACTATAGCCCATAGAATTAAGACCGACATCATCGAAAGCATCGGCGCGATGTTGTATACAACCTTATCCGCGCCGGCGGGAGTGGTATCTTCTTTGATGAGCAGTTTGACAATATCTGCAAACGGCTGCATCAAACCATAAGGACCAAGCCGGTTGGGACCTATGCGGTCTTGAAAGCGCGCCACAACTTTGCGTTCGATCCAGACCAAAAAGATGTCCAACACCATCAAAATGGCGATAAGCAAAAAGATGCCAAGAAACGCAATCAGCGCCTGCGCTCCGATCTCAGGCATACCCCAACTGGTAAAGATTCCCATCAACCAATCTGCGGCTATTTTAAGAGGGTCATTCCAAAAATTCATAAGTCGCTCCTGTTACACAAAGAAAAGGCTGAAAGGAAAATCCCGTCAGCCTCATCTTAAATTTACAGTGAAATTACGCCCATTCCAACATCCCCTTGCGCCATGTATAAACGAGTCCAGCAATGAGGATTAGGATAAAGACAATACCTTCCATAACGGCGAACACGCCGAGACCAGCCAGCTTGACCGCCCACGGAAAGAGGAACACAGTCTCCACATCAAAGACAAGAAAGACCAAAGCGAAAATATAATACTGAGCTTTAAACTGCACCCAGCTATCGCCCACAGTCTCTATGCCGCATTCGTAAGTTGACTGCTTAATGGAATTGGGCTTCTTCGGACCAAGGATCGCGGCGACCCCAATCGCGCCTACCGGAATGAGCAGCCCGACGATAAAAAATAAACCTACATAAAGCCATTCGTTCATCTTAAACTCCATCGTAAAAAGTCTTACAAGCGGCAAATTGTACCATAGAGGGCAAGGTATCCCCATGAAGCATGTCTATTTTTAAGGTGATATACGTCATGTATTTTTCCGCGAAATTACCTGCTTCGCTTCACACGCCCCCACAGGAATTTTAAAATATCATCTGCAAACGGAAAACCCAGGATGCCAGCCACGATGGAACCGACTCCTCCGGCAGCGCGCGCAGTGTCCGCCTTGAGACCGAGGAAAGTCGTCGCTTCAATCTCGACTTGTTGGGCTGACAGCGCTTTTTGACTTTCTTCGCCGTTCAGCTTATTCACAAACCGCAAGGACAACCATACCGTGCCGCGATAACTTCCCGCCTCTTGCGGACGAATGCTCCAGTAAAACGTAACCGATTGACCGGGCAAAAGAGGTTCGCTAATTAATTCAGACGGCTTGATAAGCGGACCAGCCATATCAAAGCGCGCTTCGGCAATTACATTATGTGTGTCATATAGATTTGGAATCTCGATAATATTTCCTGTAACAAGATTACCTTCTATTTGTGCGGTAGGCGTGATATTGCCAAGATCATCCACTTCAAGAGTTAAACGAACGACATCCGTATCGCCCAAACGAATCTCAGGCGGATATTCAAACGTCAATCTGCGCGATTCAAGAATAGCCGGAGAGACCGTGTTCACCGGAACAGGCAAAGCAAATTGCGTTGACGTCGGCATTACAACAGGCACAACTGCAACTTGCGTTTGTTGCGGAGCCGAAGGCGCGGACATGGTTGGCTGTGGAGCATAGCCAGCCGAACCACTATAACCATATCCGCAAGCGAGGCTGAGCGCGAATAATGCAATGCCCGCGATGAACAGATAAAGGTGTCGGGTAGAGAAAGGCTTGTTGTTCATGAAACAGACCCAGGGTCCAGAATGAACGATTGCGGCGTCGGCAGGGTCATCTCAGATGGCAGGACTGGCTGGACGCGCGTCTCACGCTTGACGGGCAAGAATCCCCAGATCAATAAAATCAGGGAAATTGCCAGAAGAATGATTGCCAGAGAAAGTCGAAGCGTTTTCATTTCACCAGCCTTCAGGCATTTCCAATTTGCCGGAAATCAAATCGGTGTATTCGGCGCGGATGCACGCGTCAACTTCGGGAGAGAAGAGAGCGGCGCTATCCTGTAAAAGAATATCGCGCACGCGTAACATAGCGCGCGCTTGCGTATCCAACGAGCCATTCTTTTGCCATTGCGTGCGGGTATCGCGGTCTGAAAGTTTGGTAAGCAGAGCCGTGTTCTTCATGCGTTTCATGGTATGAGGTTCGACGATGAAGGAACCGCCCGGTCCAATTTTTTTAATCACATCCAACGCGAGATTTTCCTCGCTAAATTCAACGCCGCGTTTGAGTCGCTTTAACATCTGGGCAATCTCATTGTCAATGACTGCTTTAGCAAAATCAAAGACCTTTAACGCTTCAAGCAGACCGCCCATATTTAACATGTCCATACCCGCAAGCATACCTGCAGTAGTTGACATGCCGGATTCGTAGCCCGATTGCGCGTCATTAATTTTAGAGTTTGTCAAACCGATGTAACCGCCGCACGGCACGTTATAGAATTTCGCCATTTGCGCGAAAGCCATGTGGAGCATTCCGCATTCGATGCCACCGGATGCATACGCGCCAGTACGCATATCTGCGATGGTTGGCAAGGTTGCATAAATAAGAGGCGTACCTGCGCGTGTCATTTGCATAAGCGTCGCCGCGGCTAAAAATTCGGCGTTGCCTTGCGCGACCGTTCCCACAATTGACATCGGCGACGTCAGACCGGCATTCGGCACAATTGTGGGATATACCGGCAGTTGTTGTTCGCAAAAATAGACGATGGCTTCCGCGGAAAGATTGTCCATGGTCAGCGGCGAGACGACAGGACAATAATGATGCGTAATGAAAGGACGCTCGCGATAGGCTTCGTCGCTGCCTGCAATCAAACTGCCCAATCGCAAAATCATTTTTGCATCATCCAAGTCCTTGCTGGAGATGCGCACCGGTTTCAGGCAGTATTTTAATGCCGGATAAAGACGCGCCAATGTAAATTGATTATTCGGCGCGTCGTCTGCCAATACTGAGACCGAAAAAATATCATAGCCTGGAAGTTCGTTGATAAGATGAGCAATGCGGGCGATATCGTCAGAACGCGAGCGGCGCTCCTGACCAGTAACCGGATCAAGAATATTGGGCGCTGAACTGCCTGTAACAATTACCGGACTGTCCTGCGGAATCGTGCGGTCATATTTTGGATCGCGTCCGTGAAAAGTAAATGTCGGCGGCATCATCATGCGATATTTCTCGACAACAGCGCGCGGAAATTTAACAATGTGTTTTTCCAAGTCCACGATGCAACCGCGACTCGCAAATATGGTACGCGCTTTTTCATATCGCACGAGTAAGCCGACATCTTCAAGAATTTCCAAAGATGCGTCATGGATTCTTTCGACTTGTTCCGGTGTAAGCAAAGTTGCAAATGACATGAATTGCATCCTTCCAATAAATATTTTCGCGCCGAGTGAAGCGCCGCGTCCTGTCCTTCGACTACGCTCAGGACGAATAATTATTCAACCAGCGATTTTTTTATCTTCTTCCTATCCATTTTTCTCTTTGACAGAAGTTTATTCTGCGCCTGTGAAAGGATGGAATCCAGTTCCAGGAATTGATTATCGCGAAATACCATGCGTTCCACGCGCAAGGTCGCCGCGAGTTCCTTGATCTCTTTGATTGAAAACATCTTCAATCCCGAACGCGTCACCTTGAGCGAAGCCGCCGCAATCGCAAAGCGAATCGTTTCTTCCAAGCTCCAGCCTTTGAGATGACCGTAAATGAATCCCGAAGAAAATGTAGCGCCCGCGCCTGAACCGTCCACCGCCTTGACCTGCGGCGCGTAGACGCGAATAATCTCATCGCCCTGCACTGCCATGCATCCCTGCCGCGCCATGGTGACAATCGCCGTTTTGATTCCCGCCTTCAATAATTTTTTCGCCACGGAAAGCATCGCGCCTTTCCTGCCGATCTGCGCGTCGTCGGTCACCGCCTGGCAAATGGCAGCGCGGCTGACATATTTCTCCATGATATCCGAATCGTTGTGTCCATGTTCAAGGTTGAGAAAAACGGGAATGCCCAACCGCCGCGCCTCGTTCATCGCGCGGATAATATGGTCGCCGTCGTACCAATCCACGTACAGAAGTTTTGCGTCCTTTAGCATGGATAAATCCGCGGTATCGAGTGTTTCTAAAATTTTAGGCGACCTCTGCCAAAAATATGTGCGCGCGCCGGTCTTATCCGAGACGTTAACTTCCAGCGGCGTTTTGTATTTTTTCGTAAAGCGCACTTTTCCCTGCACACCCATATTTTGCAAAGTGTCTTCGATATGATGACCAAGCAGGTCTTCGCCAACAGCGGTGCCGATCATCCCCGTCGGCACATTCCATTGACGCAGGTTGCAGGCGATGATCGCCGCGTCGTCATACACATATTCACTGACCTGATGCACGAGCGCGCCAGTGTTATGTTTTGGGAGTCTGTCCAATGCCATGATGTAGACTGGCGTCAACATGCCGAAGCCTACGTAGGCGGGAGAAGTTGTTTTTGTATTTGGCATTTTATTTTCCGTCGACCCTATAGGTCTTACGATTACGCTCTCGTCTTTTCGCCTTTCGGGTCAAGTAGAACGGTGGATGTCATCTCGCCTTGATGGCGACCCTCGATCAGTTCAAACTCGAAGCGGTTGCCAGCTTTCGCCAGTTCAAGCGGAAGATACGCGTAGAGAATGTTCTTCTTCAATGTAAATCCATATCCGCCGCTGCGTACGCGCGAGATAAGTTTTCCGTTGAAATAAATCGCCTCGCCGCCGTAGATTTGCGTGAACTCGTCGCCATCCAAAACGAAGGTGCAAAGTTTTTTCTTGATGCCAACCTTCTTCGCTTTGACCAGCGCTTTCTTGCCGACAAAATCTTTCTTCGTCAAGTCAATGCAAAAACCGAGACCGCCTTCATACGGATTTTCCAATTGCGTGACATCGGCGGTGTAATAGCGATAACCTTTTTCAAGACGCAACGCGTCAAGGACTTTGTATCCGCCAACTTCCATATCGAATTCTTTTCCAGCCTCGATGAGCATATCCCAAACCATCGTGGCGTTTGCGTTCGGGACATAAAGTTCCCATCCCAACTCGCCGATATAACTGACGCGTTGCGCCATCACCTTCGCGCCGTTGATGGTGATCCACTTCGCGGCGAGATACGGGAAGGCTTTGTTGGTGATGTTATCTCTCGTGAGTTTCTTCAAAACAAGCCGCGCCTTTGGTCCCCACAACGCGAGACAAGCCCAATCTGTTGTGATGTCGTGGAATGTAACGTCGCCGTCTTTCTTATCGGTATGCATTTGCAACCACGCAAGATCGTTGCCGATGAAGCCCGAGCCAGTGATGACCCAGAACAGATTTTTGTCGAGGCGCGTGATCGTCAGGTCCGCTTCGACGCCGCCGTTTGTGTTGAGGAATTGTGTGTAGGTCGCGGTGCCGACTGGTTTATCCATGTTGCCATCTGCAACGCGCTGTAACAACTTCAACGCGCCCTTGCCGCTGACTTCGATCTTGCCGAACGATGTCAGGTCAAACAGAGCGACGCGTTCGCGCGCAGCTTCATGTTCCTTGCGGAGGCGTTCAAAGAATGGAGGCTTGTTCCAGCCCCACTGACGCTGATCTTCACCCATGCGTCGCGAAGGTTTGCCAGGGTCAATGTAATTGACGCGCTCCCAGCCAAACTTCTCGCCAAATGCCGCTCCAAGTTCCATTAAACGATAATGCACCAGACTGACGCGATGCGGGCGCGCCAAATCAGGTTCATCGTGCGGGAATTTCAAACGATAATAATACTTCACGCTCTCGCGCGTCCGCTCGCAGGCATATTCGGGATTCGAATAATAGTTGCCGAAACGCGTCGCCTTATAGGCATATACATCCATTGTCGGCTCGCCGCCAATGATCCATTCCGCCATCAATTTGCCAACGCCGCCCGCACCGCCATAACCGTTGAGCGAAAAGCCTGCCGCCATCCACATGCCGCGCACACCTGCCATCGGTCCAAGGATGGGTTGGCAATCAGGCGTGTACGCGCCAGGATGACAAACCAATGTAATGATTCCCGCCTGATCAAGGAACGGCAATCTGCGAATAGCGCCTTCAAGCAATTGCTCGAAGCGATCCATATCAGCAGGTAAAGTTGTTCCGCCATGTTCCCACGGCACACCGTCAATCCAGCGCGCTAAAGGATTCGGCTCGTAACCGCCAATCACAAGTCCGCCTTGTTCCTGACGCATGTAAACCAAATTATCAGGGTCGCGCAAGCATGGAGTCTGTGAATTGAATTCGTGTCCAGGGACAGCTTTCAACGCGATGTGTTGATGATCCACTGGAGTTGTTGGGAAATATAGACCCGCCATCGCGGCAATGCGCGGCGCCCATAATCCCGCGGCGTTGATGACCAACTCGGTCTTTATCGAACCTTTGTCTGTCACAACCTCTTTGATTTCTCCCTTTGCCGAAAGTTTAATTCCCGTCACGCGCGTATTGGTGTAGACCATCACGCCAAGATCTTTCGCAAACTTAACCATGCCCGTCGTGGTGGTATACGGATCAAGTTGACCGTCGCGCGGCAAATAGATTCCGCCATAGAGGTCTTTGTCCGTAATCTGCGGCATGTGCTTGACCGCATCGGCAGGACCGATGACTTCGCAATTCAACCCCAAAGCTTTCGCGCGGCTGACGCTTCTTTCCAAATCTTTGAGTTGTTCCTTGCTCGACGCGACGCGCAGACTTCCAACATGGTCGAACAATCTCAATTCGCTGTACAGTTCAATACTATACATGCGGAACTTCAACATGGTCTGCGATGTGGCAAACTGCGTGACAAGTCCCGCCGCGTGCGACGACTCGCCGCTGGCAATCTCGCCTTTCTCCAAAAGTACGATATCCTTCCGCCCCATCTTCGCGAGGTGATAGGCAATGTTTGCTCCAACAATCCCACCCCCAACGATGACAATTTGAGCCTGGTCCTTCATCACTTAGTTCCACCTTTCATGGTTGATATAGTAGTGAATAAAATGGCGTTGATAACAAAACATATTCTGTTATCCGCATTTTTAATTGTAATCCAAATATGCTGGAGCTATAACCGTTAAACCAACGCGGGATATTTCATCGTTTCGGGGATGGGAACATTCAATAACTTGAGGATAGTCGGCGCGATCTGCAACTGCGAAATGGACTCGCCCGTATCGCCTCTTCCTTTGACGTTTGGCTGAATCCAGAACAACGGAACTTCGCGCTGCTCGGACGTGGTCCCGCCGTGCGCGCCGTCTTTGTTGATACCATGATCGCCAGTGACCATAATGTTGTAACCGCGTTCCATCCATTCCTGAATCAGTGGAGCCAGCCATTTATCCTGGCGAACGGCATGATTGCGATATTCGCTTGAGTCCGCGCCATAAGTTTCACCGTGATAATCCATGCCCATTGGATGAAGCAAAAGATAATCGGGCGCAAATTTGCGGATGAGATGCGCGGCGGTTGCAAAGAGTTCCACGTCGGGATATTCATCTTCGGTATAAAAACGTCCATGTTGAATGGAAAGAGAATCGTCATCCACTTCTTTATCGTCAATGCGATTGTACGGCGCGCGGTTATACAACTCTGAAATCCAATAATATGCCGCCGCGGCAGTGACCATGCCCGCGCCCGCGACAGATTGAAAGATATTCGGTCGCGTTGAACGCCGCACGATTGAATTCGCCACAATACCATGTTCGCTTGAAGGTAATCCGGTATGAATCGTTTCATACATCGGGCGCGATATGCTCGGCAGTTCCCCCGTTATTTTATACAAACTGGCAAGTTTATATTCCACAAGATGTCCGAGAAATCCCATATTGTCTTTTGCAACGTCATAACGCAACGCGTCAGATAGAATAAGAATCGCCTTGGTCATAATTCACGTCAAAAAAAACGGTTCGGAAGTCTCAATGAACTGACCGCCGAACCGTTTTTTTAGTTTGGTCCTTTATTAATGATTCAATACAAGCACTGCTTCTTTTGAACAAGTGACCTGATCTTTATCGCCGATCTTTGGCAGTTCAAGGAAGGGATTGTTGAAAGTGTCCATGTTGAATTTTGTATTTCCGATCTTCACTTGAATGCGGACAACAGCGCCTAGGAAGGTAATATTCTCAATCGTACAATCCAAAATATTATCCTTCTTTTGCTCAGAAGCAAAACTGAAACGCTCAGGGCGAACCGAAAATTTAACAGCATCGCCTTTCTTCCTATTCTTCATATCCTCTACCGTGACCAACTGCACACCATCCATGGTAATGAGTCCCTTTGCAGGATCCAGCACTTCTGCAGACGCTGAATTTAATGTGCCGACAAAATTGGCAACAAAAGCCGTCTGCGGGAAATTGTAGACTTCAAAAGGCGTGCCGACTTGTTCCATTTTGCCTTCATACATCACGACAATACGATCCGAAATGGATAACGCTTCTTCCTGATCGTGGGTCACGAAGATGGCGGTAATTCCCATTTTCTTTTGGATGGCGCGGATCTCGGAGCGCAGTTGAACGCGGATCTTCGCATCCAGCGCGGAGAGCGGCTCGTCAAGCAGAAGCACCTGGGGATGATTCGCAAGCGCACGCGCCAAAGCGACACGCTGTTGCTGTCCGCCTGAAAGTTGAAACGGATATTTACCGGCATGTTTTTCAAGATTAATCAAAGCCAGCATTTCATTCACGCGTTCTTTGATGGCGGCTTTGGGCTCCTTGTGAATCTGCATACCAAAACCAATGTTTTGTGCGACGGTCATATTGGGGAAAAGTGCATAAGCCTGAAAGATCATGCCGACGTTACGTTGGTTCGGAGCAATATTCGTAATGTCCTGACCGTTAATGGTAATTGTGCCGCTTGTTGGCGTTTCAAATCCTGCAACCATACGCAAAGTAGTTGTCTTGCCGCAGCCTGACGGTCCAAGAAAAGAAACGAATTCACCCTGTTCCACATCAAGATTAAAGTCCTGAACCACAGTAGTTCCAGAATATTCTTTGGATATATTCGTAAGCTTAAGATGTGTCATATTGATTTTCCTTGGATGATGTTTAATGTCCGCCAGCAATCTGTGTCTGGTCGCTACCTCGACCAACAAACTGGATAATTCCCAAGCATGCCCATGTAAGCGCAAAACTCATGACAGCCATTGCCGCCGGCTCATAAGCCTTCTGTTGCATCAAATAAGCCATATAAGGGGCGAAAGCCGGCTTGACCAGATAATCAGCCAATATCAGTTCGCCGATCACGATCGCAAAAGTCAAGAACGAGCCGCTCAGGATCGCAACGCGTATATTCGGCAGGATGATGCGAAACAGGATCGTTCCCCAGCCTGCGCCCAGACTCTGTGCCGCCTCCGTCAGTGTACGCACATCAATAGCGCGCAAACCCGTATCAATCGCGCTGTACATGTACGGCATGGATAAAACCGCATACGCCGCGATCAACAAGACCGGACTGTCAACGATCAAAAGCGGGGGTTTGCTGAAGGTGCGCACCAAAGAAAAGACATACACAATTGCAGGAATCACGAAGGGAAGCAGGGTGATAAACTCCACCGGGGCGCGAAATTGAGGCAATCGCAAACGGATCAAGTAAGCCGTAGGGACAAAGATCAAGATTCCTACTATGATCGTGAGTAGCGCCCAAAAAACCGAGTAGGAAAAGTTGTATATAAAATTCGGGTCATTGAAAACAGTCTGATAAGCGTCAAAACTCAAAACGCCCAGCCTGGCGCGCAAAGAGAATAAGAATGTCGCGACTAGCGGAAGAAAGAAATAAAGGATACCCACAATCATCCAAAACCATGCCCAAGCCTGACCGCCGCGTTTCATCGCAACCACCTTTCAGTCCGGCGTTGGAGTAATGTACGAGCCACGATTGCAAACGCCATGACAACCACCATGCCCAACGCCAGGGCATATCCCAAACCGGGGTCTCCAAGCACATCACCGCTCACCTGCGAACCAATCACGATGGTCACCAGATTGATCGAGCCGCCGGTCAGCGCCTGAGCTGTTGCGTAAGCGCCGAAGGCATTTCCGAAGAGCAGAATCATGGCGCCCAAAATGGCAGGAAACAGGATTGGGAAAGCCACGTAACGCCAGTACTGAAAGGAACTGGCTCCCAAATTCTCCGCGGCTTCAAGCCATTCACGCCGCAAGCCATCAATCGCCGGCGCGATGATCAATACCATCAGGGGAAATTGGAAATACATATACACCATACTCAATCCCCAAAATGTGTACAGCGTGAAGCCATGGAAATACGGGTTATATCCCAATGCAATCAGTAGCTTCGTCAATTCTCCCGGCGGGCTCAGCAAGGCAATGAAAGCAAATGCCAGCGGAACGCCGGCAAAGTTGGAAGCCACGCCGCAGAAGGTCATAAAACTGGAGCGCATGAACCTCGGTAACCCGCCGCGAATCGCCGAGTATGCCAGCAGGAAACCGAATAAGCCGCCTCCCAACGCGGTGATGAGGCTGATCTTTATACTGATCCAGTAAGAACCTAGAAGGTAGGGGGTCTGCAAGAGCTCCACGATATATTTGAACGTGAAGGCATGTGTTTTTGTATCCTGGAAACTCCGCACACCGATGACCGAAGCTGGGTAAAGAAGAAACAAAAATGCAAAGATGAAGAACGGCATCAGTCCCAGCCAAGCCCATGAAAACTTTGGAAGAGCGGGACGCGCTTGAGGCGCGTCCCGCTTTACAGCATTTACAGTAGTCATAACCTTACGGGGCAGGGACAGGAGTGGGAATGTCCACGCCAACGGTCGTCATCCAACCAGCTTTGATCAAGGTCAGAGCCGCATCGAGTTGAGCAGGGCTTGGGGCAACCGCTGAGGCATAGGCGCTGGAAGCAGGCAACTTGGCTTGCAGGTCTGCAGGGATAACGCCGCGGGATTCCATGTCAGCCTGATTGACGCCGTGTGCATAACCCTTCATCCAAGCCAACTGACCTTCGTCAGAATGGAGGACTTCCATCCATAACTTGGCGCAATTGGGATGCGGCGCATAGGCGCTGATCGCCTGGACATACATGCTGGCGATGGTCGGGGAAGGATAGGAAACAACAGCGGTAGGATTCCCCTTATAAGCATCTTTATAGCCAAAAGCGTTATAGTCCCAGAACATTGATATGGGAGTTGCGCCTTGCTGTACTGTACCAGATTTGGCGATTACCGGAACGAAATTCCCAGCCTTGTTCATTTCATTGAAGAAGTCGAGACCGGGTTGGGCGTTATCCAGAGAGCCGCCATTTGCCAAAGAAGCTGCAAAAACTGACTGAATGGCTTGATTCGAGGAGCGTGGATCGCCGGACAATGCAACCTGTCCTTTATATTCGGGCTTGAGCAAATCTGCCCAATTGGTCGGAGGATTCTTCACGACAGCCGTATTCACAATCATAGCCATGACGCCATAATAGCCGCCAGTCCACATACCATTCGGATCCTTCGCGGGAATTCCAAGAAGGGTATCGGGAATCTTGTCCCAAGTTGAAACTTTATACGGCTGATAATATCCGCCATCTATGCCGGTCTTGCCGTAGGCATAACCGACATCAACAATGTCAGGAGCCTGTGGACCCTTGTTGGTTTTGTTGGCGTCAATAGCTTCCAATTCCTGCGCCGATCCGGCATTAGGATTGAGCGAATTAATCTTGACGCCAGAGGTCAACTGGAAGTCAGCAAAGATTTCGCCATAATTTGCCCAGTCAGGAGGCGTGGCAATAATGGTTAACATGCCTTCGGCTTTGCAGGCAGTAACCAGATCTGCTGGCACACTTTTAACGACTGTACCAGTATATCCAGCGGCGACATCTGGGGCTGGAGCGCCGCCACATGCGGACAACACGGTTGCCGCAATCACGAACAGAGCGAACAATTGAAAAACGAACTTATTGGTACGCATTTCTTTCTCTCCTTAGGTAGATGTTTTATGAGAGCGACGCGCTCTCTGATATAGATTATATACCTAACTGGATAAAATCGGCAATGGAATTTTTATGATGCTCCTTGTAAGTGACAGCCGCCTCCCCCCAGACGACTAATCGCCTCACCATTCATCACTTATCATTCACTTCTCTCCTCCAAATTTTTCTGCATCTTCGCGCTGAACGGAGCCGCCGTTCTCTAGCGGCTGGCGGATACCCCTCTCACCCGTTCTTTATGGCGTAGTCATCCTATATCTATCCTATATCCTCAATAAACCTCCCTTTCAAATGTTTGCAAGACGCACGATGGCGCTTCACTGAATCCCATCTTTTCACTTCTTTCGCCAGTAAATTCGCCAGCGTAAGTTCTGACTATAATTCCTTTTATGGAGCAGGCTTGACATCCGCACCCACAGCTATATCCCAGTTCCTGGCGATCAAATCTCTGGCAGAGTTGAGCTGTTCAAGAGACGGAAAAACTGCGTCCGATGTATCGGGTACTTTGGCGGCTAACTCAGCGGGGACAATGCCGCGCACACGCAAATCTGCTTCGCGGATCGGATGACAGTAACCTTTCATCCTAAGCAATTGACCTTCGTCAGAGTACAAGTATTCCATCCATAATTTGGCAATCTCTGGATGCGGCGCATAGGCGCTGATGGCTTGCACATTCAGCCCAGCGAGTTGACCGTTTTTTGGAATGACCATTTCCGCTTTTGGATTGCCGGCAAAAGCGTCCATAGCGTTAAGCGCGTTGTAGTCCCAGGTGATGCGGATGGGAGGCTTGCCTTTGGCTACAAGTTCATTGTTTGAAGCCACCGGGACGAAATTACCAGCCCGATTTAGTTGAGCAAAAAAATCCAAGCCTGCCTGCGCGTCATCCAGCGATCCGCCATTGGCAAGCGCCGCGGCTTGGACAGCCAGAATTGCCTGATCGTAAACGCGCGGATCTCCAGAGAGCGCGACCTGACCGGCATATTTGGAATCAAGCAGGTCGGACCAATCCCGCGGCACATCAGGTTGAACGCGGGTATTAACGAGGAACGACATAACTCCGTAGTAATCGCCATACCAGTAACCGTCGGCATTCTTCATCATATCCGGGATGGTATTCCAGGTGGACACTTTATAAGGCATGAACAAATTTTTATTCGGCTCGCCAAACGAAAAACTGACATCAACGACATCGGGAGCTGGCGAGTTCTTATCCATGTTAGCTTTGATAGATTCAATCTTATCGCCCGAACCCGCGTCAGAATTTAATTCATTTATTTTGACATCATACTTGTCCGAGAAAGCCGATAGGATTTCGCCATAATTACACCAATCTTTTTGAAAACCGATGACGTTCAACTCACCCTTATATCTGGGACTGCAAGCAATAAATACAGTCGCTGTAATAACCAACAAAATAAACAAACGGAAAACGAACTTATTGGGGTGTATCACTCTTATTCTCCTTATCGAATCTTAAAAAAAAAGAATTCTCGTTTGAATATAGTTTTTCTCCGTAAATTTTTGCTATAACGTCATGGGAATATTTCAGCCCAAATAACGCGTATCAGACTTTGAAGAAATCGCGCTAAAAGAATCGTGACGATTGTCGTCTAGTCTCATGACATTATAGCCTGTGATACCAATTTGATATTGAGTATCATAATATTAGAAACACTAGCAGATAATACAGGATTTTTAGGCGTATTTTTGGAGGTACTTATGCAGGCAATTCCAAGCGAGTTTTTAGCGATTGACCGCAAAGAACGAGTAAACCGTCCGTTCTTTGATTTAGATCTGCGTCCAGCAAGTGAACGCAACCTCGACTTCGACGAAGTCGTCATCTCTTTTGACCCCGAACGAGCCATGGTAGAAGCAGCGCGTTGTATCCATTGCCCTGACCCGGCGGCATGCATGACGGCATGCCCAACTGCAAACGACATCCCATCTGCAATGTGGCTGATCGAACAAGGTCGATTCGTTGAAGCCGCGCAGCTCTATCACAAAACCAGTTCACTGCCTGAAATCTGCGGACGCGTTTGTCCGCACGAAGCGCTTTGTCAAGGCTCATGCGTTTTGAATAAATTTGAAGAACCCGTGCTAACAGGAGAACTCGAAGCCTTCGCAGTGGATTACGAACGCCGCGCAAATGGATATGCCATTCCTTTGGGAACTCCCACCGGAAAGAAAGTCGCCATCATTGGCGCTGGTCCCGCGGGCGTCGCTTGTGCGGAAGTACTCCTGCAACAAGGGCATGAAGTGAGCGTGTTTGAGTCCAAGCCCGCGCCCGGCGGATTGCTTGTCTATGGAATTCCCAACTTCAAACTCCCCAAAGCTGTGTGGTTTGAAAAATGGGAACAGTATCAACGCGCGGGCTTAAAATTCTCGCCGAACACTTATATCGGTAAAGATAAAACAATTGACCAACTCTTCGCCGAAGGATTTTCGGCAGTATTCATCGGCGTCGGCTCTGAAATTGACGCCAAGATGGAAGACACACCCGGTACCGATCTTCCCGGCGTTTATGACGCAACCGACTTCCTCATCCGCGGTAACGTGGATACAAACATGCTTCCCGAAAACATGAAGACGCCGTTAGTCGTCGGCAAACGCGTAGTCGTGATCGGCGGCGGTGACACAGCCTCAGATTGCTTGCGTACAGCCATACGACTCGGCTCGGAAGAAGTGACTTGTCTCTATCGCCGCACAGAAAAGGAAATGCCCGGCGGCAAAAAAGATCGCAAGATGGCAAGAGACGAGGGCGCCAAATATCGCTTCCTCACCCAGCCGGTAAAATTTATCGCAGGACCTGACGGCAACCTCGCCGCGGTGGAATGTCTTGAAATGAAACTCGGTGAACCAGACGCAAAAGGTCGCCGCAAACCTGTTCCCATCGAAGGCTCAAATTTCAGCGTCGCCTGCGACACTGCCGTTCTAGCTCTCGGTTATTGGCCCGACCCGATTATCGGCAAGACCACACCCGATCTCGAAGTACACGATTGGGGCTTGGTTACCGTGAAGGATAAAGTTACCGGCGTAACCAGCCGTCCGGGCGTATTCTCCGGCGGCGACTGCGTGACCGGTCCTGATCTAGTCGTCACCGCAATGAACGCCGGACGCAGAGCCGCTTTTGCCATTGACGAATATTTGAAAAATAAAGGTTAAGGAAAATGACAGTCATCTGCGAGATGACTGTCATTTGTTATCTGTCGTGAGGGCAGGCGATGTTGGAGCGAAGCGGAGCTTCGCTCCAACATTTATTTAACGCAACGCGCCGAATGCTTTTGTTATAATTCACCCATGCTAAATCGAATCGTATTCATCATCGAATGGATCATCTTTGCTATATTTTGCGCGCTCATCTTAACATACAGTTCTCCACAGCTTACAGACGACATCGAACGCGTGCGCGCATATACCCGCGCTGTTGAATTTGATTACGTAAGTTGGGTTGCACAAGCAAGCGCCACGAAATTCCAGCAAGCATCAGCGGATATTCCTTATAATCTCGAGCGCGTGGAACAAAAACAAATCGTCACAGAATATCTTGCAGTCACAAAACGCCTACTCGAATACGAATCGGCGCTCGAACAGATATACGCCGACCCCAATATCAAAGACAAAGAGAAAGCCTCAATTGAACTGCGCGCAAATCTAAACGAAGTACAAGCGCGTCAAAATGAAATGGCGCCGCTCGCCGAAGCCATCATCCAGGAACAGATTTCGCAAATACTCGCTGAACTAAATATCGCCAGCGCGGGTCAGCCCATTCCATCCGTTTCTTATCATTCGTCGCCCATGCCGAACGCGCTCATCATCTCGCCGCGCGACCATATCGAACAGACTGCAAAAGTTTCCGTTTTGCCCGATCTCACAACAGATCAAAAAAACGATCTCGAACAGCGCGTGGATAAAGGTCTCAATGTTTCATCATTGGTTGAACCCATCGGCGGCATGGCTGTCTATCCAACCATGGTTATGCGTACCACAAACTTCCCCTGGACGCTTGATACAATCTCACACGAATGGACGCATAACTTTTTAACTCTGCGACCTCTCGGCATACTCTACGGCGAAACGCCCGAACTTATCACCATGAACGAGACAACCGCGTCCATTGTCGGCAACGAAGTGGGACGACTCGTCCTGGAACGTTTTTATCCTGAACTAGCCGCATCGCGCGCGGACCCTTCGACAGGCTCTGGGCAGGCTTTTGAACTGATCGCGTTACATCAAACTCCAGACATCCCAAGCCTCGCGCTCCGCGCCGATTTTGATTTCCGCGCGGAAATGCACACCACGCGCGTCCACGCAGATGAATTGCTCGCGGCAGGAAAAATCGTGGAGGCGGAAAGTTATATGGAAGCGCGCAGACAATTCTTCTGGAAAAATGGCTACCAGATTCGTAAATTGAATCAAGCTTACTTTGCTTTTTATGGTGCCTACGCCGATACGCCCGGCGGCGCGGCTGGCGAAGACCCGGTCGGACCGGCTGTGCGCGCCTTGCGCGAGCAAAGCAAATCCCTCGCCGATTTCCTCAACACCATTTCATGGATGACTTCCTTCAAGCAACTTCAGCAAGCTGTTCAGTAGTAGAAGCGACTTCAGTCGCTTCTTGACAGAAAAACAATGACTAAAGTCATTATTACAAATGAATAATTTCAAGGAATTTTTTATGCAAATACAGCGCCGCGTATTGGGAAAAATCGTTTGGATTTTCATGCTCGCTTTTATCGCTACAGCTTGTAATACCAACGCGCAGACAACTTCATCGCCTACGCCAAAGGTAGTTGCATCTCCAGAATCAACACCCACAATCGCCGCGCCGACAGAAGCCAGTATGGGCTGTTCATCCATCCAAGCTGAACCCACGCCAGTATCAAATTCCCTTTTTCCATCTCCAACCGAAACCGATTATTCGACAGGTCCAAGCGACGCGGCAGTAACCGTCACCGAATACTGTGATTTTCAATCGCCGATCTGCGTATCCATGGCGGCGGTTGTCAGCAATGTCTATGCTAATCATCCAAACAAAATTCGCTTTGTGTTTCGTCCAGTTCCTTTGACGGGACAATTGGATAAATCGGAATTGGCAATTCAAGCCGCGTTAGCCGCGGATGAACAGAAAAATTTTTGGAACATGTACGATGTTCTCTTTCAAAAGAATGCCGAATGGGTAAATTTATCCCCGGAAGATTTTAAGACCTGGGTCGCAAAAGAAGCCGATAGATTGGGTCTTAACGGAGAAAAGTTTCGAGCGGCGATGAACAGCGTCGAAACGGCGGACAGGATAAAGTCCATGTATGAAGCGGCGCGTCAGATTCAATTGCAAGCGATTCCACTCATCCTCATTAACGGTAATCCACAACCATCTTTTGCCATTGATTATCCAACGATGGAATCCACAATCGCGTTGCTCGTGTTGGGAAAACGCCAATATACACAATGCCCGCCTTTTACGATTGATTCCAAAAAACAATATATCGCGACGCTTGAAACGGAAAAGGGAAATATTGTCATTAATCTTTTTGCAGATAAAGCGCCGCTGGCGGTTAATTCGTTTGTGTTTCTGGCGCGTGAAGGTTGGTTTGACGGCGTGACTTTTCATCGCGTGCTTCCCGGCTTCATGGCGCAAACAGGCGATCCAAGCGGAACAGGCAGAGGCGGTCCCGGTTATTTCTTTAAGAATGAAATTGATCCTTCGTTAAAGTTTGACAAGCCCGGCGTGGTGGGGATGCCCAATTCCGGACCGGATACAAATGGCAGTCAGTTCTTTATTACGTACGCGCCTGCCGCACATTTGGATGGCAAGTACACCGTCTTTGGACAGGTATTAAGCGGCATGGATGTTTTGGAAAAGCTTACGCCGCGCGATCCACAAAAAGGCAATTTGCCTGCGGGCGATAAACTATTACACGTTACAATCGAAGAGAAATAATATGCAAACACAAAAAATAGATTTGCCTGCCGTTCTTCTAACCGCGCTATTTGGCATAGGCGCGCTTTTATCATGGAGCGTTTCTGCAATCATAGGAATTTCCGCCATTCCCATGATGCTTTCAAAAAAAACAGAAGCGGTTACATCCATGAACATTGCCGCGTCTTCTGGCTTTTTAGGATTGATCTTACTTATCGCGGCAGTCATTACGTTGTCAAAAATCATGGGACGCGAGTCGGCGGAACAAAACACGCGCCTGCCGTTTGCAAAGTGGCACATCCCCGCGGCATTATTGATCACGGTGGCTTCAATAGGAATCGGCAGTTTATTGACGAACCAACTTTATCTTTCAGTTATATTTTTACCGATACTCACATTAAGCGGAGTCGCAGCTCCGCTATGGATCATGATGAACGTCGGTACGCGTCAAATGGAACTTGGTCCGCGCTGGCGCGCCTGGGGAATTTTTGGACTCGGCATGACGCTGGGTCCCATTCTTATGATGTTCCTTGAAATTACTGCAGGCGTCGTTATCTTAATCGGAATCATTATTTATTTTGTCATGCACCCTGAACTTACGGATCAAATGCTTCAATTTTCCAAACAACTGCAAACAACATCAAATCCCGAACAAGCATTAAATTTTTTCGCGCCGTATCTTTTGAAGCCCGCCGTGATCGCGCTCATGTTATCTTATACTTCTATTGCAATTCCCATAATAGAAGAGTTGGTCAAGCCAATCGGCGTTTGGTTATTTGCCCGCCAGCTAAAGACTCCGATGGCAGGTTTTGCAATGGGCATACTCAGCGGCACAGCTTATGCGCTGGTGGAAAATCTTGGCATGACCGCGCAAGCCGGCGCGGGCTGGTCGGCGATTGTCATAGCGCGCGCGGGCGCTGGTTTGCTCCATATCACGAACACCGGCTTGATGGGTTGGGCAATCGCGTCCTTGGTCAACGAAAAAAAGATCGCGCGCTTCTTCTTAACATATTTTGCGGTAATTACATTTCATGGCTTGTGGAATAGCGCGAGCATAGGCTTTGCCATTTATTCCGTCGCGCAAGGGTTGGGCAAAAATTATCCATGGATTATTACGCTAAGCGCGGTCATATTGATAATATTAATAGTTGTATTCCCCACCATCTTGATCGTATCAAATCGCAGACTCAGCGCGCCGAACGCGGTAGAACCCGCCGCGCCTCATTCAATGGATATGACTGCATGACAACTTCCGCTACTGCACAGCCCGGCGACCTCGCGCAACTGGTTGGACTCAGCCACAAACATTTCATCATTACGCTCACGCCCGGCGCGGATTTTCACACGCATCGCGGCATTCTTCTGCATGACGATCTGATTGGTAAAGCATGGGGAACGCAAGTCTTTAGCCACAACGGCGCGCCGTTTTTTCTGTTGCAACCTTCGCTCGCCCATTTGTTAATAAACCTGCCGCGCGCTACTCAAATCCTATATCCAAAAGATATTGGCTTTATCTTGATCACGATGGGCGTGGGACCGGGGCAACGCGTGTTGGAAGCTGGATCAGGTTCCGGATCCATGACGACCGCGCTGGCTTATGCAGTCGGTCCGCAGGGACAAGTCTACTCGTATGAGATCAAACCGGATGTGCAAAATCTGGCGCGTAAAAATCTGGAGCGATTCAAACTCGCTTCACGCGTGGACTTCAAGCTGCGCGACATCCAAGAAGGCTTTGACGAAACTGACGTCGACTCGTGTTTCCTCGATGTGCAGAATCCGCACGACTATATTCCACAAGTGCGCGCGGCGCTCAAACCCGGCGGATTTATGTGCAGTCTTCTGCCGACATTCAATCAAGTTGAAAAATTATTGTACGCGTTGAGGCGCAATAAATTTGCATTCATCGAAGTATGCGAAATTTTATTACGCTACTATAAACCTGAACCTGAACGCATCCGCCCGACAGATAGAATGGTGGCGCACACCGGCTTCCTGATCTTTGGTCGCCGCATCGAACCATCAACCGATGAAAGAGGCTGGGATTTAATCGAAGAGATCGGCGCAAGTTATATCGAAGAATAAATTCTTTATTCACATGCAGCTTACCGAGGAGTTTATTTCAGCAAAATTACAGGAACGCCTTGCATCCGCAGGATTATCTTCAGATGGTTATGCCGAGATCGAAGTGAACGAAGAGACGCAATTGAAATGCGCGGCAGTGCTTGTGCCCTTGGTGTGGCATGACGATGAATGGCATCTGCTTTTTACGCGCCGCACAGATCACGTGGAAAGTCACAAAGGACAAGTCTCTTTTCCTGGCGGCGCATGTGAAGAAGGCGAGACAACTCCCGAACAAACCGCTTTACGCGAAGCGCATGAGGAAGTCGGCATAAATCCAAAAGATGTGAGAGTGTTAGGCAGACTGGCAAACCTCATCACGATCTCACATTTCCGCGTGACGCCGGTTGTGGGCGTGATCCGATGGCCCTATATCTTCCGCCTGGAAAATGCCGAGGTGGCGCGCGTGTTCACGATGCCGCTTGAGTGGCTGGCACAGCCATCCAACCGGCGACAGTTCTGGGTTCCAATTGGGAACCGAAAAGTCATCGTTTATCATTCTTATGACGGTGAAGTATTGTGGGGCGCAACGGCAAGGATGACGGTGGATTTTCTTGAAGCCGTGGAAGCGATTTATGGGAAGTAGCGGTAAATGTCTTTGCGATGTAAGCAACGAAGAAATATCAGTATCCTGCCATGCAGTTTGACGCCAATTCTATAATCCCCAATGCGGATTCGATAGTAATTGCCACTGCCTTCCATCCTTTTTAACATTTCTAATAACAGGCAGGGACACTTCTTCAAAAATTATAGCACGAAGCATTGGCTTCCTAAATTAATCACTCATTGAAAATTAGCCAATTATTTGGTTATCCTTCTCCCAACGTTGAATCGCATTCTTCAACCAAATTATTGCTATCGGGCTTTACGTTTTCTGCTCATTCCACTTCCCGCGGTGGAGTCTGATCGGATTTTACAATCTCTTCCTGACTGTGGTTCGATACGGGCGTCTCAACCGCCCTCGGTTGTCCCCGTATCGTTCTGTTTATCTTCACATGTCTTTTTGCCGTGCTTATCGGCATGAATGCGTCTGGATAAGTTATCCTACCCCGTGCTGGATGGCGATAATCGCGGCTTGCGTCCTGTCGGATACGCCCAGTTTTTCCAATATCGCGCTGACGTGGTTGCGGACTGTTCCCTCAGATAAGTGCAATTGACCGGCGATATCGCTATTGGCGAATCCCTTTGCAATGAGGCGTAAAACATCGAGTTCGCGCTCAGTGAGTTTTTCGGTCAATATGGATGTGGGTCGTTTTTGATTGCTCGAGACTTGGTTTAGCAATTTCCCCGCGACAGCAGGATCAACAAAAGATTTTCCTTCCATCGTCCCGCGAATGGCTTCGACGATTTTTTGGCGCGGCGTATCCTTGAGCAGATAACCCGACGCGCCGGCGCGGATCGCGTCGAAGAGCCATTCATCGTCATCGTAGGTGGTGAGGACAAGAATTCTTATGTCGGGGAATTTCGCGCGGATCTGCCGCGTGGCTTCGATGCCGTTCGTGCCGGGCATTTTCAAATCCATCAGGATCAAGTCGGGTTGTTTTTTTGCGGCAAGTTCAACGGCTTCTGCGCCGTCCCGCGCCGTACCGACGACTTGAAAATCTTTCTCGAGGTTGAGAAGCATTTCAAGCCCATCGCGGATCACAGATTGGTCGTCACAGAGGATGATTTTCATAAATGCCTTATCGTCAACACAACCTTCGTGCCTTTTCCTTTTTCGCTTTCGATCCTCAATTTACCGCCTGCGAGTTCGGCGCGTTCGCGCATTCCGACCAGACCAAAGTGACCTGTAATTTCTTTGGATTTTGTGTCAAAGCCAATGCCGTTGTCTTGGATTGTCAATGTGGTGTGACCGTCGCTTTTCAACTGGATGCTGAAGCCCTTTGCCTTCGAGTGATTGACGATGTTCTCAATCGCCTCCTGTGCGATGCGATAGATCGTCTGCTCCACGTCCGGGCTGAGGGAAGGCATGGGGTCTTGCAGGTCGAGCGTCAGATTAAGGTGGAAGCGTGTTGCTGCAGATTCCGCCGCGCGCTGGATGGCGAGGTCAAGTCCCATATCTTCCAATGCAGATGAACGCAATGCTTTGAGCGCGCGGCGCGTTTCATCCGCTCCTTTGCGGGTCGCCTCAAGGGATTTGTCAATTAGTTCGCGCGTCTTCTCTTTATCAATATCGAAATATGCTTTTGCGGTTTCCAGCGAGACGGACAGCGCGGTGAGGGAATGCGCCAGCGTGTCATGCAGTTCACGCGCGAGACGGTTGCGTTCGCGGCTCACGGTGAGTTGTTCCAGCGTGGACGCATAGTGCGTGAGGTTGGCATTCGCCGCGCGCAGGGATTCCTGCTGTTCGCGCATCCGCGTCACCAATTGGCTGATGAATACTCCCACAGCAATAAAGCTGATCGTGCGAATAATGGCGATGAAAATAAAAACAAAAATACCGCGCGATTCCACGGATGCAAAGTAAATGAGGCTTAGCTCCAAACCAGTGGTGGCAATGCTATAAAAAATAACATGCGGCAATTGATATTTCCACGCCACAAGCGCAAGCGCCACAAACAACACCGGTAATTGACGAAGCGCCATCCCCTCGGCATTTGCCAGCGGACCATTTGGAAAACGCGGCGTAATCAACACGTTGATAAAAATGGGCGCGGTTGAAATGATTAAAAGGAGCAAAGGGTAAAAGGCGCGGCCTAATCCATCTTGTATCCAATCCCAATGCGTGAAGGCGAGGAAAATAAATGCAACCAATCCGTTCGCGATGTAAAAAATATATACGGGTATAAGCGGGATTCTTGGCGGACGTAGAATCGGCAGATTGGGCGGAATTTGCGGGTTGAGGGGCGGCAATGGTTGACCCGGCAGGTTTTGCCGCAATGGTACATTTGGCAAGATGGGGAGTTGCGCCTGCGTGTACAGAACAAAGTCCATCAAAGCCATTGCCAGCAGGAATCCGATCCATATCCACGCGGCGGTGCGGAGAATGCGGGTTGAGTCTTGAGAGCGCACTTGCATGGTCAAATCATATCACGGAGGGCGTGGCGGGGCGTGTGTCTGTCGTCATGGATTGCGCCCGCCACCCATGACGCGTGTCATGGGCGGTTGTGCGCGATTGCATGGAGTTTGGATGGAAGTGATGACGCGGTTCACTCTCAGTTTTGGCAGGGGAATTTTAGAATGGAGGCATGGTTTGATGCCGGTGTCGAGTAGGCTCGTTCACCCCGACGTTGTGCCGCTCGCTGCCAATGCGCGAACCATTGACTTCACAACTCGTCATCCGTCAACAATGTGAGAGGATAAATCACAATGAATTCAGTCAAAATTAGGCGCTTCCTGGTTATCGTGCCGGTGCTCGTTTCAATGATACTGGCTTGTAGTGGCAGCGCATCTTCAACCACGCAAACAGGAACGGTCAATACTGCCGCTCCAACGGTTGCCTCTCTCGCCGCAACTGCAGAACAACCAACCCCGGTCACGCCCGCCGATACACCGATCTCGACCGCCCCGCAAATCTTGAGCCTCCGTCTAGTCAAGAAAATTGCTGTAACCGCCGATGCTGAGGGCGGCTCGGCGAGGCCAGAGATTATTGCAACCGCAAACAGGGTCTTTGTTCTCTACCTTGGCAATATTGCGGCCAGAGGCAACAGAACGTTTAATCTGAAAATCTACGACAGCAGTCTCGACACGGTGATTGTCTCCAAAGTATTGGTTTCAACAACTCCGGAGTACGGCGGGTCCACTGACATCAGGGTCGCTTCTGACGGCCAGTACCTTTACGCCTTCTACGAGACGCACAAATTGATTTCGCCCCCTGCCGCCACAACTTATCTGTGGGCAGCAAAATATACTTTGGATGACAACTTCGACCGAGTCGCCTACACCTCGACGCCCATTACGAGCAGCAAGCCCATGCCGGAGCTGCCAGACGGAGGGGAGTTGGTTGATGATCCAGCGCCCCTGGTTGGACCGAACTCCGTGTTCGTTGTGACCCGGCTCAAGCATCCTATTGCGGCTACAGGCCAAACCACTTACCGGGTAAGAGAGTTTGACAAGGATAATTTAGCGCAGTTGTCCGAGTTCGACCTCGACTTGTCCAACATAGCTGATGGGCGAGCGCGAGTGACCAGCCTGCTGTTCTGGAACAATAGAATCTTCATTGTCCTCGCAACGACCGTTTCAGATCAAGGGATAAATGAGAATAATGACGATGGCGCCATGTCGGATATTCTATTGATTAGAATGACCGAGAATTGGACTTTCGACCCGCAGCAGGATATTCAAACCATTTCCGCCGAACCCAATGATAGAGAGAACTATATCTCCGGCTTTAGAACCGATGGCAGCTATTTTTATGTCACCTATAAGCAGGCAACGGGGATTCCTCCATCAGGAGAGCAAATAGTCTGGATCAAGATTTTTGACCAGGATTTCAATCTGATCCTTGAGGAAAAGGTCAGGAGTACCGTGTGGGGGCCAGGGGGAGGAGAGATGCGACCATCGCTTGAAGTTATGGGAAACAGAATTCTCTCCGGGCAAAGCGCTGGGCAAGGCCTTGGGAGAGGAAACGCGGAGATATATGTGTATGAGCTTGTTGCTCAGCGTTGAGAGGTATCTTGCCCCTGGCAGCTGGAAACTGTTGCCAGCGTTCATAAGAAGGCAGTGAAACAACTCGCGCAGATGATCCGATGGTCGAGTAGCTTTTCGTGTTCGTCGAAAGGCGTATTGAGACCACCAATTACAAGTAAACAAGAAATTAAGAATAATTATGAAATCGGTGGCTTTGATACGTTATTCGCTTCTGCTTATGGCTGCCCAACCACCAGCATAAATAACAATATGGAGAAATAAAATGACAACAGCAACCCTGCCATCACAACCATCATTCTTGAAAAAGAATCTCTTCCTCGGTGTAACGCCTGCGATTTTATTAGTGCTTGTCATCATGGCATTCTCGTTTGGACTGCACATGTATAACATCCAGTCCATTGGCGACGCGAACGCGTATTACACCGCCGCTGTCAAGTCTATGCTGCAATCGTGGAGCAACTTCTTCTTTGTTGCGGCGGAACCTGGCGGCTCGGTCACAGTGGATAAGCCTCCGCTGGGATTGTGGATCGAGGCGGTCTTTGCATATTTCCTCGGCGTGAGCGGATTTAGCGTTTCACTTCCCAACATCCTCGCGGGCATACTTGGCATTCCGTTATTGTATGTGATGGTCAAAAAATATATGGACGAACTCGCGGGCCTCGTCGCTGCCTTTGTCATGACGATCACACCCGTCTTCGTCGCCACCAACCGCAACAACACCATGGACGGGATGCTCGTTTTCACGCTTCTACTTGCGGCGTGGGTATTCATCAAAGCCACTGAGACAGGAAAATTGCGCTGGCTTTTGTTTGGCGCGTTCATCGTCGCTCTCGGTTTCAACATCAAAATGATGCAAGCCCTCTTGCCGCTCCCCGCGTTCTATGCGCTGTATTTCTTTGGCTCAAAGGAAGGCTGGTTTCGCAAGGTTGTCAATCTTGGCATCGCCACCGTTTTACTGCTTGCTGTTTCGCTTTCATGGGCAGTCGTTATGGATTTGACTCCCGCCGACCAGCGTCCATACATTGGCTCAAGCAGGGATAACACGGTCATGGGATTGATCTTCGGGCATAACGGGATTTCACGACTCGAAAGTACCGGCGGACCTGGAGGCGGAGGCCCGCAAAATAGACCGCTTCCTTCCGCGCCGATTCCCTCCGGTCAGACTCAGGGCGAGTCTGGTATAAATCCCAATCAGCCGCCTCAGCCCTTCGATCAAACTCAGGGCGGGCAGGGAATTCGTCAGGGCCCGCCACAGGAAGCCTTGGACGCCTGTGCCAGTTCCACACAAGGCGCGTCCTGTTCATTCACTTTGCCCAATGGCAACTCGATTAATGGTTCTTGCGTCACCCCTCCCAATTTAAGCGAACTAGCCTGCGCGCCGCAGGGAATGATTCCGCAAAATGGACAGATTCCTGCAAATGGTCAAAATACTAATGGTGGTTTAAATAATCAAGGCGCTCCGCAAGCCGCATTGGATGCCTGTGCCAGTTCCACACAAGGTAAATCCTGTTCATTCACTTTGCAAAACGGAAACACGATTAACGGCTCTTGTGTCACGCCGCCCAATTTAAGCGAATTAGCCTGTGCGCCGCAGGGAATGATTCCGCAAAATGGGCAAAGTTCTTTAGGACAAGCTCCTGCACAGAATTCCCAGCCTCAATCCCCAAATGGACAGGATTCTCGTCAAGGTCCTCCACAAGAAGCTCTCGATGCTTGCGCAAGTACTTCACAAGGCGCGCCTTGCTCATTCACCATGCCATTTGGAACTGTCAATGGCACATGTATTATGCCCCCTAATTTAGATCAACTGGCTTGTGCGCCGCAAGGACGGGGCGGTCCTGCTGGCGGTCCAAATGGACAGGGCGGTGGAACACCGTTTAGTCAGGAGACTGGCACACCAGGCGTGTTCCGCTTCTTCACCCAACCTTTATCCAAGCAAATGTCCTGGTTGCTGCCTTTCGCATTGATTAGTGTTCTCCTAGCGGTCCTTGGCTCCCGCGTTCAACTACCTGTTGAGTCGGGCATTCATAAAGCCCTCATTCTTTGGGGTGGATGGCTGTTGACTTGTGTGGTGTTCTTCAGCATGGTCTCTGGTATCTTCCATTCATATTACGCCATCATGCTGGTTCCCCCGCTTGGGGCAATGGTGGGAATTGGTTTCGCCCAACTATGCTCATGGAGCGCAGACAGAAAATGGATTGGCATTGTGCTGGCTGTCTCTGCAGCATTGACTATTGGCTTTCAATATTTTGCATCCTATCAATACGGTGAAATTTCATGGTGGATGCTTGGAAGTGGCATCCTGTTTGGGTTGGGCATCCTCTTGATGGTCGCGCGAAGCGAGAAGCGTCTGGCTTATGTCGCAATTTTGGCGGCGATGATGGTCATCCCCATGTATTGGACGGTGATGACTGTGACAGCAAATTCAGATATCAACCTGCCGACCGCATACACAGGCGGCAACCAGCAAGCTGGGCCAGGTGCCAATGTGAACGAAGAAATGCTCGCTTATCTTCAAGCGAATACGCAGGATGTGGAATATCTTATAGCCGTGCCCGCTTCGGGGCAAGGCTCAAGCCTTGTGATCGCTACCGGGCGTCCCGTTTTATACATAGGCGGCTTCACCGGGCAGGATGATGTTGTCAGCGCGGAAGATTTGAGCGCGATGGTTGCGAACAGCGAACTGCGTTATATTTTGTACGGCGGTGATCGCGGCGGTAAAGAGGATATTATCAATTGGTTGAAGACCTCCTGCTCGGTGGTGCCTGAATTCAGTAATACTTCAGGGAACCAGCGAGGTCCCGATCAGAGAAATACGTTGTACATGTGCAAGTAAGGTTCAGCCGCCAGGTTTTTCAAAAAATGTGGGCTGTCTAAAAATGGGATAGACAGCCCCGCCTCAAAGTGGGAAAAGTTTATCAATAGGGGTATGAATCACGCTGAACAATCGCGTTGCTTTACAAATTGCAAACCTCAAACACTTGACGGATTCCCTTTGGCGGGAGTATAAACCTAACTGGTTCTTATGAATATTATTCAATCTCAACAAAAAAAGGAGGTGATGGCCGTGGATGCGGATGACCATTTATGTCGCCCGTTATTGATTCGTTTTAACTTCTCCGAAACACGATTGTTCCATTTGCAAGTGAACTCTGTCCCAACGCGCGTCACCTTCCTTTTCGCGCGGCACGGATAACGAACCAGTCCACTGCCTTGAGCCAGTCGCCACCTTCGGAGAAAATCCCAAGGTGGTTTTTGTTTTTTATACAAAGGAGTTGACAATGGCTTTTATCAGCGAATTAACCGGTCGCCCGGTAACCGATTATGACGGCGCTCGAATTGGCGTCCTGAAAGATTTGATTGCGCGCACATATAAAGAATTCTCGCATCCCGTTATAGATGCGATTATCGTGCATAGCGAAAACGGAGATATTGCCCTGCCGTATGCCGACCTCGCCGCGTTACTCTCAGCCGCGATTCCGTTGAAGCGTCCCGCGGCAGACATACTCGCTTATGAATTCCGCGAAGACGATATCCGTCTGGTTGACGATGTCCTGGATAAACAAATCATTGACACCGACGGCGCGCGCGTAGTGCGCGTCAACGACATCGAATTGGTACGCATCAACGGCAACGTCGTCGTCAGCAATGTGGATATTGGCGTACTTGGAATCATGCGGCGGATTGGATTGGAAAAACTGGGACGTTGGGCGGCGCATCGCTTCAACGCGGACCTTTCAGAGGGTACCATTTCGTGGGAGTTTGTCGAACCTTTGACTCACGACCAATCCATGCGCCTGAAAGTTCCCGCCGAAAAACTGGCAGACTTGCATCCTTCCGATATTGCCGAAATCATTTCAGACCTCAGCCGCACCGAGCATAGCGACCTGCTCCACAAATTAAATATCAAACAACTAGCCGATACTCTCGAAGAAGTGGAGCCGGACTTCCAGACCAGTATTCTTAATCACTTCTCTGACGAAGTCGTAGCCGATGTTCTCGAAGAAATGTCACCGGACGAAGCGACTGACCTGCTCGCTGAACTTTCGGATGAGCGCCGACAGGGTTTGCTCAAACTCATGGAAACGGAAGAAGCCGATGAAGTCCGAGAGTTATTGCGCTATGAAGAAGATACCGCCGGCGGTTTGATGACGACTGAATACGTCTCAGTCTCTCCAGATATGACAGCATCTCAAACAATTGAACATCTCCGCAAAGTGGGCGAAGATGCCGAATTGGTCTATTATGTCTATGTGACCGACGCGCAGGAACATTTAATTGGCGTATTCTCGCTTAGTGATTTGATCGTTGCCCAGCCCGAAACTCCCATCACCCAATTTATGCACAAGCGCGTGGTCAGCGTGGAACTCGATACCGAACAGGATGAGATCGCGCAAATCGTCGCCAAATATAACTTGATCGCCGTCCCCGTAGTTGACGCCGAGAATCGTATGCACGGCATCGTCACATCCGATGACGCGCTTGATAAAGTTTTGCCGACAGCCTGGAAAAAACGCCTGCCGCATTTCTTCGGAGCTCTCGCATGAACAAGACATTTAACTTCCTGCGCGAAAAATGGAAAGCCAATCGCTGGGTGCGGCGTTTCGTTTTGCTGATGTCAGTTTTCGGTCCAGCTACGATCGCGGCAATGGCAGATAACGATGCCGGCGGCGTCGCCACATATTCCATCGCTGGCGCGATGCTCGGTTATTCCATCCTGTTTCCGTTATTAATTATTACCATCCTATTGGCAATCACTCAGGAAATGGGCATGCGACTCACGCTCGTCACGCGGCGCGGACTGGCGGATTTAATCCGCGAGAAATATGGCGTTAAAGTCTCGTTATTTATTTTCATGGGCTTGTTAATCGCCAATCTTGGAACTATCACCACCGAGGTCTCAGCCATCAGGACAGTCAGCGGAATGTTAAACATTCCAGTCGCGCCTTTTGTGATCGGGATGTTGCTGGTTGCATTTATATTCATCACCAAAGGGAATTACAAATTAACCCAGGGCGTGATGCTGATCGTCTCGCTATTCTATGTCACTTACATTATCTCGGCGATAAAAGCCAAACCTGATTGGGGACTGGCGTTGAGCAACCTGCTCTATCCACATGGCGCGGCGTGGACGTCCAAATATCTTGTCAGCTATCTGGTAATTGGCATGGGCGTGTTAGGTACCACCATCACTCCCTGGGGACAATTCTTTATCAGCAGTTTCGCTTTTGATAAAAAGATGGACAAAGACACGCTCAAGTATTCGCAGTTTGAAACGTACTGGGGCGCGTTCTTAACAGATTTTTTCTCGTTCTTTATGATCGTTGCCACAGCCGCGGCGCTCAACGCGCACGGATATGGCGTGGAAGGAATACAGTTGCAATCCGGTGAACAAGCGGCTCTGGCGATCCGCCCGTTTGCCGGGGAACTTGCCAGCAATCTATTCGCGGTTGGATTACTAGCCGCGGCTTTTATGGGATTGATCATCGTTCCGCTTTCGACAGCCTATGCCTTCTCGGAATTCTTCGGCTTGTCCGGCAGTTTGGATAACGACTACCAGAAGAGCAAGACTTTCTATGTTCTTTTCATTGTGCAATTGGTAGTTGCCGCGTTGATTACTTCCATCCCCGGCATTTCGTTGTTTCACTTTGCCATCGCCACACAGACGTTAAATGCCATGATCCTGCCGCTGGTCTTCTACTACCTGATCAAGTTAACCAGCAACAAAAGCATCATGGGCATACATGCCAATAATAATTTTCAGAAGAATTTTACAACCGCGGCTTCTGTATTTATTGTGTTCGCCTCAATTCTTACTGTCGTGACATTGGTCTTTAAGTTATAAAAATATACGTCATTAGACGCAGAAAGCAAAAAGGGAAAATAGCGTGGAATTTTCGGCAGTTTTTTTGGGTTTGATATCCGCTGTGACTTGGGGCGCGGGCGATTTCAGCGGCGGGATGGCGGTGAAGCGCACCAATCCTTACGGCGCAGTGATTGCCGCGCACGCTATCAGTTTGGTTTTGCTTTCTGCGTTGGGAATCATTATTGGCGAGCCGATACCTCCATTGCATGATTGGCTATGGGGAGGCGCGGCTGGACTTGGCGGCGGCATTGGATTGGCTTTGTTGTACAGCGCGCTGGCTTCCGGACAGATGAGTGTGGCGGCGCCGGTCTCAGCATTAATCGCGGCGGCAATGCCCGTTTTGGTTGGCGTTTTCTCTGAGGGATTGCCGAGCTGGAGCGTATTAATCGGATTTGCGCTGGCGTTAGCGGCAGTCTGGTTAATCTCCGGCGGAGTTGGGCTGGAATTCCAACCTAAAAAATTGCGCCTGCCAATTATCGCGGGTATATGTTTTGGGGCATTTTTTATTTTTATTCACGAGGGTAGTAGTCTGTCAATTCTGTGGCCCCTGGCGGCGACGCGTATCGCTTCCATTACAAGCCTCCTGCTTTTTTCAATCGTCACCCGCCAAACCTGGATACCAACGCGTGATAGCTGGATTCCAATCATTATGAGCAGTTTGTTGGATACCGCAGGCAATACTTTTTATGCAATGTCCGCGCGCATGGGACGCATGGATGTCGCGGCGGTGCTTGGCTCGCTTTATCCCGGCTCGACTGTTTTGCTGGCATGGTTCATATTGAAAGAACGCGTCTCGCCAATGCAAATGATAGGTATTTTTGTTGCGCTTGCCGCGATTGTGCTGATTACGCTTTAGTTTGGTTGAATAGAGTCAAATGTTCTTCAGAGCCCGCCGCGAACGTATTGACCAACGACGCACGTAATCCGTAAATCAAAAAATCATTTGTCTCTTGACTCTCAATCTGTAAACCTGTAAACTGACATTATCCAGTTCAGCGAGGAGCGATGGTCATGGCTAAAAAAACGTCTCCTGTAAAAAAGGCTGTTAAGAAACCAGCGGGGAAACAAAAGGCAAGGGTTAAAACACCGCGTCCCGCGGCAGATTTAAAACGCCAGATAAAAATCCAGAAGGCGCTATATGAGATCGCGGACGCGGCCAGCGCGGTACGTGATATGCAGTCGTTTTACAAGAAAATGCACGAGATCGTGGGGGAGTTAATGTATGCGGGAAATTTCTATATCGCCACATACGATGAACAAAGCGGGCTGCTTAGTTTTCCCTACTTTGTGGATGAAGTGGAGCCAGCGCGGCCCACACAGCCATTGGCAGATTATCACGGTATGACTAGTTGGGTGATTCGCACGGGCAATATGATAATGCATGGGTGGAATCAATCGAATGAATTATTGGCAAGCGGAGAAATACGTCTTCCTGACGCAGGCCCGCCCAACGAAGATGGGATTGCGGCGCCGCTCAAAGTGGATGGCAAGACAATCGGCGTTGTCTTTGTGCAGAGTTATACCAAAGGGATTGAATATACCGACGAGGATGAAGATGTGCTGGAATTTGTCGCCCAGCACGTTGCCACCGCATTGACTCGCGTCCGCGCCATTGAAGAAACGCGCCAGCGAAATTCCGAATTGCAGATCATCAACAGTGTGCAAGCGGGATTGGCATCCAAGTTGGATATGCAAGGGATTTATGATTTGGTTGGCGACAGGCTTCGCGAGATATTCTCTGCTCAAATAGTTGTAATGGGTACATACGACCAGGCAACCGATTTACTTCAGTATGTATATGCGGGTCATAGTGGTTTAAGTGAAGGCGTAATGCCAGCCGAAAAGCCGGATGTGTTCGAGCGTTATTTATTATCGCTACAAGAGCCGCTTGTTATTAATGAAAATTTTAAGAATCGCGCGCTTGAATTGGGCATTCGTCCCTTGCAGGAGGATCCGACAGTTGCTCTGGAAGACCAATTGCTTCTCAAATCGTTCCTTGCCATCCCCCTTCTGGCAGGCAAGCACGTCATTGGCATCATATCACTGCAAGATAGCCATCGTGAGCATGTCTATAGTCCATCCGATGTACGGCTTTTACAAACCCTCGCCAACAGCATGAGCGTCGCGCTTGAAAATGCGCGTCTCTTCGATGAGACCCAGCGCCTGCTCAAAGAGACCGAACAACGCAATGCCGAGCTTGCCATCCTCAACAGCGTGGGCGAGGCGATGGCAAAGACGCTCGACGTCAAGACTGTTACTAAGATTGTCGGTGACAAGGTGCGTGATATTTTCGACGCAGACCAAATGGGAATTCTGCTATTTGATAAACGAACCAACTTGATACACGTGATATATGGCTATGATAAGGCTCACGACAGATATATGGATGGCGTCCAAATCAAGCCCATTCCGCTCGGACAAGGACTGACATCCAAAGTGATCGAGTTGCGTCAACCGCTCCTCTTGAGTACACGGGAAGAACAGGAGGTATACGGCCATTACATGCCTCCCGAATTGGTAGGACAGATAAAGATGAGCGAATCGTGGTTGGGTGTTCCAATCATGGTTGATGAGGATGTGCTGGGCGCAGTGTTCGTCGAAGAATATCGTCCTTATGCATATCATGAAAATCACTTGCGCCTTTTGCAAACCCTATCTTCCAATATGGGCATTGCCATCCAGAATGCCCGTCTCTTCGATGAGACTCAGCGCCTGCTCAAAGAGACCGAAGACCGCGCCGCGGAATTGGCTGTTATCAACTCCGTGCAGGAGGGATTGGCATCCAAACTGGATATGCAGGAAATTTATGAACTGGTAGGCGAGAAGATCCGCGAAATCTTTCGCAACGCAGATACAAATATTCGTATCTATGATCCCAAAACCAATTTGCTTCACATCTCTTACTCGTACGTAAGCGGACAACCTTTAAACCAGGGGATGTCAATGCCCATGACTGGTTCTGGGTTTAGTGTCCATGTTCTCCGTACCCATGAGACGCTGGTTATCAACGAGAACATGGAACAGGAAATGGAAAGGTATGGGAGTATTCCCATACCCGGCGTTCCGATAACAAAATCGGCAGTCTTTGTGCCTCTGGTGAGCGGCGGGGAAGGGCACGGAATGATCACCCTCTTTGACATTGAGCGCGAACACGCTTTCAGCGAATCGGATGTGCGCCTGCTGGAAACTCTTGCCAACAGCATGAGCGTCGCGCTCGAAAACGCGCGACTTTGGGAACAGGAGAAACTATACCGCAAGGCGCTCGAACGCGAGTTTGAAATTGGACGCGAAATCCAAGCAGGATTCCTGCCTGACACTCTTCCACAACCAAAGGGCTGGGAGATCGCCGCTTCGCTCAAATCGGCCCGTGAGGTTGCCGGCGATTTCTACGATGTATTCGAACTTCCCAACGATAAGATAGGACTGGTAATTGCCGATGTATGCGACAAAGGACTGGGCGCGGCGTTATTCATGACCTTGTTCCGCAGTTTGATCCGCGCCGTATCAAACGTTGACTTTTTTGTGCGTACCCAAACGGATGAATTGGATTCATCCGCATTGCGTTTGAAGAACGCCATCTCATTGACGAACAACTATATTGCCGAAACGCATGGCGATACAGGCATGTTCGCCACCATCTTTTTTGGGATACTTGACCCGCGCACAGGTGTATTGACCTATATCAACGGCGGGCACTTGCCTCCAATGCTGGTTAATGCGCAGGGAGTAAAGGAAGTCCTAAAGTTTACAGGTCCGGCTGTAGGTGCGATGGCTGATGTGGATTATGTCATCAAAGAAGCGATGATTGAACAGGGCGAATCGCTTTTCGCCTATACTGATGGTTTGACCGATACGGAAAACCTCGCAGGCGAGTCTTTCAACGCGAATGAACTGATTCCCTTGTTGATCGAAAACCAATCTCTATCCCCTATGCTGGAAGAAATTCAAAAACGAATCGCTGATCATGCCGCAGGCGCAAAACAGTTCGATGATATAACCATGCTGGCTGTGCGGCGAACCCAGACCACATATGACTCGCAAGGATAATTTGCCAAAGCCGCCGCGAATTTATGATGAACGATGCGCTTGACCCGCTAGTTGAAGCGATATAATTTCATGTGCTTGCATTTAAAAATTACGGCATCCAAAGCTAGCAAACTTTGGATGCCGATCAATTTCACTTTTTTGTATTTTTCCAGAAAGGCGATATAGCCATCAAAAATGGCAAAATAAGCGCGCCAGCACAGGGCAATGATGGTCTTTGGGGCTGTTCAGGTTGACCGGGTTGTTCGGGCGCTGACGTTGCGACCATAGGGGGTGTCGCAGGCGGCGTATCCACACTAGTTTCTGCCATCCCCAGCAGGGACAGATCATCAATCCAAATTGCGCCAGTATTGGGGGCGTCTGGTAATGTGCCAAATCCAAATGCCATGCCAGTAACTTGATTTGCCTTTCCAAAAGGCGTACCAGGATTCTCCTCCCAATCAGCGCGGTGGAAATCCTCCCAGCGTAATTCAAGCGGTATCCAACCGTTTACACTTTCTGCGGGAGCTTCAACGGTATACAAATATGTTTCGCGGTTTCCGAATGATCCCGCATACAGATCAACATTAAAGAGCAGACCTGTCTGCGCGGCGCGGAAGTAAAACGCCAGTCCATTTCCCGCGCTCCAATCCTGCGGGGTTTCATACATGAGCGCGCAGGTTCCCCAACTGTTGGCGCTGATATTAAAATCGAGTTTGAGGGAATTACCGACGCGGCCCGTATTAGATTCGGTCGCGCAAGCCATGACGGTTGAGGTGGTTTCGTCGCGGAAGGCTTCCCAGTTATTATTGCCCGCGTCGAAATTGTCAATGGAACCTGTCACAACGGCGGACGGCTTGGGCTGAGATCCTGTCTGGGTAGCGGAAGCAGGTTCGGGCGCAGGTTGAAGCGGAACGCTTTCCTTCCAACGATGATAGAAAACATTTAACATCGGCAGGAACTCTTCAGTCGCCTTGCGGCTTCCTTCCACAGATGGATGGTCGTCGCCAGAAGGATAGTAAAGCGTATTGCGGCTTCCGATGACATGCTCGATTTGTCCATCTTTGACGCGGTGATGCGCGTTGGGATCGGTCAGGATGTTGTAGAAATCAAAGACAGCCACGTTGTTGAGTGTGTAATTGTTTTCGCGCAGCCAGTCATTGACCAGCCATTGATTGAAGGCACGCGCATTTTTAGAATAGGTTGAATCAGAAAGCGGAGGCGCGGTGATAACGATGAAAAGTTTATCGGAGCGCGAGGCAAAATATGGAAGGATGGCATTGTACACATACTTCGCGCCGCTCACCGATAATTCTTCGTAACTACCGGCTGGATCATTTGAGCTTCCCTCCAATGCGGAATTTGGAAAACACGACTTGAACATGATGATCTCGTTCTCGCCGCCCGGATCGGAAAGCGCGCGCGTGTACGAGGAATGTTGTTCAGTTTCATTGAAAAGCACATTCATGTAAGCTGGCGTATTTGCGCTGGCAAACCATTCCGTCCAATTTGGAATGTCGGTGCGATCTCCGATGGAATCAGGTCCCCAACCGTAATTGGTATCGCTGACGAAATAGTTATTTTGGTCGAGCGTTTTTCCCAGATCACCATAGCCATCGGTCAACCAGTTTTCGCCGGTGGAGTGATGGATGAAGATGAGTTTGACAACCTCGTCTGGCGGATTTGAATTGTCAATTTGAAAATTCAACGATGGTTGAGGCGATGCCGCCATTATAAGCGCCGCGAACAAAACGAAAAAAGCGATTGGATGGCGAGCCAAAATTTTCATATCGTCCTCTCGGTTATTTGAAGTCCGTGAAATACATCTATCGTTGTAGTAAACTGGCGCTGCAAAACAAGGCGCTGCGATTATTTTTTATCCTTTCTGATAAACCACTTTTCCGCCAACCATCGTCATATCCACTGTTTTGACTTGCGCCAATTCGGTCATTGATAACTTGCCTGGATCATCCTGCCAGATCACGAGGTCCGCGAACTTGCCCGCTTCCAATGTGCCTTTGATATTTTCCTGATGAGCCGCGTACGCGCCTTCGTAGGTATGCGCGCGTAATGCTTCTTCAAATGTGAGACCTTGATCGGAGCCCATTGCATTTTTCTTGATCGTGATGCGGGTCATGGAGCCCGCCAGCGTCGCCGCCGGATAATATAACGGCGTAGACGGCGCGTCCGAACCGATGGCGACATGCACGCCCGAATCGATCCATTCGCGGGTCATAAGAATACGTTCCATTTGCTGCGGAGTGAACAGGGTTGTCCAACCTTCGCCAAAAAGATAAATGAACGCGGGTTGCGTGCTGACTAAAACGCCAAGGTCTCTCATTTTTTTTGTAGCATCGGCTGTGGTGACAACCGCGTGTTCTATACGATGTCGCGGGTCGGCGCGCGGGTTGGCGTTCATTGCCGTTTCATAGGCTTCCAGAGTTAAATCCGCGGCGGCATCGCCGATGCAATGCACACAGATTTGCAGACCGGTATCATGCAAAGTTTTGACTGTATCCTTGAACATTTGCGGATCCCAAGTCGGTAAACGATATTCAACTCCATTATGCGGTTGGTGACAGTAAGCTGTCGGGCCCTGTCCGTCAATCAGGAATTTGTAGCCTGCAAATCGCGTGACCTCGTTATCCATCGGCTGTATCTGGGACACTTTATCCATATCGGAGGGCCATTCCAAAGTCAGGTAGAGATCGTTTCTCAGGAAGAATTGTCCTTCCTGAGTAAGTTCCTGATATGCCCGGATATCTTCCACGGTGCGGATATTGTTATCGTGAAAACTGGTCACTCCGCAAGACGCCATTAATGTTTGTGTATCCAGAATGGCTTTCCTGTTCTGGTCGGCGCTGATGGGCGGAGCGTACATGCGTAATAAATCCATGGCGCGGTGATTATAGAAAACGCCGGTCAATTCACCATCTTTCTTTTCGATGATGCCGCCTTCCGGACTTGAAGTACTATTGGAAATATTCGCAATCTGCATTGCCGCGCTGTTGGCTGTACCCCAATGTCCGCCAATGTGCATGATAAAGACCGGGTTATCCCGCGAAACAGGATCGAGGTCTTCCTTGGTGGGAATCATTTTATCTGCCAGCCCCAAATAATATCCCATCACCCATTCACCGGGCTGTTTGCTCTTGAGATAGTTAGCCAGCGCACGTTGCAGGCTAGGAACATCCTTCACATCTGGCGGCATGAATGGGGTGTAATAGATGTTTTGCAATCCTAATACGCGAAAGTGCAGATGCGGATCAATGAAACCGGGCGTGACCGCGCGTCCGTTCAGGTCAATAACCTTTGCGTCCGGCGCGGCCAGCGAGCGGATTAATTGATCACTACCGGTCATCACAATTTTGTCCCCTTTGATGCCAATTGCTTCGGCGATGGAATTGATCGAATCAACCGTCATAATCTTGCCATTCACAAGAATGGTATCGGCGGTTGTTCCCGGCGGCAACGGCGTGACGCCGGCTTGTGTCATCCCCGGACCTGGCGGAACCGGAGTCAACTCGGCGCTTTTTCTACAGGCGAGAATTGCCCCGCCAATGCCTGCGCCCGCGATCTTTAGAAAGTCGCGGCGTGTTAAACGATAATGCTTGGACATAGGTTTCTCCTTTTTCACATAATGAGTCCCTACACCCGGCGTTAATGACGCGATATTGGTCAGTGTTAGGGTTTTTCACAATCATGATTGCCCTATTACATTACCTGCTTTACGACTTGATGCACTAGATTTAGTTTAGCATATCTATCGGATAATTTCTACAAGCAATTATGCGGCTTTTTTAATTTTTCCGCGGTCTTTAACCTCTTTTGCGTAATTCGTGTTGAGAAATTCTCGACTTTGGTAAAGCCATGTGAAATTTCAAACCGGCCCTTGTAGCGCCCCAAAATACATGCTATAATCCGCCGTCGCTTGAAAAAGAACATACCCATTGAAAGTAAGGATGACCGAGAATGACTGATTTTATAAAGGCTGTACAAGCCTCCCCGAACGAAAAAATTCCGCAGTTGCAATCTGGCGATACTGTCAGCGTGCATGTCAAGATCAAAGAAGGTGAACGCGAACGTATTCAGGAATTCAAAGGCATTTTGATCCGCTTACGCAAGAGCGGCAATGAAGCCTCATTCACCGTCCGCCGCATGGCAAGCAACGGTATCGGCGTCGAACGCACATTCCTGCTTCGCTCCCCGCGCATTGACAAAGTCGTGGTCGAACGCCACAACGTCGTCCGCAGGGCGCAGTTATATTTCATGCGCGACCGCACCGGCAAGAGCGCGCGCCTCAAACAAAAATTCGACTAGGGTTCATGGAAAGACCCTGAAGGTCTTGAGACCTTTAGGGTCTTTTTGTTTATGGAGTCGCCATGTCTCAACCCATTATCGGCATCACAACCAATCAAGGCAAAAACGCGGACGGTCACCCAACCGTTTTGCTCATGCAGTCTTACATCCGCGCGATCATGCAGGCAGGCGGCGCGCCAATCTTGATCCCATCCATGCTGGCAGAAAAAGGATGGGGCGCCCTGTATTCTCGACTCGATGGGATTTTATTTTCAGGAGGCGGGGATATTGCCCTTGAATATTCACCTGGCGATCCGCATCCTCGCATCGAAAGCGTGGACCTTTTGCGGGATTCCGTTGAACTGAGTTTACTCCGCGCCGCGGCTTTAGATGGCAAACCATTTCTCGGTATTTGCCGCGGCTGTCAGGTGATGAACGTGGCTCTCGGCGGGACATTGTACACGCACATTCAAGACCAGCTTCCAAACTCGCTTGACCATTCCTATCCCGGCGACATGCGGACATTTCTTGTGCATGAAGTCAGAATCGAAGCAGGCACGCGTCTCGCGGGAGTATTCGAAGAAACGCCGCTCAAAGTGAACAGCCTGCATCATCAGGGAGTGAAAGATGTTGCGCCCGATTTACGCGTTGCAGGTTACGCGCCGGATGGATTGGTGGAAGCGATTGAAATGCCCGATCACCCTTTTGGTATGGCTGTACAATGGCATCCCGAATGGCTGACCGACCAACCGTCCACGCGCAAATTATTTAGAAAGTTTGTGAATTCGGCAGAGAAGTAATACGTAGTGCGTAATCCGTAAAACACGAATTACGTATCACGCATTACGAATTACGAAGTATCATTCCTCCATGTCTTTGACAAACAATCCCATCGGCATATTTGACTCCGGCGTAGGCGGACTTTCCGTTTTGCGCGCCTTACGCGTACAAGCGCCGAACGAAGCGATTATCTATTTCGGCGATCAAGGGCACGTTCCGTATGGACCGCGTCCGATGGAACAGATACAAAGTTTTTCAGAGGGGATTGTGAAATTCCTGCTCGATCAAAAAGCAAAAATAATCGTTGTGGCATGTAATACCGCGTCTGCGGCGGCGTTAAAATATTTGCGCGAAAAATTCCCAGCCATGTCCTTTGTCGGCATGGAACCGGCCATCAAACCCGCGGCTGAACATACAACAACAGGCGTTGTGGGCGTACTGGCAACTCCCGCAACATTTCAGGGCGCGTTATATGCTTCGGTTGTGGAACGATTTGGCGCGGGAGTCGAGTTATTGCAAAGCGCTTGTCCCGGACTTGTGCAACAGATCGAAGCTGGGGATTTAGACGGTAAATCTACACGGGAGATTCTTGAAGACGCGTTAATTCCAATGTTGGGAAAAAATATTGATACAGTTGTGTTGGGCTGTACGCATTATCCGTTCGTGATCCCGTTGATTGAGCAGATTGTGGGAGAAAAAGTTCGGGTGATAGATCCGGCTCCATCGGTAGCGCGGCAGGCTAAACGTCTGTTGGAAACGCAGGGGATGTTAAATCCGTCAGAGGCGCGCGGCGATGTCCGCTTCTTTACATCTGGTAACGCGCCTGTGATGCAATCCATGTTGCCAATGTTATTGGGGGAAAATGGGACAGTGAAATCTGTCGCGTGGAAAAATGATTCTGAAATCTGTACCAACTATCTGAGTTCCTGATCGGCTTTCACCAGTATGTTTTCCAGTTTTTCCAAAACGATATCAGGCATGGATCCGACGCCATTAAGCTGTACGCTCCTAATTGCGTAACCGTTACAACAAAAAGAAATGCGGATGAAAATAGTATAATCAGCCAAAAATTTCAAAAGAGGTTTTTTTAATTGGCTTTAACAAACTCCCCGCTTCCGCAAAAAATGTCCGGGCGACCTTATGGTAAAGACGAGCATGGAAAATCGCTCAACCGCACCAAAGGCATCACCGTACGCGCCACTGTGGAGTATGCCATTCAATGTGTTGCGGATCGTAAAACGCGCGAACTTCCCTTTGATAGTACCCCAAAAGAACGCGCCGATCAGATCGCGCAAGCCAAAGCCGACGCGCTCGCTCAAATCATCGCGCGTTTTAATAACGCAATCTCAGATCCGGCATATCACATCACTGGATCATATCTATATAATGAAGGCAATTCCTACTCGATTGAATTCGATCTTTTCATGAGCGTCATTTGTGCGGATGTTGCCCAGGAACCAAAATTCCATTTCAACCGCGGCGAGCAAAGCGTCTCTGAAACAGTCGCGCGGTTGGTGCGTCCCCTGCCTTTGAATCAAGTCTATAGTCTAATTCCGCGCTTCGCCGCGTGGTTCGCCGCCACCGATTTCCACGTGGAGCGCGTCACAGCAAACTCGGCGGTCATCCAATGGCGCTGCGCCGCCGAATTGAAACAACTCCCACCCGACCAGCATTATGCTTTCATTGAATATAGCTGCCAATTTTGTCAGGGCGTCATGGCAAGCATCCCCAAAAAATTACATGGATTACCTTACTCCCAAATCAAGGAACTTCGCTGTCTGTTGAACGGCGATGAATGTTGTGAATGGGAATTTACATGGCAGGAACCACATAAGGAGAAAAGCGGATTCTTCGATTGGTTCAAACGGACTCGACAACCTGCGCCTCTTTCCGCGCCCATAGTTGATCCAGCGCCATCTGCTGGATTCCATCTTCAATCTTCTGATTTGAGCGCCGCTCAAAATATTACCTTTAGCGCCGTTCCATCATCGCCTAAAACAGAACTGCCGCCATTCCCCACTATCATTCTTGATCCGCCTTATGGACAGGACAATAATGGCAAGTTAATCAAAGAAACTAACGGCATTTATATTCGCACCACCATTGGCTATATGCGTGAAGTGGTGGGACAGCGCGCCTCAGAAAATATTCCGCAGGGAATTTCGCGCGCCGACCATATTGTCCGCGCTCAGGCGGCGGCAATGGATGAGTTGGTAAATTCGCTCAACGCGGCGCTGCCCGATGCGCGCTATCGTCTTACCGCCGAGTCATTGATAAATCTCGGTTATACCTCATTTGAGTTCAGCGCATTCAACAGCGAGATATGCAGTCGCATTGCCAATATCCCAAATTTCCATTTCCATCAAGGTTATCGTCTGGTGCAAAGCATGGCTTATATGTTGAGCGCGTTGCCGTTACGACAAGCCTACAATGTTGTGCCGCGCTTTGCATCAAAATTCGCCGAGATTGATCTGCGTGTGACGCAACTTGGATCATCTTCGGCAACCGTGCGCTGGTACGGCGGCGCGATGGTGAGTCGGGCGTCAGCCGTGTTGCGTCCGCATGTAATTTCGATGTCCTGTCAAACGGTGCAGGGAAGCATGGCATATCTGCCGGTCGGCATTGCCAACTTGCCTCCCGCGAAGATCAAGGAAGTCAAATGCCAGACACGCGGCGATGAATATTGCGAATGGGAATTTACGTGGCAACCATTGCGCCCCTCCGGTTATCGAAGAATCTGGATTGGAATCGGAGTCGCGGCAGTACTGTTGGGATATATCATCTTCAAGTTGCCCGCCTGGGAAATAGTCAACTGGCTCGCGCTTGCTTCATTATCTATCTTCGGCGGTTGGGTTTGGAATCGGTTAAGTCATCAGTCATATACGCTTGCTCAAAAAGAACAACTCCTAATGGAACAACGCGAAGCATCAGAACAACAATACGACGCGCTTCAACAATCAAATGCCGACACCCAACTGGCGAACGTGGAATTGCAGGAAAAAATCGCCGAGGTCACGGCGTTGACCGAAACGCTGGAACAGCGCGTGGATGAACGTACGCGCGAACTCGCGGAAGCGCGCGACATGGCGCTGGAAGCCTCGCGCACCAAATCCACTTTTCTTGCCAGCATGAGTCACGAAATCCGCACGCCGATGAATGGCATTATCGGCATGACAGGCTTGTTGCTTGATACGCAGCTAACGGACGAACAACACGAATACGCCGAAACGATCCGCAATAGCGGCGATTCGCTGTTGACCATCATCAATGATATTTTGGATTTCTCCAAGATCGAGGCCGGAAAACTCGACTTGGAGAATCATCCCTTTGATTTGCGCGATTGCATGGAGTCTGCCGTTGATTTGCTGGCGCTAAAGTCCACAGAGAAGGGACTTGAATTAGGCTGCGTGATCGAACCCGATGTGCCGCAGGCAATTATCAGCGATGAGACACGCCTGCGCCAAATCGTTGTCAACCTGTTAGGCAATGCCGTAAAATTTACAAATAAGGGCGAGATCGTGGTGCATGTGGAAATACTGCATGGACGCGCACAATCCGACGCGTCGAAAGTGATTCTGCATCTTTCCGTCCGCGATACCGGCATTGGCATTCCGAAAGATCGCATGGATCGCCTCTTCCAGTCATTTTCACAAGTGGATTCCTCGACCACGCGCAAATATGGTGGAACAGGATTGGGACTGGTAATCAGCAAACGCTTAAGTGAATTGATGGGCGGTTCCATGTGGGTGAATAGCGAGGAAGGCGTCGGCTCCACTTTTCATTTCACCATCCAAACGCAAGCCACAACATCGCCACATTCTGATAAACCAATCGTTGTCCCGCAATTAAAAGGCAAACGGATGTTGATCGTAGATGACAATGAAACCAATCGGCGTATTTTGATCTTGCAGGCGCAGTCGTGGGAAATGGCTCCATTCGCGTTTTCAAATCCGCTTGAAGCGCTTGATGCGATCAAGCGCGGCGGCGCTTTTGACATTGCCATTTTGGATATGCACATGCCAGAGATGGATGGCGCGACTCTCTCCAAAGAAATCCGTCGAAACGGAATCCCGCTTCCGTTAATTATGCTAACGTCACTCGGCTGGCGCGACCCGGGCGACACGGTTAATTTCTCCGCTTTTCTGACCAAGCCCGTCAAGCAATCAAGTTTATATAATGCCGTTATAAGCGCATTGTCCATGCAGAACACCGAGACAAAACGCGTGGCGTCGGCTGACGTGCAATTTGATTCGCAATTAGCAATGCGTCATCCCATGAAAATATTATTGGCGGAGGATAACGCGGTGAACCAAAAATTGGCGCTACGTATTTTGGGACGCATGGGCTATCGCGCGGATGTGGCGGGAAACGGGCTGGAAGTTTTGGATTCACTCGCGCGTCAACGATATGACCTCATCCTAATGGATGTTCAAATGCCGGAGATGGATGGTTTGGACGCCACGCGCTTTATCCGCAATAAATTGCCGCCCGATTTACAACCATGTATCGTGGCGATGACAGCCAACGCCATGCAAGGCGACCGCGAAATGTGCCTTGACGCGGGCATGAACGATTATGTCAGCAAGCCAATCCAGATCAAAGATTTGCAAGCCGCGTTGGAACGCGCCGCGAATACGTTGAAAAAATGAAGCTTTTGTTTTTATCCTGCTTTCCATTAAGCGATTTTATGAAAATAATTAATATTATTTATGCTGTTGCAATACACAGAGGCATGTATGTCAAAAAAAGTTGAAACAAAAAAAAGCGGCAAGAAACCGATTGCCAAAAAAACGCCGCCAGGATTAACATCAAAAAATAAAAAAGCCGGGAAAGGCAAACTGGCGGCAGGAAAGCGCGCCGCTCAATCGTCCGCGCGGAAAGTTTCCGCGCCGCAAAGTCTTTCTCTCAAACAACAGCTCGCGCAAAACGAATATCAGCTTGCCATCATCAATTCGGTTCAAGGAGGACTTGCTTCAAATCTCGACATGCAAGCCATCTATGAATTGGTCGGCGATAAAATCCGCGACGTCTTCCACGCGCAATCGGTTATGTTATTGCTTTATGATCGCGCCACGAACACAGAATTTTATCCGTACATTTACGACCGCGGTAAAAGGGAAAAACAGGATCCCCTGCCTCATGACGAAAAAGGATTTTCCCCATATGTAATGCGGACGCGCAAGCCGTTGCTGGTCAACGATAATTTGACCCGCCGGGCAAACGAACTTGATTCGTATCTGGTTGGCGATCTTTCTCTGGAAGATGGGACGGATCCTAAAAGCGGAATCTGGGTCCCGCTTTTGCTTGGAGACGAAGCGCGCGGCGTTATCTCTCTGCAAGATTACGACCGCGAAAATGCCTTCACTGATTCGGATGTGCGCCTTCTACAAACCATCGCCAACTCAATGAGTGTGGCGCTTGAGAACGCGCGTCTCTTTGACGAAACTCAGCGTCTATTCAAAGCCGAACAACAACGCGCCGCCGAACTTGCCATCATCAACAGCGTGGGCGAAGCAATGTCGCGCCAATTGGATATGGAAACCATGACGCGCATGTTAGGCGATAAAGTCCGCGATATTTTTCAGGTGGAAGTAACCAGCGTCTTTTTTTATGATCCGCAGAAAAATCTGGTTCGGATGGTCTATAGTTACGATCGCGGTTACGTCAAATTACCGCCCGCGCTTCCTTTGGGAAAAGGTCTGTCGTCAAAGGTAATCATCTCCCGCCAGCCGCTAGTGTTGGGAACATCGGAGGAGGCAGACGCGCTCGATTCGATTAACATTCCCAACGCGGCTGGCGACGACGAATTGGGACAATCATGGATGGGCGTTCCCATTATCGTGGGAGAACGCGTCATTGGTTTGGTCAGCGTGGAGAGTTATAAAAAATATGCCTTTGACGAATCCAGTGTGCGGCTGCTCACAACACTCACAGCCAACATGGGAGTCGCCATTGAAAATGCGCGCCTGTTCGATGAAACGCGCCGCTTACTTCAAGTAACGGAACAGCGCGCTACCGAGCTTGCTATCATCAACAGCGTACAGGAAGGACTCGCATCCAAACTTAACGCGCAAGCCGTCTACGATTTGGTCGGCGACAGAATATCGCAGTTATTCAATGCCCAGACGCTTTTCATCATGGTTTATGATCCGCAGACGAACATGGAATATTATCCTTACATCATCGAACGCGGCAACCGTCAATATCAAGAAGCGATTCCGCATGACGATAACGGCTTTTCACCGCTGGTCATGCGTACGCGCAAACCGTTGATGATCAATGAGGATATGGAACAACGTTCCAAGGAAGTCGGCTCGATCATTCTTGCGGACGGCGAATCGCCGAAATCAGCCATCTATGTTCCGATCATGCTCGGCGGCGAAGCGCGCGGCGTTATATCCGCGCAGAACATTGACAGCGAAAATGCCTTCGCCGAATCTGATGTCAGCCTGTTAAATATGATTGCTAATAGCATGAGCGTGGCGCTGGAAAATGCCCGCCTCTTTGACGAAACCCAGCGCCTGCTCCAGTCCGAACAACAGCGCGCTGCCGAATTGCAGATCATCAACAACGTGCAAATCGGATTGGATTCAAGATCTAATATTCAAGCCATTTATGATTTGGTGGGAAACAAGATTCATGAAATTTTCGACGCGCAGACTGTGGCGCTGATTCTCTATGATAAAGAAGCAAATGTGACTCTCTTCCCGTATATTATTGAGAACGGAGTCAGGTTGCATCAAACGCCATTACCGCTTACCGACAATAACGGCGGTTTTAGCGGCGAGGTGATCCGCACACGCAAACCGTTGGTTGTGAATGAAGATTTTGAGACACAGTCCACAAAATATAATTCCATATTGCTTGGAGAAGACCCTGAAGAAGTGGAAGTAAAATCCGGCGTATGGGTGCCTTTGCTGGTGGGCGATGAAGTTAAAGGCGTGATCTCCCTGCAAAATTTGGAACACGAAAACGCGTTCTCAGAATCCGATGTGCGCCTGCTGACCACACTCGCCAACTCATTGAGCGCCACGATGGAAAACGCCCGCCTCTTTGACGAGACTCAGCGCTTGCTTGTGGAGACTGAGCGCCGCGCCTCTGAATTGGAAGTCATTAATAAAATTCAGCAGGGATTGGCGTCCCATCCCGATTTTTTAGGGACCATCAATTTTGTGGGCGATAAACTGCGTGAGGTGTTTAACACCGGCGATATTGCCATCCGCTGGCGTGATGCAGACACAAATTTGATTCATTTCCTGTATGAGTATGAGCATGGCAAAAAATTGAATGTTCCGCCTGCTCCGGTGGAACATTCCAAAATATGGCAATTTCTGGCAGAGACGCGCAAGCCATTGGTTGTCAATGAGAATATGGCAGAATACCATAATAGTATGGGGATGCGTACCTTGCCCGGCACCGATCTGTCCAAATCCATTTTGTATGTGCCTGTCATTGCTGCAAACGAAATGATCGGTTTGATGGGCATGGAAAATTACGAACGCGAGAATGCCTATAGCGCCTCGGAAGTGCGCCTGCTGGAAACGATTGCCGCCAGCATAGGCGTGGCGCTGCAAAGCGCCCGCCTCTTTGACGAAACCGCGCGCCGCGCGAGAGAAACGTCCGCGTTGAACGAGGTAGGACGAGATATCTCCTCCACGCTGGACGCGCCGACCATCATGGAACGCATCGCCGATCACGCGCGCGAACTGCTCAATAGCGAAGCCAGCGCCATTTATTTACCAGACGCCGCCGGCGAAAACTTTCAAGCCATCGCCGCCACAGGCAGTATCGCCGAGGAGATCAAAGCCGATACTATTCCAGCCGGCGAGGGCATCATCGGTTCGCTGGCAAAACGCGGCACAGCAGAATTTATCAACGATACAAATAACGATCCGCGCGCTGTTCAAATTCCCGGTACGCCAAACGCGGTGGAAGAACGTTTGATGGTGGCGCCCCTGCTCACGGGTGACAAAGTAAGCGGTATGATGGCAGTCTGGCGCACCGGCGGAGAACCGTTCAATAAGGCGGACCTCACGTTTATAAAAGAATTATCGCTTCATGCAGCCATCGCCATTCACAATGCCAAGCTATTCGATGAAATCCAAAAGGCGCGGCGTGATGCAGACGCCGCCAATGAAGCCAAGAGTTCTTTCCTCGCCACGATGAGTCACGAAATACGTACGCCCATGAACGCGGTCATCGGCATGAGCGGACTTCTGCTTGACACCGAACTTAATGACGAACAAAAAGATTATGCCGAAACAATCCGCAATTCCGGCGACGCGCTTCTCACCATCATCAACGACATCCTCGACTTCAGCAAGATCGAAGCGGGAAAAATGGGTATTGAATCTCAGGCATTTGATTTGAGCGAATGCGTCGAATCCGCGCTTGACCTTGTCACCGCACATTCCATCGAAAAAAAGATTGACATCGCGTACATGTTTGAAGGCGATGTGCCATCCGCCATTATCGGCGATGCAACGCGCCTGAGGCAAATTATTCTAAATTTGTTAAGTAACGCGGTCAAGTTCACCGAAAAAGGCGAAGTCGTTCTTACCATTACATCCAAACCTGCATCAAAGAAAAATGCCGAGTTGACTTTCACTGTGCGCGACACCGGCATTGGACTTTCAGAGGATGGCATGAGCCGACTCTTTCAATCTTTCTCGCAAGCCGATTCATCCACCACGCGTCGTTACGGAGGCACAGGCTTGGGTCTTGCAATCAGCAAACGTCTCGCCGAATTAATGGGCGGGACGATGTGGGCAAAGAGCGAAGGATCCGGCAAAGGTTCCACATTTGCTTTCACCATCAACGCGCCCATCGCGGCAGATTTGCCGGGAGGAAAGAAACGCGAGTTTAGCGGTATCCAGCCCGAGTTAAGTGGGAAGCGCATCCTCATCGTGGATGACAACGCCACGAATCGCCGCGTCCTCGCCACGCAAACCGCCAAATGGGGCATGGTCTCGCTTGATACTGAATTTCCGCGCGAAGCCATTCAATGGATACAAAACGGCGAAGTCTTTGATCTCGCCATTCTTGATATGCACATGCCGGAAATGGACGGCGTCGAACTGGCAAAACAAATCCGCCAAAGCGCCGCGTCGCTTCCTTTGGCGCTGTTCAGTTCCCTCGGTCGGAGCGAAGCGGGAGATGATGGGAATCTTTTTTCAGCTTATCTCACCAAACCCATTAAACAATCCCAATTATTTGATACACTTGCAGGACTCTTCATCGAAGTTAAAACGCAGAAAGAGAGACCGTCAACAGAACGCGTCAAACTCGACTCCGGAATGGCCGCGCGGCATCCGTTGAAAATTTTGCTTGCCGAAGACAACGCGGTCAACCAGAAGCTCGCGTTAAGATTATTGGAGCAAATGGGCTATCGCGCGGATGTAGCCGGCAATGGCTTGGAAGTTTTGGAAGCGTTGAGCCGCCAGTCTTACGATCTGATATTTATGGATGTGCAAATGCCAGACATGGATGGACTCGAAGCTACGCGGGCGATCCGCTTGAGATTGACGCCGGAGCGTCAGCCTCGCATCGTGGCGATGACCGCCAATGCCATGCAAGGCGACCGTGAAATGTGCTTGAAAGCGGGTATGGATGACTATATCACCAAGCCGATTCAAGTGAAAGAATTACAGACGGCGCTGGAACAATGGAGTAAAAAATAATGAGCGAGACCAATAAATTGGCGGACGCGTTGATGAAGGCAAAAAATGATTAACTTTACGAATCACGTATTACGTAATACGTGATTCGTAAAACATTTGACGGAGATTTTTTATGCCATCACAAATAGAAATGAATATTTTCAATACCCTCAAAGAATCCACAGGCGCGGATTTTATCGGCGAATTGATTGACGCGTTTCTCGATGACGCGCCAAACCTGATCGCGCAAATGCGTTCCGCGCTTGCAAACAAAGATACCGAATCCTTTCGCCGCGCGGCGCACTCCATGAAATCCAACGCGGCAACCTTCGGCGCGATGGAACTCTCCGCGCGCGCGAAGGAACTCGAAGGCTTGGGGCGCGAGAATAATCTCGAAATCGGGAACAGGCTTGAGGTCCTGGAAGAAGCGTTTCATCAGGTTGAGAGTCAGTTACGCGCGTTGAAGTCCTAAAGGAGTCGAATGGTCACATCCCCAGAACCTGCTCATTTGCTTGTCGTTGACGATAACAAAGTCAACCGCATGGTGCTTTCGCGCAATCTTGAACAACAGGGACATATTGTAGAGACCGCCGAGAATGGCAAAGAAGGGCTGGAAAAAATCCGTACACAATCATTTGACCTTGTTCTGCTGGATATTGAAATGCCAGAGATGGATGGTTTTCAAGTGCTGGAGGCGTGCTTGAACGATGTGAGTTTGCGGCAGATTCCAATTATTATGACTTCCGCGATGGATGAACTTGATGCAGTCGTTAAATGTGTAGAACTCGGCGCGGAAGATTATTTGACCAAACCGGTAAACGCGATTTTGCTGCGCGCGCGCGTTAACGCCAGCCTTGAAAAAAAACGCCTGCGCGATGAACAACGAAGATTATTCAGGACTTTTGCCACCAAGGATGTGGCGGAAGAATTATTGCGCACCGGTTTTTCACTTGGAGGAAAACACGTTGTCGCGTCTGTGCTGTTCGCGGATATTCGTTCGTTTACAACCATTGCCGAAAACCAGGATCCATCCGATACCATTGACCTGCTCAACGGATATTTTGGTTTGATGTTTGACGCCATCAATAATAACGGCGGTTCAATCAATCAAATGGTAGGAGACGGATTAATGGCTGTCTTTGGCGCGCCGCTGTTCTTTGAAGAACATTGCGAATATGCCGTGCGCGCCGCGTTGGAAATGCTCGATCAACTCAAAGTGTTCAACGCGCAACAGTCCGCGCAAAACAAAACGCAAATAAGCATCGGCATTGGGATTGCATCGGGACAAATGATCGCGGGTTACACAGGCACGCAAAGCCGCGCCATTTATACCTGCATTGGCGACACAGTCAATCTGGCGTCGCGCATTGAAGCTCACACAAAAGTCGCCTTGCATCCGCTGTTGATTGATAATTACACGCGCGTGGGATTAAGCGGTTCTTATAAACTCGAAGACCTTGGTCCCGCGCTCTTCAAAGGCAAACAAAATCCTGTCAATATTTTTTCAGTAAGCAGATAACGGAAGTTGAAATATCAGTGTGAACCGCCAAGAACGCAAAGATCGCGAAGTTTTTAAGATTTTCCTGGCGTTCTTCGCGTGCTTTGCGGTAAAAATGCTTGCTGATGGAATTCTCCGATAAACTGTTATCGCAAAAGCTCTTTTAGAAAATCGCAGCTTGTAATCATACAAGGTATATAATTCCTCAATGCGTCGTTTTTTTGAATCACAAAAATCCGTACCAATTCTCTTTGGCTTGCTGACCATGCTCGCCTATGGATTGCTCCTGCCGTCCACCGGCTTCTACTGGGATGATTGGCCCTTTGCATGGATCGCGAAATTTCTCGGACCGCGTGAATTTATTCCATCCTTCGCGCCCTTTCGTCCATTTCTTGGACCGATCTTTCTCGCGACCACCAGCCTGATACCGCCCATTCCGCTTTATTGGCAAATCTTCGCGCTGGTCATTCGCTTTATCATCGGCTTATCCGCATGGTGGATGTTTAAACAAATTTGGCGCGAACGTCCGCGCGCCGCGCTGATCGCGTCGTTATTCATCCTCGTCTTTCCCGGTTACAGCCAGCATTGGGTCGCGCTCACGCACATCAATCAGGAACTTATTCCGTTTATTTTTTATCTGCTTTCTTTTGGATTCACCTTCAAAGCTTTGCGCGCCGAACGTCCGCTTCCGTATACGGTCATCGCGCTGCTTTTACAGATTTGCGGAATCTTTCCCACCGAATATTTTTTCACAACCGAAGCCTTAAGATTTCTTTTTCTTTTCTTTTACTTTCAAGAAAACTTTTGGACGCGCCTCGCCAAAACGCTCAAAGTTTGGAGTCCTTATCTGCTCATCTGGATCACCAACGCGGCTTGGCTTTTCTACTATTACCAGTTCGGCGCTTATCATTCATACAGCATCGCCATTGACGAACCCAAAACAGCCGCGGCTTTATCCTTACTCGCCATACCGGATGTATTATTCAAAGTCGGCTTTTATATGTGGGGACAAATTCTCGCGCTGGCAAGTCAAACCATCACAGCGCCGTCTACACTTGGCGCGCTGGCGCTTATTGTTGTCGTTTTTATTCTTGTAGCTTTTTACCTTCTAAAATTTGTCTCGCAACAAAACGCATCGCGCACTTTTACAATACAAATAATTGTGATCGGCATACTTGGCATCCTGCTTGGACGAATCCCTTCGTGGGTCGCGGGACTGCCTCTCAATTTACAATCCATGAACGACCGTTTTATGGTCTCGATGATGATCGGCGGAAGTCTATTCATGCTCGGTTTGATCGAACTCATCAAGCATGAACGCGCCAAAATTTATGTCGCCGCTTTATTGATCGCGCTTGGCGTCGGTCAACAATTTTATAACGCCAACTTCTTCCGCCGCGATTGGCTGGCACAGCAAAAGATATATTGGCAAATGGCTTGGCGCATACCTGACTTGCAACCTGGCACACTCATTTTGACTCACGAATTGCCATTGGAATACGAAACGGATTTTTCCGCGACTGCCGCGTTGAATTGGATCTACGCGCCGGGTTTCGCGCCGCCGGATTTGCCTTACGCTTTGATCTACACCCGCTCCCGACTCGGCGGCTCAAAATTACCGGACCTCAAACCTGGCACCGCGACAATATTCCCTTACCGAACCGTCACTTTTCGCGGAAACACATCCGCGAGCGTTACCATTTACGCACCATCTTCCGGCTGTCTGCGTGTGCTGGAGCCAGTCTATGCAAACGATTTGGTATATGAAAGATACCCGCGCTTTTTGAAAGACTCCATTCCGCTTTCGGACCCTGCGCGCATTATCACCACAAATAAAAATATGCCTGTCATGCCCGAATATTTATTTGGAAAAGAACCTACGCATACCTGGTGTTATTTCTATGAAAAAGCAGAGTTAGCGCGGCAGTCCGGCGACTGGAAACAAGCCGCCAAATTTGGAGATGAGGCAATTAATCAAGGGTACGCGCCAAGCGATCCTTATGAATGGCTGCCTTTCATAGAGGCTTACGCGTTGACGGATGATCTAAGCAAAGCGGAAAAATATACAAAGCAGGCCTTCAACGCGGATGGGAAACCGGGCACGGGGTTGTGTCAACTTTGGAAACGGGTACAGGCTCAAGGTCCGGCGGGAAGCGGAATTGAATCCACATCCGCGAAAATGGTTAAAGAGTTACAGTGCGCACCTTGAAGCTATGCGCGGCTTGACGGCTTAAACATGATGTGCTACCATCACTTATCGAATTAAGAATCATTAGGAGTGTATATGAAATATAACAAAAACAAACTGGCTATGATTATCCTGATCAGCGTGATGGCGGTTTCTGCCTGCACACAATCATATTCCCAGTCGCCAATCGCAACGCCGACTTTGATTCCGCCAGGTTTATTTGTTTCACCATTTCCATCCGTGGAAAACCCGATGGCGCTCGTCGGAGAATTTATGAAAGGCACAGCAACTGCCGCGGCGCTGACTTCTGCGGCTGGCGGAGGTACAACTGGCACACCGGGAACTCCTCAAGCGATTGCCACAACGCCAGTCGTAACCGGCACACCCAGTACGCCGACAAATGCAAAAGTAGTTGCGACCACGCCCGTAGTTGTTACTACTGGACCCAGCCTAACTCCCCTGCCCGCCGGCGCGCGCCCGACAACCTACACCCTGCAAAAGGATGAATTTCCTTATTGTATTGCCCGCCGTTTTAATGTTGATCCGGAAGGATTATTACAGCTAAACGGTTTGACCAGCCCCGAAGTATACTATCAGGGACTTCAACTAAAGATTCCTCAAAGCGGCTCATGGCCCGATCCCAGTACACGCGCGTTACGAAATCATCCAGAAACTTATACGGTCACAGGCAACGCGGATACTTCTGTTTATGGCGTGGCTTGTAAATATGGCAATGTTGATCCTGCCGCGATCGCGCAGAACAATGGCATTTCAATCTCAGCCGCGCTAACCATTGGTCAACAATTGAAAATTCCGTAGGTCATGTAAATATTTACAAAAGCCCAGGCGCGCGCCTGGGCTTTTGTTTTATAATGAAACAATAACTGAATAAGGAACTTTATATGCCATTCGAATTAATTAAATCCGAAGCTCTCTTTAAGGGACGCGCCTTCAAGATCCGCCGCGATACCATGAAAGCTCCCGACGGCCGCGAAACACATTTTGATATCGTGGAACATGGCGGCTCGGTTGTCATTATCCCCGTGGATGCAGACGGTAATATTTTATTCGTCCGCCAATATCGTCACGCGGCAGAGCTGGACTTGCTCGAATTGCCCGCCGGTACGCGCGACGGCGATGAGCCTTATGAAGTCTGCGCCGCGCGTGAGATACGCGAAGAGACTGGCATGGAAGCCGGTACGCTCAAAAGGATTGGGGATTTCTATCTCGCGCCCGGTTATTCCACCGAATTTATGGCTGTCTTTCTTGCGACCGATCTAAAACACAATCCATTGGAAGCCGATGACGATGAATTTTTGCAAGTTGAAAAAATCCCTATGAAGGAAGCTATTGAAATGATGATGAATGGAAAAATGCCGGACGCCAAGTCGCTGGCGGCGCTATTTTTAGCGCTGCCATATTTTGAGAAATAAGGAGCGCGCATGTCCCCGACATTAAACGACATCCGCGAAGCCGCGCGGAGAATCAAACCGTACGCGCATCGAACGCCGGTATTGACCAACGAAAGTCTGAATCAGCAAGTCGGCGCGCGGGTATTTCTCAAATGCGAGAATTTACAAAAGGCAGGCGCGTTCAAGTTCCGCGGAGCATGTAATGCGGTTTATTCTCTCAGCGCCGAAGAAGCCGCGCGCGGAGTCTGTACGCACTCATCGGGGAATCATGCCGCGGCTTTGGCGCTTGCGGCAAAAATGCGCGGAATTCCCGCGTACATCGTCATGCCGAATAATGCGCCGTCAGTAAAGAAGAATGCCGTCGCGGGATACGGTGGCTTGATCACATTTTGTGAGCCGACGCTTGAAGCAAGAGAAAACACATTGGACAGGATCAGCCTCGATACGCGCGCGAACGTTGTCCATCCATATAATGACGAGCGCGTAATTTCCGGTCAAGGCACAGCCGCGTTGGAGTTGTTGGAAGAGATTCCTGATTTGGACGTCGTCATCACGCCCGTCGGCGGCGGCGGATTATTAAGCGGAACTTCCATCGCGGCGACAGAACTCAAAAAAGGAATCCGCGTCATCGCGGGCGAACCGGAAATGGCGGATGACGCTTTTCGTTCAATGAAGGCTGGGGAAATTATTCCATCTGTAAATCCAAAAACGATTGCAGATGGATTGCTGACATCGCTTGGAAAATTAACTTTCCCCATTATTCAACAATGCGTCGAACAAATTGTCACCGTGAGCGAAGCGGGAATTATCGCTTCGATGAAATTTATTTGGGAACGCGCAAAGATCATTATCGAACCGTCATCCGCGGTTGCGATTGGCGTGTTATGGGAACATAAAATAGATTTGACCGGTTTGAAGGTGGGAGTGATATTAAGCGGCGGAAATGTGGATTTGGAAAAATTGCCCTGGCAAAATTGAAACCGATTATTTTCTCAAATGATATGGAACGTCAATGATGACGCGCGGAAACGAAGCGCTTCGCCTTTGATAAATTAATGCCACTTTGAGCAGCCACGCTGTCTGATTATGCAATAAGGTTTGCCACCATTTCACAGGGACAAATTCCGGCAGGATTACGCTGGCAAGTTGACCGTCGTTATGTTCTGCGTCTGTTTGATCGAGAAAATCGAGGAAGGGCTGGATAACGGAGCGATACGGCGATGGAATAACGACAAGCGGAACATCGGGCCATAAGCGATTCCATTTTTCCAGGACATCCTGTGTTTCATCAGATTCCAATTCCACGTAGACAGCGGTTACATCGCTTGAAATTGCCAGGGCATAATCCACCGCGTCGACAATGCCGCGATGTACACCGGAAATGGGAATGACCACGCGCGATACGCGCACCGGTCTCAATGAAGGCGGAAATCCGTGCAGAGATAATTCCCGCGCCACTTCCTGATAATGCGAACGGATTTTATAAAATCCTATCACGATGACGGGAATCAAAAACACCGTGATCCATGCTCCTTCCATAAATTTGCTGTACCCCACCACGATCAATGTCACAAAAGTTGCCAGCGCGCCAAGTCCGTTGGCGATTAGTTTAAACATCCAGCCTTTGCCGCGCTCACGCCACCAATGAACCACCATGCCTGCCTGCGAAAGTGTAAAAGCCAAAAACGCGCCAACCGCGAACAAAGGAATGAGTAAATGAGTATCGCCACGGAAAAGAAAAATTAAAATACCCGTAGCGACTGCAAGGGAAATAATGCCATTCTGAAACACCAAACGATCGCCCAATCCGGTAAACTGACGAGGCATAAAACCGTCACGCGCCAGAATTGCAGATACGCGCGGAAAATCGGCGAAGCTGGTATTTGCGGCAACTGAAAGGACTAACATTGTAGATATTTGAATCAGATAATATATAAGTCCCCCGCCGAACAATCGCCGTGCCAGCGCCGAGAGAATCGTCTCCTGCGGACCGGCAACAACGCCAAGATATTGCGTCAATCCGATACTGCCGATAAAAAGTATCCCCATTAAAATAGCCATAATAATCAATGTATATCCGGCATTTTTTGTTTCCGGCGGTTTAAAAGCCGGCACGCCATTGCTGATCGCTTCAATCCCTGTCAATGCGGTACAACCGGTTGCAAACGCATGAAGTATAAGAAAAGTGGTTATGCCTTGCACCGGCGCCGGAGCATTAACCGGCACGGAGGGTCCATCCAGCCAAAGACGAAATAATCCATAAACTAACATTGGCAGATAAGTAAACAAGAACAAATAAACCGGTATTGACATCAACGTTCCGGTTTCCTTCAACCCTCGCAAGTTAGCTAATGTAATAAGCGCGAGAATAATCAAAGCGACCGTAACGCGATAGGGCCAAAGCGACGGAAATGCAGACGCAATCGCATCCACACCAGACGTCAGGCTGACCGCGGCGGTTAGCAGATAATCAATCAATAAAGCGGATGCCGCTATCAAACCCGGCAATGTCCCCAAATTACTACGAGCAACAATGTATGAACCGCCGCCGGATGGATACGCATGAATGGTTTGATAATAAGAGATAGCCGCCATTGTCAGAACGCCGGCAATTGCCAACCCAATCGGCCAGGCAAGTCCCAATCCCGCGCTACCAGCCACAACCAATCCAAGATATATTTCCTGATTGGCATACGCGATGGATGAAAGCGCATCCGGCGAGAACGCGGCTAAAGCGCGGATTTTATTTAATTTTTTTTCGCCAAGCTGACGCGTGGGAAGCGGAGGACCGATCAGAAAATCTTTCAAGTGGGTTAGCATAAAAATGAACCTTACATGAAAGTTATATCAAAACGACTTCCACAATTTCACCCGCGCTTAATCCCGTTGCATCCGGCAAGATTCTCAAGAGTCCGTCCGCGGCGGCAAGAGTGAAAATAAAATTGGATTTTCCAAAAATGGGAACAGCATCAAAATTGACGATTGACGATTTCAGATTGGCGATTTCAGATTGGCGATTTTCGATTTCAACCAATTTCACCGGCTGCCAATCTTCGCGGCCCGCTTGCGATGAAAGATTTACCGTTAATTTCGCCATCACTGTCGCTTTGGGTCTTGGCAATGCGCCCAATAATTTTTCAATAACCGGCACCACGAACAAATATCCATTCACCAACGCGCTGACAGGATTGCCCGGCAAGCCGATTACCGCCTTGCCATTGCAGACTCCCAAAATAGTTGGTTTACCAGGGCGCGTGTTGATTCCATGCACAAGCACGCCGGGTTTGCCCAACGCGCGGATAACGTCGGCAGTCATGTCGCGCGTGGACGCAGACGATCCGGCGGCGATGATTACCACGTCACATTCGGATAAAGCCCGCGCCGCCGCTTCTTTCATGACTTCAAACTGGTCGCTAAAAATCCCATAGCGTTTTGCCTCTCCCCCAGCTTTCTCAACCAGCGCGCTCAATGTGTATGAATTAATATCGCGGACTTGTCCCGGTCGCGGCGATCGACTCGGCTCGATGACTTCATCGCCGGTTGAAATAAGCCCGACGCGCACCTTTCTGGCTACGCGCAAAGACGTAAAACCCAACGCCATTAATCCGCCAATTTCAGCAGGACGCATGAGTCGTCCCTTTGGCATGACCAATTGTCCCTGAGCTACATCCTCCCCAACGCGGATGATGTTCTCGCCATCGGCGACAGATTTGAAGATTTCAATTTCATTCTTGCTGGAAGTTTGTGTATATTCCAACATCACCACCGCGTCCGCGCCTTTCGGTAACATGCCGCCGGTGTGGATCAACGCGCATTGACCGGCGCTTATTTCAAACGCAGGCGAGTCGCCCATTGGGACTTCGCCGATCAACGTTAAATATGCGGGCATGGAGTCTGTCGCGCCAAAGGTATCATGCGCGCACACAGCATAACCGTCCATAGTTGTCCGTTGAAAGTCAGGCAATGGATGCGGGGCAAAGATGTCGTCCGCGGTGATGCGGCTCAAAGATGAGGAAACGTCAATCGTTTCAGGATCAGTTGTCAGCGCGGAAAGATGCGAGAGTAATAACATCCGCGCGTCGTTTGGAGGAAGAAGGGTCAAAAATTTAGGCATAGTTATCTTAACCAGAAAGTCAAAGTTAAAAAGTAGACGGTGAGTCCAAAAACAGAAAGTGCGGTGGATGTGAGCAAAGTCCAGTTGGGGCGACCGCCTAAAGCAATGTTTCTGAGAAGTATGATTTGGAAAATCGCAAATGGAAATGTGAGGAAGGCGGGCCAGAGAAGCGCAAACGAAAAACCTGATAGAGGCGCCGCCGCGAAAAAAAGATAACTTGCGAGGATAAGGCTGTGATGTAATAGCGCCGCGCGTTCCCAGCCAAGACGGCGAAGAAATGTGCCGCGTTCATATTTTTCGTCAGAGGCAAACGCGGGAAAGTTAAGGATGATGAAATACGCGAAGGCAAGCGCGGTCAACGGCAGGACGATTATGCCAAGCAAACGAGAATATTCACCAGCTTGAAATAGAAAGCCAATCGAAGGGATGACATAGCCGAGATGCGCGGCGAGTAGAAATTCGCCAAAGCCGCGGTTAAGTAAACGCAACGGCGGAACGGAATACGCGAGGACAAGAACGATGGAGAGAAGCAAAAAATAAAAAACGGGAGGATTGAGATTGTGATTGATGAAGAGAAGAAACACAATGACCGCGTTGACTGTAAGCGCGGCAATCGAAATATATAACGCGTTGTTACGGAGAGTCTCTTTTTCTTTGGGAGTCTCGTCTTCAACGAGCGATTCATTGTGCGGACGAAAGACTTCGGCAAGCAGATTCATGCTGGCTTGCGCGAAAATGATCTCGATGAAACCAAGCCAAAATAAATCAAGGTGGAAAGGTTTACCAAGATAATCGGCAACGCTCGCGCCGAGGAGATATGTCAGCGCGGCGAGGAGAAGATAGAGAGGACGAGAAAGACGGATGATGTTTTTCAATTTACGGTGTCCGATTTACAAAAGGATGAAGGATGAATTATGAAAGATATTCTTCCAACCGCTCAACCGCCTGCGGAAGATTCTTTCTTCCAAGACCCAATCTAAAATGATTGTGCAAGTCGTCATACATTGTGCCGGGTAAAAGCAGAACGCCTACATCTTTTACCAGATTGTCACAAAATTCTTCGATGTCGCCTTTGAGTAAACGCGGGAAGCACATTGAACCTGCCTGTGGACGAACCCAAGTAAAGAGATTCGAGTAACGAGTAAAAAGGTCGTCCACAATTGTGAGGTTGTTTTTGATAATACCGAGATTGCGTTCAGATAGCTTCACCCGATTCCGCAGACCAACTTCGGCAAGAAATTCGCTCGGCGCAGAGTTACAAATAGTGGTGTAGTCTTTCAACGAAGCCATGCGTTCATAAATCTTTTTATTCTTTGTGGCGATCCAACCGATTCTTAAACCGGCGAGTCCATAAGTTTTGGATGTCACTCCAAGCGAAATGGCATGTTCGCCCAAGTCGCACGCGGCGGGCAGACGCGTGGCAGGATCATATTCTGATTCACGGTAGACTTCGTCAGAAAACAGGAGCAGGTTATTCTCACGCGCGAAGCGATTGACTGCGTCAAAGTCCGCGCGGGGCATGAGATAACCGGTCGGGTTGTGCGGCGTGTTAATGATAATCGCCCTGGTATTCGTCCGCATGAAACGGCGAAGTTCATCCAAATCCAAAGCCCAATTATTTTCTTCACGCGCCTGCCAGAAACTGACGTCACAGCCAACTCCGCGCGCCACTTCCGCCAATGATTGATAACCGGGCGAATGGACAATGACATGGTCGCCTTTTTCAAACGCGGCGTGCATGAAAAGATAAATCGCCTCTTCCGCGCCGGTGTGGACGAGAATCTCTTCGGGTTGAATGGCGGCGTAAAGATTACAAATCTCTTTACGCAAGGCATAGCTTCCCAGAGACTCGGTATAACCCAACCAGATGTTTTGAAATTTCTCCGCCGCGCCAGGTTCAAGGGCAAGCAAGTCCGCGATAGACATGGATTCGCAATCTGAACTGCAAAGCAGATATTCAGTATTGAATTCATATTTGGCAAAATAGCGTTCAAGTTTAAAGGGCGGAAGGTGCATGTTTTCCTAATTCGTCCTGAGCGCAGTCGAAGGACAAGTTACAACAACGCTTCGACTTCCGCTCAGCGCGAAGATTATTTCAGCGCTTTTCTTAAATCACGATAATGCAATTGATTATGCAAATAGATCATCTTGATCATCTCGCGCAGAGTCGTCTGTCCCATAAACGGATGACGACCGATTTTATCGAGATCGGCTTCATCCAAAGTTGAAACCCAAATAATCAATTCAGCGCGCACAGATTTATATTGCTCCAATAATTCGCGCGGCATCAACTTGCCAGACTTTTCTTGTTGACTGGCGTTATAACGGTCAATGTCAAAGTCTTCGCTTGCGCCGGGACCGCCATCGCGAATATTGACAAATAATTTCGTAAGACCGCGCTCGGCAGTCACAAGATGCACGAGAATATTCCTGACCGTCCAAACCGAGCCTTCGGTGTAAACCTCTTTCGTCCATTGTTCATCGGTCAGGTCCGAAAAAAGCGCGGCGTATTTCTCGCCTTCAAATTTCAATTTCTTAACAAGTTCAGCAACTTCAGACATGGACATCACCTATACTAAAGAATAACCGCCATCAACAACAATCGTTTGACCGGTAATATATTCGTTCTGGATTAAGAACTCAAGCGCGGATGTTAACTCGTCGGTTCGCGCGGGACGTTTGAGCGGAATCCGATTAATCAGCCTTTCCCACTCTTCGGGCGTGACGATGTCCGATTGCAGGACCAAGCCCGGCGCGATAGCATTGACTCGTATCCCTGGCGCCAGCGCGCGCGCCAGAATCTTAGTCAATGACTCTAACGCGGCTTTGCTGACTGTGTAAGACGGATAACGACTCCATGCCTTCTGTGCGCCCACATCCGTGATGTTGACGATTAATCCGCCATCGGTCATTCGCTTCGCGGCTTCTTGCGCGAGAAAGAACGGCGCGCGTAGATTCAAATCGAGCGACATATCCCAATCTTCAAGCGAAAGCGTGGACGCGTTTCCATTCGGCATGAATGCCGCGGAATTAACCAGAACTTTCAAAGTATGAGAAATGGAATCAATCGTGGAGAATAAAGAGGAAATCGCTGAAACGTCCGCCAAGTCCGCGTGAATTGGATAAACGGGAACGCCCAACTCGCAGATTTCCTCAGCAGTTTTCTGTACTTCATTTTCAGCAGAATGATAATGCAAAGCGATGGTATATCCCTGCCGCGCGAGAGACAAGGCAAAAGTCTTTCCCAAACGGTGCGCGCCGCCGGTAACAAGAGCCAGTTCAGTCATGCCGCTATTATAAACGCAAGGTGACAGTTACCGTTAAAGTGACTGTCACCTTTTGAAAATGGCGGTAATAAAAGCCGCATCTGCTTGTAATTATTTACGGAAAAAATTCGAGACAAAGAACCAAACATTCGCAGGTCTTTCTGCGAGGCGGCGCATAAAGTACGGATACCAATGCGTACCAAACGGAACATATACGCGCACCGGATAACCTTCCTTTACCAAACTGTCCTGCAAATCGCGGCGGATGCCATATAACATTTGAAATTCAAGTCCGTTTTTGGGCAAGCCGACTTTTTCGGCATATTGTTTTCCAAAGGCAATGCGTTTGTCATCATGAGTCCCAAGCGCGGGAATGGGCGGGATTCGTCCGTCGGCGCTAAGGCGCGACTTCGCCGCGAGAGACGCGTCAATCATAAACTTAGCCAGCAGATCATAGTTCGCGTCTACATCCTGCTTTTTGGGAAAAGCCTTATCGGCTGGTTCAATATACGCGCCTTTGACCAAACGAATCGCGACCTTATCATCAAGCAGGCGGCGTATGTCCGCTTCAGAACGATACAGATAGGATTGAATGACCATGCCAGTATTCTTATAGCCTTTTGCGCGCATTTGGTAAAACAGATTGACTGTCCTGTCTGTGTAAGGAGTATCTTCCATATCAATGCGGACGAAGGTGTTGCATGATCTGGCTCGGGAGAGAATCCGCTCCAGATTTTGCGCGCACAGGTTCTCGTCCAGACCCAGACCGATCTGAGTCAGCTTGATGGACACATTGGCATGTAAGTCCGCATTTTTGAGTTCATCAAGTTCGGCAAGAATATCGTCTGTGGCTTGTTGAGCTTCCTCCGGCCTGGAAGTATGTTCCCCCAAATGGTCAAGTGTGACGTTAATGCCTTTTGCGTTCAGTTCACGCACAACGCGGATCGCGTCGCTTAATTGCGTGCCAGCCACAAAGCGTGAAACTGTGCGCCATGCAAATCCCCAACCTGAAATAATTCTTTGCGCCCAGTCGGCTTTAGAAAGGTAAATAAAAAAAGATCGCAGCATAGTTCTCCCTTTCAAACAAAATCTAACTTTACGTAATCTTATTTTAGCATAACTATCCCATGAAGTATGTTATACTTTTTTTCTGATTAAGTCACTATTTTTGGAGGCTGTGTGAGAAACCGAAACACAAACATCCTTCTGCGGGGAACTTCCATCCTTTTTATCAGTATCGCCATGGTATTAACCACCATTTCATTGATCGGCTACAGCCGCCAGCGGAATAACTATCCCGCGGGCATGACGATTGGCGGCGTACCTATCGGCGGTTTAACGCCAGCCGAAGCGACGCAACGATTGCTGGAAGTTTACACATCACCCGTCGAGGTGCAATACGCCGGCTCTGTCATCCAAATTGATCCGGCTGTGGTCGGTTTCAGTGTCGAGGTGGAAAGCATGCTTGCCGCGGCAGACCTCACGCGCACAGGCGGTTCGTTCTGGGGCGGATATTGGGACTATCTGTGGAATCGCGACCCTGCCGCATCAAACATTCCTTTAAGCAAGAAGCTTGCGGAAGAACGCTTGCGCATCTATTTGGAAACAGAAATAGCGCCTCGCTACGACCTTCCGCCTGCTCCCGCTCAACCAATCGCCGGCTCCACGACGTTTCTTCCTGGTCAACCCGGTCAAAGTCTGGATGTTGAACGCGCAGTACGTTTAATCAGCGACGCTTTGAACTCACCCACAAACCGCACCGTTATACTGACCTTTTCCCGCGCCACCGCCGCGCGTCCGACCATTGACAACCTGGAAATTCTGCTCAAACAAATCATAAAGGTTTCAGGCTTTGACGGCTTGATTGGTTTATATATGGCAGATCTTCAAACCGGTCAGGAAATCCATTTTGCAATTAATAAAAATGAGGAAATAAGCGTCGAGCCGGATATAGCTTTTACTGCGTCAAGCACAATAAAAATCCCGATCGTCGTTTCTTATTTTATTAACAAGGGCAGTAATCTGGACGCGCAAACGACAGAGATTATTTCACGCATGCTTGGCAAATCGGAAAACGCCGCGACTGACCAAATTCTTGAAAGCATAGACGTTAATCAGGGCCCGGTCATTGTCACAAATAATATGGAAGCAATCGGCTTGAAAAGCACATTCATTGGCGGTTTTTTCTATCTCGGCGCGCCAAATCTCCTTTCAGGACGAAAGACGCCTGGCAATCAGCGCGCAGACGTAAATACTGACGCGGATTCATATTCGCAGACGACGCCTGCAGAAATGGGTACACTGCTTACGGATATTTATCAATGTTCTCAAACTGGCGGAGGCGCGTTGGTTGCCGCTTTTCCAAATAAACTTAATAAAACATCCTGCCAATTGATCCTTGACTTCATGGCGCAGGATAAACTCGGCGCGTTGCTTCAAGGCGGCGTTCCAGACGGGACTCTGGTTCCACATAAACATGGATACGTACTTGATCAAAACGGCATCGCCCACGATATTAGCGACGCGGGAATTGTCTATACTCCAAATGGCAATTTTGTGATGGCGATCTATACATATCATCCAATTCAGGCAGTATGGGATACCGTTAATCCGCTGTTCGCCAAATTAACCGAGGCGACTTATAATTATTTCAACCTGCCTGTCCAATAGCAAAACCTTACAAACCCCGTTTTCCTTATGAAAAACGGGGTTATTTTTGAATAGTTGTTATATAATCGGAATATGAGCGCATCCCTCAGCCTTCACCGCTTACAACAAGTAGACCGTCAAATAGATCAGGTTCAAACGCGACTCGCCGCGATCCGAAAAATAATGGAGAACGACGTCGAATTAAGAGATGCGCTTTCACGCGTGGATACGGCTAAAGCGGAATATCAAACCGCGTCCCGCGGATTAAAACAAAGCGAATTGGACGCGCAAGCTCAGCAGATCAAGATTCAGCAAACGGATGCAAGTTTATACAGCGGCAGCGTTCACAATCCCAAAGAATTACAGGATTTACAAAACGAGATAGCGGCGCTCAAGCGGCATTTATCCACGCTTGAGGAGCGCGAACTGGAAGCCATGCAAAAAGCCGAATCAACGGAAACAACTTTGAAGCAGGCAACAACGAACCTTGAACTTATCCAGGCAAAACGCGGGAATGAACATCATAAATTATTTGACGAGCAAGCCGCGTTGTCCAAAGACATGGAACGCTTATCATCGGAACGGCAGGCAACTATCAGCGCGGTGGAAAGTCAGATACTCGAAAAGTACGAGGTCTTACGTCAGCAAAAACGCGGCATCGCCGTAGCGGAAGTAAGCGACAATTCCTGCATGGCATGTGGAACAAATCTGACGGCGTCACTGCAACAGAATGCGCGCTCTGTCAGTAAGTTGGAACTCTGCCCATCCTGCGGAAGGATCTTGTACGCAGGTTAATCCCATGTTTTATAACTTCTCACTTCAACCAGCTTCTTTCATTCTTGGCTTTGTCGTTGCCACAGTATTTTGGTGGCTGGTAAGCAAGGCGCGTCCGTTATGGAATGACATCCGTCAGAATCTGGCAGAGCAACGCGAATCGGCACATGCACGCCACACAAGTAGTATTGAAGAGAATCATCGCCGCGTTACCCTGCGCCGCGCTCAAGGCATGCACCTAGCCGCGCCGCTTTTTGCACTCGACGAAATACTACAAGAGCCGAGAGTGCTGGCGCCTTTACCCATTGTCGAACCTGGCGGACCAATCGCCAAAGACGACATAGTTACACAAATCGTTCCTTATCTACCGGCATGGCCCGATCTAGCCGCGGTCTATAACGCGCCGACATTTACAATTCCACAAGCGCTTTCGCGCGGCAGTAATATTGTGATTATCGGTCAACCGGGGATCGGCAAAACGGTCGCGCTGGCACATGTAGCTTCCATCACTGCCAATCGAAATAAACAACTTGGAGACCTGCAAGACCACATTCCCTTCCTGCTCCACGTTGCGGATTTAAAACTGCCCATCACAGACGTCAAAGATGTCCTCAATCCTATGCTGGATAGCGCTTCCGAATCCGCTCCGGTCTTTGACCTGCCGCGTCTCCCCGGCTTTATACAAACATCCTTCCGCCTCGGTCAAGCGCTAGTACTACTCGATGGCTACGATGAATTAACCGCCGATGGACAAAATGACGTTGTTGAATATATAAAACTTCTCATACAGACTTATCCAAAAGTTCGCATTGTTACCACAGGCGCGCCTGAATATATTGGCGGGTTGCTCAACCTTGGATTTGCGCCGCTGGCGCTCGCCGCGTGGCATCCATCCAAGAATGAAGATTTCATTCATCTCTGGGGCGAACTATGGACTCAGTATGTTGCCGTTGAAACCTGGTCCCAAACCGGACCTGAGCAAGTTGACCCTATCCTCTTAAATACCTGGCTAAACACAGATAATCTCAATCTTAATCCATTGGAATTAACGCTCAAAGTATGGGGCGCGTATGCTGGCGACAGCCTCGGTCCGCACGTGCATGAAGCCATTGCAACGCATATCCGCCGCATCTCACCCGCAGGGACTCCGCTTGCCGCGTTAGAAACGTTAGCCATGCAGATTGTTCTTACAGCGCAACCTGTTTTCGATCCTCGAAAAGCGCGAGAATGGATGCAATCTTTTGAAGCGCCCGAAGATAAAATAGAAATGACAAGCGAAAATCCTTCTTCAGAAGGTCAGACAGAAAACGAAAAAACCAAAAAAGTTAAGAGGGGACAAAAAGCCGCGCCGACCCCATCTGCCGGCTTGCTTGGAAAAATGGCTGCGAGCGGATTGCTGATCGCGCATCCCGGAAATCGAATGCGCTTTGCCCATCCGATATTCGAAGGTTATCTGGCAGGTCGCGCGCTTGGCGGTTACGATGTCGAATCTACATTACTTAATCAACCAGATTGGTCTGGCAAATATCTTGCCATTCACTACCTCGCCGCGCATGGCGACATAACCAAGATAGTACAAAGTATGCTGGAATGGTCGCGCCTGCCAATGCATCGTCCATTACTTGCGGCATCCCGCTGGCTGAGAGATGCGCCGCGCAACGCTGTCTGGCGCGGAAAACTCATGGGGGCGCTCGCCAGTTTGCTTCAAGCAGAAGGTTTGCCGCTCGCGTTACGCGGTCAAGCTTTATCAGCGTTTACCACAAGTAACGATCCCAGCGTACCAGCTCTCTTCCGTCAACTAATGACGTCACTCTCGTATGAATTGGTGCAGCTTGCGGCGCTTGGCAGTGGTGCAACGCGCGACCCCAAGTCCATTCCATTACTAAAAAGCGCCACGCAAGCGCCAGACCTCTCCACTCGCAAAGCCGCTTGTTTGGCGCTAGTTGCCATCGGCACGACCGAAGCGCTGGAAACCATCGCTGACATCCTGCTCAACTCGGATGAAGACCTGCGCCGCGCCGCGGCAGAGGCGCTGGCAAACGACGCCAAAGAAGGATATGCCATGCTCAAAGATGGCGCCACCATGCCAGATATTCTTGTGCGGCGTTCAATCGTATACGGTTTGGCTCGCATTCAAGAACCTTGGTCAAAGGAAATCCTTTTAAATCTGCAGCTTGGAGACGAGCAATGGATCGTGCGCAATGCCGCTACAGAAGCCATCGAGGCGAATAGCAAGGAAGGGAATCCACGCATACCATGCCCGCTCAAAACGCCATCCGAATCTCCCTGGCTGATTGAATTCGCAGGCAAGCAAGGCATGGGCATCTCCCCCGGCACACCTGCAACAGACATCCTGCTTCTAGCGCTAAAAGGAGATGAGCCTGAAGCGCGTCTCTCGGCATTGCCATATCTTAAGAACACACCCACCGATGGAGTCGTCGCGCAACTTTATAATGCCATGTATCGTGACGATATTGAATTACGCGAAGCCGCATACCAGATCCTATGGGAATTAGGCACAACCGGCATAAAACTTCCCGACCCCACAAGATTTGGGCTTAGTTAATATTAGCCCAGCGCTTACCGCGTGGGAAAACAAAAATTATATGGCAGAAAGCGAAAAATCACATGACTGATACACCTCTTGTGTTAACAATTGCAGTGTTGGGCGGAACCGGAAAAGAAGGCAAAGGTCTTGCTTATCGCTGGGCAAAAGCCGGCTATCACGTACACATCGGTTCGCGCACGCCAGAAAAAGCTGAAGTCACAGCCAGGGAACTTCTCGGTCTGCTTGAAGGCGAAGCATACATTGAAGGAATGTCCAATATTGACGCCGCGCAAAAGGCAAATATTATCGCCATTACTGTCCCTTATGACGCACACAGACAAACGCTTGAAAGCGTTAAAGATGTAATGCAGGGCAAACTCCTGATTGACGTAACAGTTCCTCTTGTACCGCCGAAGGCAGCAATTGTACAAATGCCCGCGGCAGGCAGCGCCGCGCAGGAAGCGCGCGAGATTCTTGGCGACGGCGTTCAAGTCGCGTCCGCATTCCAAAACATCTCACATGAATACCTGCTTGACGATGACATCATTGACTGCGACGTGCTGGTGACTGGCACATCCAAAGAAGCCCGCGCTGAAACGCTGAAACTTGTCGAAGCCGCCGGGTTGACTGGCTGGGACGCAGGCGCGCTTGAAAACTCTGTCGTTGTGGAAGGACTGACCAGCGTGCTAATTGGTATCAATAAAAAGTATGGAAGTACACACGCGGGCATCAGAATTACAGGCGTAAAACAATCGCCATAATCTGTATTGCGTAATCCGTAAATCCACGTTACGAATTACGCAATACACACCGCGAAACATGCCGCTCACTCTTACTCCTCTCTCAAAGATTCCTCTCATCCGCCACGGCGATAACCTGGCGGATATTTTTGTTAACGCATTGCAAGATACGAACATCGCGCTACAGGATAATGACATCCTTGTGCTTGCCCAAAAAATCGTCAGCAAAGCCGAAGGACGCATGGTCAATCTTGCAACTGTCACGCCGTCTCAACAGGCAATTGATCTGGCGCAAAAAGCGGATAAAGACGCGCGCGTAGTCGAACTCATGTTACAGGAAAGCAAAGAAGTATTACGCGTCCGCGTTGGCACGATCGTCGTTGAACATAAGCTGGGGTTTATATGCGCCAACGCGGGTATTGACCATTCCAATGTCGCGGGCATTGGCGACACAAAAGAAGAATATGTTTTATTGCTTCCAGAAAATGCCGATAAATCCGCAAGTGAAATTCGCGCGCAAATGGAATTACTTACAAATAAAAAAATCGGCGTACTCATCATTGACTCACACGGACGCGCGTGGCGTAACGGCACGGTCGGCGTAACAATTGGAATATCGGGTATTCCAGGTTTGGTTGATCTGCGCGGCGACAATGACCTCTTCGGCTATACCTTACGAGTCACACAAGTAGGCGCGGCGGATGAACTCGCCGCGGCGGCGTCGCTTGTGATGGGACAAGCCGCCGAAGGCACACCCGCCGTCCATGTGCGCGGATTTCCGTATCAACTGCGCGACAGCGCGCTCAAAGAACTCATCCGCCCGAAAGATCAGGATTTATTCCGTTAAATAAACACTAACAAAAATCTTATTGACGCGTGATACCCTTATACAATAACGCAGTCGAAAGGAAACACATGCTAACAATCCCCGCATCACATCAAGACCTGATTAAGGACGAGACTCAAGCATTTCTCTTTCTCGCCACTCTCATGCCCAACGGCTCGCCCCAAGTCACCACCATTTGGTTCGACACGGATGAAAAATATATTTTGATCAACTCTGCCAAGGGACGCGTAAAGGATAAAAACATGCGCGCCCGCGCGCAAGTGGGTTTGGTGATTCAAGACTTCAAAGATCCGTATCGCTTTATCCAAATTCAAGGACGCGTGGTCGAAATCGCCGAAGAAGGCGCGCTCGAACATATCAACCGACTCTCGCTCAAATACATGGGGAAAGCCTGGGATGGACACGCGGAGGAAACACGCGTGACCTACAAGATTCTGCCGGATAAAATCATCGTACATTAATGACAGACGAATTGCATGATTTTCTGCGGACGCGGCGTTCCATCCGCCGCTTCAAAACGGACCCTGTGCCTGATTCCGTTATACAAAACATTCTCACCACTGCCGCCTTTGCCCCATCCGCGCATAACCTGCAACCCTGGCGATTCTGTGTGGTGAAAGATGCATCCGTCAAAACGCGGCTCGGACAAGCCATCACATCCCAAATGCGCGCCGATATGCAAGCCAAAAACGCGGATGTATCTGACATCGAAAAACGCGTCAACCTGTCCCTGCGCCGCATAGACAAAGCGCCTGTCATCATCGTCCTCTGCCGCGACGTGACCGCCGTCCGCGCCGACACGCCCGAAGAAGTCATCATGGGAATCCAATCCACCGCGCTGGCAGGATTACAACTTCTGTTAGCCGCGCACGCAGAAAGACTCGGCGGAAACTGGATTTGCTGGTCCCTATACGCGCAAAAAGCGACTCGATCCGCGTTGGAGTTGCCGGAAACCTGGGAGCCACAGGCAATGTTTTTCATTGGGTATGCAGATGAAACACCGAAAATTAAAGGGATGAAAGATTTGCAGAGTATGATGAAAACATTATGATCACAGACGACAGACCATAGACCACAAAACGCAACGGAGGAATAATGGCTTTCAAATTTGAAAAACTTGAGGTCTGGCAATTAGCGCTGGATTACGCAAATTTAGTTTATGAATTAGCAGATAAATTGCCAGACTACGAATAGTGGTCTGGCGTTCGTGGTCTATCGTCATTTTCCTATGAATCCAGATCAAAATACTCATCCATGAAAATCATTGCCCTCGCGGGCGGAGTCGGTGGCGCTAAACTCGCACACGGATTCGCCCAAATCCTTCCTCCAGAAAACCTGACCGTTATCGTTAATACCGGCGATGACTTTGAACATCTTGGCTTATATATTTGTCCCGATCTGGATACGGTTTGTTATACGCTGGCAGGACTGGCAAATCCTGAAACAGGCTGGGGACGCGTCAATGAATCATGGAACACGATTGCAAACATCGAAAAACTTGGCGGACCAAATTGGTTTCGCCTGGGAGATCAAGACATTGCGACTCATCTCGAACGTACGCGCAGGTTGAAAAACGGACAAACGCTCAGTCAAGTTACAAGCGATTTTTGCGGCGCGTGGGGAATCAAAAATACGATACTGCCAATGACAGATGAACCTGTTCGCACGATAGTGAACACCGTTGAACATGGCGAATTGTCGTTTCAGGATTATTTTGTAAGATTACACTGTGAGCCGAAAGTCAAAGGCTTCCGCTTTGATGGAGTCGAACAGGCAAGACCAGCGCCGGGCGCGCTCGAAGCGATCAAGGAATCAGATGCGGTGGCCATTTGCCCGTCCAACCCGTGGGTTAGTATCCAGCCTATTTTAGCGGTGGCAGGTATAAAGTCCGCGCTGGAGGCGAAGCTCGTCATCGCAGTATCTCCAATTATTGGCGGACAAACGGTTAAAGGTCCCGCGGCGAAAATGTATCAAGAGTTAGGAATTACCCCTTCGGCATTGGCGGTCGCGGAGCATTATCACGGCTTATTAAAAGGATTTGTGATGGACAAAATGGACTCGGAATTTGCTAAAAAAATAGCTGTCCCGACATTGGCGACGAATACGCTTATGAGTTCTCTTACAGACCGCGCGCGTTTGGCTGACGAAGCGCTACACTTTATCGGGAGATTATGACATGACACTTTGGGCAATTGTGCCGGTAAAACCTTTGCGGCGCGGAAAGTCGCGCCTGGCTGGAACTTTATCTGAAGAAGAACGAACAGTATTAAACCAGGAATTGCTGGAGCATACGCTCAAAATACTTATCGGAATAAAAGAACTTGAACAAGTATTAGTGGTCAGCCGCGACCCGCACGCGTTGACCGTTGCCCGTAATTTTGGCGCAAGAACTCTACTTGAAGATGGTCAACCAAAATTGAATACCGCGTTAAAACGAGCGACGGTTGTTTCACAAGTCTATGCTACAGCCGGTGTGTTGGTCCTGCCAGCCGATTTGCCTTTGCTAAATCAGGAAGATGTGCTGACATTGATCAAAAAAGCCGCGCATCCGCCGGTGGTTGTGATTGCGCCTGACCGTCACGAAAAAGGAACGAATGCTTTATTGATATCGCCTGCAAATTTGATCGAATATGATTTCGGCGAAGGTTCTTTTTCAAGACATTGCGCGCGCGCGAAAAAAGCCGGGGCACGCCTGGAAATTGTAAAACTACCATCTTTAGAATTAGACCTTGATTTACCGGAAGACCTTGAACTGATAAGGAATTTAGAATTCACAAAGACCGAAAGATGACGCGATAGTTTAATATTTGGTAATTAGTAAATTGGTGTTTTGGTAAATTGGTGATTGGTAAAAATGACACCTCATGCTCCATGCGAATGGAGCGTTGAAAATTTTTTCCTTACGCGTAATTGTAACGGATGCTATAATGAATTATTGGATTTTCAATTGACCTCTTGCAAGTAAAAACAATTAAGCCAGAGAGCGCGCAGAGACTTTTGAGAAGGTTAATTCTTTTTTCTCTGTGATCTCTGTAGCAAAAAACGTTTGCAAGAGGTTTAATATCAAAATCCGATAATCTTTTTCAAGCGAGGTGTTCCATGGATAAGAACGGTAATACAGATTCTCAAATCATGACTCGACACCAACTCCGCGCAGAAGCGCTTAGATGTGAATATTGCGAGGAGAAGCCCTGCAAAGAAGCCTGCCCGGTAAACTGCTCGCCATTTGATTTCATCATGGCGGCGCGCGTGGGAAATCCGTCAGACATTAAACGCTCTGCCGCGAAGATCATGAGCAGTAATCCGCTCGGCGGCGTTTGCGGCGCGGTCTGCCCGGATCGATTCTGCATGGCGGCTTGTTCGCGAAAAAAGTTTGACGGTTCAATCAATATTCCGAAAGTCCAGGCGACATTGATTGAAATGGCAAAACAGCTTGGGGGGATTCCGAAGTTTTTAACACCTAGCATAAATGGGAAAAAGATCGCGGTGATCGGCGGCGGTCCCGCGGGACTTGGAACAGCATCCGCTTTGGCGCAGATGGGCTATCAGGTTGATATTTTCGAGAGCCGTGAACAATTGGGCGGCATGATGAATCTGATTCCAGATCAGCGCCTAAATAAAAAAGTGGTGCAAACCGATATTGAATTTTTGCTTTCGCTGGGAGCCATCACAGTAAAAACTGGAATGAAGATAGAAGATCCCAAAAAATTGCTTACGCAAGGATATGATGCAATCTGTGTCACAACCGGATTGTGGAAGCCAATTGAACTTGGCATTGAAAACGAAAACCTTGCCATCAAGATGGTTGACTTGCTCTCGAATAAAAATGCCTTTAACTTTAACGGCCGCGTGGCAGTCATTGGCGGCGGCGCGACTGCGGTTGACTGCGCGATCACAGCCAAAGAACGCGGCGCAACACATATTGAACTCTTCATGCTCGAGAAACTTTCCGAAATGCCATTGACTTCCGCGGAACGACAGGAATTGATTAACTACGACATCGAAGTTAATGGGCGCATCCGCGTCAGCAAGATTCGAGCGACTAAAAAAGGCATCACAGGAATTGAGACCAAAAAGGTTCAACTCCCGGAAGGTCAACCATTCAAACCTGCCAATATCATTGACGTGGAAAAAACTGAGGGAATCCGAAAAGATTTCAACGCGGTGGTAATGGCAATCGGGATGCGTCCCACTTTCGCCCGCGAGCAAATGGCTGGACTCTTTTACGCGGGCGATACATCCAATGGTCCGACAACTGTGGTGGAGGCTGTGGCTTCCGGTAAAAATACCGCCATCGAAATTGACGCTTATCTAAAGAAACAGGAAAAGCCTGAAATTAAAAAGGCAACTAAATCATATTACGCGATGCCGGGATACAACGCGGTGCCTGTCTCGCTTGAGACCGAATTCTTCGGGCGGCGAATCAAATCGCCTTATCTGCTTTCAGCTTCCCCGCTGACCGATGGACTGGAACAGATGAACCTCGCATACGAACACGGTTGGTCTGGCGGAATCATGAAGACCGCGTTTGACAACGTGCCGATTCACATCCCAGGCGAATACATGTTTACATTCAATTCATTGACTTATGCCAACTCTGACAATGTATCCGGACATTCGCTGGATCGAGTCTGCCGCGAGGCGGAACAGTTGATCAAAAAGTGGCCTGATCGGTTGACCATGGCATCCACGGGCGGACCAGTCAGCGGTCACGAAGAGAATGATAAAAAAGGCTGGCAATCCAATACCAAAAAACTTGAAGCGTCTGGCGTAATGGGCATTGAATATTCATTGTCCTGTCCACAAGGCGGAGATGGAAGCGAAGGCGATATCGTCTCACAGAACGCGGCGCTCACCGCCAAGATCATTGACTGGATTTTGGAAGTCGGTTCGCCCGACATCCCGAAACTTTTCAAATTAACTGCGGCGGTTACATCCATTGTCCCGATCCTGCGAGCCATTAAAAATGTTCTCGATAAATATCCGAATAAAAAAGCTGGCATCACACTGGCAAACACCTTCCCCACTCTGGGATTCCGTCCAGCCGCGGGACGCGTTTGGGAGGAAGGCGTTATCGTCGGCATGAGCGGAGACGGCGTCACACCGATTTCATATCTGACGCTTGCAAACGCAGTCCCGGAAGGAATCGAAATCTCAGGCAACGGCGGACCGATGAACTATAAAGCCGCGATGGATTTCCTTGCGCTTGGCGTTAAGACTGTCCAGTTCTGCACGATTGCCACCAAGGAAGGTTATGGAGTCGTCCATGAACTTGAGTCGGGTACGGCGTTCCTGATGCAGGAACGCGGGATCAAGTCAATGAAAGAATTGATCGGCATCGCGCAGCCGCATCCGATCACCGATTTCATGTCGCTTTCTCCGGTGAAGAAATTATCGGAGTTCAACCATGATCTTTGCACTTCATGCGGAAACTGCGCGCGCTGTCCGTATCTGGCAATCAAATTGGATGATAAAGGTCTTCCACATTCCGATCCTGCCAAATGTATCGGATGCTCGATCTGCGCCAAGAAATGTTTCGCCGGCGCAATCGTCATGCGCGAACGCAGTCCTGAAGAACTCGCGGTTCTGGTCGAGAATTAGTTACATATTACAAATCTTTAGGGTCTTACAGACCCTAAAGATTTTTTACAACAAACGAAAGGATTGAACATGACAACCAGATTTGAAAACGGTATCGTGGTAACCCTGGGATCAAAAAATCAGGTCATCTGGAACGGATCAGTTGTTACAGATGGAGAAAACATCGCGGCAATCGGCGACTCCGCCGAAATGAAGAAGCGTTTCCCAAAAGCGGAAGTGGTAGATTGCAAAGGCAAAATAATTTTGCCCGGATTTATCTGCACACACCATCACTTCTACTCAACCATGGCGCGCGGCATGGCAATACCCGGCGAACCAGCTTCCAATTTTGTGGAAATCCTTGAACGTCTGTGGTGGAAAGTAGACAGGGCGCTTTCTGAGGAAGACATCACGCTGTCCGCGCAGATTCCGCTGATCGAATGTATCCGCAACGGCACGACCACAGTCATTGACCATCACGCCTCTCCCGGAATGCGCGACGGGTCGCTTGACTTAATCGAAAAAGCTGTCCGCGAAGCTGGTATCCGCGCTTCGCTTTGTTACGAAGTCTCGGACAGAAATATAGTCGGAGGCGGCGTTAAAGAAAATGAACGCTTCATCAAGAAAATTGGTAAAGGCGATGGACAGATTGCCGCCATGATGGGCTTGCACGCTTCCTTCACTGTATCGGATGCGACGCTCGAGAAATGCGTCGGCATTGCCAAGGACGCGGGCGTGGGATGCCACATCCACGTAGCGGAGGACGCCGCTGACCGGGAAGATTCCATTAAGAAGTATGGGATGGCAACCGTGCATCGGCTGAACAAAATGGGCGCGTCTGGTGAGAAGTCGCTCTTCATCCATTGCGTACATATTGACGAATCCGAAATGGATGTCCTCGCGGCTACAAAGACTGGCGTTGTACATAACCCAGAATCAAATATGAACAACGCGGTCGGCGTCACCAAACTCCTTGACTTGTTGAAGAAGAATGTGCTGGTCGGCTTGGGAACAGATGGGATGTCATCCGATATGCTGTCTCAGATGCGATGCGCTTACTTATTGCATCGTCTTGCCAACCATGATCCGCGCGTGGCATTTATGGAAGCGCCGCAATTGCTATTACAAAATAACGCTGAGATTTGTGAACGCCAATTCGGTATTCGTTTGGGTGAGATTGCAGAAGGTCGTCCCGCCGATCTTGCCATCATGGATTACCAGCCTCCGACGCCGCTCAGCGACGCGAACTTCCTCGGACATCTCATCTTTGGACTGGTAGATGCAACCGTTGATACGACAGTGTGCAAAGGAAAAACCCTGATGCAAGGCAAGAAAATCATCGCGCTTGATGAGGAACGGATCGCGGCGCGCTCGCGCGAACTCGCTCCGCAGATGTGGCAGAGATTGGCGAAACTATAACATAACCATTAATACCCACATTCAAAGAATTCGCCCATCTTAACATTGATCGCCAACTAACCGCTTGCTGTTGAGCCATTCAGGATGCGTAATCTTCTTGGAGGAAAAATGAAAAAGCTTCAGTTATTTATTAGCTACAATCACAAGGATGACGACTCGCGGCAAGAGCTTGATAAATGGTTAGTAAATTTAAGGGAAAAAGGATTGATTGACGAGTGGCATGATGGAAATCTTATTCCAGGTGATCACCTGATGAGCAAGATTTCCGAAAAAATGGATGAGGCGGACATAATACTTTTATTGCTTTCTCAAGATTATTTGGCATCAAAGTCTTGCAGAGATGAGATGAATTATGCGCTTGGCGTTACCCAGAAAAAAAGGGTCATTTCGATAGTGTTAAAAGATTGCACCTGGCAGGAAACAGGATGCAAAGACTTACTTGCCTTGCCTAAAGACGGAAAGCCTTTAGCCGGATGGGTAAGTAGAGAAGAAGCTTGGCACAGTGTATACGAAGGCATAAAAAAGGTGGTCGATGAATTGCAACATAGCTTTGAAGTCAAGGATGAGTATCTTAAAGAGCTACAACAAGTTGAATTCGTCACTCAAAATAAAACAGGAACCATACTAAGTAGTTGGTCATAAGTTTTTAGACAACAAGAAGCGCAGATCAGAAGCGGGTAGATTTTGCTCATTCAAGATTTTTTCTGCGCTGTTCACAACAGCCTCGATATGATCTTGAAGTTTGTTGGC
>Ga0315268_10000060_pt1 | contig 116919 bp, 100 predicted proteins | sample C1_top_MG_FD_204535 | JGI IMG/M metagenome (GOLD analysis project Ga0315268, IMG submission 204535) | Sediment microbial communities from Yellowstone Lake, YNP, Wyoming, USA - C1_top | ecosystem: Environmental > Aquatic > Freshwater > Lake > Sediment | place: USA: Wyoming | collected 2017-08-01
CAAAGTCGCTTGACAAAAATTGCCCTTCATGGCGTTATGTGAACAAATTTTGCCAAAACCGTAAATCTTTGCTTTCTACACGAAGCCAAAACGAAGAATTCCTGACTTTGGTAAAGCCATGATTGGAATTACGATTCGTGTTTGCTATCCATCAAATACTTTGGTATTATAAATAAGGCTTATCCACTTCGGCTAATTTGGCTTTCAGCTCAGCCAGCAATTCCTGTGCAATCTCCGGTTTCGAAGAGTATAGATCCACTAATTCATCAGGATCAGACTCAATGTCAAAAAGCAAGACTTCATTCTGCTTGATTTCAGGGTATCCAAAACAGTAGATCAATTTATACCGCCCTTTAACCAGGGCTATGGATGCATTGGTAAACGGCGCGTATTGCCCATTTTTCTTGGCATATATAGCGTAAACATTTCTGTTGGAAGCCGCTTGAGCATAAGGCGGCAATATAGCTCCTTCCACCCACTGCGGAATCTCCTGCTCGGTTACGTGCAACAAGGTCGGCAATACATCAATGGCGCTGGTGGGAGTATATATATCTGCTCCGGTTTTTCGCCCCGGCTCAAAGATCAAAAGGGGGATTCGGATCACCGGCTGGTAAAGCGTGGGGTTGCCATGACCATATAGTCCGCGCTCAAACATTTCGCCGTGATCTGCTGTGAATAGAACCCAGGTATTTTCCAAGATACCCGATTTCTCAAGGGATGCAACCAGATCGCCAAAAGCCTTATCAACATAGAGAATAAACTCATCATATTCTGTGCGTTCTTTTGTCGAGTAATTGTTCGAATCGCTATCTGCAAATATATCCATGGGTTTTTCCAAAGGCTGAAAACCGTCTTTCGCAAAATGGCGATAGAACTCCAGTGAAGTTCTGTAAGGAGTATGCGGCGGGAGGAAATGATAGTATCCAATGAATGGCTGGGGGATCGCGGTCACGCGGCTTCCGATCCACTCAACTGCCTGCTCCATCACAAAATTGATTTCAGAAGCCATATTGGTGCTTGGAATTCCAAGTGGAAATTGCGCCATGAAGTTTGCGACCTTCTTTTTTTGCAACGCCTTATACAGATATGACAAGAACAGGGAATATGAAGTTCCCCCCTCGTTATCTATGTTGCGCGCCCAGCTCACAGTGGCGATATCGTCATCGTTATAAAACAGGGTGTGTAAAAACTCATCGTAGGATTTCAAAAAGAGATTTTGCGGGGGGACCAATTCTTCGATCTGGCTTCTGAATTGTTTCAAAAAAATATTCGCAAATCCATTATGGGTGTAGGCGGTCCGATAATATCCCTGGAAGGCGTTGAATATATTATGAGGTATGACCGAATCAGCGACCCCCGAACTGGTTTGGAATGCGCGATGAGTCCACGGCAGCGTGCCAGTCAGCAGGGACGCCGTGCCGGGCGTGGTGAAATTACCGGTAGCATAATGATTGTGATACACAACCGCGCGTTCGGATAATCTGGCGAGGTTCGGGGTGGTCTCTCTGCCATATCCATAAAATGAGATATTTAGGGCTGAGAGCGCATCGAAAACAACGATCAGCACATTTTGTTTTCCAGCGGTTTGAGAAAGAACTGCATTTTTCATAAAACGAGGCGCGGCTAAACCCAAAGGCAATAGACCGGCTAGTTTAAGAAAATCACGGCGATTGAAATTATGTTTCATGTTTTTATACCGTTTGTTAGGAACTTAATAATGAAATCCTTAGAAAACAGGAATTTTTGAACCGCAAAGAACGCGAAGATGGTAAAGATTTGCCCGCCAGGGCAAGTGTAGTGAACTCAGCGCGCTTCGCGGCAAAAATTTTCGGCTTGTCCGAGTTAGGTCTTACGAATTATAACGATAAAAAATAGACTTTATCGGTAATAAGGAAAGGGCCTGCTTTGGACGCTGAAAAACGCTGATTTTCGCTGATGCAAAAAAGAAATATCTGCGTTTTCTGCGTGAATCAGCGTCCCGATTTAATTTCCGATAAAGTCTAATATAGTCCATGATTGGAATTAGTTGATGTCTTTTACTTAATCGGCTGTCGCTATAAAAGAAAACGCTGGATAAAATAACCTCAGCCGCTCCGGCTAAATTCGTTATTGCAAAATTTTAGCGTTTATCCAATACGATTACCATTTTTATTTCACCGGCTCCCGAAAATCATAAATCCCATCTTTGACTGTCCATTTGCTTTTGCAGTTTGGGCAGGCAAGCCAATCTTTTTTATCTTCCAGCGGCGAATGTCCACATGCGGGACATTTAAAGAAAAATAAAGAATTGGATGGAATCGTTTTTACCAATGCCTGACGCGCGACCCTGGACTTGATAAATACCGAAGGCGTCAACTGCCATAATGCGCCTGTCCACTGGAGAATGGAATCGAAGAAGACCATGACTCCGGTTGGAACGATGCGTTTCAAAAAACCAACGCGGAAGTGTGAAAGCGCCAGCGTTCTTTCCATCTTGAAGCCCAGGGTTTTCATCCACGCGCGGATCGCGCGCGGATGAAAATCAAAATTCAATTCGGCAAATTCAACCGGCTCCAGCGTGAACGGACTCCATTTCTGTTTGCCGAACAGATAACGAAGAATGGCTTTGAGATTTAATTTATTGGCATATTCCAAAATAAATACGCCATCCGGCTGTAAAACATTTCGTACCTGTCCCAGCGCTTTTGGCGCGTCAGCCATGTGATGCAAAGTGCGGATCATCGTAGCCGCGTCAAACAATCCGTCTACGAACGGGAGGCGATAAGCGTCCGCCGCGACATAAATATATTTATCGGAAAGGCCCAGCCGTTGTTGAGCCTGTTCCAGTTGCGTGCGCGAGTAATCCAATAAAATGATTCGCTCAAAACCAGCGTAGCGCGGAGTATTCCGTCCCGCGCCCGCGCCAAGTTCAAGCAATAATTTTCCGCTTTTGGGAAGCAGGCGCTTTAATGCAATCGCTTCTGTGCGATCTTCATATTCGCGTCCGCCTTTATCCCAAAAAGAAGTCTGGTAATCTGAGTCTTCGTAATTACAAACAGGAGGATTGGTCATCTCTTTATTTCTCTTTGATATAAAATCCGTCTTCGATTTTTTTGCCGCGCAGACTTAATCCGGATGGTTCGAAAGGCGCGCACGGAAATGTATCATACCAGCATTGTGCGTCGACGTCTTGAATAAACGGTTCATTCACGCTTGGAATAAACAGGACCATATTTCCGATTTTTACAGGAGAAGTTTCCGCCGCCGGATATGGCTTATAGGAGTTCAGGTAATGCTTCCATGATTTCGCAGGAAAGCCGGTTTCCAATTTGACTGTGTATAGTATCAGCATAATCTGGATTAACAGAACGAATACATTTACCGGCATTTTAATTTTATATAAAAGACATTCAATTAATGGAATGCTGACAATAAATAACAAAGTTACCAAAAAACCATATCCGAAGCGCGGAGAAGGCGATTGCATCAACCAATAAAAAGCCCAGACGATTGATACCGCATAGATAACGCCATATCGGATCACCCGGTCTTTGACCTGACGATTCAGAACCATGCAGATGCCTAATAAAATGGACGCCGCCAAAATGGAATTTATCAAATAAGAATCTGAGGGCGGCAAGGTTCGGTACCATTCTGGGAACCATTGATTAAATTTCATAGACATTACCAAAGCGGAATCTTCATAAGGAATGCGTCCCCAACTAATAATTACTTCAGAAGCGTGACGCGCAATTTCATGCGGCACTTTCCAATCCACGTTCAGGATGTCTAATTGATAAAAGGGAAAAATAAGGTATCCCGAAATAATTGCATTTCTTGCCAGCCAGGGAAGAAAGATCAACGCGCCAAATAAAGCAAGTTTTGAAATTTTTTGAAGAGAGAATTTAGGTTTTATTTTCCACAAAAAATACAGGGAAATTAACAAGATTGGCGCGGCAGAGAGTTTGATTGTTATATCAAAAAGACTCAAAACAAAAATGGCGATTGTCTTTACATCCAATTGCGTCAAATCATCTGACTCGAGTTTTTCCATTGTCAACAGAAATATTGTCCAGCTCAAAAACGTGGAGGATAGATCGGCGGTCGGCGAGATAAACCAAACGATGATTCCCTGTTCCGCCAAAAGGTAAAACAAAAAGCCTGCCGCGGTTAATCCGCTTAAGGCAAAAGCGCGGCGCGGCTTATTAATGAGATACAGGCAATAAATTAGAAAAGAAGCGAAGACGACCAGTCCCGGAATTTGGTAGGCAAACCAGCCTTTATCCGCAAATCCCCAAAACGCGGCTAATAAAAACAGGTTTGAGTTAAAACCCAAACGGTCGTGTAAATTCGCCAAGCCGGGGATCACGCGATAGGATTCGATCCAGCGAATGGATTGCGCGTGATACAGCCCAGTGTCATAGGTGGGCGTGGATGCCGCCGCCATATAAAGCGCGTAAATAAAGATGGCGATAAACGCGATCCATGATAATAAGCCAGGCGATAAAATTTGCTTGAATATAATTTTCAGGCGCGCAAAAATATATTTTCCGGATACAAACAAACCAAGAAGAATAAATATGGAAAAGAAGCGTACAGTGGATGAATCTATCTTTGAGAAAAATGACCATATCCCCAATAAACCGGATAGTAAAGCCGCGCCCAAAAGCGCGGTGACCGCGAAATGATTATCATGGTCATCGCGTAAACTAAAAATTTTGACGAAAATAAATTCCGCCAACCAGCCGTAAAGTAACGATAGGGAAAAGCCGAAGGCGGTTATTTCTAACAACAGGATCATATCAACAGCCCGTTAAACAACGAGGCGCACAGAGATTAAATCCCTGTGCGCCTCATAATTTATAAATTATGCGCCGAAGCCGCGTCCAATGGCTTGATACGTGAATCCCATTTCTTTCATTAGTTTGGGTTCGTAAATATTGCGCCCATCATAAATGACCGGTTTCTTGAGCAGGCTCTTGACTTTATCCAAATCCAATTGCTTGAATTCATTCCATTCGGTGATGACCATCAACGCGTCACAACCTTTCGCCAATTTATATGGATCGTCAAAAAGTTCAACTGCCGGCAAAAGCGGACGAGCGACTTCCATCGCGACGGGATCATAACCGCGCACGGTTGCGCCGGCTTTATGTAGCGCCTCGGCAATATCAATCGCCGGCGCGTCGCGCATATCATCGGTATTAGGTTTGAAAGCCAGACCAAGCAGACCGATGGTCTTGCCTTTTAAACCGCCGACCATTTCATCCACGCGCTTCACGGCTTTTTTACGCCGATCATAATTGACTTCCAGAGTCATATTAAGAATCTTGGGATTTAGACCATTTTCCTTTGCCATGAAAGCCAGCGCTTCCACATCTTTTGGAAAACACGATCCGCCCCAGCCCAAACCTGCGTCGAGGAAATAACGACCGATGCGCGCGTCATAGCCCATGCCCGCCGCGACTTCTTTTACATCCGCGCCGACTTTTTCACATAAGTCGGCTAATTCGTTAATAAACGAAATCTTGGTGGCAAGGAAAGCGTTGCTGGCATACTTGATCATTTCCGCGGTGCGCAGGTCGGTGATGACAATCGGCGCGCGCAAAGGCAAATGTAAATGAGCGACTTTATTGGCGGCGTCTTTATCCGTTGAACCGATGACGGTACGATGCGGACTCGAAAAATCGGCGATGGCTGAACCTTCGCGCAAAAATTCGGGACACGACACAACCGAGAAATCAATCGGCTTGGGCTGGGATTTTTTCACGATGTCGGCTACCCAGTCTCCGGTCCCGATCGGAACGGTGGATTTATTAATCACAATCAAAGGCGCGGTCATATTCTCCGCAATGGATTTCGCCGCGGCTGCCACATATTGCAAATCCGCTTCGCCGTTTGCGCCCGAAGGAGTGCCAACCGCGATAAAAGCATATTCCGCGTCTTTGAGCGCTTCCTTGTAAGATGTCGTGAACTTAATGCGTCCCGCCTTTACATTGCGCGCCACCAACTCCTCAAGACCCGGTTCATAGATCGGCATGATGCCTTTCTTGAGATTTTCCACACGTTGTTCATTGACGTCCAGCGCACTCACGCGGTTGCCCAGGTCGGCGAAACAAGCCGCCGTCACAAGTCCCACATAGCCTACACCGACCACACAAATTTGTTTCATAAGTTACCTCTTTCAGAAGTGTAATTTCACAAGCAAGCCAGAATATACCACAGCCTAGCGCTTCAAAACCTGCTCCACCATGCGGACCAATTCAACCATGTCAATCGGTTTGGTGATGTAATCGTCACAGCCCGCGTCCAACGCGCGCTTTCGGTCGCTGACCAGCGCGTGCGCGGTAAGCGCAATAACGGGAATATTTTTTGTGGCTGGGTTGGATTTAATTTTCTTAGTCGCATTCCAGCCGTCCATTTCAGGCAGGGAAAGGTCCATCAAGATCAAGTCTGGTTTTTGTTTGATTGCCGCGCTCACGCCATCTCTGCCATTTACAGCAAGAAATACCTCGTACCCGTTGCGTCCCATAAGGAACTGTACAAGTTCATAAGTATCCATGTCATCTTCGACGAAGAGAATTCGGCATTTGGTCATCCGCGCCTCATTTGTTAATGATACTACGTCTCGAATTATCAGGCAATGTATAATCAATGTATGCGCTTACTTTTCATCGCCGATGGACGTTCTCCCATCGCCCAAAACTGGATCAGATATTTTGCCGAACGCGGAGACGAAATTTATCTCGCTTCCACTTTTGCATGTTCTGTGGATTTCCCGCTTAATGGACTTGAGATTACGCCCGTTGCCTTTAGCCGCGCCAAAAAGCAGACTCAACATCCAGTCGCCGCTTCATCTCACGCGTTGAGCCTGCGTACCGCCATCAGGCATTTTCTCGGTCCCTTGACCATTCCGCGCGCGTCTCAAAGATTGAAGTCTTATATCCAAAAAGTGAAGCCTGATTTAATCCACGCCATGCGGATTCCATACGAAGGCATGCTCGCCGCGGACGCGTATACCGGCGCGCCTCTCGTCGTCTCTGTTTGGGGCAATGACTTTACCTTGCACGCGCCATCCACGCCTTTGATGAGTCACTACACCAACTGGACGATGAAAGTCGCCGACGCGCTTCACGCCGACTGCGAACGCGATATTCGTCTCGGAAAAGAATGGGGATTCAGAACAGATAAACCAACTTTGGTCACACCCGGTAATGGCGGAATCCGAAGCGATGTTTTTTATCCGCCGATAAAGCCTGTCGAAGAGCCGGTCGTCATTAATCCGCGCGGCTTCCGCGCTTATGTGCGAAACGATAATTTCTTTAAAGCCATTCCGCTTGTGTTGGATAAATATCCAAATGCAAAATTTATCTGCGCTTCAATGGCGGGTGAATCGCAAGCCGAGCGCTGGATTCAAGAACTCAATATCAGCCGCGCCGTTAAATTATTGACGCCCATGCCGCACGCGCAAATGGCGGATATTTTTCGCGGCGCGCAAATTGTCGTTTCGCCAAGCGTTCACGACGGCACACCCAATTCCTTGCTTGAAGGCATGGCTTGCGGATGTTTTCCCACAGCAGGCGATCTTGAGTCCATTCGTGAGTGGATCACGCCAAACGAAAATGGTTCGCTGTTTGATTCTACGGATCATCAATCCATTGCAGACTCCATTGTGCAAGCCATCGAAAATAAAAACCTGCGGCAAAAAGCCGCAGGCATTAACAAAAAACTTATCGCCGCGCGCGCCGAATATCGGCAGTGCATGGATCGGGCGGATAAATTTTACAATGATGTAATACGCAACACGTAATAGGTCTTACATCTCGCGCGGCGCGCGCATGGACTCCAAGCGACCGCGTAATTCGATGCGGCGCGAATCTGCCGCGCTGCGAATCTGATTGACAAAACCCTGCCCGCGTTCGCGTATCTGTTCGCGTAAATGCTCGCCCGATTCAGGCGTCATCAGCAGTGCAATCGTTGACCCAACCAGCGCGCCCACCAGAACCCCAATCAAAAAACCAAACATACGACGCATATCAATTCTCCTTGTTGAAAATTCAACTGATCTGACAATTCGATTATACCGCGCCTGCAATTTCCGACAATCTCCGAGACATAGCGCCTCGGAGATTGTCGGATTAAACTTAGGCGGATTAGCCTTCGCTGCTACTGCTACTGCTGCTGCTACTACTGCCACCACCACTACTAGCCGCACTGGCAGTGCTACTGGTCGGCGTCGTCAGTTTCTTTAACAAGTCATACCAGAAAGACGATCCTTGTGAGACTGCCGCGGCGGTAATACATAAACCTACAAACTTCAACAAGCCGAATTTTGTCCAATCCCATGGCGTAGGAAATGCCGGTAAATTTTCGGTCTGCCGCCACCAGCCGATTTTGATCGAGAATGTCCCCAGGTCTTTGAGCAAACTGGTTAAATCTGCATTGGCGCCTTGTTCCGCGACCACCACATCAGCTTTGGCGACGGCGATGGCGCGTAGTTCGGCATTAGACCATAAATCTCGCACCAGTTGAATGCTGTCTGTACCAAAAAGAAGCGTGATGGCAATTGACAGCATAATCACAAAACTGCGGGCATTGGCTTTAAAGGTAGCTGCGGCTTGATCCATCATGCCTGTAAAATAGGCGGTGGTACGCGCGCGTAAATCGTTGACATTGGTGACGCCTTGATTGATCCAATTAAGAAACGCTGTCTTGCCTTCAGACGCGGGAAGTTTGTTGATCAGCGCGAGCAATTCTTGGGCATTGATGTTTTTATTCGCGGTGAGTCCGGCAATATCGAAATAAGCGTCCACCAATGTGGCGATAGGTATCTTTTCGATTTTCTTCGGTTCGGTGGATGCGCCGAATACGCTAAACCAATTCTTATAGCGGATCGGTTGAAGCGCCTTCATTTGCGGCAGATTGGTCAGGTCTACCGCTTTATCGCCCGCGATCTTTTTCAAATAACGCTCAATCGCAATACCGCGCGTTTCAAGCGCCTCATTAATCCATTGTGTGATCAACGAGACTATTGAGCCTAAAATATAATAGACCATGATAAGACCAATTGCAACTTCGAGTACCTGTGGAATGGACATAAGATTCTCCTTTTGCTGTTTTTTGGTTCCGCTGATTCTTGCAGTATTTTAAGCCATTCCGGGAATTTTTCCCAACGAATTTTTTCTTTTGGGTAAAGCCATATTTGACTCGCGATAACATACAGATACTGCGCGATTTCCCTGCTATAATAGGAATGTAAGATCACGAGTTAAGCAGCGCCATCAGCCCCGCCCTTTGACTTTCGAAGGCGGGGTTCTTTTTAGAAGGAAAACCTATGAGTTTCGAGCAATTCAAATTAGACCCCCGCCTAAAAGCCGGGATAGACCGCGCCGGATACGATATTCCCACGCCGATTCAAACGCAGACCATTCCCATCATTATGGAAGGTTATGACATAATCGGCACCGCGCAAACAGGCACAGGCAAAACCGCCGCGTTCGTGCTTCCCATTTTGCATAAATTATTGAACGGACCGCTTAATAAAACCCGCGCGCTAATCGTTACGCCTACGCGCGAACTGGCTGAACAAATCCATCAAGTGATCCGCGATCTGGCGACTGGCACAAAGATCCGCAGCGCCACCATTTATGGCGGAGTCGGCGCGTCGCCGCAGATCAGCGCGCTGAAAAGCGGCGTGGATATTATCATCGCCTGTCCGGGCAGGTTGTTGGATCATATTGATCAGGGAAATGCCCGTTTAAACGGAATCCAGTTTTTAGTCCTGGATGAAGCAGATCGTATGTTCGACATGGGATTTTTGCCGTCCGTCCGAAAAATCCTTTCGCATCTGCCGGCACAGCGTCAAACCTTATTATTCTCTGCAACCTTCCCGCCTGAGGTGGAGAAGCTGACCGCACAAACCTTAAAGAATCCAAAGCGCATCAGCGTTGGGATCAGCCGCCCGGCTCATACCGTGACACATGCCTTGTTCCCGGTATCCAAACATTTGAAGACGCGTTTGCTTTTGGCTCTGCTCAAACAGACGAAGACCGATTCGGTTTTGATCTTTACGCGCACGCGTCACCGCGCACATCGTCTCGCGCAACAGATCGCGCGCGAAGGTTATAAAGTGACCAGCCTGCACAGCGACCGCACACAGGGACAACGCCAGTCTGCGTTAAGCGGATTTAAAGATGGCAGATATCAGATCATGGTGGCGACGGATATCGCGGCGCGCGGCTTGGACATTGAAAGCATTTCGCACGTGATGAATTATGATATGACCGATACCGCCGACGCGTACATCCATCGCATCGGGCGCACCGGACGCGCCGAACGCACCGGCGACGCGTTTACGCTTGTGACCGATGAAGATGATGATATGATCCGCACGTTGGAGAAAATCATGAATCAAAAACTGCCGCGTCAAACCCTGCCCGATTTTGATTATGCCGCAGCCGCGCCTATCGTTGACCCAAGCCGAGTCTATGAACCGCGCGGACCGAAGCCTTTGCGCCACGAACCGCATCGGCGTCCCAATCATCATCCGCGGCAGAAGTAGATTTGATCTCTTGCAGAAGTCCGTTTTTTTTGCCACAAAGGCACAAAGTCTCGAAGACTCAAAGGGAAAAACTTAGTGGCTTAGTGTCTTGGTGACTTCGTGGGCTACAACAATTTACTTATGCAAGAGGTCTATTGAAGAAAGAGGATCGAGATGAATGGACAGCGTATTCGCAAGATAAGTATCTGGTTGATTACAGCCTTATACCTGCTTGCCTGCATCTCGCCATCTATTGCCGCGTCTACAACATCTCCTACTCAAGCGCCGGTGGAGACCATTATTGTACAGACTGCGGCGGCAGCCCAAACGCAGACGGCGATTCTTTTACCTACCGTAACGCTTACGCCAACGCCAACTTCCACGCTTACTCCAACCAAAACGCCGACATCAACCCCGACTTTTATTCCGCTTACTTCGCTCACTTCGTTCGCAACAACATCCGTTACCGCGACCGTCACGCCGACAGGTACCATTGTCACGGCTCAAGCAGGGACCGATTCTTCCGGCGGCGGTACAGGCGACAAAAACGATGACAGCAATGACAAGGAGAAAAGTGGCTACTCCTCGGTTATTGACAAGGAATGGGCTTGTACTGTTTCGGAAAAATACCCTCCAAACGGCACAGTCATAGGCAGGGGCGCGCGCTTTTCCGCGGTTTGGAAATTATTAAATAGGGGTATAAAAACATGGCCCATTCATAGTGTGGATTTTTTGTTCATAGCCGGTCTGCGTAATGAAGGCAGGGCGCGTTTTGATTTGCCGTTAAATGTTATTTCAGGCGGCACAATCACACTTGACGTGACCATCATTGCTCCAAAAAATCCCGGCGCTTACCGGTCTATTTGGACTTTGAGAGTTGGCAGGACATATTTTTGCCAAATGGGAATTAACTTTGTAGTTAAATAGATTTTCCCCACAATCCATAACCTTCATTTCTTCTTTTCTCGCGGCGCTCATGCTGTTCGTGGATTTCATCCACGTGCGCGGCTTTTTCCTTGATTGCGGCTTCGAGCCACAGTTTTCCTTTTTCAGCGGTAGCGTGACTCCCCGCGCCGTATGCGCCGGTCTTTGAGTCGTCGTCCCAGGGCGGATTGGCAACGAGCGAACCGCCTTCAATCCAATCCATATAATAGTTCGGCGTTGCAACGAAATCCATTTCGTCTACCACGCGTTCCATGTGACATAGGTCCGGGCGCAGGTGAAGCATAAAGGATGTTTCAAGTTCACAGGCATGACCCATGCCTCCGATTGGCGATGTGCGGTATTTTTCCAAAGCCGCCGCGCCGATTGAACCTGATGTATGCAAATATGCTGTCGCGCAAAAAATTCGGCGGTGACGCTCGCCCGCGTATTTCACTACATTAACCAAGAATGAGGTATTGCCGCCATGTCCGCTCATAAAGTAGAAGCGGTCAAAGCCGCGCGCCGCGAGGATGTCAATAACTGCAACCCAAAAATCCTCGAATGCGCGTCCGCCTGCATTCATGGTTGCCGCGAAAGATGAGCGGTGCGTACTGACTCCATACGGCATGACAGGTAAAGTGAAAGCGCGTACCGGCGTTTTAGAGACTGTGCCTTTGGCAATTGCGTCAATCATAATAGTGTCAACCGAGAGAGGCAGGTGATACCCATGTTGCTCGGTGTGACCGATTGGAATCAAAATTACTTTTCCGCGTTCACTGTCAGACGGTAAAAACGTTGGCGGCGCGTAATATGATGAGTGTGGCTGTGAAAGGATGGCAGATGAAGGATGAAGGATGAATAGTGATTGAGGGTCAAATCCCTGAGGCGTCAGGCAATAGACTCGAGTGAAACCGTCGTCTCTCAAACTATTAAGCAGGTTTGAAATATATTGAAGGAAGATTGACTCAGGTAATTCCAATCCGCTGCCGCGCCAGCCAAACGGGAAGGGTGGCAGGAGTCCGACGCTGGACGGGGGATGAGCGCTTAATTGGTCAGCGAGCAGGTTGAGGCCTGTCCTGAGCGAAGTCGAAGGATTGTAGCCTGAGCCGAGTGGGAGGACAAGCGGCGTATCGCGTGGCAAATCTGCAACATCGGTCCATGTCAAGTCGTCAAAGTTGAAGAATTTTGTATTACGTGTAGCCATGATAATATAACCTTTCTTTTCTTATACGCTTAAATCAAAAAACTCAACCTCATATCTAACCAGCGTTTGCGCCCAATGTAAGGAATCTTTTACCAATTCAAGCGACATGAATTCATCATCTACGCCATATTCGTTTTGCAGACCGAAAGCGCTTGCTTTTTGAAATCCGAAGCGATGATAATATTTTGGCTCGCCGAGCAGGACAATGAAATCATAGCCCATCTCTTTGCATTGACGTAAACCCTCACGAATCAATTCTGTGCCGATACCCTGCGATTGAAAATTTGGATGAACGGCAATAGGCGCAAGACCAAGTCCTTTTGCATGATACGATGGGTGAGTGGAGACAGGGCTAAACAAAACGTGACCAATTATATTTTCCTGAACCGCGACAAGCGAGAGAATCACTTTTCTGTTTTGTCGAAGCAATTCAACCAGCCTGCTTTCAGCGTCAGTGGGGAACGCGGTAATCAGAATATTTTTGACGGCTTCAAAATCTTTCGGCGTTTCGTGACGAATGGTTATGTTCATTTTACTTGTTTATTGTTTGCGCCGGCAGTAAATACCAATCCAGGAATCTTTCGATGCGTTCATAAACATCCTGCAAATTTTCGCGGCGCAGAAAACCATGCGGTTCATCGTCGTATGTTTTATATTCAAAGGTCTTGCCTTCGCGGCGAAGCGCTTCGACCCATTCCTCTGATGCTTCAGGCGGAACAATGGTGTCGAGCAGACCGTGTAAAATCAACATTGGCTTCTGCACATTCTTCGCTTCTGCAATGGGCGAGCCTTTGCGATAGATTTCAAGATTTGCCGCGGGATGGCTGAGAAATATTTCAGTATAAAGGCGCAGGCGTTTTTCGCATTGCGCCCACGAACTGACTAAATTCGAATCGCCATATTTCATTACGCCACATGCAAAAAGATATTCAGGATCGCGCGCTAATGAACATGCTGTCATATAGCCGCCATAACTTCCGCCCGCGATTCCGATGCGGTCAGGCTGAATGTCTTTTATGCTGCGCAAAAATTTCGCGCCGTGCAAACAGTCCTGCAAATCGCCGCCGCCCCAATCGTTATAGTTGGCGCGCTCAAAGTCCCGCCCGTAACCAATCGAGCCGCGATAATTTGGCGCGAGCCATGCGTATCCCTTCGCGACAAAATATTGGGCAAGCTCATCCCAGAAAAAACCGGAATGATCGTTTGGTCCGCCATGTGGATATTCCACTGCCGCGCCGTTTGGTTTTTCAGGACGATATAAAAAAGCTGGAATTTCAAGCCCATCAAAACTTTTGTATGAAACTCTTTCAGGAACGACCAACTTGTTTGCTTGCATCGCGGGTGGATTAGAGAAAGTCAATTGCCTGACTTGTTTACTCGCTAATTCAATGGAATATATATCTGGAGGAGCCGATGGGCTTTCGTATTCAAATGTGATGGACAAACCGTCTGCCGACCAGTTTGGATTTAGACATGCCCCCAGTCCGCTTCTTAAATCGGACGTTGAGCCTGATTCCGTTTCCACGCGGATCAAATCGAAAGCGCCGTTTCTGATCGCGACCGCCGCGAGGAATTTTGAATCTGGCGACCAGACAAATTGCGCGATCTCCTGATTGTTTTTTGTGAGTTGATGCAAACCTTCGCCATTTGGTTTGATGAGATAAATTTCATGGTAACCGGAATCCTGTGAGATGAAAGCAATCCATTTACCGTCAGGCGACCACCTGGCTGACGCCGCGCGCGTGGATGGTTTACCATATAACGTGATGGATTTTCCTGTTTCGATTTCAAGCAGGATAATATCGAGTCTGTTTAAATCATCGAAACGGCGCAGGTTGTAGAGAATGTATTTACCATCAGGCGAGGGACGCGCGTCCCAGTGATCGCCAATATTATCGGTGGTCAATGCGCGCGGCCATGAACCATCGCGGTCGGTGAGCAGAAGTTGGTCAACTTCATTGCGTTCAACCGTGACGATCAATCCATTTGAATCTGGCATCCAGCGCGGCGCGCTGGCAGATGTGGTGAAGTCAGTTATCTTTTTCGGTAGTCTGCTCGCTTCGACTGCGCTCAGCGCGGAAATAATATATACATGTCCTTTGATTCCAAACGCCAGCCATTTTCCATCAGGCGACCATTCGGGGGTTTCATCGTCCCAATACGGCGCGAGCGGACGGTCAAAGGTGACGCGGGCGGGCCATTGTCCGTTTAGCGGAAGCAGGTATACGTCCGATAATGATTCGCCATCTTTGATGTACGCGATCATTTTTCCATCCGGTGAAAGCGCGTGAGTACGAATCCGCTCGAGGGAAGTAATCAAAGAAATACTCCAGCCTTCGGGCGGTTTGATGTCGGGGCGCTTGATGGAGGCCCAGCCGTTGCGTTCGTATTTTTCGGCGAGTTTAACAGAGTTATCCATGGTTCCCTGCTTTGTAAGTTTTCTCCAAGTATAGCAAAAAAACTGGATTTACAGTAAAATTTTCACAAGGACACTATTTTGAACCACTTGAAACACCGTTTCGGTTTTACGATGAGTTCATCATGAGCCGTATCATGGTTGGCAATTGCCACCGTGGTGCGGCTTATTTCTTAGTTGTGTCCAATCCAATCGTTGTTCATGAAATGGAGGATGAGAATGAAGAGAAAACTGTTGTTTGTTTTGGCGATAGCCGCGTTAGCCCTTTCAGCTTGCGGTGGGACGCCAAAAACCGAAGCGCCGAAGACGACGCCGGTTAATTCCACGACGCCTGCTGTAACGGAGCCGCCGGTAAGTCAGGCTGAAAAGAAGGTTGTTACGCTCATCTATACCCAGGAGTTTGATAACCTTTCTCCGCTGTATACCAGCATGTGGTTTGCTTGGACGACCTGGCAGATGAATAATCATTGGGCTTGGGAGTTTGACGAGAAGAACGAACCCTTCCCGCGTCTGGTAACAGAAATCCCCAGCACGGCAAATGGCGGCATCAGCGCCGATGGACGCGTCATCACCATGAAACTGCGCGATGACATCAAGTGGTCGGATAATACTCCGCTCACTGCCGATGATTTCATCTTTACTTGGGAAATGGCGGTCAGCCCTAAGAATACTGTTGCTACCACCTATCCGTATGACGCCATCGAGTCGGTAACCGCGGCTGATCCGCAGACGGTGGTCGTGACCTTCACCGAACCATTTGCCCCTTGGTTGGCGACTCTCTGGCACGGCATTCTGCCGGCTCATATTTTGCGCCCGGTCTATGACGCTGAAGGGACAATTGATAATGCCGAGTGGTTGAAGAATCCAACCGTGGGTTGTGGTCCCTATAACTTCGCGGAATGGGAATCGGGCAGTTATGCCCGTTTCGTGCGCAACGAAAATTATTGGGGTACACCCGCCAAGATTGATGAGATATTTATCCGCTTTGTGCCGGATGATGCCTCGCAGATCGCCGCCTTAAAAGCCGGCGACGCGGATCTGGGAACTTTTATTTCCTACAGCGACGTCCCCGGCTTGAAGGAAGCTGGCTTGAATATTATGGTTGAGCCGAACGGTTACAGTGAGTGGATGTTCTTCACATTGAACAAAGAACAAAGTAATCCGGCTATATTCGATGTAAACGTTCGCAAAGCGATTGCCATGTCCATTGATCGGGAAAGCATCAATCGCGATCTGCTGTTGGGCTTGACTAAAGTCCCAGCCAGTTTCTGGGATGCCCTGCCTTATTACAACAATCCACCGCTGACAAATTACCCATACGACCCGAATGCGGCAAAAGCCCTGCTGGATAAAGCCGGCTGGGTGGATACCAATGGAGATGGTGTGCGCGAGAAAGATGGCGTAGACCTCGTGATTGAACACGCCACCACCATCAAGGAGATCCGCCAGGATGTTCAAGCTGTCATGCAACAGCAACTGGCTGAGGTTGGCATAAAGCTCAATGTAAATCCAGTTGACGACACGCTTTACTTTTCCAGTTATGCGGATAAAGGACCGGCGGCTAAAGGCGAATATGATATTCAGGAATGGTCTGATGGACCGCTCTTCCCCGACCCCGACCTGTATTACTGGAAATGTGACCAGATCCCAACCGATGAAAACCCAACCGGCGAAAACTGGTTCTACATCTGCGACAAGGAACTTGACAGCTTGATTACATTGCAATCCACGCAGGTGGACGCGGTCGAACGCCAGAAGACCATTTCAAAGATCAATCAATTGTTTTACGATAAAGTCTACCTTATCGGCTTATGGCAGGACCCGGATGTTTATGCTATAGGCTCACGTTTGAAGAATGTCAAATTTTCCGGCGTGACCATGTTCTTTAACATTGCCGAATGGGACTTGGTAAAGTAGTATAAACGCTCGCAAGATATTAGCCGGATGGGTCGAGGAAACCTCGACCCATCCGCATTGATTATGTCATAGTAAAGGAATTTTAATGGGCAGATATATTCTGAAACGTCTTTTGCAAGGGATTCCCTTGCTGTTATTTATTAGCATCATTCTATTCCTGCTGATGATGAACATGGGCGATCCGGTGGCTACCATGGGCGGGCGGCGGGTGACGCGTTCATCAGACTACGAGCGCCTTCGCCGTCAACTGGGATTGGATAAACCTATTTACGTTCAATACCTATACTGGCTGGCTGGTAATGACTGGGCTAAGACCGACCTGGATGGAGACGGCATCGCTGAGACATCCGGCATCCGTCGCGGTATTCTGCGCGGAGATTTTGGCGCCTCTCTGCTTGCGCGCAAACCTGTTTTGGATGTCATCGGCGAGCGTCTGCCGAACACGCTGATATTAATGGTAGCCTCCGAAATTATTATTATTCTCGGCGCGTTGCTGGTGGGTATTTATTCCGCTTTGCGGCAGTATTCATTTATGGACAACTTTGTTACAGCCATTTTGTTTATTGCTTACTCAATGCCCATCTTTTTTATTGCTTTGATTTCCATGTATATCTTTGCAGTACTCTTCAAGCGCTGGGGATTGCCATATCTGCCCACGGTTGGCATGTTCGATCCGCAAATTGGGCGGACGACAGCTCAAGTACTTTGGCACATGATTCTGCCTGTGCTTAGTATTTCCTTGATTAGTTTCGCCGCTTACAGCCGTTATATTCGCAGTACCATGCTGGAAGTGATGAATCAGGATTATATCCGCACAGCTAGGTCTAAAGGTTTGCCGCGCCGCGATGTGGTTTTCATCCACGCGCTGAAGAATGCTTCGCTTCCCATTGTGACTGTCGTAGGATTGGATTTACCGCTCCTGTTAGGCGGCGCGGTGGTAACCGAACGTATCTTTGCATGGCCCGGCATGGGACGCCTGTTCCTGGATCACGTTGACCGGGTTGATCTGCCGGTAGTGATGGGAATCCTGATGTTGATCGCTGTCGCAGTGGTTGTCTTCCAGATATTGACCGATATTGTCTATGCCTGGCTTGACCCGCGCATCCGTTACGAAAAGTAGGCTGTATGGAAACTTCATTAAACCCCGCGCCAATTGCCGCCTTGCCACTCGACGAACTTGAGACCCCGCCTCTCAGCTTGGGACAATTAACCTGGCGGAGATTCCGCCGTCACAAGATGGCTATGTTTGGCGCAGTAACTCTGCTTTTTCTCTTTGCCTATTCTTTCGGAGGCGCGCTGGTCATTCCGGAAAGTTATGCCAATTTCGCAGATACCACCTTGCGCCTGACAAGTCCTTCCATGGCGCATCCTTTTGGGACCGACACCATTGGTCGTGACACACTCGCGCGTACCATTTATGGCGGGCAGATTTCAATCTTCATCGGTTTGCTGGCTGTGCTGATCGAAAACTTGATCGGCATTATAGTAGGTGCGTTGGCTGGTTATTACGGCGGAATCGTGGACAGCATCCTGATGCGTATTACCGAAGCCATGCTCAACATCCCAGAGATTTTTTTGCTGATTGTGATGGCTAAATTCTTTGGCGGAAAGATTCCCGAAATCCCGTTGTTTGGTCGCATATTCAGCGGCAGTGTGGTTGTCATCGTGGTTATCATCGGCTTGACCAGTTGGATGTATCTGGCGCGTATCGTGCGGGCGGAATTCCTATCGTTCAAAGAAAGTGAATTTGTACTAGCCGCGCGCGCTACAGGCACATCAAACTTCGGAATCATCTTCCGTCATATCCTGCCCAACAGCATTGCTCCCATCATTGTCTCAGCTACGTTGGGCGTTGCCAATGCAATCCTGGCTGAAGCTTATATTAGTTTCCTGGGATTGGGCGTCCAACCGCCAACCGCCACATGGGGCAACATGCTGGACGGCGCGAACAATTATCTTGAGTCCGCGCCCTGGCTGTGGTTCTTTCCGGGATTATTGATTTTGTTAATCGTCTTAAGCATTAATTTCCTGGGTGATGGTTTACGCGACGCGCTTGATCCACACAGCCGAACGATGTGAGAATTACATGACAAACAATCTGCTCGAAGTAAAAGATTTGAAAACGCGCTTTCACACACCGGAAGGCGTGATCCATGCAGTGAATGGCGTGTCATTTGATTTGCCCGAAGGCAGCACTCTCGCGGTAGTCGGTGAAAGCGGATGCGGAAAATCCGTGACCATGATGTCCATCCTGCGCCTCATCGCCATACCTCCAGGTGAGATTGCCAGCGGAAGCGCGCTCTATCGCGGAAAAGACCTGTTGAAAATGTCTGACGGTGAGTTGGAACGCGAGGTGCGCGGCAAAGAGATTGCCATGGTTTTTCAGGATCCCATGACATCGCTTAATCCGGTATTGACAATTGGCTACCAACTTACTGAATCTTTGCGCGTGCATCTTGATATGAATCCGCAGCAATGCCAGAAACGTGCGATTGAACTCCTTGAACTGGTTGGGATTCCTGAACCGGCTAATCGTCTGCGCGATTATCCGCATCAATATTCAGGCGGAATGCGCCAGCGCGTGATGATCGCCATGGCTTTATCCTGTTCCCCAAGTCTTCTGATTGCAGACGAACCGACCACCGCGCTTGACGTGACCATTCAAGCGCAGATTGTCGAACTTGTAAAGTCACTGCGCGAAAAAGTGGGGCTTTCGATCATTTGGATCACGCACGATCTTGGTGTGGTTGCAGGACTCGCAGATCGAGTCGTCGTGATGTATTCAGGTTTCATCGTGGAAGAAGCCGAGGTGGATGATATTTATGAAGACCCGCGTCATCCTTACACAATTGCCTTGCTGGAGGCTTTGCCGCGCGTAGACCGCCGCCGTCATAACCGTTTGAAAGCCATTCATGGCGCTCCGCCAAATTTACTTGTGGAACCACATGGTTGTCCTTTTGCGCCGCGCTGTGACGCTGTCATTGATCGGTGTTTGATTGAAAACCCCGAACTGTTGCAAGTCAACGATGGGCATAAGATTGCCTGTTGGGTAAATGTAAAAACGGGAGATCCGCGATGATCAACGCCAAGCCATTGGTAATTGTTGACAAACTTAAGAAATATTTTCCGGTAACGCGCGGATTGGTTTTTCAGCGGGCAGTTGGAAATGTCCACGCGGTGGATGGACTTTCGTTCACGATTGCGCGCGGCGAAACGCTTGGATTGGTGGGCGAAAGCGGCTGTGGAAAAACCACCGCCGGTCGCACAATCCTCGGGCTTTATCCTCCGACCAGTGGCGAAGTGGATATTGATGGCGAAAACCTGGTCACAGCCAGAGGCAGGAAATTGCTGGCGATTCGGCGAAAAGCCCAAATTATTTTCCAAGACCCATATGCATCGCTCAACCCGCGTTGGACCATTAATGCAATTGTCAGTGAGCCGTTGCGCGTCCATAAATTATTCGCCACCGATAAAGAACGGTCAGAGCGAGTCAAGGAGTTGATTAATCTGGTCGGCTTGAGTCCGCGTTTGATTAATCGCTTCCCGCATGAATTCTCAGGCGGACAGCGCCAGCGTATCGGCATTGCCCGCGCGCTGGCATCCGATCCGCTATTTATCGTTTGTGATGAACCGATCTCCGCACTGGATGTATCCATTCAAGCGCAGGTTGTAAATCTTCTTGAAGACTTGCAAGATAAATTCGGTCTCACCTATCTTTTCATCGCGCATGACCTGAGCATGGTGCGTCACATTTGCGACCGCGTCGCTGTCATGTATCTCGGCGCCATTGTTGAAACCGCCGAACGAAACGAACTCTACGAAAATCCGCTTCATCCTTATACAAAAGCGCTGCTTACCGCCGTGCCTATCGCTGACCCGCGCAAAGAACGCGCCCGAAAACGCACCATTCTTATCGGTGATGTGCCTAGCCCAATAAATCCGCCCGCCGGTTGTCGTTTCCATACACGCTGTCCAATCGCCATGGAAAAATGTAAAGTCGAAATACCAGATTGGCGCGAAGCATCACCGGAACATTGGGTGGCATGTCATGCCGTTTGAAAAATAGGAGAAGTAAAACCGACTCACGCGCCCCCGAAGCTGATTCCATTACCCTCAGCTAAAATATCCCCATGGCTTTACTCACCTACAAAATCGCAGAAACAAAAAACGAATTTGAGCAAATCTTCAAGCTCAACTATAAAACCTTTGTAGAGGAAATTCCCCAGCACGAGAAGAATGCCGAAAAGCGCCTCGTGGATAAATTCCACGAGGAAAATACATATCTTATTTGCATGGAAGCTGATCGCCTGCTTGGAATGTTGGCGGTGCGCGATAAACGTCCTTTTTCGCTGGATATAAAATTGTGCGACCTGGATTCATACCTGCCTGAATATAAATCCATTTGCGAGATTCGTTTGCTGGCAATTGAACCTGATAAGCGCAGTACGCGTATCTTTGGCGGCATGATTTTACGGTTGGCGGGATATTGCGATGACCATCATTACGATCTGGCGATTATGTCTGGTACAACGCGGCAGGCAAAGTTATATCGTCATCTTGGGTTTACCGCTTTTGGTCCACTGATCGGCAATAGGGATATATTATTTCAACCCATGTATTTTACGCTGGACTCATATCAAAAATTGAAAGCCGCCGCCAGAATATTTACAGACCTTTAAATTATTATGCTGACTCTTGAACCTGCGTGTTTTTCTGCGTGGAAGCAAGATAAATGCCGACCAAAATTAAACTGCCGCCGATCACAACAGACAGTGTCGGCGTTTCCCGTAAAAGGAAATATGCCAGGATAGCGGCGCCAATTGGTTCCGCCAGAGTGGTCACAGCCACGAATGTAGCCGCCAAATATTTTAATAACCAGTTATATGTGGAATGTCCAATTAATTGGGGGACAACTGCCAGCAGAAAAATCCACAGATAGGCTTTCGGCGCGTACCCAAGCGGCGACTCGCCTGCCGCGAGCATAATAATAATTAAGACCAGCGCCGCCATGGAATATACAAGAAAAATGTACGGGACGAGCGACAAATTTCCGCGCAGTTTGCGTCCAATAATAAGATAACCGGTAACAGCCCACGCGCCAGCTAATGCAAGGAAATTGCCCCACATGGCGCGTCCTTGTAAGACATCGGATAAATTGGGACAACTTAATCCATGATCCCAAACACACGCATCCGATAAGCCGATAATTGCCACTCCTAAAATTGCCAGCGCCAACCCGAATAATGCGGTCCGCGCAAGATGTTCTTTGAGTAATATTGGTGAGAGCAACGCCACCCATAACGGTCCCGTGCTGACAAAGACCACTGAACTTGCTACGCTGGTATATTCCAGCGATGTGATCCACGTAGCGAAGTGGATTGCAAGAAATAAGCCTGAGAGTAATCCTAATAGTATCTCGCGGCGGGTGATGGCACGCAGTTCGGCGCGGTAACGAGTCAACGCGACAGGTGCGAGTAATAGCGTGGCAAAACTTAATCGAAACGCGGCTATGACCAAGGATGGCGCGTCTTGTTGCGCGAATTTGATAATGATGGAGCCGGTTGAAACAGCCAAAATCGCGATGACGATCACGAAAGGCAGGATGTAGCGTGTGCGTTGTTCATTCATCGGTAGCAAGCCTCGGGTTGTGTTGATCGGATTAATATCCGCAAGTATATCCGTATAAACAAATTATATGAAGTCCAGTTGGTTTTCTTGACAGTTGTATTGCTAAGTAATAGAATTTATATCGTAATTCTCATAAAAATATTCAATAACTCTAAAGGAGATAAAAATGGCTTTTGAACTTCCAAAACTTGCTTACGCGTACGACGCGTTAGAGCCGCATATTGATGCGCGCACAATGGAAATCCATCACGGCAAACATCACAATACCTATGTGACCAATTTGAATGCCGCCGTAGATAAGACTCCCGAATTGGCGGGTAAATCTTTGGAAGCCCTGCTTGGTAATTTAAATGCTGTGCCGGAAGGCGCGCGCATGGCGATTCGCAATCATGGCGGCGGCACGTTTAATCACAGTCTATACTGGGAAGTGATGGGACCGAAAGCTGGCGGCGCGCCGAAAGGGGAGTTGGCTAAGGCGATTGACGCGTCCTTCGTTTCGTTTGACGCTTTCAAAGCCGAATTTGAAAAAGCCGCGACGACTCGCTTTGGTTCAGGTTGGGCGTGGCTGGTCAAAAAAGGCAGTGGATTGGCTGTGGTCTCTACTGCCAATCAAGATTGTCCTTTGTCTGATGGGCTTGCTCCGCTTATGTGCATTGACGTTTGGGAACATGCTTATTACCTGAAATATCAGAACCGCCGACCGGAGTATATCAGCGTCTGGTGGAATGTGGTCAACTGGGACGCGGTCGCGGCGCGTTATGCCGCCAAATAATTTTTAGTCTCTGTGTGTTTTATAAAAAGGAGAAAGAGCAAAACTCTTTCTCCTTTTTATTTTTTTTCTATCGTAAATAAAAATTGGAGATTGCCACGCCGCCAAAAAGCAGAGCGGCGGCTCGCAACGACATCATTTTATGGAATAACTTTGAATTGTACATCGCGGCTGTTATTACTTTCATCCGACTCTTCAACCTGATTTTCCGGGTCAACTTCTAGGGTAACCCAAAAAGTAGAAGTAGCCGCAGGTTTGTAGGTGTAGGTGAACTCACATTCCAAATCTTTGGACTTGCCTATGCCCAAGCTTGTCACCGTCCAATCACAGCCGGGTTTAGTCTGGTTGGACAACCATAGTACAGTGAACTGTCCGGCAGGCGCGGCGCCATCATTTGTCACTTTGACTTGAATGGAAACCGGCTGATTCTTCCTGCCCGGATTTGGCGAAAATTGCATACCGCTTGCCGTCAAGTCTGGCAGGTCAGCGTCAGCCGCCGCCTTTTTTTTGACGGTCACTTTAACCCAGAAAGCATCCTGTCCGTTGGCGTTTATGCCAAAGATGGGACCATCTGCGGCTTTCAACTTAAAAAAGCCTTGATATGTGCCAGTGGAACTTGGCGCTTTAAAGTTGATCGAAACATCCACGGTACTGCCTGGAGGGACGGTTCCGCTGGTCAATTGAATCCAATCTGAGGCGCCCATGCGGTCACCGTGATCGAAAATAACCGAATAGCCGGAAGTCCAGGTGCATGAACCGTTATTCTTCAATCGCCATATTTTGGTGAAATTAGAATCTGTGTCAACCTTGGTTCCATCGGGATAATTTACATCTTCCACAAAACTGGCTTTATTGCATGGAATCTGAACAGGCGTATTGGTTGGCACAATAATGGTTGGAGGCGCAACCACTGGCGGCGGCACGGCAGAACCGGCGAGTTCCGCTATCCTCGCCACTGTGGTCAGTTCCACAGACGTACCGACCACGTCCACGCCAATCGCAACGGGAGTCGCGGCGGGGAGCGCGGTATTTTTTGTCGGCAGGTTGCAGGAAGCCATGAGCATGAAAATTACGGTTAGGGACATCCAGACTCTTGTACGCATCACATTCTCCTCTTATATATTTTCATAGACCAGACTCTAAAGGTTGTCAAAATCTTTAGAGTCTTTTCCCATTTGTTATACCAAAACTTTGGCTTTTCGCAAACCTTCTTCCAAAGAATCAAGTGTGACTGGTTTTATGAGTATGCCCTGCGCGCCTAATTGCATGACTTTCTGGCGAGTCTCGGGCTGGTCATCGGATGTAATGACTACCACAGGCACAGAGGTAAAACGCGGCTCACGCCGCAGATAGCCTAATATTTCAATGCCATCCACGCCGGGCATGTTAATATCGAGGCACACAAAACGCGGCTCATAACTATCCAAAACAGTTAAGGCGGGGCTGGAACCATAAGCAATGCGCGCGGGCAAATCCAACATATCCAACATTTGCTTTAAAGCATCGGCGGTTGAACGATTATCATCAATTATTAAACCATCTTTCATTTAGTCCTCCAAAATTATTGTGCCCATCACAGACACATCGTAGCCCGGAAGTTTGAAAACCGCATCTCGAAATGTTGGATCAGTTAAAAGTCCAAAAAGAGGCGTGAGCAAGTCGCTATCTGCGTACTGTTTTGGAATCACCAGATCATAGCGTTCCTGAAAGAGCGGAATGAAATCCAAATCCAACGCTTGCGCGGCGGCGGCGATTCCAAGCCCGCAATCTGCGCGTCCCGACGCGATTGCCGCGGCGACTCCGAGATGGGTATATTCTTCCTGAGTATAGCCGAAAATGGAATCTGGAGACATTGCCATTGCGTTAAGATGATAATCGAGCAGGACGCGCGTGCCGGCGCCGCGCTGGCGGTTCACAAACTGGACTTCGGGGTTGGCGAGGTCGCTCAAACTTTTGACTCCCTTTGGGTTTCCCTTCTTCACTATCAGTCCCTGATCGCGTCCGACCAGCGCAACAACCTTGACAGGAATGTTTGGCATGTATTGGCGAATATATGAAATGTTGTATTCACCTGTTTCAGGATTAAGAAGATGCGAACCGGCGAGATGCGCCTCGCCGCGCCGAAGCGCGATCAATCCGCCTTGCGAACCGACGTTTGAGGATGCAAACCTGCGGTCATGCTCCGCGAGAAATTGCGCCAGCAGGTCAAGAGTCATATCGTGCGAACCGATGCAAAAAATTGTTTTGTCAATTTCAGATCTGCTTCGATATAGATGAACTTTAATTTGTTCGCCCGCTTCAAGTCCTTGCACACCGCTTGGAAGCAAGGCAAGTCCATCCGCTTGGACCAAAGATGTGATGACGCCCGCGCCGCGCGATAACGGCGCGGCGAGAAGTTTACCTCCCACTTTACCAACCGCTACGCGGACAAAATCATCATCACCGGCAGGCGAGACAATTTTGCGCGTGAGCGTGGCGGTTTCAGTGGGAAGTTCTTTTGGTCTGCGTCCCAGCCATTTGGCGATAAGTGGTTCTACAAAAATATCAACCGTGAGCGCGGCAGAGACAGGATAGCCGGGAACGCCGATGATGGGAATTATGTCATTGCGAGGGGCGTTTTTCCCCGAAGCAATCTCCCCATTCAATTTGCGATTTACGATTGACGATTTCCGATTCTCGATTTCGGATTTACCATTTCCCAATTCCCGATTTACCATCCCAAGTATTACCGGATGCCCAGGTCTTACTGCAACTCCATGAACCAATAACGTTCCAAGTTTTTCAACAACCTTCGCGGAGAAATCTTCCGCGCCGGCGGATGAACCGGCATTAAGCAAAATTAAATCATGGTCAAGCGCGGCTTCTTTCACGCGTTCACAAATTAAATCAAAGCTATCTTTCGTAATCGGATAACGCGTCGACTCGCCGCCCATAGATTTGATCTGCGCGGCAATCACCAAAGAGTTGTATTCAAGAATATCGCCTGATTTTAGTCTTGAACCAATCGGTACAAGTTCGGTGCCGGTTGGCAATATCGCGACACGCGGCTTGCGTGATACTTTAATTTCCTGATGACCAGAAGCTGCAATCGCGCCCAAATCTGCCGGATGTAAAACGTGACCTGTCGGTAAAACCAATTGCGTCGCGACAATATCCTCGCCTAACGGACGAACATGACTCCACGGCGCGACCGCGGCGCGAATTCTGATATAGGACGGTTGACGGATGACCGAGGTAATTTGTCCGTTTTCATTGAGCGATTCGACGTTCTCAATTGGGATGACCGCGTTCGCCCAATCAGGCAATGGATCGCCGGTGTCAACGTATTGCGCTTGCGCTTCGACTGCGTTCAGCGCGAGGGTAACAGGCGACGAAGGTTGCGCGCCAACTGTCTGCTCCGCGCGGACCGCGAATCCATCCATCGCGGAGGCGTGATAATGCGGCGAGGAAACCTTTGCCCAAATCGGCTCGGCGGTGACTCGACCTAGCGCTTGTTCATCAAGTGGGATCGATTCTATATCAAGCGTTTGCCAGAGATTTTCTTCTTGCAAAGCTTCTCTTAACCGCGCTTGGGCTTGCGAAAGTGGAATATCGTGAAGATAGAGTGACATGATGATTTACGATTTACGAAATTCCGTCCATTGCCGCGCCGAGGCGTTTGACGATCTCATCTACTTCATCTTCTGTGATGGAAAGCGGAGGCGCGAACGCCAGCGTATTTCCAAGCGGACGCGAGCGAAGTCCATGTTCCTGCGCGGCTTTGAATATCTTCATTGTTGTCGCGATGTCGGCAGTTTTAGTTTCCTTGTTTGAGACAATTTCGACTCCGCAAACAAGACCGAGTCCGCGCACATCGCCGACAAATGGAAATTCTTCCAAAGATTTTAATCCATTCAACAAACGCTTGCCTAATTCACGCGCGCGCTTTGGGTAATTATCTTTTTCCATGATTTCCAAATTTTTCAATCCCACCGCGCAAGCCATCGCATGACCGGAATATGTATATCCGTGCATCCACGCTTCGCTGTCGGCGGCAGATTCCATTGTCTCGCGGATTTCGTCAGAGATTTGGATTCCGCCGAGTTGGGCGTATCCGCTGGTGATGGCTTTCGCAAACGAAAGAATATCCGGCTTCACGTTCCAATGCTTGAGCGCGAACCATTCGCCTGTGCGCCCAAAGCCGGTGATGACTTCATCGGCAATAAACAAAATTTGATATTTATCACAGATGGCGCGGGTGAGCGGAAAATAATCGGCGGGAGGAACGATTACGCCGCCGACGCCCATGACCGGTTCCGCGATGAACGCCGCGACTGTGTCCGCGCCTTCGCGCAGAATCGCGTCTTCCAACTCTCGCGCCGCGGCTTGACCAATTGTTTCGCCCGTTTTGAGTTCGCCTTCATAGCGATATGGATTCGGCGCGGGGATGTGGACAAATCCTGGCACAGCGGGCCCAAACATGGCGTGATATTTTTCAAGTCCAGTGGCGAAAGTTGCGGCAAGAGTCACGCCATGATATGCGCCTTTGCGCGCGATCACTTTATACTTGCCTGGCTTGCCTTTTCGCTTCCAGTAATAACGTGCGGTCTTGAAAGCAGAATCGTTCGCTTCCGAACCTCCAGACGCGAAGAAAGTTGTATTCAATCCCTCGTAAGCAAACCCCGCCAGCTTATCCGCCAGTTGAACGGATGGCAGATTCGTCATCCCCGAAAAATTAGATGTAAATGCCAACTCCTTCATTTGGTCATACGCGGCTTTTGCCAATTCCTCGCGCCCATATCCCACGTTGACATTCCACAGTCCGCCCATGCCATCCAATATTTTTTGTCCATCCGTTGTGTACAACCATACGCCCTCGCCGCGTTCAACCACCAGCGGATTGGCATGTGACTTGGGATGATAGACAGGATGCAATTGCTTTTTATCTTTTTCGATCCAGGTTTTTGTTTGGTCAGCCATATTAATCTCCAATTTGTTGAAAAGTTGGAAAGTTTAAAAGTTGGAACGTTCGAACTTTCCAACCTGCAAACCTTCTAGCCTAAAACCTCAACATCATGCGGACCCGACTCTCTCAACCCCGCGCCCGTCATGCGGATAAAAACCGCTTTCTTTTGGAAGTCGTCAATTGTTTCCGCGCCGCTATAACTCATGCCTGATTGTAATCCTCCAATCAGTTGCGTCAGCACTTCACGCGCACGTCCGCGATATGGGACAGCCGCTTCCACACCCTCGGCGACATATTCGTCAATTTCCTCTTGCGTTACATCGTTGCCTTCGCGTTTATTGCGATCAATATTCGCTTCACGCGACGCCATGCCGCGCGAAGCTTTATAGCGATGACCTCGGCGCGTCATCACCAGCCCGGGACTTTCATCCGTTCCTGCCAGCAGACTGCCGATCATGGCTGTCTGCGCGCCAGCCGCGATTGCCTTCGCCAAATCTCCAGGCTGACGAATGCCGCCGTCCGCGATAATCGGGACTTTGTATCCACGCGCGGCCTCGGCACATTCAATGATAGCCGTCAATTGCGGCACGCCCGATCCTGCCACAATTCTGGTAACACAAATTGAACCCGGTCCTACGCCTACTTTTACCGCGTCCGCGCCAGCGTCAATTAATCTTTTTGTACCATCCGCAGTCGCGACGTTGCCGCCGATAATTTGCGCGTCTGGAAAATGCCTGCGGATATTTTTTATCATTTCAATTTCAAGGTGCGAATCTCCGTGCGCGATGTCCACCACGATACAATCTGCGCCCGCGGCGAGCGCCGATTCCGCGCGGCGCATTTCTTTATCGCGCACGCCTACCGCTGCGCCGACAGCTAAACGTCCCTTTGAATCTTTCGTCGCTTTCGGGAACTGCGTGATCTTCATAATATCCTTCAACGTCACCAGCCCCGCCACCTTGCCGCTTTTATCCACCAACGGCAACTTCTCCACGCGGTATTCATGCAACAATTTTTCGGCGTCTTTCAAAGCCGTATCGCGCGGCGCGCTATGCACAGGGCTGGTCATAACATCGGTCACGGATTTACTGTCATCCTCTTCAAATAATAGATCGCGCGTTGTCACGATGCCGATCAACTTTTCATCGTTATCCAGAATCAAAATTCCGCCTGTGCCTGTTTCATCAACCATCCGTTTCAGGTCGCCAACGGTATGCGCTTCGGTCATTGTGAAAGGCTTATCTACGATAAAAGACTCGGCTTTTTTCACGCGGTCAATGTGACGCGCTTGCTCGGCAATTGTCATAAAGCGATGGATCATCCCAATACCGCCTTCGCGCGCCATTGTGATTGCCATTTCACTTTCGGTCACCACATCCATATTTGCGGAAACAATTGGCGTTTGTAAAGCGATCTTCTTTGTCAGCCACGACTTTGTCGAAAGCAAACGCCGCGAGTCAACTGCGGAGTATTGCGGCACGAGCAAAACATCGTCATACGTCAAACCGGCATCCGGCAAAATTTTCATGTTCGCTCCTCTTGAAATCAACCGACCGAATTATAATGCTTGATGGATGGGTAATCGGGAATCGTTATTCGGAATTTGCACGACTCCCGATTTTCAAATATCGGAGGTCTTATGACAGTTACAGCAGTGATTGGTTCGCAATGGGGCGACGAGGGCAAGGGCAAGGCAGTGGATTTTCTTGCAGAGCGCATGGATTATGTGGCGCGCTTCAATGGCGGAAATAATGCTGGACATACGGTCATCAATGAATTTGGGACATTCAAAATCCATCTCGTGCCTTCGGGAATTTTTGCGGGCAATACGGTGGCATTGATCGGCGGCGGCGTGGTGATTGATCCGGCAGTATTGATTGAAGAGATCGAGATGTTGAACAAATCCGGTGTAGGTGTGGACGGCAGGCTGTGGATTTCGCCGCGCGCGCATATCATCATGCCATATCATAAAATTTTGGATGGCTTGTATGAAGAAGCCAAAGGCGCGGGCGCTACCGGCACCACGCGGCGCGGCATCGGGCCTGTCTACGCGGACAAGGTCAGCTACAACGGCATCCGCTGGAGCGATTTTGCGCGTGAAGATATTTTGACGGCGCGCTTGAAAATGCAAATCGAATTGAAGAATAAGATCATCATCGCCCTGGGCGGAAGCGCCTTGAAGTTTGACGAGGTCTTTGAGACGTATCGCGGCTATTATCAAAAAGTAAAGCCATACATTCGCGAACTGTTCTCGTTGGTGCAGGATGGTCTGAAAGAGAATAAAAACTTTTTGCTCGAACAAGCCATGGGTACATTTTTGGATACCGATTGGGGCACCTATCCATTCGTGACCGCTTCGACGACGATTCCTTCCGCGGCTTCGGCTGGACTTGGAATCCCGCCGCGCTATATCACCAACGTGATCGGCGTGACGAAGGCTTATACCACGCGCGTCGGCGCGGGACCGTTGCCGACCGAGATTCACGATTTCGAAAGTGACGCCTACGGAAAATTCGCCGAGATGGCCGCGACAACTGGGCGTACGCGCCGTGTCGGTTGGCTGGATTTGGAGATTGTGAAAACTGCCGTTGCATTAAGCGGCATCACTGAATTGTGCCTGACCAAACTCGATGTTCTCAGCGGCTTGGATGAAATTCAGGTTTGCATGGGATACAAATTAAACGGCAAAGATGCGCGCTATGCGGATGTTGACGCGTACGGTTTGGACGAAGTGGAACTGGTTTACAAAAAAGTCAAAGGTTGGAAGCAGGACATCAGCAAGGCGCGCTCGTTTGATGAATTGCCAAAAGAAGCAAAAGAGTATGTGACGATGATCGAAGAGTCCGCTGGCGCGCCGGTGAAATGGATCGGAGTGGGACCTGAAAGAGAAGCGACGATAAGGAGATAAATGGATTTGATATTCGGAAGAGGCGCGTTTCATTCAATTGGAACAATCGTCGCCTGAACCTTCGCAGGATTTTTATGTAGTCTTTATAAATCCTTTACATTCGTATTGTATCCTTTGAGCATCGGCAGGGCAAATTGTCCTGTCATCAAAAGGAGAAAAAATGAAAAAGACAATTTTGATCGTTGGTTTAGTAGTGTTGGCGTTAGGCGTATTTGGTTTGGGCGCTGTACTTGCTCAGGGTGTTCAGCCTCCTGTCGGACGCGGCGCAGGTGTTGGTTATGGTCCGATGCATGATTACGTTGAAGAGGCTTTGGCTGACAAACTCGGTATCACCGAAGCGTCCATCGAAGACGCGCTTGCTTCCGGCAAGACGATGTATCAGATCGCGTTGGATAATGGCGTCAAGGAGGCCGATGTCGCCGCGCTCTTGACCGAAGTTCACACCACGGCTTTTGATAAGGCTGTAGCTGACGGCGTCATCACTCGCGCGCAGGCAGACTTTATGCTTCAGCGTATGACTGCCAATGGATTCAACTCTGGCAACTGCCCGATGCGGAATGGTCAGGGCTATGGCAACGGTAATGGTCGCGGCATGATGGGCGGCGGTGGACGCTGGCAACAGCAATCCCCAACAACGCAACCATAATTTTTAGTACATTCCTTGCCCGCTCAAAAATAGACGACCTAACTTTAGTTAGGTCGTCTATTTTTGTATTCCTTATAACCGTTTTTCTAGGGTGTCAAATCGTGCATTAATTCCATTGGCACAACTGCTACGCCCACAATGCCTGGACCGGTATGCACACCCAGCACAGGAGAAATGCGCGCGACTTCCATTTTGGCGATATTTAATTTTTCGCTCATTTCACTTTTTAAGATTTCAGCTTTTTCTGCAAAACGTCCATGCAACACTGTAGCCCATAAAGGTGTGTTTTCATATTTATTATAAAGATGTTCCGTGATGGCAACCATGGATTTGCTCAATGTGCGTCCATTGGTCACCGTACTATATTTTCCGTCTGTATCCACGCGGATGACCGGCTTAAGATTAAGCAACGCGCCAGCCAGAGCTTTTACGCGTCCGATGCGGCCGCCGCGCGCCAGATATTCCAATGTATCCAGCGTGTAGATCACTTCGGTCTTTTCGCGGATGCTTTTCAATCTCTCTTGGATGGCATCCAATTTCCAACCGGCTTTGGAAGCCATAGCCGCGGCTAATACTTGAAAACGCTCTCCGCCAGAGAGGGTGAGGGTATCCCAGAATTTGACATTGACTTCGGGCTTTGCCTGCTCGCCGCCATCCTGCGCGGCGTTGATCGTTCCACTTAAGCCGGAAGAAATGTGAATCGAAAGAATATCCTTATCCTTCTGCGCGATCTTGCGATATAGATCGGCAAATAATCCGGCGGATGGCATCGCAGTGGTGGGGATTGCCGGGCGCATGGATTCCAAGCGATCATAGAACGCGTCCGCGCTGATCTCGGTCGCGTTGATTTCGCCTTCAGGGAATTGAATAAAGAGCGGCGCTTGCGTAATGCCCAATTTATCAAGTTCTTCGGCAGACATATCCGCCGCGCAATCAGTTACGATTTTCATATTTGTCTCCTTTTAGTATTGTCAATATGTTTATGTTTTACCACAAAGTTGCCAAGCCGCAAAGAAAATATCACGGCTGTGTGACTTGATTTGCACATTGACGTTGAAATTAAAAACTCCGAATTCTTTAAGAATTCGGAGTTTTGACTTACAGCGGTGTATTACTTAATCTGGCCGTACGTGACAGTGATTGCCACTGCGCCAGTCACTGGCGTATAGACTACAAATACAACGAAGCCAGTGTCATCGCGGAAGGCGATCATCTCGGAACCGTCGAATCTAAAGGTCATTAGTCCGTCAGCGAGTTTCATGCCTGCAGATTCAAGCCCATCTGTGTAATAGCCCTTCACATCATTCCAGGTGGTTTCACTGGGCATCATATACCCTTCGTAAAGATATCCGGCATCTTCAAGGGCAATGGCATCGCGAATTGCCGCTGCGAATGGTCCAGCGATTTCAGCATCTTCCTGCTCAGTCATCGCAACATTGCCGTCCATTCTGGGAAGACCTTCGGTGGGCGCTTCGGTTGCGGCAGGAGCTTCGGTGGGTTTGACAGGAGCTTCAGTTGCGGCGGGTTTGGCAGGAGCTTCAGTGGGTTTGACAGGGGCGGCAGTGGCGGCAGGCGCGGGGGCGCTTCCACCACAGGCGGAGAGCGCCATGCTCAACGCTAGGAACAGAACTAAAACTACATTTATTTTCTTCATTATTTCTTTTCTCCTTGGGGTGACAAAATTATCCTATAACAACCGGTCTGTACTTAGTTGCCATAATGATTTTAACTATTTCAAGAATGCTTCATAATACTAGTCGCGCATCGCAACGAAAAAGGGTTGAACTCATTGCATTTGTACTGACCAGCATAATGGTTTTTAGAGTCAGGCACATGCTGGCAACATTCCACCAAGCGGATTTTTATTCCGTACTAAACGCGAAGTTTTGATTATTGAGAAAAAGAGGTCTCCAACACCCACTTCTGATCAATTTTATTACTATATCAGTGTAAGCGCCTTCGGTTGTACTGTCAAGTGACGTATTTCATGCGTTTAAAGAACGTTGTCATTATATTATTCCAAACCATGTCAATGCTATGCCATTTCTATTAACAATAGAACTTATACAAACCCGATTTAAAATAGAATATAAACAACGAGGACGGTTATCGCCGTCCTCGTTGTTTATATCACTGATATTCAATGTGCCTACGTCTTGCTTTCCAACTTCCTTTTCAATCCCATTGGTCGCAGGATCAAATCCACCGCACACCAGTCAGTCCATGCGCTTTGCAAGGTCATCACTGCCACAAAGACAGCGAATGTAAGTCCGGCAGTGACGTTAACCCAATTGGCAATGGCAACAGCAACCAGGATCATAATCCCTCGGAATAAGTCTCTTCCGTTTTCGATGTACATGGCTTCAACTCCTTACGCACAACATTCGATCTTCATTTCTGTCTTCTTGAAAGCGCGCACCAACAGAAGTATCCCAAACGCAATCAATAGAATTTCAAAGACAGGAATTTCAAACGGTATATTCAGGATTTCACGCGTCAGCATTAATCCGCCTGATGCAAGTGCGAGCAGACCAAGGATGGTCGTGAAACCTTTGGCAGGAATACCGTTCAACGAGCGTACTGCGTTCAATCCGAGCAGAATCAGACCCGTGCCGAGCAAGCCTGTGCCTTCAGGCAGGGAGGCCAACGGCCACCATCTGAGTCCCCACCAGATCAAGAGCAATCCCCACGCGATCGTTTCGTAATTTCGTTTCGATGTTCGTGAATTATCCATTTTTTATCTCCTGTGAGGGTGTATCAGTTTAGGAACTGCACCCACACCCCTCATCTGCTTTCCCTGCGGCAGAGGGGACAGCCTCGTTCAGACTCGCGGCGAACTTGTCCATTTTGGATGATGCGCCCTTCCTGACCATTCTGCCGATCTCAATGGCTTCCGCGACTTCCTGCTCATCGGCTCCGTTTTCCAGAGCCGTTTTGACGTGATACTGCAAGCATGGCTGGCAGTTTGCGGTGATGGATGCTCCAACCGCGATCAATTCCACAATCCGATTTTCGAGTTTCATTGTATGGTTTCCTTTCCAACCTTATAGACGAAGCGGGCCAGAAAAGGATACACCCCCATTAGAACGTAATCATTTCACACTACACGGCATTTCCTCGATCCAATGGAATTCACAGTTGGTTTCGAGTTCTTCCTTTAGCTTTGTTCTAGCCCGATGCAACCTGATCTTGACGGTGTCGAGCGTAATCCCCAGGATGTCGGCGATCTCATTGTTTTTCAATCCTTCGTACTCGCTTAATATCAGGACAGTCCGGAAGGTTTCCGGGAGTTTTTCAATGTATCCCCGAATACAATCGTTCATCTCATTCTGAATGAGTTGCTTCTCAACGGGAGGTTTTTGCTCCTCGATAAAAGCGACTTTATCGCCAATATCCGCTTCATCAATTTCATCGGATATCGGCGTTTGGGAAATTCTTTGAAAGGAGGCGCTACGCAATCTATCCAACGCGGTATTCGTTGCAATTCGATATATCCACGTGGATAATTGCGACTCGCCTCTAAAGCTTTCCAATCCCTGATGAATTTTTACGAAGGTTTCCTGCGTCAGGTCTTCGGACTCAGACTCGCCAACCAGACGTGTTATATAACGAAGAATCTTTGGTTGAAAGTCTTCAAAGATTTTCTGGAATTCCAACGTGTTGGTGTTCATCCATATATCTCCGTGACAGGTGACAGTCATTTTTAAAAATGACTGTCACCTGTTTGGCCTATGCGGGTTTGTAAGCCGTGATCTTCGCGCTGTAGACCGCTTTGTGTACATCATCGCGCGAGAAGGTTTTCAGATCAATGGTATCGTCCATATCGGCGAGAGCGGAGTCGACCGTTTCCTTATCGAAGAAGACGGGGGTGACCGATACGTTCGTGAAGCCGACCGCTTCCATCATGCCGATGTAGTCCTTCGCTTCGACCGCGCCAGCCACACATCCCGCCCAGGCGCTCAGGCTTTTCTTGATCGACTCGGGAAGTGGGCCATCGGTGACGATATCAGAGACAGCCAGTTTGCCGCCGGGTGCAAGCACGCGAAAGGCTTCCGCGAAGACTTTGGATTTATCAGGCGAGAGGTTGATGACGCAGTTGGAAATGATGACATCCACTGTGTTATTTTCAACGGGCAGGTTTTCCAAATAGCCGTGACGGAATTCCACGTTGTTCAGTTTGACTCTTTTCACGTTGGCTTGCGCGCGTTCGATCATTTCGGGAGTCATATCCACGCCAATGACGCGGCCGGTCTCACCGACTTTTTGCGCGGCGAGGATGCAATCGAGTCCCGCGCCTGAACCGAGGTCCAGCACAGTTTGACCGGGTTTTAGTGAGGCGAGCGTGATCGGGTCGCCGCAGCCATAACTGGTGCCGGCTACGTCGGATGGAACGGTGGTGAGTAAATCTACAGGGTAGAGATTGCTTGATGTGTCGCAACTGTTATCAGGTCCGCAACAAGAAGCGGATTTCTTGATCCGATCCGCATAATGCTCGCGAACGGTCTCATGGATGGGGGTGGGTGTTGCCATTTTATATCTCCTTTGTATGGTGTTTTCCATTTATTTTGCTAAAAAACGGGACAAAGTCTCGGCCGAAGATGTATCCCGATTAAGCCTTGGGGTTGAAAAAATTTAATATCATCCACAACCGCAGGATTCTTCTTTTTGACCAAGAAGCGCTGCGCGTGTGAGCGCCGCGGCACAGCCTACGCCGCTTTGCACGCGGATGGCGTTGACTGGGCAATTCAACTGACAGGCGCCACATTCCATGCAGTTTTGTGGATTGACCAGAAGCGCCAGCCTGTCATTCATCTCGAACGCGGCGTGCGGGCAAACATCCACGCAGATGCCGCACCCGATGCAAAGCGATGGGTCATATTGAAGTGTGTTGGTTGCATAAGCATTTAACATGATGATCTCCAATCAGCGAACAAAGATCAACGCAATGTTGAGAATAAGCCCGATGCCGAACATCCATGCCATCGCAGGAAGGTAGGCGAACATTTCGGCTTTGACTCCAGTGCGCGAAGTGAATGTGGTGGAGCCTGTGAAGTTCAAAGTGAGATACGCCGTGATGGATGGGATGAGCAACGCGTATACCAAAGCCCATGCGCTTCTCAACCACAATGCGGACTCAGGACTTTTAAGGAATGCGGCTATTGCAAACGGGATGGCAACGAGGCCGCCGAGGATGAATCCTTTTGTGCTGAAGTTGTGCGTTGGAATCCAAGGCAGGAGAATGGGGAAGAGAACAGTCCCTGCGAGGATGGCGGCTATCGCGCTTTTTGACCCGATCACGATCAGGATCAACAGAGGAATCAAAACCGCGACAAGTTCAACAGGGATCAATGTGATCCGTTCCTTGAGTGTGAAGCGGACTTGCCGCATTTCGGGAGTCGCTTTGCGCGTCTTGAGATATTCGGGCAAATCTTCTGCGCGCACGGGACCATATTCAACCTTGAAGTGGGCGCGTTTTTTGACTTCATGTGCGGCCACTCCGGGCGCCCCCAACTGCGGCAGGATCACGACGCGATGATTGACCACTTCATGCAGGTGCGTCGCTTCGATGCGTTTGACCAATTCATCCGTGCCAAAGGTCCCTTTCCCTGCCGCACACCAGACGTTGATACCTTGCGTATCAAGAACGAGAATATAACTATCAACGCCCTTTAATGATGAACGCAAGGCGTCGAAACTGAGCGTATAGTTGGCTGTGACGAAAACAGGCGAGTCGGGAGTCGGATTCCCCAGTGAATATAATCCAGGCTCAACGCGATGCCACATGCGATTGATTGCCCAACGCGCAAGGATGTGATCCCAGTAGTTGGATGTTGTCAGATGGGATGTCGTCGGAAATATTTCCGGGGACGCAGTAATGGGACTGATGTCGCTCATTGGTGAACTCCTCTTTTTCTCCTTATATAGATGAATGTCTATGTATTTGGTTAAAATTTTGGGACGCGTGATTTGGATTTTCTGCGTCCCAATTATTTGGCGTTTATAACTATCTTGATCGTCTTGACTGCTTTGGTTGTATCGGTTTCCGGTGCGAACTTGATCATTAATTGCCCACAGCACGTGGCAACATTTTCCTGATTAAGCGAATAAAAAGTTTGCTTGCCTTCTTCGCGGACAGTGACCAAATCTGCTTCGCGCAAGATGGCAAGGTGATGCGAAACGGTCGGTTGGGAAACGTCCAGTTTTTCAACGATCTCATTAACTGAAAGCGAAGCGCAACAGCACAGGTTCATAATTTTCTGACGGGTTTCGTCAGAAATGGCTTTGGTGAATAACACAGGATTAAATTTCATATTGACAACTTTCTATTTGATATTATATAGATAAACGTCTATTTGTCAAGGGTCTATTTCATCAGGAATTTCAACAAGATCGGATTGACGATTTGCGGTTTTTCGTAATGCGGGATATGTCCACAATTTTCAACGATGCGAAACTCGGCATGTGGAATCGCGGCAAGGATATCTTTGCTGTGTTCAAACGGCACGGTGTGATCATTGCGTCCCCAGAAAAGCAGGGTTGGCTTTTTCAGCCGCCCGACGTGTTGATAATAATTGTAAAATGAACCGAGCATATTGTTTCGCATGGAAGAAAGTATGGCGCGCTTGAATCCGCTAAATTGCATTTGGATTCGATAATTGGATTGGAAATGTTCGATCAGGATGGGATCAAAAAAATCGGACGCCGCGCTTTTGATCATATTCTCGCTTCCGAATAATCCGACAATTAATTCGCCGACTCCGGGTATGAGCGCGGCTGTTAACAACCTCGTCAAAGCAATAGGTTTCGCGCCTGCCGGATCTATCAGGATGTGCTTGCTGACTCTTTCTGGGTATTTGTCAATGAACGCCGTAGAAATAGGTCCGCCCATGGAAAGACCAGCCAAATTCACTCGCTTCAAATTTAGCCCATCAAGCAAATCCTTTAACTGCTTGACAAAGAAATCTATGTTGTATTTTACGTTCGGTCGGTCCGACCAGCCGCGCCCGAAAAGGTCATAACGCAGAACGCGGCAGCCGGATTTTGTTAAAAATTCAAAAATTGGGTCGAAGATGAAATACGGCACAGAGAATCCATGGACCAGCACAATCGGCAATTCATCTTTGGGACCGCCAAGTTCGTAATGGGTTACGCCGTCAGGTAGGCGCGCGAACGCGCCGGAGTCCGCGTCTTTGCGCGTCTCATCATTTAGTCTTTTAATTTCACCGAGGTATGGAAAGGACATTTTATTGCCTCCAGATTTCTATAGATTTCATTGCAATTCATTGAATTATACCGTCCATCTCCATCATCTCTCTTTGCGTTATAATTGCCAGCGGAGGCACTTTCATGGAAATTACCTGGTACGGACATTCCTGCTTTCGTCTCACTGAGCGCAACTATGCCACAGTGGTGACGGATCCTTACGATAGCAAGGTCATCGGTTATGAAACGCTTAAGCTCAAAGCCGATATTGTAACCATCAGTCACGATGCGCCCGGTCACAGCAACACAGACGCGGTCAAAGGTACATCTCACGTCATTGAAGGCGCGGGCGAATTTGAAATCGGCGGCGTTTTTATCACCGGCGTACAAACGGATGGCAGTGGTTCTGGCAGAAAGAAAAACGATAAGTCTGCCAAAAACACGCTTTATGTTTTTGATTATGACGGTATCACCGTCGCGCATTTGGGCGATCTTAAACAAGTCCCAACCCAAACGGAGATTGAAGCGTTGGGTACGGTCAACGTAGCTTTGGTTCCGGTGGGAGGCGGTGGCAGTCTCAATGCCGCCAAAGCCGCGGAAATGGTCAGTCTGCTTGAACCGAATCTGGTCATCCCCATGCACTACGCCACAGCGGATTCAAAGACCTCGCTTGAGGCGCTTGGTAAGTTCTTGAAAGAAATGGGACTGAGCAAACAAGAATCTCAGCCTATGCTAAAGGTCTTGCGCTCAAGCCTGCCCGATGAAACGCATGTCGTAGTCTTGGATTATCAAAAGAGTTAATTGCTTCATTGCGCGCCTCGTCCCGCAAACTTGAGAAAGAAATCAGAAGGTTAATATGCCTGTAAAAGTCATTATGACATGGGACATCGCCGCCGAGCACGATCAGGAATATTTTGAATTTGTGGTCGGTGAATTTGTGCCGGGCGTACAGCGTCTCGGTATGCAGCCTGCTGAAGCATGGGCTACCATCTATGGACCTTATCCGCAGATTCAGGTGGGCTTGCTTGTGAGCGACGTTCAGCAAGCGCGCCGCATTTTGAAATCCAGCGACTGGGGTCTTTTGCAAGATCGGCTGTTTGGCTATGTCAAAAATTTTTCATATAAGGTTGTGCCTGCCCGCAATGGTTTCCAATTCTAAAAGTCGCATCACAATTTGGTTCGCCTTTTTCCTGCTGACTGCTTTTGAGTCAGCAGGTTTTCTGATTGCGCTTTTGCTAACTCCATCTGAAAGCGGACTCTCGCTTGCGCGTTTATTCATGCTTGGGATTCTGACTCTCGTGGCTGGACTCGCTGTTTATGCCGCGTGCAACGCTCAAACCTTATTCCATTTCCTGACTCCACGAATCTTTCCCCGGCTTATATACGCTTCCGTTTTATCGGCTTTATTCTTTGCCCTTAGCCTCTTCCTCTTGCGATACGTCAATCCAGAGCGGACGCTTGTCTATTATCAACGCGCCTGGCAACTAATAGCATTTTTCCTGCTATTTAGTATTCAGTCTGCAATTTTGTTTTCCGTTTTACATTTCGGTTTTCATCTTCAAAATATCGCACAATACAAATCAATTATCATCCCGTTTGCTTCATTCTTCATTCTTCTGCTTTCAGTCTTCCTCTTTATTTCCATCACCCGCCTCGGCCTGACTCCTGATCCGGCTTATTGGGGTGAACCCGGCATTCCGATCATGGGCTGGCAACTTGTCATCGCCTTTGTTTTCGCCATCATCACATTACGAATTACGCATTACGAATTACGCATTACTCGTTACTCATTCCTTATTCCTCTTTTTATCTACCTCTTCGCCGTTATTCTCTGGCTCAGCGTTCCCATTGATGTTCTCAAAAATAGCTTTTATGTTTCCATAGACCCGCCTGCTTTTCAACCCTTTCCATATTCTGACGCGGGATATTACGACTGGATGGCGCACAGTCTCTTGATTGGACATCCCTTTCAAGGCGATATTCCCACTCGTCCATTGTATATTATTTTTCTGACATTTCTTCACGTTCTTTTTGGAGAAAATTACAAACTTATCATCGCGGGTCAGACCGCTTTACTTGCATTGATTCCGGTTGTCTTCTATTATTTGGGAAAACGCATCCACTCCAAAACTGCCGGCATGACAGTTGCTCTCATCGCCATCTTCCGCGAATTTACCAGCTTGTTAATTTCGTCTGATACGCGCGTTTCCAATACCAAGACTCTGTTAGTGGATTTGCCGACTCTGCTTCTGGTGAGTCTTGCCTGTCTATTTGTCTTACGCTGGTTCGAGAAAAAAGACATCAAAAGCGCTTTTGTTGCCGGTGGAATATTCGGCGTGTTGTTATTGCTTCGCACGCAATCCATGTTAATCTTGCCTGTCATTATTCTGTTTGCTATTCTCACTTCGCGCATTACGCATTTACGTCTTGAGCGAAGTCGAAGAGACATATTACGCGACCTTTTCTCTTTCATCCTTGGACTTGCCTTCACCATCACTCCCTGGCTCACACATAATTATCTCCAGACAGGCAAATTTACTTTTGACGCGCCTTTCCAATATAAAGTTCTTGCAAGTCAATATGCATACACTGGCAATCTTGATTTACAAAATTATGATTTTGCCGGCAAGGGATTGGGGCAAATCCTGATAGAGTTCGCGGTCAAAGATCCAAAATTTGTCTTTGGTTTTATCTCCAATCATTTCCTCGCCGCGCAAGTGGACGGTCTGCTCGCGCTCCCATTGATAAAGCCATTTAACGGACTCTTCGAGCCGATCAACCTTTACTGGACTTCGTGGAACGGGAATCTTGAATGGTATAACGTCCTTTTGTTGATCTTCTATCTCGCGGTGATTGCCATCGGTCTTGCCGCGGCATGGAGGCGATTGCGCTGGGCAGGTTTATTACCGCTTGCATTTAATTTTGCTTATGTCATGGCAACAGCTATCGGGCGTTTCTCCGGCTGGCGCTACGATCTGCCCGCGGACTGGGTCCCATATTTTTATTTTGGAATTGGCTTTGCTGAAATCATTACATTTATCGCTTTATTGTTTGGTGCGCGAGAAAATATTCGCGCAGAACGCAATGTTGAAGATACGCAATCGAAGCGCGCGTTGCCAGAAATGATTATCTTAGCATTGGTATTTGCCTTTATCGGCGGTCTGCCGTGGCTTGCGAAAGGCATCGTTTCTCCGCGCTATGCGGATCAATCTCTTTCGACGTTGAGCGCGCAAATTACATCCATTCCGCGCGCGCCGACTTCATCTGAAATCGAAACGTTTTTATCTCAGCAGGATGCAATCTTACAAAAGGGACGCCTGCTTTACCCGCGTTTTTATATTCGCAACGAAGGCGCGGTGTCTAAGAATCCCTGGCCCTCTTATGAGACGCGCTCGTATCCCAGATTAGGTTTCCTGTTCTTGAATCAAACCCTTGCTCACGCGGTGTTCCCAACCAAAGCCAATGTCGTTGATTCACCTCAAGCCTCAGATGTCATCATCCTTGCCTGCAAGTATGATGATTATTTGGAAATAAGATTACTCGCTTTTCCCACTTTAAATACGATCTATCTTAGCGCGCCTCTTTCCGAACCCTGCAACCGATAATCAGATGTCTCGCGTCTCTTCTCAACTTCTAAACTGGTACCGTTGTCACGCGCGGACTCTACCGTGGCGCGATCATCCGAATCCTTACGCAGTCTGGGTCTCTGAGATCATGCTCCAGCAAACGCGCGTGGAAACGGTCATTCCGTATTTTGAAAAATGGATGCGCTTATTTCCAACGGTTAAGGATTTGGCGAATGCCTCTGAGCGGGATGTATTAAACGCCTGGGAAGGATTGGGATATTACAGCCGCGCTCGTAACTTGTATAAAGCGTCAAAGATTGTCGCCGAAAAATATAACGGCAAATTACCGCGTGATTTGGACGACTTGCGCGCCCTGCCCGGCATTGGACGTTATACCGTTGGCGCGATTGCCTCGATGGCTTTTGGCATGGATGAGCCGACTCTGGATGGTAATCTGCGGCGCGTGTTCGCGCGATTATTTGACGTCGCAGTACCAGCCGATACGCCTGCGGGTGAAAAGATTTTATGGGCTTTAGCCGCCGAACATTTGCCAAAGGGAAAAGCCGGCGATTACAACCAGGCTCTCATGGATTTGGGCGCGGTAATCTGTACTCCGAAAAATCCGCGTTGTTTGATTTGTCCGTTAATGGAAATGTGTGCGGCCCGCGAAAATGAAACGCAGGCATATCGTCCGATGTTGAAGCCGAAGAAAGCGATTCCGCATTTTGTCCACACGGCGGGAGTTATAAGTCGGATTGGTAAGCCGGCTTATGTTTTATTGGCGAATCGTCCGTCAGAGGGATTGTTGGGGGGCATGTGGGAATTTCCAAATGGACGCGTTAATGGCGATCCGGCTAAAGAATTGACCAAAGCCTTGAAAGCGGGATACCGGCTAAAAGTCCAGAGAAAAGAAGCGCTGGGTTTAATAATCCAACATGCTTATACTCATTTCAAAGTCACAGTCCATGTTTTTCGATGTGAATTAATTGAAATGTCCAAAAATAAAAATTTGAAATGGGCGCGGGTGGGGGAGTTGGATGATTATCCGATGGGCAAGGTGGATCGGCAGATTGCAAAAAAATTATAGGGCAAATACCGTCATTGCGAGGAGGGCGCACTTCCCGACGAAGCAATCTCCTACTAACGATAGAAATTCCTCGATGAGGTTTACCCGTTACAGGGGATTGCTTCGCCAAGTACGCTCGCAATGCCAGTTTACATTACTATGCCTTGCTCAATGTGACGAAGACCATCGGTCTTCGTTTTGTTTGTTGATGCAGATAACTCTTCACGGCGTTGATTAGGTCTTTCTCGTTATCCAATCCGTTGCCATTGACAATGTCCATTACGCGTTTGCGGACTTCAGGAATAAGCTGTTCGGCTTCTTCGGAAGAGACAAAGCCGCGCGTAAGTATTTCGGGTTCGTGAAGCAAGCGTCCCGAAAATTTATCGAGGCTGATGTCAATCAATAAAATACCGTTGCGCGCCAATTGACCGCGCTCGCGCATGATGTCGTGGTCAATATCGCCAATCGATTCGCCATCAACAAAAACGTAACCGCCGGGGATTCGCTGACCGAATTTGATATGTCCGGCAAGCAATTCAACGATTTGACCGTTTTCTGCGATATGGATGTTTTCTGTTGGCACTCCCATTTGTTTCGCCAGTTCGCCATGACGGATCAACATGCGCAGCTCGCCATGAATGGGCATAAAATGTTTGGGTTGCACCATGCTGATTAATAGTTTTTGCTCTTCCTGTGACGCGTGACCGGAAACATGAATGGGCATAATACCATCATGGATCACTTTCGCGCCGCGCCGTAAAATCCGATTAATGGTCTTGCTGATGGGTTCTTCGTTGCCGGGGATGGGATGCGAAGAAAGTACAAGCGTATCGCCAGGCTTGAGGTCGAACTGACGATTCGTGCCAGCCGACAGCCGTCCCACGATGGACGATGGTTCGCCCTGTGAGCCGGTACACATCAACACGACTTTATGATCTTGCATGTTGAGAGCTTGTTCAATCGGCACAATCGCTTCATCTGGAATGTTGAGATAGCCCATCTTGCGCGCAATCTTAACGTTGTCCACCATGCTGGGACCGGCTATCGCCATCTTGCGTCCATTCTTTATGGCGGAATCTGCCACTTGTTGTACGCGTGAAATTAAGGAAGCAAAAGTCGCGACGATTACGCGTCCTTCTGCTTCCGCGAATACTTTGTCAAAGGCGGGACCAATCACCATTTCGGATGGAGTCCAGCCTGGGCGTTCGGCGTTGGTGGAATCGGAGAGCAATAAATCCACGCCGCGCTGTGATAGTTCGGCGAGTTTGGCGTAATCGGTAGTCCAGTTGTCCACGGGGGTTTGATCGAATTTGAAGTCGCTCATGTGAACGACAAGCCCGGCTGGAGTTGTGATGGCAAGCGAAACCGCATCCGGTATGGAATGACAGACGTGGAAATATTCCACTGTGAACGCGCCAAGCTGGGTCTTTCCGCCGGCTTCAATCGTTTTGATATTGGCTTTATGCTGGGCGTTATTCCGCAAGAGTTTGGCTTCGATCAAGCCGCGCGTCAATTTTGTGGCATAGATCGGCACAGGAAATTCAGCGATCACATGTTGAATTGCGCCAATGTGATCTTCATGTCCATGCGTGACGATGATGCCTCGTATGCGGTTTACTTTGTCTTTCAGATACTCGAAGTCGGGGATGATGTAATCTATGCCGAGCATATCGTTCTTTGGGAACATAATGCCGGCGTCTACCACGATGATGTCGTTGCCGTATTCGTAAGCCATCATGTTCTTGCCAACTTCCCCGAGTCCACCCAGGGGAATGATCTTTAATTTTTCTTTCTTACTCATTTATTTTTTATTCCTTTATTTAAATAGATTTCAACCGCCTAAGGCGGGTAAGGTCAATTTTAGACAGAGATGTTATACGAACGCGCCCGTGCCGGCTTACCGGCATAAAAAAAGACCCCTGCTGACTATTACTCACAAGGGGCGGAACTTACCACACACGATTGTTCTCATACAAACTGCCGACATGCGGCAGTGAAAGTCAACTCAATTAAGATGAGTATAGCAGGGCGCGCGGGATTTGTCAAAGCGGACTTTGCGATTATTTCTAAATAGATGTCATCGCGAGGGCGGTCTTCCCGAAGCAATCCCCATATTACGAAGGAGATTGCTTCGGGAAGACTCGCAATAACAAATGACATCAATATCTATTTTTTGCGCACAGCGATGGTATCCATATATTTCAGGAATAGTTCCACCGCCTGCGGGTCAAAGTGTTTGCCGGATTGTTCTTTAATGTGAGCGAACACTTTTTTCTTGGACCAAGCTTTTCGATAGACGCGGTCGCTGGTAAGCGCGTCCCACACATCTGCAACCGCGAAGAGACGCGCGGCGTAGGGAATCTGTAAATTTTGCAGACCGTGCGGGTAGCCTGTACCGTCCCATTTTTCGTGATGATAATGAGGGATGTCAAGCGCGGGGCGCAGGAATTCGATGGGACGAAGCATGTCATACGCATATTGCGGATGCTGGCGTATGATGTCCCATTCTTTTGCGGTAAGTTTGCCGGTCTTGTTGAGAATATGATCGGGGACGCCCATTTTACCGATGTCATGTAATAGCGCGCCGCGGCGGATGCTCATGATTTCTTTTTCGCCCAAGCCCGCAAGTCCGGCAATGCCTATTGTCATTTCAGTGACGCGCAAGGTGTGACCCTCTGTTTCCTTATCTTTCAGGTCAAGCGCGTGCGACCAGCCTTGTATGGTCGCGTCGTAAGCCAGAGCAAGCTCAAGGTTGGATGATTGAAGGTCGCGGAAAAGATTGGCATTATCAACGGCGATGGCGGCTTGCGTACCGAGAGCTTCGAGGAAATTGAGCCACTCCCGGTCAGAATGGAAAGGCGCACGCTTATATAATTCCAGGACGCCGATCACTTTTCCTTTGGCGATCATCGGCGTTATATAGCAGGCAGAAAACCTTTCTTTTTGCATCATATCTTTATGGACAGGGTCTTGTATTTCGGATAGGTCTGAAGCTGTGACAACGCGGCGCTCCAGGATCGCTTTTTCTGAAAATGCGGCGCTGAGTTCAGAGCGGGTCTTTTCAATATTTTTGTAATGGAAGCCCTGCGCGGCGGCGTATTCGAGCATGTGCGAATTTGGATCGTAGAACAGGATGGCGGCAGCGTCTACATCCATGAGCGAGAGCGTCTGGTTAACGATAAGATTTAAAGTTATTTTTATATCCATGTTGGCGTTGATGAACGAGTCGATTGAACGCAAGCCTTCCACGCGTTGCAGGCGCGAGAGAGCATCGTCATATAGACGCGCGCGGCGCAGGGCATTGCCAACCATTTCGCCAATGGAGACGAGCAGTTGTACTTCGGTAGGTGTGAAGGGACCGGCGCTTGAGTCTTTTGTGCGGGCGCATAAAAGAGCGCCAATAAATTCTGTTTCAGATTGCAGCGGGACCGCGACTGCCGGTCCGATCCTTTCGCTATTGCGGATCGCGCGTGACCTGAGCGGGTCGCCGGCATAATCAAGCGTTACATAAGGCTGACGGGTTTGCAGGACGCGCGCGCTGATGCTATTTTCCACGTCAATTTGTAAGCCTGTGTTGGATGCAAGCAGACCGTCGCCTACCGCGTATGTAAAGTGAGTTTGATCGGGATCAAGCAGGATGACCGCGTTCGCGTCGGCGTTTAGGACATTCGACATTTGCGCCAGCACAACCGGAAGCATATCACCGGCAGTTTGCGCAGTACGTAGGTGTGAGGAAATGGTGAATAGCGCCTCCAGTTCTTTGGATTTTTCCAGCATCTCATCTTCGGTACGTTTGCGTTCGGTGATGTCGAGACTGGCTCCCAATACTCCGACAATGTTTCCATTGCCGTCGCGAATCGGCGCTTTATGCGCAATAAATAGACGATCGCCCTCAGGTGTATTTTTCAAAAATTCATAGTTTATAACAGTCTCGCCGCTTTCGATCACGCGCCGATCATTAGCCTGTAACGCGGACGCCATTTGGTCCGAGGAAATTTCGGCGTCGGTATGACCGATAGGATCAACCGACCAGTATTTCATATTTTCCTTGTTGCAACTGGTGTAAATTCCGTTTATATCCTTGGTAAAAGCGGGGATTGGAAGATTGTTGAATAGGACGCGATATTGCTCCTCGCTTTGGCGCGATCTTTCTTCCGCCCGCTTGCGTTCAGTGATGTCTCGAAAAATTACCTGCACCGCGTTGCCTTCGTTGTAATTGAAGGGAATTGCCGCCACTTCAGCGTCTATTACCACCCCATCCAGGCGGACAAGTTTTTCCTCGATTAATGGCGCGTTGTTTTTGTTATCGGTAATTTGTCGAACGCGTTCCGTTACAACTCCGCGATAATCCGGATGGACAAAATCAATTAGATTTTTACCGATCATGTCGTCAGGCTTCGCGGCTCCCATCATATTGGCGGCGGCGGTATTTGAAAATACGATCTTTCCGCCGGTATGGATCAGCAATCCGTCGGGAGTAAGTTCAACGAGTTTGCGGTATTTCTCTTCGTTCTTTTGCAAAGCGTCCATCATTTGTTTGCGTTCAGTGACGTCTTGCGCGATCTCTATAACCTGCACTATATCGCCGCCGGCGTTACGCATCGGCGATGTGGTCAACGCGATGGTCCGGTTAGGTCCTTCGGATGTGGTTACGCCGGTGCGCTCGAATAGAGTCACCGCGCCTTCCTCAAAAGATACTTTTGATGGACATCCGGAACAGATTGAATCTCTGCCCTCGAATACCTCAAAACAATTTCGCCCCTTTGTTTTCTCAAGCGGACCAAACCATCTTACATGTTGGTCGTTATACCATTCGATTGTATAGTCCGGGTTGATTAATGCCATCCCGATTCCTGATGAACTCGCGATGGCGTTGAGCATATCCTTAACTTTTAGCGCCTCTTCCGCCTCTGCTTGACGGGTTATATCGCTTAGTATGCCAAGCGCGCCGTTAAAGTTTCCGTCCGCGTCATAAAGCGGCGTGGTGGCGATGCGCGTCATCACTTTCCTGCCGTCCTTGTGAATAAACAGGAATGGATGCGGTTCCTTAACGCCGCCCTCGCGGCGCTTTTCAAGTTCCTTTGCGCGCGCAACCCATTCAGGATCGCCAAAGTCATACCAACTGTGTCCGACCATTTCATCTTTTGTATATCCGAGCATCTCTTCGATTGCGGGGTTTACATAAACGGTCCTGAATCTTTGGTCGAGAAGCCAGAAACCATCGGAAGCCATTTCCACAAGTACGGAATAAAGTTCGTGTGAGCCGATCTGGAGTTTCAGTTCCTGAAGCGCATCTTCCGTTTGCTTGCGCGCTGTAATATCCTGCACGATGGCGATATGATAATTCGGCGTTTCACCCGCCGCCCACATCGGCGAAGCGGTGAGACTGACCCATATCGTTTCGCCGGATTTTTTGAAATAACGTTTTTCCATTGTGAATTCACGAATTTTCCCGGCTTTGAGCAATTCCGTATTAGCAAGGTCAGCTTCCAATTCATCCGGATGCGAGATGGATTGGAAATTTATTTTCTCCATTTCCGCGCGTGAATAGCCGACGATGTCGCAGTATTTTTGATTGACGCGGATAAAACGACCGGTGGCGGTTTCTATCTGCGCGGCGCCGACCGCGGCTTGCTCAAAAATGGCGCGGAACAGGCTTTCACTTTCGTGAAGCGCCTGCCCGATCATTTTCCTTTCGCTGACTTCGGACCTCAGATCGTTCAGCGTTTGGGTTAATTGATGTTCCATTTCAGTAAACGATGTCGTCAATTCGTCAATTTCGCTGATGCGGCTGTTCGCTGAGATTAAGCCTGTTCCTTCGCCTCTGGTAAAAGCGCGCGCGGATTCGTTTAGGTAGGAAATACGGCTGGAGATTTTTCCGGCAATAAAAATGCTGGCGAGAATGGAAATCCCCAGCGCCAAAATGGTAACGAGGAATGTAGATTGATTAGTGGCTTTAATGTCAGCCATAAAATCCGATTCGGGGATCGCGACGACAATGAGCCAATCAATTCCGTATGGGTCCTGAACGGGCAATACGGTTAAGAAATAACGTTTCCCATTAATGTCAAAGTCAAATTGTTCCTCTTGAGCGACGTCATAATTTTCTCCGAAACGTCCGCGCAAAAATTCAGCCGCGTACTTTATCATGGGCGACTGACTGTTGCGCGCGTCGAGTCTTCCCATTTTATCGTTGTTCTTTATAAACGGATTTTCTTTTGTGGATGACGCGACCAACAACCCGGAGCGTTCCATGATAAAACTTTGTCCGGTCTTGCTGATGTCAAGAGTTTTTAGAAAATTTTCGATCTGCGATAAGAAAATTTCCACAGAGAGAACGCCAATCAGACTATGCCGGTTATCGTAGACCGGGGAACTGAGCGCGATTGTCATATCCTGCCCGGTGATCAGGATGTAAATAGCGTTCCAGGTAACACTCCCTTTTTTGACTGCATTGATATACCACGGACGGGCGCGCGCATCGAAATTTGGGACGCTTGCCAGTAATTTCCCAATCTGTCCTGTGTCTGTGATCGCATATTTATTGAATGTGCCTGCTTTCAGGTTTTTAGTATCGTACACGTAGAATGATTCGGTTGCTCCTTCGCGTCCACTGCCTATAACTCCGCCATCTATATTTCCAAAGTAAACACTGGTGATGGTCTTATGGGTTTTTACCTGTTCCAAAAAATAATCCTGCAATTCCTTTGTATTTTTCGAGTTCAGCCAGCCCTGTTGTATGGAGGTCGTGTTGAGTTGGCTGACTTGAAGAGGAGCGAGCAAAAAATCATACAGATGTTCCTCAATGCGCGCGGAGATTTCACTGCGCAGTTGATGGGCAACATCATTGACCGCCTTTTGACCGTTCATAAAGGCAATATAGCCCGCGATACTTGTGGTCAATATGATGACCATGATAAAGGGGATCGCCAGCACGAAGCGTAGGGGAATTTTCAAAGGTATTTTATTTTGAAGGATAGTCATTATACGGAACCTCGTTTCTCATTTCTTTCTTCTCACTTCCTTCTTCTTCCTTCTCACTTCCATCCTTACTGATTATGGTGCGGTTACGCCCGGCATGTTTTGCGGCGTACATGGCTTCGTCTGCGCGGTGAAGCATATCATCCATCGTATTATCGGCTGTGGAATGTTCCGTCTGCGGAGCATGAATCATTTCTGTAATGCCAATGCTGAGCGTAGCGCCGGCATCCCCTCTTGGTGTCGGCATACGGATCGCCGCCACGCTTTCACGAATACGTTCCGCCAGCGAATAGGCGCGCTGTGCGTTCGTCATGGGCAACACAATCACAAATTCCTCGCCGCCATAGCGCCCGATGATGTCGGCAGAACGCAATTCTTTGCAGGCAGATTGCGTCACGCGTTGCAGCATTTGATCGCCCACCGCGTGACCAAACGTATCATTGACTCCTTTGAAGTTGTCAATATCGAACATAATTATGGACAGCGGCTGTCGATAACGCGCGGCGACTTCGCACGCGCGCTCGGTGAGTTCAAACAGATAACGGCGGTTGTTGACGCCGGTGAGCACGTCGGTATGCGATAAGCGTTTCTCGTTAACAAGGGCGGTTTGTAATTCCTTGTTTATTTTTGCGAGCGATTCTTTGGCGCGATATATTTCCTCTTCCGAACGTTTGCGTAATACGATTTCCCACGCCATATCCGCCAATTGCGAAACCATCTTGACGTCTTGTTTATCATAGTTTGTCGGTTTGTTGCCCACGCCAAAGATCGCGACGATGCGTTCGCCGCGCAGGACTGGCACAACAAGTTCGCGGGTCACGGGCGCGTGCCCCTCCGGCATTCCTTTGCGATGCGGCAGGCTGGCATAATCATTGTGGATTACCGGCTCGCGTGTGTACATGCAATCCACCCATACGCCAGCTTGTTCCACCGCATAATGTTGTTCCTTGCCTTCGGCGGCGCACATATTTTTCAGGGTGTTGGTAGACCACACTTGTAGTGTGAGAGCTTTCTCGTCTGTATCAATTAAGTGGGCAAAACCGATCTGACTCTCGGTCAACGCTTCGGCTTCGTTAAGTGTGCTTTGCAGAACTTCATTGAGCGTATGAGAGTCGGCAAACTGGCTGAGCCACAGGCGCGAGCGCAGAACCGCTTCGTTCTGTTTGCGTTCGGTAATTTCTGTTCGGATCGCGACATATTGGTGCGGCTTGCCTTGCTTATTCAGCAATGGCACAATGGTCGTATTCACCCAATAAAAAGTTCCATCCTTTGCTCGGTTGCGTATCTCGCCTTTCCATACTTCGCCATTGGCGATGGTTGTCCATAAATTACGCATAAAATCTTTAGAGTGATAACCTGAGTTGATAATTCGATGATCTTGCCCGAGAAGTTCTGCGCGGGAATATTTTGAAATTTGGCAGAATTTGTCGTTGACATAAATAATTTTGCCCGCTACATCTGTAATCGCCACAATCGCATGTTGATCGAGAGCATACTTCTGAAAATTCACGTCGGTATATAGACGCGCATTTTGCAAAGCCACTGCAAGTTGTGTCGCTAGGATTGTCTTGATATGCACGTCTTCTTCTGTGAAACGGTTGACGCGGTTTGATTGCACATCCAAGACTCCCAACAATTGGTCTCCGATGATGATCGGTACTGCCAGTTCTGCGCGCGTATCTGGGAGCAAGGGATTAGGCAGATAATCCGCCGTCTGCCGAACGTCATTGCTGACCAGCCCCTTGAATTCACGCGCGGCGCGAGCTACCAGCGAGAATTCCTGATCAAGGCGAATCCGCCATCCCTGCGCCGTCATTTGTCTTCCCAATTCACCTGAGCCTGCCGTTAATATCAGCGTATCGCCCGCGTCATTTAGTAAATAGATGTGCGCATGATAAAGGTTAAAACGTTCTTTCGCGAGATCAACCACCGACTGTAAAAGTTGTTCCTGTTCCAGATTCGTCGAGACTTGCGTGCTAACATCCACGACCGTCGCCAATCCATACGCGTATTGCGCCAGCGTTTCTGTGATCGCTTTACGCTCGGTGATATCTTCGATGATGCCCTCTATACGGATCAGGCAACCATCGGAATCCGTAACTGGTATTGTATTAAGATTGCCGACAAATGAACTGCCATCCTTGCGGCGGTATACATTCTCGAACGTTTTCAACTGCGGATTTTCTTTGATCATACGGATAATTTCCGCCCGGCGATTTGGTTCTACGAATAAGTCGGTGGATACATCCTTGATGCTCTGAAGCGCGTCTTCAACCGATTCGTAGCCGAACATGCGCGCGAACGCGGGATTGACCGAGATCGCTTTTCCCTCTGGCGTGGATTGAAAAATTCCCAGGCTGGCGCGGTCAAACAGCCGACGGTATTTCTCCTCGCTTTCGAGCAATTCGATCTCGACCTGTTTGCGTTCGGTGATATCTTGAACTGTTCCATGCAGTCCTATGACTTTACCGTTGGCGTCAAAATCGGCTTCACCCCGCGCTAAAGTATGTTTGATAGCGCCGTCTGGCCACACAATATCCAATTCGAGTTCATAAGATTCTCCGTTTTGCAAAGCCTTCGCCACCGCTTCGTTCAACTGCTTCCAACTTTCCGGTGTGTAACAGGATGACATTTCCGCATAACTGGGCGCAGGAAGATTTGGATCACGCGCGTTGATAAGATAAAGTTCGCGCGACCATTTGACAGCGTCAGTAGCCATTGTCCATTGCCAATCGCCGATGTGAGCCAAACGTTGCGCTTCTCGCAGGTTTTTCTCGTTCTCCATCAGCGCTTCTTCTGTCCGCTTGCGTTCGGTAATGTCAACTGCAATCCCAATTTTTTGCTTTAGCGAACCATCCTTGTTGCGCAAAAATGGGCTTTCATGGCTGTGAAGATTCAACCATTGTCCATCAGCGCTGCGCATCCGATATCCGATTTCAAGAACGTCATTATCCGCCGCCGCTAGAATCCTGCTTTGGAATGCGGTCACTGCGGCAAGATCGTCGGGATGAATGAGGCGCGCGAAGAATTCCGTTCCCATTTCTTTTATCTGTTCAGCGCTGTAACCGAGTATCTGCTCAATCCCACGATTGGAATATACATTGCTATTCGATTCCATATCATACACATACACCAGCGCGGGAGCGGTATCAACGAGAGTAGAGATAAATTTATTTTGCTCCGCCTGCGCTTCCTCTGCCTGCCTGCGCTCGGTGACGATGGCGCTCAAGAGCAAACCAGAAAAAGCCGTTACAGAGAGAAATATTTGAACAGAGATCAGGCGATCAGACCATATCTGGTTGGCAAAACCAAATATGCCGTAGCCTTGCAATGTGTTCAAGATGGCAATGGCTGATAAAAATAAAAGCGTGTGCGTCATACCGCGCGGAGTAGACCTGAACGCCATCCAGATCAGCAATGGAAAAAGCATGTAGTTGCGCAGGAATGGTTGTTCCGCAACGGTGAAGGGACCAAATAACAGCCACGCGAAGATCATAATGACTAGAGCAAGCAGTACAGTCCCCATGGTACGACGTGATGCGGGCGAAAAAATATTTTTATTAATAATCAGGTTGACAATGAACGGCGTAACCAAAATGATTCCCAACATATCCGCCGCCCACCATACTAACCAATTTTCCATAAATGGACTATGGAAAGCAAGCATGGAGACTGCCGCGCCCAGCAGGGCAGTGACGCCGTTAACTAGAGTCGCCACGATTAATAACGCAACGATTTCTATTGTGCGCGCAAAGGTGATTTTTGTTTTGCTAATATAGGTCAAGACCCATGCGCCGAAAAACGGCTCAAACGTATTTGCCAGCGCAAATCCCAGGCTGACCGGCAAGGAATTGCCGCCGCTCCAATTGCCTATTGCATTGGTGAAAAAAATAATGGCAAGCAGTTTGATCCAATTGGATTTGGGATTAAGTAATAGAATCGCCAGCGTGAATCCGCTGGCGGGCCAAACGGAGGCGATGCCTTCGGGTTGCGCGACAAATAAAAGTCCGAATCGAACGGTGAGCCAGTATACGAACGCGATCAACGCCATCCGAATTATCTCCCTCCAGAACAGGGCTGGCATACTTAATGGCGGCCGCGCACGAGATTGGTCTTTATACAGAGTCATACCGCGCTCCAAAGCAAAAAAGGAATAACGATAAATGGTGGACGATGGTCAGTCGCCGTTTGCCTAATAGTTTCAGTATAGCATCTTCTGGAAAAAAGTAAATTGTAAATTAACTTCCCGCGATGTCATTGCAAGTCTTCGAGAAGCAATCCTCATATCATTATTATTTGTCGTTTTTTTGCCTCTTGAGGCTAATTTGCATATATGCTAAAATGCCCATCATATTCCGCCATATATACGGGGGTTGAGAAAATTCACTGCATATATGGCGGCAACAAATGTTCTAACAATGGAGCAAAATGCGCTGTCCGTACTGCCAGCACCACGATTCAAAAGTACTTGATACTTCACACGATAATCATGGCGGCGTCCGCCGCCGCCGAGAGTGTGTTAAGTGTGGTCAACGCTTCAGCACCTATGAGCGTCCCATCCTTGCCACGCCGCTGGTCATCAAGCAGGATGGTATGCGCGAGGAATTTGATCGCGAGAAATTGGCGCGCGGTATTCGTATTTCGTGCGCCAAGCGTCCGGTATCCGCGGCGGATATTGAGCGTATGATCGGGCAGGTGGAATCGTCGCTGCAACGAATGGGTAAAGAGGAAGTGTCTTCGCGCGTGGTGGGAGATTTGGTGATTAAGACATTGAAGGAAACGGATCAGATCGCGTATATCCGTTATGCGATTGTGTATCTCGGTATGGATGACCTGCACGAAATCCGCAAAGAAATAGATCATCTTCTCGATAGTTAATTAATCCGGCGCTGCCTTTTCAAAAAGTGAAGGGCATTGTTGCCGGTTTTTTTATCGCGATTATCAAAGTTGAAATTAGATGTGGAGAATATAAAATGGCAGTCAAAGCTACAGGACCAAAATCAAAGCATGGACTTTTACCTACACCGTCCATGCCAAAGGAACTGCCCGCGGCGAATTTAACGGATAATGCCCGTCAAATCTTGATGAAGCGTTATGTGCGCCGCGATAACGAAGGCAATCCAGCCGAAACCGCAGAAGAGATGTTCTGGCGCGTAGCCTATCACGTCGCCAAGGCGGAAGAAGCCTGGGGCGGCGATGTAACCAGGCGCGCGGTTGAGTTTTACCATTTATTAAGTAGTAAGAAATTTTTTCCGAATTCTCCAACTTTTACCGGCGCCGGGACTCCGCTTGGACAACTTGCCGCGTGTTTTGTTTTACCTATCACCGACGATATGGGACGCGACAGCGCCGGAATTTTCCAGACCTTGCGCGACGCGGCTTTGATCCAGCAGACTGGCGGCGGCAACGGATTCTCGTTTTCGCGTTTACGCCCGAAAGGTTCAATGGTTAAATCGTCTGCGGGTCAAGCGACGGGACCGGTAGGATTTTTGCGCGTGTACGATCACGCGTTTGGAGAGGTGGCTCAGGGCGGAACGAGGCGCGGCGCCAATATGGGCGTTTTGCGCGTGGATCATCCGGATGTGGAAGATTTTATTTCCTGCAAGACAAACGAGAATCACATCACGAATTTCAATATCTCAGTCGGCATTACAGACGCATTCATGCGCGCGGTGAAAGATGACGCCGAATGGGAATTGCGTTTTCCTGATATTAATTCACCCGAATATCGCGGGATGAGCGGCGCCCTCGAACAACTGGAAGCGGCAGGCATGCCGATGCGTGTGTACCAGAAAATTCGCGCGCGCGAGTTATTTAATAAGATCGTGAAGCAGGCTCATCATAATGGAGAGCCGGGAGTTTTGTTTTTAGATACGGCAAATCGTCAAAATCCGGTTCCGCATTTATATCAACTTGAAGCGACAAATCCTTGCGGCGAGCAATTTTTAGGCAGTTACGAAAACTGCTGTCTCGGTTCGGTGAATCTCAACGAACATTGCGGACCTGACGGCGCTGTAGATTGGGAGACGTTGCGCCAGTCTGTCGTGGCATCCACGCGTTTCCTTGATGATGTGGTGGAAGCCAACGCGTATGTGCCGGCTGTGCCTCAACTCAAAGAAGCCGCGCATCGCGCGCGCCGCATCGGGCTTGGAGTCATGGGTCTCGCGGACTTGATGTACCATGTCGGCGTCAATTATGGTTCAAAGGAAGGGCAGGAATTTGGCGCGCAAGTAATGGAGTTCGTGCGTTATCACGCGATGAAGACGAGTATCGAATTAGCTGAAGTGCGCGGACCGTTTCCAGCCATTGAAGGTTCGATCTATGACATGGATAACATGACGTGGCGCGCGCCCAAATCGCTGATCAATTATCAGAATGACTGGGGCAGGCCCGAGGTGCGGTGGGAAGCGATTATCCAGGGCATAAAAAATCATGGTATCCGCAATGCCGCGCAGACCACTGTCGCTCCGACCGGCACGATTGCAACAGTCGCAGGTTGTGAAGGTTATGGTTGCGAACCGGTTTTCGCGCTGGCTTATATCCGCCATGTCAATGACAACGGCAAGGATTTACAGTTAACGTATGCGAGTCCGCGTTTTGACGAAGCATTAAAGAAACTTGGACTCGGCGAAGAGAAGCGTCAGGAAGTGGTGGAGCAGGTGATGAATGAAGGCACTTGCGCGCGCATCAATGAACTTCCGCAAGCCGTGCGTGATACGTTTGTCGTTTCGGCGGATATTACTGCCGAGGCGCATGTGCGTATGCAAGCCACGCTGCAAGCGTTTGTGGATAACTCACTTTCGAAGACGGTTAATTTTCCTGAAGGCGCGAGCGCGGATGATATTGCGAAGGCTTACATGCTGGCGTGGGAATTGGGATGTAAAGGCATCACCGTGTACGTGACCGGCTCGCGCGATAAAGTTGTATTGGAGACGAAGGCGACGGCTGATAAAAAACAAGCTGTGGATGCAACCCCGATTCTTTCCGCGCCCGAGCCTGCGACTTGGCATGAGACGAAGAAGCCGCGTCCCAAATCTTTGACCGGCAAAACGTACAACGTGGAGACTCCCTTAGGCAAGGCTTTTATCACCATTAATGAAAACGGCGGAGAACAACCGTTTGAAGTATTCATCAATACCGCCAAAGCCGGCTCGGAAACCGCGGCTGTTTCAGAAGCGATTGGACGGATGATCTCATATATTATGCGTCTGGCGAGTCCTGTCGTTCCGCTTGATCGCATGAGCGAAGTCGTGCGCCAGTTGATCGGAATCGGCGGCGGGCGTTCGCTTGGATTCGGACCGAACCGAGTCAGGTCTTTGCCTGATGGTGTGGGACAGGTGCTGGATCAGTATCTGCGCGAAAAATCCGGCGTGAAAGATGACGCGATGAACACCAACATCAACGGTGGACATCTGATCGAAAACGAAGCTGCCTTTAATCCGCTGATGAAAGTTGGGGATTTGTGTCCCGAGTGCGGCGAGGCGGCAGTGATCAATGAAGAGGGTTGTAGGAAGTGTTACGCGTGCGGGTATTCGGAATGTTAGGTTGATGAAAAAGTGACAGTCACCTTGAAGGCGACTGTCACTTGGTTTTACTTCTCCAATTCATCTATAAACTTCTTTACATCATCAGGCAACTGGCGGGACTTTAAATATTCAAAGAGGAATTTTTTATATTCCTCTGCATTCTCAAATTGGTTTTCGATAAAATCTCTGTCAACAAGTTTGCCATCCCGCTCGCCGATCCATTCGAGATAGTTGGAATAGCGCCAGTCGGCGGGGTTAGCCACCAAACCATCTTTGACGGGGTTTCCGTGAATATAACGGCACAAATGTAATAAATGACTTTTGGTTTGAATGACTTTTGCGTGAAAGCGTCCTTCAAACAATGTGCCGCTATGTCCATATTTTATGTTGTAGGCTTTGGTATAACTATTGAAAACGGACTGTGGTAAATTCCCCGCTGGTTCTTCTCCATCCTGCCGAACGAGGAAATGATAATGATTTGGCTCAAGACAATATGCAATCATGCTGATATTGTTTGCCTGACTGTATTTCCTGATTTTCCTAATCGTAAAAAGAAAATTGGTTTCTTCGTGAAAAAGAGTTGATTTACTCACGCCGCGATTATAGATGTGATAGTACATTCCTTTTTGCCATGTGAGAATATCTTTGCGCGCGTAGGGCATGGTGTTTTCCAGTATAAAATGACAGTCATCTGGGGTTGAGTTCAGAATTGACAGTCACTTTTAAAGTGACTGTCAATTGGTTTGACTTCTCTCCAAATTCAACGCCAACAATTTCTCCAAAATATCTTCATCGGACAAATCGGATTTCCATCCATACGCGGCAAAGATGGCTTCATCCAATCGCTTGTGCGCCAAATCCAGCTAGGTGGGATGTGCATTATATAAATTCGTCAAAGTTTAGAACCAGAACAACAAAATTCGGGTTTTGCGAGAAATCAACTTTAGAATCCTATTTTGACAATTGTAGGTTGAACATCTCGATTAAGAAACCATGAATTGTTATTTAGCATATCGTCAACATATTTTGTTTCGAGTTCTTTGGCATCTTCATAATCAAGATCTGTAATCTTGCCAGTCCTGTTGCCAAGACCGTTGAGTGATTGTCCTAAATCTAGCCCCTTATTTTTAGTAATAATCACTCTATCGTGGAAAAGCTCGTTATGGGCTTCTGGAACAATGATTAGAATCATTTGTGGGGGATTGCCTTTTCCTAACTGATTCCAAGAGTGCTCTAGTTGGGCACTGATCCTCTCAGGTGACGAATAATCCCTAAAGTATTTATCCGTTGATACAACTAATAGTTTACAGTTTTTGGGTATATCTGCAAAGAATATTAATTGTTCTGGCGTAAAATACGGATCCACAACTTTTAAATATTCCTCAGAGCTTTTTCTAATCCATTCAACTAGCCATTTTCGTGCTTTTTCAAATTCACCTGTTCGGAAAACAGTTACTTTAGAATTAAGTCCTGGAAGAATATTCATGATTTCATCTGGTATGCCATCATGTTTTGCGGGTGAAACAATAGAAGTAAATTTTAATATTAGTGTAGCCAGGTCAATAAAAATATTGGGCAAATCAGGCGATAGGTTGAATTCTGTTTTTACACATTCTTTAACCCAGCGGACAACCTTAAAAAAGATCTTTTCATTTACTTGACTGCTCTGATAAATCCATTCCAGGAGGATATTCTGATTGGGGATTCTCCCACGACCAGAAACTAAATCCTTATATAGCTGGTCCGCGCAAGTTCCTAAAATGTAAGGGAAGAATAAATTTTTATCGAACAGCATCAAAATTTTTTCGGGGTTTTGGCTTAAATGCTTAATTTCCTTTGCGATTCGCAGTGGATTCAACTCTTCTTCCGGAAATCTAGAATCGTATTTTGAAGCCAATTTTTCTGCGAACTCAGGGCTAAATTCATAAGCCGCTTGAACAAGAAGTTCTAATTTTTCTCCCTGGGATATGTTTCCCATTTGTTCTATTAGTTGTGAAGCTTTTTCTATAGCATAAGAAGCCAGGTCTTTTTTGCCTAGCTCCCCCCAAGCCTTTCCTATTTCTTCGAGGCGATCAGATCGGTCTATTATCGTTGGAATATTGTTTATTTGGTTGTCCGCTTCCTGCAATAGCGCAACAGCCCTGTCATCATTGTATTTATATAATTCTTTAGCAACAATTTGCATAACAAATACTTTATCAGCGGCGTTTGAAATAGACTTTGCTGCTTTTTCTATCTCATCCCATTTTTTACGAATGTCGACACTGCTTAGTCTACCCTTCTTAGTTATGGAGTTGTAAATATTAGTTCGAGCGCCGTGTATAACGGCCATTGCAATAATAAGATATCCTTTATGTTTAATATTGTTGTCGTCAGGTAGTTTTTCGTTTATGAGTTCATCAAGAATCTGGAGCAGTGTTTGTGCTTGGGTTGGGTCAAGTTTTCGAGATTTGGATGATTGTTCTATCGCTTTGCTAATTCCAAGTACGGAGCCATAAATAAACAAATCTTCGCTGATATTTTTTAAAGCCTCTATTGCATAATCGTTAAGAGTAGGATAGTCACTCTGAACTTTAAGATGCTCGACATCGATTTCTCTTCCAATATTGCCAAGTGTCATTGACCAAATTGAGGCAATAGCCCATGCTTCTTCTTTAAGAGTTTTCGGCAAGGTGTCTGCTAAATCAAGAGCTGTTTGCTTGTGGTATTTGAATATTATTGGCAGGCAATACTTTATTACTAAATGCTTATCTTGAATATTGTCTAATTTTTCTATTTCGGGCAGTATTTTCGTTCTAATTAGATTTTCAGCCTCTTTTGGATATCCTTCAGTATAGGATCGGGCGGCAAGCTGACCATAGAGGAAAATTCTTGTTCTTATAGCAGGTATCCTATCAATAAGATTATTGATCTTGGTTAAATACTCGTCGCTGGAACTTATTGTCCTTATATTTAGTGAGCTTACCGCCGCCTCAATGGATTGGATATAGAGATTAATTAGATCCCCCGATGCCAGTGCTCCTCCAGGAACTAGATAAAGATCCTGTACATTTTTGCAGAATTCTCTGGCCGCATCCTTGTTCCTCACGGCAATTCTTTCTGTAATATTGTAACCAATTCCAATACGTAATATTAAATCACTCTCTTGAGACCAAGCGGTTGCCATTTCCTTTATTAGATTCTCGGACTTAATCAATTTCTCGTTTTTCCAAATCACAACTAAGCAACCGAGTGCGTCAGCCCTTCTTGCATGATCTGGAATTTTTCGAACATATTTCAGCAAAGTAGCTTGGTTTATATCATTAAGTTCAATGTTCCGTTTCCATACTTCATGGACAGTTTCCACTATAAAAAGAGCCTGTTCGTTAATATCGAAATTTGGTAATACATTTTCGATAATTCTAGACAAATCGATATCAGAGTTTTTTCTAGCTGCACTTTTTATTATGGCTTTTATAGCCGAGATGCGTCGCCTCGATGTATTTATTTCAAGTGCTTTTTCCATTGCATACTCAACATCAATAGGGGCAATTATTTGAAGAGATCTAATTAAGATTTCGTCATGAAGTGCAGCATTTTGAAGCAAACTTGATAGCACCCTTTCAAAATTCAATTTTATAGCTTGTTCTATTTCAGTATAAAATTTAGAAACTGTAGCCCATAGCCTGGCATAACAGAATACTTTGATGTCCAGATCTTGTATATCCAAATTAATGGTTTCATATATTTTGTCGATTCTCTCTTTTGACGATTTAATATCGTGTGTGGAAATGATTTCAGCCAAGTTTAATTGAAATCCTACCCACTCTTCCCAAGGGGTTCTCAAAGAATTGAAGACTGGAATTTCCAATCTGAATACCAATTTCTTTTGATAATCTTTAGCCACAAATTTCGTGATTCCGCTTATTTTTCTCAGACTGCGCAATGGAATAGAAAACGAACTATCCTGTACAACAGTGTCTATCCATAACTGTATTCCTTGATCGAGCTCTGAGCTTTCAAGATTTTCTGTACACCACTGTCGTATCATAAATTCTTTTGCGGCGGTGTTCTCTAGATTATCGATGTTGTTAATCAAATTTATTAGGGATTGGTCTTTAAGCCATTTTGAAAATAACCCATTAAAATATCCATATTGCGAAGGTAATAATTCGAGTTTTTCACTTTCAGGCTGTTTTTGTTTTGTGGCTTTTTGAATTGCTTGGATTGCGGATTCGATGATATTGGTGTCATCGTCTTGTGAAAACTTGTTCCCAAGAATCTTAACAGCCGCATCTGGTAATATTGGAAATAGGTCTATTGCTAATGCTTGTATCTCACCCTTATCGTATTCTTGAAAATTTTGGTTGCTTATTAAGACGTTCAGTTCCTCAATCGAATTCTTTGAAATTCTTTCTCCTTTTTCTTTCATTTCTGAATATGCACGGGCTAATAAGCGGATTTTGTTGCTTGATTCAGGTAGAGTATATACTCGTTCCAATGCCTTCTTTGATTCACCTACGGCAATTAAGGCTGAAATTTCCTTGAAATTTAACGCGTGTGAAAAAATGGATTTGGCTATATTGAGTTTGAGATTCCAATTAATAAGTCCCAGAATATCTTTTGACTCATATGCCATTTGGGAAGCAATATGAAATTGTTGAATTATTGAGTTTATATCTAAGTTTTTGCTAAATGTCGCTATTAGTTTGTCGTTTTCTAGCGTGGCGGAAATCCCTTTGTAATCATTAATTTCCTTCATTAGCATGGTTAATAATAAATCGTCTTTTATATTCTCGTCTTTCAAAAACTGAATAAAGTCGCCAATTAGCCTTTCTTTCTTGCTCCCCAATTTGGATTTTATTGTGTCCTTTGTAAATTCTGGCGATATTTGAATTAATCTTAAATTTTCGTCAGATTCCACTATGCCGGTTTTGGTTAGAGATTCAAACAAGCAATTTTCGTCCAATTTCAAAAACTTGGCCAATACCGATAAACTGATTGGTTTTGGAAAAATGGAGATTGTCTCGAGTGCTGAAGTCACATATTCTGGTGAGTTTTCAGAAATAAAGGTTAATTGTCTTGAAATTAAATTTTCAAGGGTGTTTGGTAAATCATTTTTCTTCAGCCAGTCTTTTCCCGATGTAATGATTGTATCTTTTACAATTTTTATATAACCAGGTAAGCCCTTTGCCTTTTCGTGAATTCTCTTGATGTCCGTAAATTCCAAGCCCAAATCAGAGAGATATTCCTCTGTATCACTTAAATTAAACTCAAATTGGTGGCTAACATTCTTCTTAATCTCAAATCCTTCCAGGGGCAGGGAATCGACTTTATCTAGATTGCTGCTGCCCAATATGTAAGGGCTTCCAGAAAACGAACTAAGTTGAAAATCGACTATTCGATTCCCTTTTTCTCCCAGTAACCCCCATTCAAGTCCATCAATCGCAAAAAAGTACTTTATACGTTGTTTCTTTGCTTGTTCTGCAAGATTGATTGATAAGGGAGGATATATACTTTTTAATTCCTCAAGACGGATATTTTCTGGCAGGCTGGATTTATCCAATAATCTGCAAATTTGGCTACAAACAACATATAAAAAAGTTCGTAGATTCTGAGTTGTTGGATTTGAATTAATAAAATACGATACTACTTGATTTTGATTGTAGGTGGAAAATTGTGAAATAAAATTGGTTTTTCCGGATAGCGGTCCGGAAGCAATTAATACTTTCTGACAACTTGAATTGAATTCATTAGTTAATGAGCGAATGTACGAGTCTCGAGAAATCTCCTTCAGGGGTTTATTTGGGAAATCAGGCACCATATCTATTAGGGAGTAATTGAGATTGTCCATAAGTCCTCTTCATAAATTATTTCAGAGTGTTTTTAATTTAATTACTGTGTGCTAGCCGATACATCCCTCGTTTTGGCCGCGCCATTTCAAACGCAAAGTGCGTGCCAGTAGGATCATAATCATTCGGAGTTTGATGTCCCGCCAAATGACAAAGGTCAATGAAGTGTTCCTGATAAACTTGTTTTTCACGCGCCGTGACGCGTTTCCATTTGCTGACGAAATCCTGCGGAGTAAGTGGCATGTTTGTTTTCCCTTTACCTGATTTTACACTGAATTACATCATTATTTAGAAAGTGATGCTTGTGAAGGGATTTGATATTCGCAATTTTGGTTCCATCCAGCCGAATTATTCTTTCGGAATTCCCACAAATATATTTCCATCGCGTACTTGCACAGGGTATGCGAGAATATCCACCGCCGCGGGCATTTGCACGGCTTGACCGGTCCGCACGTCAAACTGCGCGCCATGACGCGGGCAGACAATGTTATAGCCTTCCAAGTCGCCATCGCCAAGCGGACCGTTGTCATGTGTGCAGACATTGCCAATGGCAAAGAATTTGTCCGCGATATTGAAGATGACAATTGGCTTATCGGCAATTTCGACAAACAAACGTTTGCCATTGGGTAATTCGCTAATGGAAGTAATTTCGATATATTCGACTTTTGATGAGTCTGCCTGAGTGTAATTAAACATTCTTATTCCACCAACGCGTCGCTGGATTCGCCTAAACCATATACTCCAGCCTTCAAGACTTTTAGGGAAAGCAAAGCGCATTTCAAGCGGACAGGTCCTAGTTCAATACCAAGCAAATCAAGAATATCCTGCTTGTTCAGTTTCTTCACATCTTCGAGCGATTTGCCGATAATGGACTCGATCAGCAAGTCAGCCGAAGCCTGCGAAATGGCACAGCCATGACCGTCGAAGCGCGCGTCGGATACAATTCCTTTGTCATTTACGCGCAAAGTGATTTCAATATGATCGCCGCAAAGCGGATTATTATCTGCAAAAGTAATATCGTGCGGATCGAGATGTCCGCGGTAGGATGGATTTTTATAATGCTCAATGATGACTTCGCGATAGAGATCGTCCATAAGAAAGCCCTTTCTATTTACCCTGTCGTTGCGACCTACTCTGGCGCCGAACGCCAGAATGATATGGGAAGCAATTGCATGTAAACATCAGTTAATTAAATACCTTTGTAAGAACAAATGAATCCCTTTTCCCACTCCATGCTGATTCCATTCGCGCATGGGCGGCAAAAGGGAAGTCGGAGTCCACGCAAAGCCGACAAGTTCGGGAAACCAGCGGCGAAGCGCAATCACCACAGGCGAGGACAGGATCATAATCAGGATTACGTAAACGGAAGTGTACAGGAATGCCTGCCATTGCGTGGCGATGGGAGGCAGCATCCCACGCAAGATAACCTGCCTGTCCAGGAAATGCTGACCAAAGCCATTCAAGCCCATAAAGACAAGCGTGTTTTGCCCCACAAAACTCAGCGGACGCAAATTTTGTGGAAGCAAACGGCTGAATGCAACCAGGAAGAAAATCCCTGAGAACGCGGCGAGAAGGAACGGCAGCGCATCCCCATACTTTGAACTGATCATTTGCACGATTGGATTTACTTCGTTCAAATCATACGTGTACCAAAGAGCGACGCCTGCCGCCAGCGCAACCAGCAAACTGATCCACCAGCCTTTAGCCTCATTCAATTTGAAATAGAAATCCTTCAACAGATACCCTGAAAGATAGAAAAGCAAGGCAATAAAAGCGTCGTCCAGGTACCAGACGCGCGGGTGAAAGCCGATAAAAGCCGCAACGTCGCTGTCTTTGCCGATCATCACGTAATATCCAAAACAGAACGAGAGCGCCGCGTATATGATGAGATGCAGAGAATTCGTTTTGAGATAGCGCGCAATCCAGGCCGCGATCAACTCCACAACGAACAAACAAATCACGAACCACATCAAAATGTTGAATTGCTCCGTGCCGATCAGATAGCCGCCAGTGAATACGCGGTTCCAAAACTCATCGCGGGACAGCACAAACCAGAACGGAGCCAGCATCAGCGAGAAAAATGCCCAGGGAACCAGGCGGGTTTTCAACTTCGAAGAAAAAAATTCCGCTGTAAGCGGCTCACGCTTCCAAAATATCCCTGCAAGGAAAAAGAACAGCGGCATGTGAAAGGAATACACCGCCTTCCACTGCGGCAGGACAATATCAATATTGCCAAGCCTGTAAAGTTTTTCCGAGAAATGCCCGAAGTAAACAAGGAAAATTCCCAACGCCCGCGCGTAATCGAGATAGTCGACTCTTTTCATGAGACCTTAGGCGAAGATTTCCTTAACTTTGTAGATGCCTTTTACCAGCAAATCCACTTCATCTTTGGTGGAATAAAGATAAAAACTCGCGCGGCTGGTGGCGGGGATTCCAAACCTTTCATGCAACGGTTGTGCGCAATGATGACCGGCGCGCACCGCGATTCCATCTTGATCCAGAATTTGCGCCACGTCATGCGGGTGGACGCCTTCCAATGTGAAGGATGCCACGCCGCCTTTTTTATCGGCAGGCGGACCAAAAACTTTCAAGCCGGGAATTTCTTCCAGTCTTTCCAGCGCGTATTCAATGATCTCGCGCTCATGCGCGGCAATATTATCCATGCCAATCAAGTTGAGATAATCCACTGCCGCGCCAAAGCCGACAGCTTCCGCGATGGCGGGAGTCCCGGCTTCAAATTTATACGGCAATTCATTCGGGCGGAAGGAACGCAGTTTGACTTCTTTGATCATATCGCCGCCGCCTAAAAACGGCGGCATGGATTCAAGCAATTTTATTTTTCCGTATAACGCGCCGATGCCGGTTGGTCCGCACATCTTATGCGCGGAGAAGGCGATGAAATCCGCGTCGAGGGCTTGCGCGTCCACTTTGAGGTGCGGGACAGATTGAGCCGCGTCAAGAACGGCGATGGCGCCTGCTTCGTGCGCGAGTCGGATAATGTCCGCGGCTGGGTTGATCGTGCCGAGGACGTTGGACATGTGCGTAAACGAGACCAGTTTGGGGCTTCGCGAAAGAAGCGTTTTATACATCTCAAGATCGAGCAAACCGTCTTCCGTCACATGGATAAAATCCAATTCAATTCCGCGTTCTGCCGCGAGGATGTGCCACGGGACAAGGTTGCTGTGATGTTCCATCTCGGTCAGGATGACAAGATCACCCGACTTAAGATTTGCGCGCGCCCATGAGTATGCAACCAGATTGATAGACTCAGTGGTATTGCGCGTGTAAATGATTTGACGGGGAGAAGGCGCGTTGATGAATTTCGCAATCTTCTGTCGCGCTTCTTCATACAACGCGGTAGCTTCTTCGGCGAGCAGATGCACGCCGCGATGAATATTGGCGTTGGAATGACGATAGAACGTATTCATCGCTTCGATCACGGACGCGGGTTTTTGCGAAGTGGCTGTGGAGTCAAGATAAACAATTTTGACTCCGCGCCGAACTTCGCGGTCTAATATCGGAAAATCCTGGCGGATACGATTAACGTCTAAGCTCATAGTGAATAATCTGTAACAAAGTATTTCCGGTTTGCTAATAGTCGGGAATATCTCTCTTACTACTGCCTTTTTTGTTAAATGTCTCGACACGTATTTGATCGGAATTAGTCGGATACCACAGGATATGGTCTGGCACCATCCAGCCGTCTGTCAAGTAAACATTTGAACGGAATTGCACCGCGACCAATTTATTATCCACCTGCACAACGATGCCTTTGACCCAACCGCGTATGCGGTCGTTATTTTTTTCGTGGTCGCAAAACACCTCAACCGTGTGACCGACTTCAAAAGCATGTTCTGCGCCGGGCGGTTTCATGTACGCAAACTGAGGCATACGCGCCAGCCGAAGAGTGCGGCGCGCTTCAGCGTTTGCTATTGCAGTCTGAGCTTGCCTAATCTTGGCTTTGGTCTTCGGCTTTACAACCAAAGACTTAGCTGTGGATTTTTTTGAAATTTCCCGAACCGGCTGAAACACAGGCTTTACTTCGGGAATTATGCTCGCGGCTGGTTTTGCAATTAGCTTCATCTTAGACTTGACGGCGGGTTTTTCCATCCGCTTCTTAACGGATATGGTAATAGTTTTTTTTGCCGGTCGTTTAACTGCCCGGGCAGTGGATTTTGCTCCACGCTTCGCGGCGGACTTTACTATCTTTTTGGTCTGTTTTGTTTTTTTTGCCATTTTTGTCCCTATCCCATTTTCTCTAAAATTGCCTGTTGAAATCTTGCGCGCACTCCTTCAAATGGAATGCGTTGCATAATCGGATCAAAAAAACCTTCGACGACAATACGTTCCGCGTCGTTTTGTGGAATGCCGCGCGACTTAATATAGAAAAGCGGCTCCTGTTCCAGTTTACCAACAGTTGCGCCGTGTGTACAGCGGACATCATCCGCGAGGATCTCCAAGCCGGGGATGGAATCGGCGTGCGCCGTTTCGTCGAGGATCAGATTTCTGTTTGCCTGATAACCGTCCGTTTTCTGCGCGCCCGGCGCGACGTAGATCATGCCCTGCCATACCGAGCGGCTTTTGCCTTTCAACGCGCCTTTGAATAACAAGTCGCTGGTTGTATGCGGCGCGAGATGATTCTGTTGCGTATCGTGGTCAAGGTGTTGGTCGCCATCGGTGAAATAAAAACCAGACATGCGACCCTGCGCGCCTTCGCCAACCAAATCCAATTCGGTAAAATTTTTGGTGAGACGCGAACCGATCGCGCCGAATATCCAATCGAGATTTCCGCCGCGTTCCACGCGGGCGCGTTCGTGGGAAAAATTCCAGATGTGACGTCCCCACGATTGCAATTCGACAAATTTCAGCGACGCGTCTTGCATGACTTGGATTTCGACGATTCCCGCGTGCATCGAAGCTGATTCCGTTTCATCCGGCGACGCGGCTTCATGGACATACGTCACCGACGCGCCATCGTCCACCAATACCAGCAAATGTGAGATATGCGCGAGGTTCGCGCCAGGTCCCCATAAAATGCTGTGAAGCGGTTCGTCAACGATTACGTTTTTGGGAACATATAAAACGATTCCATTTTGCGCGAACGCGCCAGCCAGCGCGGCGAATTTGCCTTCTTCCACATTGACGGTTTTGCCGAGCATTTTTTCCAATAATTCAGGATGCTTTTGTTCGGCAGTCTTGAGGTCGGTGAAGATGACGCCTTTTTTTGTTAACGATTCAGCGAGTTCAATTGATGAACCGCCGGGAGTAAGAACAATCTGTCCGCCATGCTGGTCGGCGGCGAGAGGCTTGAGCAAATCCGCGCGGACGGGGGGCAGGTCAAGGTACGCGTTTGTTTTTGGAAAAACAAATGAAGCGGCGGGCAGAGAGTGAATATCGGTGCGGCGCCACGGCTCCAGTGATGTGGTCGGGAGAGAAAGCTTTTTGAACGCGTCCCAGGCTGATGCGCGGTAAGACGCGACGCGTCCGCTTGCGGCGGGGATGTCGGCTTGGGTAAAGATAAAATCCTTTGCGGTGGATTCAGCCTGTCGAGTTTTTGAAAAAGTTACTTTTGGTTTTTCTTGCATTGTTTTCTCGTTGAAGGTTACAAGTTGAAGGTTGAACGTTCAACCTTCAACTTGTAACTTTTTAACCTATGGAGCCTTCCATTTGAAGTTGAATTAAACGATTCATTTCAACGGCATATTCCATCGGCAATTCTTTGACAAGCGGTTCGATGAAGCCAGAGACGACCATGCCGGTGGCTTCTTCTTTAGTGAGGCCGCGTGACATGAGATAGAAGAGTTGCTCTTCGCCGACTTTGCTAACCGAGGCTTCATGACCGATGGATACATCGTCCTCGTCAATTTCAATGGACGGATAAGTGTCGGAGCGGGATTTTGGATCAAGCAGAAGCGCGTCGCAAACCGCGTTGGACTTGACGCCTTTCGCGCCTTTATAGACTTTTACAAGTCCGCGATAGGAAGCGCGTCCGCCGCTTTTGCTGATGGACTTGGACGTAATTTTGCTGGTGGTGTTCGGAGCAAAATGCACCATCTTGGAACCGGCGTCTTGAATCTGACCTGCGCCCGCGAATGCCATCGAAAGCATTTCGCCGTGTGCCCCAGATTCCATGAGATAGCAGGATGGATATTTCATGGTTAATTTTGATCCGAGATTTGCGTCCACCCATTCATGCGATGCATTCTCAAAAACTTTGGCGCGCTGGGTGACAAGGTTGAACACATTGGTTGACCAGTTTTGAATGGTCGAGTAACGCGAGCGAGCGCCTTTCTTGACAATGATCTCGATCACGCCGGAGTGAAAGGAGTTGGTGGTGTATTGGGGCGCGGTGCAACCCTCGACATAGTGCATTTGCGCGCCTTCATCAACGATGATGAGTGTCCGTTCAAATTGTCCAACATTGGCGGTGTTCAAACGGAAGTAAGCTTGCAAAGGCAAATCTACCGTCACGTTTTTGGGAATATAAACGAACGATCCGCCAGACCAAACCGCGGAGTTAAGCGCGGCGAATTTATTATCTTCAGGCGGAATGACTGTGCCGAAATATTCACGGAACAAATCGGGATATTGCTTTAGTCCATCTTCAATTGAAAGGAAGATCACGCCCAGTTTTGAAAGATGTTCTTGAATGGAGTGGTACACCATTTCCGATTCATACTGCGCGCCCACGCCCGCCAAAAATTTCCGCTCGGCCTCGGGGACGCCTAATTTGTCAAACGTGCGTTTAATATCATCAGGCACATCGTCCCAGGATTTTTCGCTTTTCTCGGTCGGCTTGACGTAGTAGAAGATTTTATCGAGTTCCAACCCCGAAAGGTCGGGTCCCCAGGTTGGCATGGGACGAATCATATAATGATCGAGCGCTTTGAGGCGGAACTCCAGCATCCATTGCGGTTCGTTTTTCATGCGTGAAATATTTTCGACAACTGCGCGAGAAAGCCCGCGTTCAGATTTGAACACGTAATTATCATCGCGGTCGTGAAAACCATATTTATAATCGCCAATATCTTCGAGGGTTTTTGTGTCGTCAGTCATTGTAAACTCTGATATTCGGAAAACGATATTCGATATTTTGGATTTGTCAATTAATAACCTTCGAATATCGAGCGTCGAATTTCGCACTTTTAGACAACTTCCTCATATTTTTCACGCACCCAGTCGTAACCCTGTTCTTCGAGATGAAGAGCAAGTTCGGGCCCGCCTGATTCGACGATGCGACCATCCAGCATGATGTGAACAAATTGCGGCTTGATATAGTTCAATAGACGCTGATAATGTGTGATGACAAGTATGCCGAGTTCGGACCCGCTCAAAGCATTGACTCCTTCCGAGACAATACGCAACGCGTCAATGTCCAAACCCGAATCGGTTTCATCCAAAATAGCAATCTCAGGCTTGAGCGTTGCCATCTGCAAAATTTCCGCGCGTTTCTTTTCGCCGCCGGAGAATCCATCATTGAGATAACGTCCGGCAAAAACATTGTCCATCTTTAGCAGCTCCATTTTCTCTTTGAGCATCTTGCGAAACTCCGGAATGGGCATACCTTTATCTTCGGGATTAAGCGCGCGGCGGCGAGCATTCAGCGCGGTACGCAGGAAGTTTGCAACGGTCACGCCCGGAATTGCAACCGGATACTGAAAAGCGAGGAACATTCCCAGGCGAGAACGTTCGTCAGGCTCAAGCTCAAGTATATTTCGACCTTTAAAAGTGACTTCGCCTTCAGTTACCTTGTAATTAGGATGTCCCATCAAGGTATATGCCAGTGTGGATTTGCCCGTGCCATTCGGTCCCATGATGGCGTGGACCTCGCCTTGTTTGACCGTCAGGTTGAGACCTTTCAGGATTTCTTTGTCTGCAATACTCACATGAAGGTTGGTTATCGCCAGTTCCGACATTATTTCTCCTGCAAAACGCCTTTTCGGCGGGATTTTTTATCAAGACGGCATTATAGCAGGGTCAGGATGAAATGTCAATATTTATGATATTTTTCTAGTATATTGACAAATAAAAAAGGGGCTGATATACTGACGACGCTGGTTATATTCTCGCCCTGCCAATTTTTGCAGGAAGAGATAGATTGCGAAACTATGAAAAGCACACGCGACAAAATACTGCAAACCCTGCTGAGACAACCCCGCCGCACTATTAACGAACTGGCGGTGGCGGCGGGTATTAATCCAATTTCTGTGCGTCACCATCTGACAAATTTACAAATGGAAGGTGTCATTTCGTCAGAAGAAGAACGGCATGGAGTTGGGCGTCCGCGCCTCGTCTACACACTGACCGATGACGGGATGGAAAAATTCCCGACGCGTTACCTGCGTCTTACCACGCGGCTATTGGCACAGATGAAAGAATCCATGCCGGAACTAGTGGTTAGCAAATTGTTCAGCCAGATCGCCGACGGACTGGCTGATGAATATACCGATCAAATGCAAGGCTTGGATATGGAAGAACGGCTTGACTTTGTAAAAGAGATGCTTTCCCAGGAAGGATTCACCGTTGAATGGGAAAAGAAAAAAGATGGGCAATATCAAATCCATGAGATTTCATGCCCATATTATCAAATTGGCGTCGCGCATCCTGAAGTCTGTACAGTAGATCAGGCGTTAATCTCGAAAATGCTAGCCGTGCCTGCCAATAAAATTCAATGTATATTAGACGGCGACTCGCACTGTACTTATGTAGTTCAATCTGCAAGCGCCAAAAAATAATAAACGAGGTTATATGACTGAAGAAGCTGTCAATCAAATCAAGTGGAGCATCCACGAAACTCATCCGGAGATTGTCGAACAGGTGCGCGCGAGTCTTTCTGAAGTGGTTGACCCTGAAATTGGCATGAACATCATTCAGCTTGGTCTGGTGCGGAATATCGAAATTGAAAATGGTGCGGCACATGTGAAAATGATCCTGACCACTCCATTCTGTCCTTATGGTCCAGCCATGATCGAAATGACAAAAGCCAAGGCTATCGAGGGACTCAACATGCCCGTCACAATAGAAATGAGCATGGATATGTGGGACTTCTCCATGATGGAAGATCCGTCCGCCTTGGATTGGGGCATGTACACGTAATTAAATTTCAACCAGCCGTTTCATTCTAACTTGAAACCTGTTAAAGCCAAACATGCCTGAGATTTATCTCAGGCATGTTTCAGTTATAGCTTCGCAAAAAACGCCGCTATCTTAATCGAGATGACGCGGATTTCATTTTAGAATCTTCGGCGAGAATTGATGAAATCTGCGTTCTATGGTTTGGAGTTAAATTCATCCGCGTTCTTTCATAACCGCGCGGATTTCTTTTTCAAGTTTATCGGCTTTCTTTTCCAACTCAGCGAGTTTTTTCAACATCTTAGCGCCAGCGGATTTATCTTCCAATGAATTGACGTTGATCCTTACGTTATAGCCGGCGGCGGTCAGCGCGGCGCGAGACATGGCGAAGCCCGACATCGAGTCGCTGATGGCGTTGGCATTACCGTCTTTGGCGCACTTCAAAGCGAGTTCCATAACTTTGACCGCGCTTTCTGAAACATGTAATGGAATATGCGCGGCGTTGAGTGTGGCTTGAACAATGGCGGAATTGCGCGCGGATTTTTGCTCATCGGTTTCTTTTGGTAATTTAAATGTAGCCATTAAGATTTCAAACGATGACGAATCGTCGTCAACGGCTTGCGTCAATTCTTTGCGAAGACCCTCAGCCATGACGCGGATGGCTTGCATTTCAGCTTCGACTTCGGCGTATTTCTTTTTGCCGATGGTCAGTCCCGCAACCATGGCGACGAGTCCTGCGCCCATGGCGCCCGCGTAAGCCGCGGCAGAGCCGCCGCCGGGAGTCGGTGTGGACGCGGCTAACTCATCTATAAAGGAAGCAGGTTGGGACGAAGAGAGACCGCGGACGGTGGACGATTGGCCGTCGTCAATTGCAAAGAGTCTGGATTCCAGAATCTGCTCTTTATCAAATTGATCCAGTTGGGTGTACCAAACTGCGGCATCCACCAAAGCCTCTTGCGGAATTAATCCAACAAGTTCGCTGTGATGAATTGCCACGCCATAGCGCTGCGCCTCGCGTCGAATAAATTCAATGGCGCGCGCAACGGGCGTATCGTGGAAATTGGTGAGGTTCATTGAAATCTGCGCGCGTCCATCCACAAGCAAGCCAAGTCCTTTGACGTAACGAAGCCCGCCGGAAGAATGTCGAATGGCTTTGGCAATTTTCTTGGCAATGTCCACATCGGCGGTGGTGAGATAGACGTTGAAGGCGATAAGCGGATTGCGCGCGCCGATGACGGTTGCTCCAGCTTTGGGCAATTTGCCTGGACCGTAATCAGGTCTACGTTCGGGGTTTGATTCGATTTCGGATTTCAATCCCTCGTATTGACCTCTGCGGATATTTTCGAGATTGACTCTTTCGGGACGAAGCGCCGCCGCTTCATACAAATAGACGGGGATGCTGAGTTCGTTACCCACGCGTTGACCCAGTCTTTTGGCGAGCGCGACACACTCTTCCATGTTGGCTCCGCTTAACGGAACAAATGGACAGACATCCGTCGCGCCGATGCGCGGATGCGCGCCGGTGTGTTGATCCAGATCAATTAGTTCGGCGGCGGTTTTAATGGCGCGGAACGCGGCTTCTTCCACGCCCGCGAGTGTGCCTGCAAAGGTTAGCACCGTGCGATTATGGTCAAGGTCGGAGGAACGGTCAAGCAGTTTTACTTCGTTGACCGATTCGATGGCGGCGGCGATCTGGTCAATAATTTCAGGTCGCCGCGCTTCTGAGAAATTGGGGATACATTCGATGAGTTGGGTCATAGGGTTTGAAGGTTGAAAGTTGGAAAGCTTGAAAGTTGGGTGGTCGAGTAGAGCGAATGTACTTCTCGCTCGTTTCGCGAAGTCCCCGAAGGGAGATACCCGATTGGTGATGCCAATTATAAAGGATGAAAAGCGAGGATGAGAAATTGGTTTTTGGAAAGCATATTCTCTATAAATTAAATTTCGACGAAGACTAATTTTCAACTAAAGGCCTTGCGCTATTGACGAGGATTTTTTGTTTGCGGGGTTGGACGCTTCGAAAAGGGCGACTTGCATAAGATATTGCCATCTGACTTTTTACTTTTAATGATTGAAAAGCGTCCCAATTTGATGTATTATCCATTTAACAGTATTGTCGGGCTTAATCAAAGACAATATCAACAAATCCCTAAAAGCCACAGCGGTGAAAGGAGAATTAATTGATGAAAAAAAAGATTGTGAACGAAAAACCTCTGATTATTTCATACCTAACGCTTAGAAAAGCCGTTGGGATAATAGGAACGGCGCTGCCCTTTGTGCTGTCTTTGGGCGCTTGGCTGATCTTTCAAACAGGCATTCAGGTTTCCATAAGCGCCTATTACTACACAGGCATGCGAAATGTGTTTGTCGGAGCGCTCTGTGCAATCGGAGTTTTTCTGCTTTCATACCAGGGATATGAACGCGCAGACGATATAGCCGGCAACCTGGGTTGCGTATTCACGGTTGGCGTAGCGCTTTTTCCCACCACGCCTGTCAATGCGCCTTCAAGTACTGATAGAATAGTCGGGACCTTTCATTTGATCTTTGCCGCTTTGTTCTTCCTGACCCTTATCTATTTCTCGCTTTTCCAGTTTACGAAAACAAATCCGAACAAAAGACCAACGCACAGAAAAAAGCAAAGAAACATTGTATATAAAGTATGTGGCTATATAATGGCAGGTTGTATTCTCCTGATCCTCATTTACTTCCTTCTGCCAGGCGAAACAGAAGCTATTCTTGATAATTACAATCTGCTATATTGGCTTGAAACTATATCCATCCTGGCTTTTGGGATTTCATGGCTGACAAAAGGCGAGGCGCTCCTGAAGGACAGTTGATCCTCATAAAAGAAAGCCATTGAATAATCTTCATTCCACCTACATCTATTTTCTCGAAAGGAAGCGAGCCTAAATGTTTAAAAGCCGTAAAGAACAACTTGCAGATTTGAACCTGAGCTACGAATCCTTTGTTCAGGCTGTAAAAGACCTGTCGCCGGAAGGATTCCTAAAATCGCTGGGCGATTGGACTCCGCGCGATATTGTCGCTCACTTTATCGGCTGGAACCGCGTGACGCTGGTCGGCTGTGCGGAACTTTGCGAGGGCGTCGAGCCGTTTTATTTTTTTGACGGCACCAACGATTATCACAAGGTCAATGCCAAATTCCTTGAACGGTTTAATTCGACTGATCGTGATGTCATGTTACAGCAGATGGCTGATACTTTTGAAGCGCTGATTTCCTACCTCAAGACGATCAATGAAAATGAATGGGAACTGGATACGGGGGTAGTCCACTATCGTGGCGACCCGGCGACTGTCGCCAGATGCGTCGACTCGCTGCTCCGTGATTATCGAAAGCATCGCGAGGAAATCGTCTGAGACTCAGCGCCAGACTTCCGAAGTCTTTAGAAAAATAAAAGAGGCTTTCCAAGTGGAAAGCCTCTTTTTGTTACGCAATACGAACTACGCGTTCATTTTACGTTTAGCTTTTCAAATACGCTTCCAACGATTCTTTGCTGATTCTATAAGCCTTGCCGACCTTCTTGGCTTTCAGGCTTCCGTCTTGAATGGCGGCAACGACATCTTCTTCAGCCACTTTCAAAACAGACGCGGCTTCGGATGGAGTCATCACGTCGGGAATAGCCGCCGCTTTGCCTCCGCCAGAGCTTTGTCCCTGCATCGCGCCGGATGTGGCTTGCTGCATCAAGTTGCCGATTCCCATGCCCGCGCCGATGCCGGCTGTAAGTCCCGCGCCGCCGCTTGGATTCTGCGCCGCATCGCGCATCGCGTCCGCGGCTTGAAGTTGAGTATAAGTTGCCATATCGAGCATTCCCATATCCCGCAGTTCCTGCGCGGATTTGCTGGATGGTTTGAGGTTGCCAATGTAAAACGACTTGAGTACCAAGCCGAGGGCTTCGAAATCGTCCTGCGCTTTTGCGCGCACTGCCGCGCCGACTTCTTCAGTCAAGCCGATCAGTTCTACAACGCTTTTTGCGGCAGTGGTTTCTCCAAGCACATCCTGTAATTTGGAGAGTAACATGCCTTTTATGCGGTCTTCAATATCTGTGGTGCGATAGGAGCCTTGCGTGCCGACCACCTGTGTAACAAATTGCTGGGGATCTTTGACTTGATACGAGAACGTGCCAAAGCCTTGCAGAAGCGCCACGCCCAAACCCATGCCTGGGTTGCGGACGATGATCGGTTGCGGCGTGCCCCATTTTTCATTTGCAAATTCTTTCATCGAAACGAAATACACTTCCGCGGGAAAGGGCGTTCGGTCGTTGAAAGCCTTGCCGATGAAATCAATCAGCTTCGGAATATTGGCGGTCGCGATGGTGTGTCGTCCCGCTTTGAACACATCCAGCGCGTTTCCGTCGCGGAAGAATACTGCCGCCTGCGCCTCGCGCACGATCACTTGCGAGCCGATGCGGTAATCGCCGATGCCTTCTTCGGGAAAGCGATGGACGATCTCATCTTTCATTTCATTTGGATTTTCAATGACGTCAAAAATTCTAGCCATGTTTCACTCCTTTGTTGGGATAACGCTTGAATTATAGTCCATGCTTGCAAGAGATTCAAGGTATCCATTTGGTTGACAGTAATTCTCATTATGAAAAACCCTTATCCGCAGATGGCGCAAATTTAGCAGATTTTTTAATGCCTTTTCTGCGTAATCAGCGAAATCTGCGGATGAATTAATCCAATTGAGAATTGCTGTCTCCACCCAAACCCCAATTTCATAGTATATTCTCCCTATGGCATTAATCAGTTTACAGGAAGTCAGCCTCGGTTTTGGCGGACCGCGTCTGCTTGAAGAAGTCAGCTTGCAGATCGAGCAGGGCGAGTCGGTGGGTTTGTTGGGGCGCAACGGCATGGGCAAATCCACTTTGCTCAAGCTGGTCAACGGCGACATTTATCCGCAAAGCGGCGCGGTCTCGCGCCAGCAAAATTTACGCACCGCGTATCTGCCTCAGGAAGTTCCCGCGGATGTTTCTGGAAAAGTTTTTGATATTGTCGCGGGCGGGCTGGATAATGATGAACATCACTGGCAGGGACAACTTCAAGTGGAACAAGTTATCTCGCGGATGCAATTGGACGCGAACATGCGGTTTGAGATTCTATCTGCCGGGATGAAACGCCGCGTCATGCTCGCCCGAGGCTTGGTACGCGACCCTGAGCTTTTATTGCTCGACGAACCGACCAACCACCTCGACATCGCGTCCATTGACTGGCTGGAAGATTTTCTCAAACGCTGGAACGGCACATTATTATTCGTGACGCATGACCGCGTCTTTCTGCAAAAATTAACCACGCGCATCGTTGAATTGGATCGCGGTCGTTTATTTGATTGGAATTGCAGTTACGCAACTTTTCTCGAACGCAAGGAAGCCATGCTTTCCGCCGAAGCCGAGCAAAATATTCTTTTCGATAAAAAGTTGGCGCAGGAAGAAATCTGGATCCGCAAAGGCATCGAAGCGCGGCGTACGCGCAACGAAGGACGCGTGCGCGCGCTCAAACGTCTGCGCGAACAACGGCTTGAAAGACGCGAACGCCCGGGCAAAGTGCGGATGCAAATTCAAGCAGAGAAACGTTCAGGCAAATTGGTCATCGAAGCGGAAAATGTCAACTACGCGTTTGGAGATCAGCCGGTTGTCAGTGACTTCACCACCACCATTCAGCGCGGCGACAAGGTTGGCATTATCGGACCGAACGGTTCTGGCAAAACTACTTTATTGCGTTTACTGTTGGGTGAGTTGACTCCACAAAGTGGAACAGTGGAACACGGCACAAATTTAGAGATTGGTTATTTTGACCAATTACGCGCGCAATTGGATGAGAGCAAATCGGTGTTGGATAATGTGGGACAGGGCAGTGACAATGTCACCATTAATGGCAGGTCGCGCAACTTGAACGTTTATCTCGAAGACTTTCTCTTTACCCGCGACCGCGTCAACGCGCCGATCAGCGCGCTTTCTGGCGGCGAACGGAATCGTTTATTGTTGGCGCGCCTGTTTGCCCAGCCTGCAAATCTGCTCGTGATGGATGAACCCACCAATGACCTTGATGTTGAGACTCTGGAAATTCTTGAAGATTTGTTACTCGATTACGAAGGCACATTATTATTGGTCAGCCATGACCGCGCGTTCCTGAATAATATCGTCACCAGTACGCTGGCATTGGACGGCGCCGGGAATGTCACCGAGACTGTCGGCGGTTACGATGATTGGCGGAAGCAAAATGAATCAGCGAAGCCGGAGCCGAAATCGCGCAGACCAACTGTCAGCGCGGAAAATGATCCGCAATCTTCCTCTGAATCTACATCTAAAAAATTAAGTTACAAAGAACAGCGCGCGCTTGAATCCCAAAAAAAGGAATTAGTTGAACTTCCGCATAAAATCGAAAAACTCGAAGCCGATATTCACGCGCTGACAATTGAAATGGCTTCTCCGGCGTTTTATCAAAATGAAAGCGCCGAGATTACGCGCGCGGTCAATCAATTAAAAGAAATGCAGGATGAATTAACGGCTGCATATCATAGATGGGAAGAGTTGGAAAAAATGAAAAGGTGAACGCCATTCGTTTTATGATAAAATCCAAAAAACGGATTGATTGGAGAATACGATATGAAATCACATTGGATGACTTATCAAGATAAACGCGTTTTTATTGCCGATTTTTCCAATTATGGTTCGGATGCAACTATTCTCCGCGCAGAGTGCGAGGCTGTTAAGGCGGAACTCAGCCGCGAAGCGCCGGCTTCTGTCCGTTCCATTACCAATGCAGAAGGCACGTTCAGCAATGCAGAAACGATGAAGGCGTTTGCAGAACTTTTGCCGTATTCAAATAAATATGTTTTTCGGCGCGCAGTAGTGGGAGTCGGCGGCTTTCGTAAATATTTTCTGGAAGCGTTTTCAAATTTAACCGGAAAAGCTCGTTTCAAGGCTTTCGATACTATTGAGCGGGCGCTGGATTGGATCATTCAAGATTGAAAAGTTTTAGGAAATAAATCTTAGTGGGTGGATTGAAAAAACCAAAGGATGAAGCATGTCAATATCCAAACGGATTTTGCTGTCGGTCTTAATTCCATTGTTCGCCGCTATTGCTTGCGTGTTACCGGGCATCGCGACTCCAGACATAAGCTCCATCAGCACATCCGCCGCGCAGACTGTGGTTGCCGGATTTACGCAGAATGTATTATCCACCGCTTTGGAAACGCCGACATCTGCAAGTACTCTCGAACCTCCAACTCTTATCCCAACACAAACATTCACCGCTACATTGTCCGTAACTTTCACGCCGCTTGTGCCGCAGATCAGCGTTTCTGTGCCTACGAATTGTCGTAGTGGACCGGGGAAAGTCTATGCCATGGAAGGAGCTTTGCTGGTTGGAGAGATTGTCCAAATTTATGGACGTGATCCGACAGGTAAGTATTGGTATATTTCCAATCCAGACGCGAAGGGTCAATTCTGTTGGGTGTGGGGAGAGTATGCTGCTTTGTCGGGAAATATCGGCTTTCTACCGATCTATACGCCGCCGCCCACGCCTACTCCAACACTGACTCCCACGCCCACGCCGACGCGTACGCCCGCGCCGATATTTGAAGCCGAATACACAAGTCTTGATACTTGCACCGGTTGGTGGGTGGAGCTTAAGCTAAAAAATACAGGCACGGTCTCGTTTAAGTCCGTGGGCATTGTAGTGAGAGATACGCTCACCAATGTAACGCTTTCAAATCTTACAAATGGTTTTATTGACGTTAATGGTTGTCTCACTACGAATACAAAAGATACGCTTAGCCCCAAGCGAACAGTTATTGTCAGCGCCCCGGCTTTTACCTATAACCCGACGGGACATAAGATCAGCGCCAGAGTCACGCTATGTTCGAATACCGGTCAAAATGGGACCTGTGTGACCAGAACAATAAAATTCACGCCATAAAATTACAGGACAGGCTTGAAACCTGTCCTGTAATTTTATAACCTTCGCAAGATGATGTTTAGCTATTTTGTAATTGCATTAATACCTGGCGATAATCATTAACATTGGGCGGATTCATCATGACGATCTGATTGATAACTTCCAAGGCATCTTTTTTACTGCCCGCTTCAATTAGGGATTCTGCCAGCATATCCAGTATGGAAACAGCGTCTTCTGTGCGGCCGGCGCGGTGCAATTGAGACGCCAGAGCGCGTTTGAGCATGGGCTGGTCTTCATGTTCTTTGAGCAAATCTTCAAGGAAGATGAGCGTTTCTTCGTTTCTATTATTACTTTCGAGATAATTGATAAAGTTTTCCACCTCAGCCATTGCCTGTTGTTGTAATCCCATGCGCAAGTTGAGATCAATTAATTGTTTACGAACCACTTCATCGTCCGGGCGAAGTGTGCGGATCTGTTCAAAGACGCGCATGGCTTGTTTCCAGTCGAGACGCTGCATATCAATATCCGCCATGCGTTGCATGATGTGTACGTTCCAATCGTGGCTGGCGTTACCCTGTTGAATCACGCGCAGAGCGGTTGTGTACGTCTTGCGCGCCAGATCAAGCTCGGCGAGACGGTAATGGATATTCGCCAATTCCAGATATTCGCGCACGGCATCGTCCAGTTGACCACGCGCTACGAGCTGATCAATTAATCGCGTGCGCGCGTTCAGGTCCATGGGCGCGAGTTGGATGACGCGGCGCAGAATCTTGGTGGCTTGATTGACCTCGCCGCGTACGCCATAAGCGTGCGCGACCACGCTAAATTTTGCGATGGCGTCTTGCGTGTTGCCTTCTTTTACAAGCAGGTCGCCCATAAGGGTATGCAGAGGCAAATAGGTTGGCGCATATTGTATGGCGTCATAGGCTTCGTCCATTGCCGAACGCAGACTGCCCATGCGCGCTAATTGGTTGATGAGGTTGATCGACTCAAGCACTGAAATGGATTGCGCCTGCAATATTACTTCAGCCAGGGGCATTGGCGTATTGCCCTCCTGCTTTGGCATTTGCTCACGAGTCTTGTGTAATTGTTCGCGCCAATCGGCGCGTATGAGCAGGGCGCTGACGTTGTCGCATAGACGCCGGAAGACATCGTCGTCTTTTTGCGATTGATAGGATTCGATCAATGGTTCATACATTTGACCGATCTCGTCTGCCTGATCGGTATTCATCGTTGCGGTATCAGCCAGTTTCAGCGCTTCGAGATATTCCATGCCGGCTTCTTTGATCTGACCTTTTTTGAAATATATCTGTCCTTGTAAAAGGCGCGTGCCAAGCGCATAATCTTTATGTTTGACCGCGTGCTGTAAAAAACGCAACGCGCTTTCGATGCGTTCTCCTTTGGAGCGCAATAATCCAAGATCGAAATATAGGGATGGATGTTTGAAGCCCGCTTCAAGCGCGTGTTCAAGTTCTTCGGCGGCTTGCGACTCTTGTCCTTTTGTTTGCGCGTCAATGGCGAGTCCGAGATACAAAACTACTTTGGTCTGTTCGGCTTGTTGCAAAGAGAGCGCGCCTGTGCCTTTCATAATAGCCGCCAGACCGCGGCGTTCCTGCGCGGAAGGATTTTCGTCTGAATACTCGAAGAGAAGCTCTGCTAGCTGGGTCAAGGCTTTTTGGCGCGCCTCAGCTATCGGGTCCATGCCTGACGCGGTTTGCTTCGGCTCCTGCAATTGTTTTATCTGAGCCATGCGGATGGGACCTGTCCCGCCTTTTCCGCGCACAGGCTTGGGCAGAAGTTGTCCGGTCTTTAGTAAAGTCTGCGCTTGATTGGCATCCGGGCTGTTCGGTATGATCTGCAAGGCTCGCGTCACCAGCTCTTGAGTTTTTTCAAGATTGCCTGAACGTTGAACGAGACTTGCCACAGCAAGATATTCTGTGACAGCCTGTTGCAGATGTCCGAGTTTTTCATGCACTTGCGCGAGACGCGAATGCGCGACGGCATGATCGGGGTTTAAATTTGTAATGCGAACCCAGTTCTCAACGGCTTTTTCGGTATCGCGTTGCGCGAGAAAAAGATCGGCGGCTTTTAATGAAGCCTGCACCGCGTCTTGCAAATTTCCGAGACGTTCGCAAAGCTGCGCCACTTTTTCCATTGGCACCGGGTCGTCTGGCGCAAGTTTGGCGACGCTTAAATAAGCCTGAAGCGCGTCGTCGAAATGTCCCATTTGATACAAAGCAAGCCCCAGGCTGTTGAGCGCTTTTGGGTGATCGGGAAATTCCTGCAAGGCTTTTCGATAGGCAGATACAGCTTTTCCCCATTCCTGATCCCATGCGGCTGAATGGCCTTCATTCATTACTTTTTGAAAAATGTCTTCTCGTCCGGGCATAAAGTTAATTATAACGTAAGGGGCGGGAATTCCCGCCCCTTACAAAAGTTCTAATTTTCGATTACTTTCATCGCGCCCCAACTTAAGCCGAAGCGCGCTTCTGTGGAAAGCGGGATGCTCATCGGGTAGGCATTGGTCATGGTTTCCTGCACCACCTGCGCGGTCTTTTCCATTTCCGCGCGCGGACATTCCAGCACAAGTTCATCGTGCACTTGTAAAAGCATTTTACCTTTCAGTCCGGCGTCTTTAAGAGCAGATGGAATTTTTAACATGGCGATCTTCATAATATCGGCGGCGGTCCCTTGAATGGGCGCGTTGATGGCTTCGCGTTCTTCGCGGTTTTTCATTTGCGCGTTACTTTTGTTTTGCAAAGCCGGGAAATATCTGCGGCGCCCAAGCAATGTTTCCACGTAGCCTTGTTCAGCGGCTAATTTGCGAATGCTGTCCAGATATTTTTTCACGCCCGGAAATTTTTGGAAATAGGCTTTGACAAAATTTTCAGCCTCAGCCAGCGTTAGATCTGTTGAATTTTTCAAACCAAACGCGGACATGCCATAGATCAGACCGAAGTTGATGGCTTTGGCGTGGCGGCGCATATCCTTCGTCACCGCTTCATTCTCGACTCCGTAAACTGCAGCGGCTGTCGTTGAGTGGATATCTTCACCCGCGCGGAATGCCGCCAACATGCTCTCGTCTTGAGCCATGTGCGCGACGATACGCAATTCAATTTGCGAATAATCCACTGAAAGCAGAACGTTGCCTTTATCAGCGATAAATCCGTTGCGGACCTTTCGTCCCTCTGCTGTGCGGATGGGGATGTTCTGTAAATTCGGATTAGACGAAGACAAGCGTCCGGTCACCGCAACTGTCTGACTATAAGATGTATGCACGCGTCCAGTCTTGGAATCCACTGCGGCAGGTAAGGCTTCCACATAAGTTGATTTGATCTTGGAAAGTTCGCGATGTTCCAAGATCAAATCTACAACCGGATGTTTTCCGCTTAATGTTTCGAGTATATCTGCCGATGTGGAGTAATGTCCACTGGCGGTCTTTTTCCCTTTATCGGGCGGTTCCAATCGCAAGCGCGTAAAGAGAATCTCTGAAAGTTGTTGAGTGGAGTTAATGTTGAATGGCTTGCCAACCGATTCGAAAACTTGTTTTTCGATCCCAGCCATGCGCGTTGCCAATTCGCCGGACATGGTCTTGAAGAAGGGCAGGTCAAGCAATACGCCGATCATTTCCATATCTGCCAGCACAGAGATAAGCGGCATTTCAATTTCATCCATGAGCTTCATGCTGTTCACGCGTTCAAGTTCCGCGCGCAGAATAGGCATCAGCCGCAGAGTTGTTTCCGCGTCCGCGGCGGCATACGGCGCAACCGATTCGATTGCCACTTCTGCCATGCTGATTTGTTTCTTGCCTTTGCCGATCAACTCCTCAATGTGAGTCATCTCTTCGCCCAGACGCGCGAAAGCCAGATTCTTTAATCCAAGATTGCGCGATGACGCGTCTATCACAAACTCGGCGATCATCGTATCGAATGTAATCGGCGAGACTTTTAATCCGTGTTTCGCCAGTACGATGTAATCATATTTGGCATTATGCGCTACCTTACCGATTTTCGGATCGGTCATCGGTTTTTGTAAAGCAGGCATCACTTGTTCCAAAGGCAGATTATTTCCAGCGATATGTCCCACCGGAATGTAATAGCCTTCCCCTGCTTTTATTGCCAGTGATATGCCGACGATATCCGCTTGCATTTCTTCGGTGGATGTGGTTTCTGTATCAAACGAGATGATTTTGGCTTTGACAAGTTCTTCCGCCAAAGCATTTAATTTTTCGGCGGTGTCCACAATCTTGACTTCGATGTTGGCGGTCGTTTTTGGCGCGTAAACCATTTTCGGTTCATTCACAAACATGGATAGCTGCCCCACCTTCGAAACCGGCGCGGGCGCCGACTCATTTCCTGTCAGTTTTTCCAGAGCCTTAATCAGCGTGCGGAATTCGAGTTCCTTGAAGAATGCTTCTATCTTCGCCGCGTCAAAGTCATGGGATTTGGCGTCTTCAAGGTTGAGTTTGATTGCCAGATCGGTACGGATTTTTGCCAGATCATAACTTAGGTAAGCCGAGTCTTTGCCTGTTTCCAATTTTATCTTCCAACGACTCTCGATTTGATCAATATTCTTATAAATGTTATCAAGCGTGTCATACTTCTCAAGCAAGGAAACCGCCGTCTTTTCGCCGACGCCGGGGACGCCAGGGATGTTATCCGATTTATCGCCGACGATGGCTTTGTAATCCACAACTTGATTGGGGCGCACGCCCAATTTTTTAATCACATCTTCATCTGTGATGTAGTTCTGGTCGTCACCCGCGAGATAGACGGCAGTCCTTTCATTGACAAGCTGTAATAGGTCGCGGTCGCCGGTGATGATCTTGACGCCAAATCCTTGCGCGGCTATGGTGTGCGCGACAGAACCTAGCACATCATCCGCTTCGTAGTTTTCCATTTCAAGGCGCGGGATGTTGAAGGCGTCTACCATCTGGCGAATACGTTCAATCTGCGGACGCAGGTCATCGGGCATTTTGGCGCGCGTAGCTTTGTACGCGGGAAAAAGTTGGTCTCGGAAGGTTTTTCCGGTATCAAATGCCACTGCGATATATTCAGGTTTTTCCTGTTCGAGAATACGCATTAGTTCGCGCGCGAAACCGTAAATACCGGCGGTCGGTTCGCCTTTGGATGTCAGCCAGCGTTGGCTGGATGCGCCGCCGCTTGTCAATGCAAAGTACATGCGATAAGCCAGAGCGTGTCCATCAATTAAGTAAAGAGTAGGGGGCATGGGAGTCTCCAGTTTTTATAGGTCAATAAATTAAGAAGAGCGCAGAGCAATTATACTCTGCGCTCTTCTATATGTTTTCATTTAGCGATTTTTGGAATTATCCTGTCCCTGCCGTTCGCGAGTTTCGCGGATGTAGTCCTTGACAAGCTGTGGCGGATGAGGCTGGTTGCCGCCCATGATGAGATACCCCGGCGACCAGAAATCACCGGATGGATTCTCTTTCTTTAAGCGCGGGAAATCAGCGAATATTTTTTCTGAAGTCTGCTGGCGCATGAGACGCATGAGTTGTCCGGGTGATGTGTTGGGTTGAACGTTTACAACCCATTGCAAATATTCAGGTCGTATTGAAAGATGTTCGAGCCGCCAGCCAAAGGCAATACAAATATTCGGCAGCCATTCAGACATGTGGTCTGCAAGATCGCCTGTTAGATAATGCGATGTAAAGCGCGGCACTAACAGACAGGCATAAGTGAGATGATAAAGCCCGGCTGTGATCGGTTCAAGCTTGAGACTGCGAGCGGCTTCGGTGGTGCGGCTTGGTCTGGTCTCGGCTACTTCACCGGGTTCAGGTTGTTTGACGGGTGTTTCAGGTCGCGTACGCGGTTTGGATGGCGCGGTAACATCAATTCCATCCAGCAAAGCTTGGGAAGGCGATATGGCTTGATCCAAGCTGACTTGTTGATTGGGTACTAATAATTCTCTCAATGGCACGGGAGGCGACGCTTCGCGGCTGAAAGCGCTGGCGCGTGAAAGCGGCGCGGACTGTCGCGTTTGGTCTGGGGAAGATAAAGGCTTGGGCTGGCGCGGCAGGTTACGGTCCAGGTGAGATGCGTTTTTCGGATTGGGAGATGGGATATCCGAGAGAATATCTGAAATCCGCGGCACCTCAAGATCATCGTCATCGTCATCATCCATTGCTTCGGTTTGTTCAGCGGGAGTTTCCTGTTTTTTGGATGTCAGGTTAGTTTTTTGTGAATTGGCTTTTTCTTCTTCAAGCGATGTGACCAGTTGACTTGCTTGTGTACGAATTGTGCTAAAGGGCGTTTCGGCATCGAAGACCATGGCAAGCACTACATCTGTTGCAAGACGCGTGGCATACAGCATGTGTTCGGCTTTGGTGCTTTCGAGGCGAATAAAGCGTAAAAGATCAGAGCCTTTTTGACCATCCCAATTACGGGTAACAGTTTTAGCTACTTCTTTTGCGGCGGCTTGCGAGAGTCCGCCTGCATAAGCCCAGAGGTCGTTCTTACGCGTGATGAGCGCGGCTTGAGCGGAAGAGCCGAGTGTAATGCGCGTGAGGTGTTGAGCGGCTTTGGTGGGGTCTGATAGCCAAGCCAGGCTGGGTTGTTCAATCTGACTTGCTTGCGGATTGGCAAGTAAATTTAAAACATCGGGAAGGTAGAATGGCTTGCGGATTAGTGTCCATGGTCGGATGGTATCTAATGCGGGTGGAGTTTCATTATCGCATAAGATGAAAAGGTTTATGTTGGGGCGAATGGTACGCAGGGAATTTCCAATCTCACTTACCCGGTATTCGCCTAGTTCAAGATCGAGAAAAACGAGCGAGCAGTTTTCTTCGTCTGCGCGCACAATTGCCTCGGATTTTGTGTGAACAACATGGACGCGGTATGCTCCGCCAGGCTCCAGTGTTTTACGGAGCATTTCCCCCAAACTTACGGTGGGAGTTATTACAAGTAGATTTGCACTCATTCTTTGTTAAGTTTATCACGGTCAGGTTTTGCAGGCAAGTTTCTGGAAGTGTTTGTTAATTACAAAACTGCTATAAAATATTTGACTATACAACTTGTAATTAATCCACATTTGTGCTATGGTATAAAAAATTATTGAGGATTCTATATGCATCGTGAACGTGTTTCTGAAAATGTTTTTTGGTTCCAAAGTGAGGTCTACGCTCAAGTGACTGCTGGAGTGATAGCAGGTCCGCAATGGGCCGTGGTGATAGATACGCTGGCTTTGCCAGATGAGACGCTGGGGATGCGTGAGTTCATTGAACATGAACTGGGTGTGCCTGTGCGCTATGTGATCAATACGCATTATCACGCGGATCATGCCTGGGGAAATTGTTTCTTTCCCGGAGCGACGATCATTTCTCACGCTCGTTGTCGTGAACTACTGGAGGAGCGCGGTATACCGTCTTTGGAAGCCGCGCGAAAACAAAACGCGAACTTGCGTCAGGTGAAGATCGTTTTGCCTCACATGACTTTCGACTCGGGCGAATTTAATTTACGCGTGGGCAGAAAAAATCTGAACATTTTTCCCACCTTTGGTCATAGCTCCGATGGCATTGCAATTATGGTGGAGGAAGATCGTGTGCTGTTTGCCGGCGATGCGTTTATGCCCTTGCCTTATATTGTGGACGGCAACATAGACGACATGATAGCGTCTACGAAAAAGATCGGGCGCATGGGACTTGAGAATATTGTTCAAGGACACGGCGATATTATTCTGCGTGGTGAAATAGACGCGGCGGTCAAAGAGAACTTAAATTATCTCACTACCATTAAGAAGACGATCAAGGCAGCCACTCGCCGCAGGAATTCGGATGAGTTTTTAGAATCCATGCGAATTGAGGATTTTGGAAAAAGCCGCGTGGCTTTGGGTGGACTGGCTTTAACTTTGCATGAACGCAACATGCGTATTTTGTTGGAAAAAGAACAAGGCGAAGCGCAATAAAATAACAAGAAGCCCGTCACTATAAAGGACGGGCTTCTTGTTTATCTACTTTTTTGCGCCTGCTCGCGTCTTTCTTTTATTTTTCCATATAAGCTATATTTAATTACACGTTCATTGCCAGCCAGTAATTTTTGAATATTGGGGCGCAGCGCCCATACCAATAAGACCAGCGTTACAAGCCCATAAAGCACATCTGCCCAGGGCGCCAAGCCAAGATAGGCGCGCACAAAAAAGACAATCAGGGCGAATAACGCCACACTCATCGTGACGACGGAAGCGATGCCAATTGTAAAAAAGGTCAATGCTCCCAGCGTGAAGATGATAAAAATTGATGGAAACCACAATCCCATCGCTCCGCCGACGGCTGGAGCGCCGCCAGCGCCGCCGCGTAAACGCACGAACTTTCCATTCTCATCCCGTTCAGGCAGAAATATGGAATAGTTGTGCCCGAGGATTGCGGCTATGGCGGCAAACACATGCACCAAATGATTCTCCGGTGTAATCGCCTGCGCCATCCACACCGCGACTGCTCCCTTCAAAACATCCATGATGGCGGTGAAAACTCCAGCCCAAAAGCCGGCGGCGCGCATGGCATTTGTTCCGCCTGTACGCCCACTTTCAACATCACGAATATCCTTGCCGGTTCTGATCTTGACGATCAGCAAGCCGAAAGGGACCGAGCCAAGAATATAACTTAAAACAATTGCCCCTATTGCAAATATGACTTGCATTTTAACCTCTTTAAATTTAGTCTATACAAAGGAACACGGCAGGGACGACTTGGTCGCGGGGTTAAACGATTTCCAGGGCGACTTCAGAGGCTTGCCCATCTTCGATCCAAAAGCCGCGCTCCCGCCATTTTCCATTTTTTCGGGAGCAAACGATATGAACAACAGCATAAGCGGCATCCGCAATGTCAGTCTCGGAAATAGTCTCGGGTCCCGCGGGATGCGAATGGAAGATGGCTAGCAGGTCGAGTCCGTTGGAGTCTATCCAGTTGAAGGCTGTCAACTGTTCGCGCGGATCCATCACGAATCGAACGGGACTTTGAGCCTGATTCCTGATCTCTAGCATTGCCTGTACTGTATTATTTTTTCCGGCTAATAGACCACATGCTTCAAGCGGAGCTTGTTCATTCATATAGCGCTGCATGGTCAGCCAATGCTCGCGCGTGAGTCTTAGCTTTTTGTTCAATGTAAAAAAATTGCTGTGACCCATGCTAGAGCAAGGATAATGCCGGGAGTGGCGGCGGCGCGCCAAACAGGGATGCCTTCGGTGATGTTTGTTGAAAGCATGGTGAGAGCGTAAAGCGGACCGGTGAGAGCAAGCCCATATTGAATGGGAGTAAGCGGCCAGTAATGTAACCCGGCGCCAAGTTGAACGGAAATAATACCAATGCCGATTGCCCATGGAAAATCCCAACGATCGGCGCCATCGAGATGCAAAATACGCAGACTGATTAATCCGGCGGCAAGCAGAAGCGCGGGTAATAATAAGAAAAGGCGTAGTTCTGCAAGACGCGATGATATGACAAGAATAAAAAAGAGCGCATACGAAAGAGATGTAAGTCCGGCTCTTGCAATGGCATAGTTGCTGGCGGTGGGATCTACGACAACATATTCTGCCATAAAGACTAGCGCCAAAAGAATAGCTCCGAATGCAAAACCCAGCCACCAGACAGCGCCATTTGGAAAAATGGATAATGGCGCGCCGATGATAAATGCCGTCAAAGCAGGCAACATCCAATGTTCGGTAGTTTGCCTTTTTTCGAGCGCGGGGTGACTGCGGATAATCCAGTCCATGCCTGTTGCAGTTAATCCCGCCGCCATGACAGAAATGGCGGCGCTAATGCTAAGAGGATAAACAAAATAAAATCCCGGTAACAAGATGGTAAGAGCCAGTTCAGGGGCGCGGACGATGCGCGCGACGGCATAGGCAAGCAATATGACTGCGGTTAACATGCTGATGCGGTCTATTAGAGGGGATTTACCTTCCTCGATCATGTTTGGATTGTACCTGTACGGAAGCGAGAGTGCAAGCACGGTATGGTAGAATCAGATTGTTATGGATACATCTACTCTCGAATCTCTGCCGCCGCCTCCCGGCGTAGTTGGGTCATTAAGGACAGGGTTTGACGCAATTGCATCAAATTTTTCGGTCATTCTTTTACCTTTGGCGTTGGACCTCTGGTTATGGTTGGGTCCGCACTTGAGCTTGGAAAAATTCTTTAAGCCAGTTCTGGCGGATTTTAGCAAGATAGCAGGAGCCGGCGGTGTGTCCGCGGCAGATGTTGATAGCGCATTGAAAATATACAGTACGCTGTTTCATGAATTCAACCTGTTCAGTATATTGCGAACATTCCCGATCGGAATTTTTAGTTTGATGAATGGGCGAATGCCTTTGGAAACTCCGTTCGGTGTGACGACAGTTTGGCAGGTGAGTACAGCGACAAGTCTGTTCGCCAGTTTGCTTGGATTTACTCTGGCGGGGTGGCTTGGCGGCGGATTGTTTTTTTACTGGGTATCGGCTATTGTGACTCCCGCGCAAGACGATCGTATCCGCTCAATACAGGCTGTGCTTCAAACGATATTGTTCTCGCTTGTTTGGCTGGTCGTTTCATTTATTTTAATTATGCCTGCGACGCTGGTTATATATTTCCTATTTGCTTTGAGTCCATCGCTGGCGCAAGGTGTGCTTTTGTTTCTGGGTTTTCTTTCCATGTGGCTGTTGGTGCCTTTATTTTTCTCGCCACACGGCATTTTTATAAAAAAGCAGAATGCGCTGGTTTCCATTGTGAATAGTGTGCGTATGGCGCGTTTTACATTACCTGCCAGCAGTATGTTTGTATTATGCGTATTCCTGCTCGGTGTTGGATTAAATTTTCTGTGGAACATACCGCCTGAAGATTCGTGGATGATGCTGGTGGGCATCTTTGGGCATGCTTTTGTCACCACCGCGTTGCTGGCGGCGAGTTTTATTTATTACCGCGATATGTCTGCCTGGCTTGAAATCGCGTTGGAGCGTTTCAAGACCAATGCAACTACGCGGCAGGCTTAACTTTATTTAATTTGCAGATGACAGAATATAAGTAACTGTCTATGCAATATCTTTGGAGGTTCTTGTGGCTCAAACGAATACAAATTACGATGCTGGTAGTATTCAAGTTTTGGAAGGCCTTGAAGCAGTCCGTAAACGCCCAGGTATGTATGTGGGCGGAACGGATGTTAAGGCTTTGCATCACCTCGTTTATGAAGTTGTAGATAATTCGATTGACGAGGCTCTGGCAGGTGTATGTACGCGCATTGACATTATCATTCATGACGATTTCAGCGTGTCCGTGCAGGATAACGGACGCGGTATTCCGGTGGGTATTCACCCGACGCAGAAAAAATCGGCGCTTGAAGTGGTGATGACCACCCTGCACGCGGGCGGTAAATTTGGCGGCGGCGGATATAAAGTCTCTGGCGGTTTGCATGGCGTGGGCGTGAGCGCGGTCAACGCGCTTTCCGAGTGGTGCGAAGTCGAAGTGCGACTTGATGGGCAGGTACATTTTCAACGCTACGAACGCGGCTATCCGAAGGCTCCGGTAAAAGTTATTGGGAAGACAAAAGCCAACGATACCGGGACCAAGACAACGTTCAAGTATGATCCGCAAATTTTCAAAGAGGAAATGGAATTCCGCTTTGATACATTAGTCCAGCGCTTTCGTGAAATGGCTTTTGTCACGCGCGGGATCACAATCCACTTTTTGGATGAACGTACCGAGCGTCAGATGACGTTTCATTTTGAAGGCGGTATTACATCGTTCGTCCGTTATTTGAATCGCAATCGCGAAACCCTTCATCCTGTGGTGCATGTGGAAAAGGAATTTGACGGCATCGGCATTGAAGCCGCCATCCAATACACGGATTCTTATAACGAGTCTGTTTATTCATTTGCCAATACGATCAATACGATTGACGGCGGTACGCATCTTACCGGACTGCGTTCTTCGCTCACGCGTGTCGTCAATGACTACGCGCGTAAAAATGGTCTACTCAAGGATGCCGACCCGAATTTCTCCGGCGATGATACGCGCGAAGGGCTGACCGGTATTGTCTCCATTAAACATCCGGACCCGCAGTTTGAATCGCAGACAAAAGTCAAGCTCATGAATCCCGAAGTGCAGACGTATGTTACGCAAGCGGTGGCTGAAGTTGTCGGCACATTCCTGGAAGAGAATCCGCAAGCCGCCAAAGCAATTATTGCGAAATGCCTTACATCGGCGCGGGCGCGCGACGCGGCGCGCAAAGCGCGTGACCTTGTCATCCGAAAATCCGCCTTGGAATCTTTAACATTGCCCGGTAAACTTGCAGATTGTTCTGAACGAGATTCGTCCAAGACCGAGCTTTATATTGTGGAAGGCGATAGCGCGGGCGGTTCCGCGAAGCAGGGGCGCGACCGTCACTTTCAAGCCATCCTGCCTTTGCGCGGCAAGATCCTCAATACCGAGCGCGCCCGCCTTGATAAGATATTAGGCAACAATGAAGTGCGCGCGCTCATCTCCGCGTTGGGCACTGGCGTTGGCGATAACTTTGATCTCGAAGGTTTACGTTATGGGCATGTGATTATTATGACCGATGCGGATGTAGACGGCAGTCATATTCGCACACTGTTGCTGACTTTTTTCTTTCGCTATATGCCGAAGTTAATTGACGATGGACATTTGTTTATTGCCCAGCCGCCGTTGTATCGCATGGCGTACAAAAATCAAGTCAAGTATGTTTATAGCGACAAAGAAAAAGACAAGGCTCTCAAAGAACTCGGCGGCGGCGATAAGGTTGGGATTCAACGTTATAAAGGTCTCGGCGAAATGAACCCGGTCCAGCTTTGGGAGACGACCATGAATCCTGAAAATCGGACTCTGCTCCTCGTCACGGTGGATGATGCAGCCGAATCTGATCGGACCTTTGACATGCTCATGGGCGATGCAGTTGATCCGCGCCGACGGTTTATCCAGACTCACGCCAAAGCTGTCCGCAACCTCGATATTTAATTCGACATTTCTAAAAACGACATACTCGTACATTGTAATAAAATAATAAAAGGCTCCTGAATGGGAGCCTTTTGCTTACTTGGGTTCGTCAGGCGGTTTTGTCGCTTCGCCCGTTTCATTTTTCTTTTCTGTGTTCATGCCGTCACGGAAGGACTTTATGCTTTGTCCAAGTTCGCCGGCTATTTTGCCGATTCGGCCAGGTCCAAACAAGAGCAGAACTATCAGCAGGATGATGACCCATTCCATACCACCTAATCTCATATAATATTCTCCTTTCACATTATCTGTTACGGTATCGTACCACCAAACAAGATTTTCTACAATTCGCGGCGAGAGAAAATGCCCTCGATGAAGCGAACAACACGGCGAGCCCATGAGCGGACACGAGCAAACCAACGGTAAGGTTCGGGGTATACAACATGCTTGGTCAGAAGCGGACCAGTCCATTCGGCGACGAACGCGCCCCATGTTAATCCCGCGCCAAAGCCTACAAACACAATCTTATCGCCAGCATTAATTTTGCCTTTTTCAAACGCTTCAACTGTCGCAATTGGAATGGATGCGGTGGACGTATTTCCATAATGTTCCAGGTTGACGATAAATCGGTCCATTGGCAGACTCAATCCACGCGCCGCCGCTTCGATAATGCGAAGATTGGCTTGATGCGGCACAACCCATCTAATTTGATCAATGGTTAATCCCGCGGCAGCGAGAGCTTCTTTTGTGGCTTGCGCCATGACGCGCGTTGCAAAACGGAAAACCGCTTTGCCGTCCATTTGGATAAAATGCTTGCCTTCCTGCACTGTTTCTTCAGTGGCAGGATGGCGGCTGCCGCCGCCTTGCAGCGTAAGCAAGTCGCCGCCGGAACCATCGGAGTGCATGACAGCCGAAAGTATGCCGCCGGGTTTATCGCTGGCTTGCAGTACAAACGCGCCAGCGCCGTCTCCAAAAAGGATGCAAATGTTACGGTCCTTCCAGTCAACGAAACGCGAAAGAGTTTCGGTTCCAATCACCAGTGCATTCTTGATCGAACCGCTGCGGATGGCTTGCGCGGCCATATTTGTGGCATAAATAAATCCGGTGCAAGCCGCTGACAGATCAAATGCGCCTGCTTTTGTAGCGCCAAGTTGGTCTTGAATTAAACAAGCAGTAGCCGGAAAAATATATTCAGGCGTGGAAGAGGAACAAATTATTAAATCAATATCGGTTGGACGCAGGTTGGCAATCTTGAGGGCTTTTATCGAAGCTTCCACACCTAAAGAAGATGGGAATTGATTAGCGTTCGCGATGTGGCGCTCGCCAATGCCGGTCCGCTCGCGGATCCATTCATCATTGGTATCAACAATTTTCGATATATCCTGATTGGTCAACACTGCCTCGGGGACAGACATGCCCCAACCGGTGATATGTGCATACGGCATACATCCTCACTTTCACTTTGCTTGCTGTACAAATGTCATTGCGAGCGATTTTCGCGAAGCAATGGCATTCTAGAAATTTAGGAAAAACGGCTGAAAACAAGCGTCGCGTTATGTCCGCCAAAACCAAATGAATTGGACATAACATGCTTCGGTTCAGCTTTACGCGGTTGGTTTGGCACGTAATCCAAGTCGCAGGCTGGGTCTGGGGTTTCGTAATTGATGGTGGGCGGCAAAATATTATTAAGCAAAACCTGTGTACAAATTACCGCCTCCAACGCGCCGGAAGCGCCGAGCAAATGTCCTGTCATTGATTTGGTGGAAGAAACAGGAATCTTATAGGCGCGTTCGCCAAAGACGGTCTTAATCGCCGCGCTCTCGCTCTTATCGTTCATGGGTGTGGATGTGCCATGCGCGTTGATATAACCAATATCATTAGTCGTTAGTTCGGCGTTTTTAATTGCAAGCTGCATGGATATAGCCGCGCCCGCGCCGTTCTCTGCTGGCGCGGAAATATGATGCGCGTCATCGGTTGTGCCATAGCCGCTTAACTCACACAGGATTTTTGCGCCGCGCGTTTGAGCATGCTCCAAAGATTCAAGGATTAAAATCCCCGCGCCTTCTCCCATTAAAAATCCATCGCGATTCTTATCGAATGGGCGCGAAGCTGTCAGCGGATCATCGTTACGCGTGGAAAGCGCGCCCATCACGTTCATGCCCGCCATTGCCACAGGAGTCAACGCGGCTTCCGTTCCACCCGCGATCATTACATCCGCCGCGCCGCGGCGAATCATCTCAAGCGCTTCGCCGATTGCGTTATTTCCAGAAGCGCAGGCAGTTGCAATTGCCATATTTGGTCCGCGCGCGCCAACGCGAATGGCGATCATGCCCGCTGCGCTATCCGAAATCATCATCGGAATCAGAAATGGACTCACGCGATCGGGTCCGCGTTCACGCATCACTTCTGCCTGCTCCATGAGCGTAAGAATCCCGCCAATACCGCTGCCAATCACAATACCTATACGATCGCGATTCGATTCGTTCACTGTTAAATTGGCTTGGGTCATCGCTTCCAAGGTAGCCGCCATCGCGAACTGCGTGAAACGATCCAGCTTGCGCGATTCACGCTGTCCGAGTAAAGCCGCGCCGTCAAAACCTTTTACCTCAGCGGCAATACGGGTTTTATGTTTGGACGCGTCAAATTGTGTGATGAGACTTGCGCCAGACTTCCCAGCAAGTAAAGCGCTCCAGGTTTCCTTCACATTAAGCCCCACAGGCGTCACACATCCCAAACCAGTTATCACAACTTTTTTACGCATAAATTAATTCTCCTTGTAAAACTACAGGACAAGATATGCTCTTGTCCTGCTAGGTCTGAAAGTTATAACACGTTTTTTGTAAAATGGACACGCCGGCAAATTATACGCCTTGTAAGGTCTTCCACGCCTGTTGAATGTGCATCCGGTCATGGTCTGCCATAAATCCGGCGACTTCCATAAAATTCGTAGGACCAAAAATGGCATGACGCGCGCTCCGAGACCAACCGTCAGCCTGAACATTTTTTAGAAGAGCAATCGTCTCAAGCCGCGCAGAAGCAAATTGCATCAGCGCGTCACGTCCATTTTCATTTAAATATTTCCGTTGTTTTGCCCACACGCTGGTATCAGGTCGGGGAATGAACGGGTCGGTTTGGTCAAATAATTTAATTTGCGCGTGATGAATCTCTCGTTCTGTATCGCGCAAATGGCATACGATTTCGGTCAGCGCCCAATCGCTTGGCGTCGGTTCATTCGCCCATTCAGCTTGCGAAAGCGTTGATGAAATGGAACGCAACACGGCTGGCGATGCAGACAATATTGCAATGATCGCCTGCGGGGATTTGAAATCAGGTTCAAGCGTGGATAGGTCGGTGGATTCAAGCCAGGGACGCAGATCAGATAATTTGCCGCGGAATCCCGCTTCGGGTTCGGAGCTTGAAGCGGGCGCGTCGTCAATGTGATATGTTGCCAGTCCAAGCCTGCGCGCCGGATTGATGTCGCGTTCCATATCATTTCCCACCATCAAAACCGGACCGTCGCTCCAGCCCATGCGTCCAAGAACTTCCGCATAATACGCGGGATGAGTTTTGCTGAAATGAAAATGTTCGAAAGTTGTGATTAATTCAAAACGTTCAGGATCAAGACCTGCCCAGCGAACGCGGTGTTGGGTGGCTTTGCGCGGAAAAATCGGATCGGTTGCAATCGCGATGCGATAGTCTTGCTGAAACGCCCAATCCATAAAAGGAGCGACGTCCGCGCGCGGCGATGTGAAATTTCCCAAAGTGGGAAAAATTTCATCGTAGAACTCATCAATTATTTCGAGCAATTGATTTTTCGGGATGCCAAGTTTGGGATAGAACTCGGCGTCAAAAATTTCTTCCAGAGTGCGCGTAAAATCTTCGCTCTCATTCATGAGCTGCGTGCCAGAGATCAACGCGGGAAGCAAAACATCCGGCGCAACGCGGCTCGCCAGATGTTTTGATAACGCTTTAAAATAAGCGGGAACAAACACATCAATGTTTGTGTTGAGCAAAGTATCGTCAAGGTCAAGTAGGAGTGTCAGGGTCATATTTTTATTGCCTCCCCCGCGAAGGCTTATTATTCTTTGACTTCAAAAGTGAACGGTAATTTATGACATTCGCCGCAACCGATCTGCGGTTCGGCAACGTCACGCTTTGTTTTTTCGCAATAAGCTGAAATTTGTACCCGGCGTTGAAAGATAGCCATGATGGGACGCGTCACGGTGGCGTGTAATTTCAAAAACTCACAGGCGTTGGCGCGCGCAATATCCGGCGCTGGACAGGTTTTACAAAGATCGGCTGTCCATTGTTGACCTGCGGCGATCAGCAGGCGACATTCTTCCGCGTTGCGTCCGCGGTAATAATCGCCATAAAAATAAGGACATTCAATTCCAACAGGAGTTTTCATAATGATCCGCTAAAAAATAAATGAGCGACTTAATTTATGCAAGCCGCTCGCGATATTATTCGGTGACGGCGCCGCGCGGAATTAAACACGCGTGACGTATTCGCCGGTGCGCGTGTCCACGCGAATCGTGTCGCCAACTTTCACGAATTGCGGACATTGCACTTCCAGCCCGGTCTCGGTTTTTACTTTCTTATTTACGCCGGTGGCGGTATCCCCGCGAATAGCTACTTCCGCTTCGACCACTTCAAGGTCAACGGATGTTGGGATTTCCACATCAAGCGGTTCGTCTTTATAAAAGGTCAATTTGACTTCCATCCCCGCCTTTAAATAAAGCGCATCTTCACCGAGAACTTCACCCTTAATGGCAGGTTGTTCAAAAGTTTCATTATCCATAAAGTGATAAAAATCGCCGTCCGAATACAAATATGAAACATTATGGAAATCAAGACGGACATCTTGCACACTTTGACCTGAGCTGAAAGTGCGTTCGATATTAGCGCCAGTCAGCAGGTTGCGCGCCTTGATGCGGATATTGGCATTGCCGCGTCCGGTCTTATTATGGCTGTAATCCACCACTTTATACAAGCCGCCATCCATTTCAAAGGTGACGCCTTTGCGAAGTTCATTTACATCAATCATGCTTACTCTTTCCTTGAATACTGTGGGATTAATAACAAACGGGCGGATTATACCAGTGACCTTGCATTAGTGACCAGACCGAATTGCATCATCAAAAATATTACTGTTTAATTGGCGCGCACATCTCTTGGATTTTCCATACGTCTATTCGATGAGACGGGTATAATGGGCGAATTGAGGATCAATCTTGCAATCACAAATCGAAATTCAACTTGGTGACCTATTGCGCGTCCGCGCAGTAAAACTTGCGACGGCTGAATCTTGCACAGGCGGCTTGATCGCAGATCGTCTTACAGATGTGCCAGGCTCATCCGAATATTTTATCGGCGGCGTTGTGGCTTATGCCTATGAAGCGAAAGTCGCGTTGCTTGGCGTTTCATGGGACACTCTGCATGCATACGGTGCAGTCAGCCGTGAAACGGTTTTGGAAATGGCATGTGGCGCGCGTAAAGCTCTCGGCGCAGATTTGGCTGTGAGCATAAGCGGCATTGCCGGTCCGGGCGGCGGTTTGTCCGACAAACCGGTTGGCACAACATGGATTGGATTATCCACGCCCGATGGAAATTTCGCGCGCAAATTTATTTGGGATGGCGATCGGCGCAAAAACAAAGAACTCTCCGCCGATGCCGCTTTAAAATTTGTAATGGATTATCTTAGAGACCCTAAAAATCTCCAAGACTTTAAGGTCTTATGAAAATCGTTGTCGTCATTTCTGCAAATGCCGAGTGGCGCGTGGTGAAAGAACTTTATCCAAATCTTTCCCTGCAAACTTCACCCTTTGGCGAATTTGCCGACCTACAACTTGGAACGTTTGAGATTCAATTTTTTCACGGCGGCTGGGGCAAGATCAGCGCGGCAGCGACAACTCAATATGTGATTGATCACTTCCAACCGGATTTACTTGTCAATCTTGGGACTTGCGGCGGATTCGCAGACCGCATCAAAACCGGGACCATCATCCTTGTAGAGCGGACTCTAGTCTATGACATCATTGAGCAGATGGGCGATGGCGCAGAAGCGATTGAGCATTACGCTTCATCACTAGATTTGAGCTGGCTCGCTGAACCCTATCCTCAACCTGTCTTACGCGGTCTGCTAGTCTCCGCGGACCGCGATATCATCGTCGAAGATATTCCCATGCTGATCGAAAAATATAACGCCGTCGCCGCAGATTGGGAATCCGGCGCAATTGCATGGGTCGCAAAAAAGAATAACACGCGTTTACTTATCCTGCGCGCGGTCACCGATCTGGTCGGCGGCGATGGGGGAGAAGCCTACGGAAATATTGAATTGTTCCATGAACGGACGCGGGAAGTAATGAGGGTTTTAATCGAACAATTACCAGATTGGTTGAATTTGATTCAATCTTAATAATTTTATGCAGACACGAATCGCCTTTATCGTTGCGCGGCTTTATGCAATGATTCAAGCGTAAGGTTGAAGGCTTTGGCAAAGCCAGCCACGTAACGGGCGCCTTTGGGGACAATGCGCCACAGGCTAAAATCCTCAAGGTTAAACAATGGCTGTGATTCAGGGAATCGGCTTAGATAAAGATTCTTAATGGGTGTATATCCGGGTTCGCCGGGAGGTAGTACTTCGGCGGCGCCGCGCACGGATATGCGCGCCAAAGTTTGCGGATCTGCGCGGTAATCATCTGTCTCTGAGATCATTAAACCGACGTACTTGTTCTTTTGCATATCCAGGGTATGTTGCGCTAATTTACTAACATGGATATAGAAAGCGGAAAAATCTGGCGCAATTACATAAGCCACCATGGAAATACGCGGCTGAGTGTCTCGCAAAGTGGCAAGCGCCGCGACGCGCGTATCGCGCAAGATAGAAGCAAGAAGAACCTCAGAGTTTTTATCCATTATTATTTTTGTCGAATGCCTTTATAAATTACGATTCGCCCGCAGGCGGATTATCAAGACGTATGCCGTGACCGCGTACAGTATTGATATATTGGCGCGTTGGGTCTAACGCGGCAAGGCGATCGCGCAAACGACGGATCAACGCGTCCAACGCCTGATCGGAAACGCCTGCCATTTGTTCCTCGCCCCACACTACTGTGACGAGATCGGCGCGGCTAATTACCTGTCCCTGGCTTTCATAAAGTAACCATAATAATTTGAATTGTTGCGCGGAAAGCGGCGGGACAATCTGCTGTTGATTCACCCAAACCCGCCGGGATTTTTGATCCATGATCAAACGACCCGGACGACCTGCTCCCTCTAACAGCGGCATGGTTGCGTCAGACGTAAGGAACAGGAATTGTTGGGCTACGGCTACACCTACAGTATCGCCATCTTGAAGCATGACCGGCGTGTTCACTTCAACGCCGTTGTGATTTGTTCCGTTCTTACTGCCCAAGTCTTCAAGCATTGCGCCTTCAGGAGAAGGTGTAATGCGCGCGTGGAAACGCGAGACTTGGCGATCTGCAACTACAATATCGCAAGTGGATTCGCGTCCCATCACCAGCGCGCGATTCAATGCCCAGCGCTGACCTTTAAGTGGTCCTTCCTGGGCTACCAACATGGGAAATTCTTCAGGATGATTCATAGTCTTTTTAATCATATACTTGAAATATAACAGAAACACGAACGTATTACATAATAAAATCAAATTAAACTTTAATTACGCTCAAACTTTCGAAGTCTTGAAAATCTCCAAATCCTGTCTATGTTACGCAAAGACGTATATAATATAGCAGAAAATTCAACTTCTGTGCAGAATCCACGCCGAGATATATTGCGCAGAAAACACCAAAGGAAAAGATGCCCCTTTTACTAAATCAAGGGGAGGTATTACGCGGCCGCTATAAGATCCGGGAAAAAGTCGGACAAGGCGGCATGGGAAGTATTTATCTTGCCGATGATACTCGCCTTGAAGGCCGCGTATGCGCGCTCAAAGAAGTGGAATACGAGAGCGCCCTCCCGGATAATATCCGCGAACAAGCTCGCGAACAATTTATGCGCGAAGCGACTGTGCTAGCGCGTCTCGATCATCCTAACTTACCAAAGGTCTCGGATTTCTTTTCATACGAATCGCGCGATTATCTTGTGATGGATTATGTCCCGGGTGAGGACTTGCGTACGTTGATGCTTGAAGCGCGCCGCAAGAAAACCTTTCTGCCAGAAAATGAAGTATTAGGTTGGGCAAATCAATTGGCAGATGCATTGACCTATCTCCATAGTCAGGAGCCGCCGATCATCCATCGCGATATTAAACCGAGCAATCTGAAAATTACTCCATCTGGAATGTTAAAGCTGGTGGATTTTGGATTGGTTAAGATTCTGGCTCCCGACGAAGAAACCATCACAATTATTCAAGGTCATGGCACCGCGCTGTATACGCCGCTTGAACAATACGGCGGCGACGATATACATACGGATATTCGCGCGGATATTTATTCTTTCGGCTCGACCTTGTATCATATCTTGACGAATGAACCGCCTGTGGATGCGCGCAAGCGCTTCCTTGACCCATCCAGCCTGACTCCGCTCCGTGAGTTTAATCCAGCTTTGAGCGTACGCACTCAAAGAGCTGTGTTGTGGGCGATGGCTTTGCATCCCGATGAACGTCCTTCAACTGTGGAAATTTTCCGCGAAAGTTTATTAAGCGGACGTGAAGTTCCCGCCGGACCACTCTCGCCTTATCGGTCTGCATTTGAATCGCCGAACTGGTCTAATATCATTACGCCGACAGAAACAATCCTTGCCTGGGTAGCGGGGAGTTTATTCCTACTCAGCTTGATCGTAAGTTTAACGCGCTAAAGAAATTAAACCCTGCGCGACCACCACAAGCCAATCGCCCAACCGATCAACATACCTATTAAAGATAAGATAACGATTCCGCTGAATCCATTGGAGTCTGTCCAGGTTGCCGCGCCAAGCAAACCCAAAGCCAGGTAGGTATAGACAGATAAACCGCCTAGGATAATTCCCAGCGCCCAACGAATTCCTGTATGCGGACCGTATAAACGCATCCCAGACCAATAACCTAACATTGCCGCGCCAGCCAACATTAACATAACAATAAACCAGGCGCTAAAGCGCGGGTATCCATCGGATGTAATAAAATCATCCCCGTTTTCAGCTTGCTCTCCCACGGGAGTGGATGTAGGCGAAACGGTTTCGCTCAACGCCGGCACTACAACTGTTATAGCCACCGAGCCGGTAGATGAAACATTCAATTGCAAAATTTCAGAAATAACAGCCGGTTCGCTTGTCACGCGGATTTCCAACAGCCCCGGCTTATCGAGTCCAAAGGATGCGCGTCCTATGCCGCTGGTAGTCACCGTATCTATTTGTTGTAATATGCCGCCGCCTTCGCCTGTGAGAACCATTGCGAAGCGTACAACTGTCCCATCTGGGACGGGGTTGCCATTATGGTCGTAGATTACGCCTGTTCGCAGGGCTATGGTGTCGCCGATCTTGAACAGCGGAATTGGAGTCGGCTCGGGTGTGGATAAGCCAGTTGCCGTGGTTTCAGTTACAAAGTCCAGAGAGAGCGGAATAATTCGATTTGGGTTGGGAGTTAACGCGGTGATCAAATCATATCCCACACCTGAAATGGATACCGGCGATGCGCCAATTGGAGTCAATTCCTGATAAAGAAGCCGCGCGGCTACATCCACAAAAGGCGGTTGTTTGCTGTATAGACCGAAATAAGCGGTGAACTTGGAAAGATCGGTTGCGTCAAAATAGTAAGGCGCGCCAAAGGAGAACAGGATAATTTGTTTATTACGCAATAGATCCTGGCGCTCGGTGAGAAAACGGCTGATTAGTTTTTGCTGACCGTGGCGATCATCGGTTAGCGAGATGACAATCCAACTTGTGCGCGAGAGATCAGACTCGAGAAAAGAGGTATCAGCGCCGTCTAAAAGTACTTGCAAATTTTCAAAAGAATAAGATGTAAGCTGGGCGGAAGAAGTTTGATTTCCGCCTTGCGGACCATATAACCTTAAGATTGCTTGTTGCAGGGCGTCTACTGCAAATGCCGGTTGTTCAGGGCATTGACTGCATTGTTTGGCAAAAGCCGCGTCGGTGAGAAAGACCAATTGCTCATGGCTTTGAGGCGGCGATGGCAGGAGAGTTGTAAATTCCTGCGGGTCGGGGCTGATGAGAGTCGCGGCGCGGCGGGCAACATCGAATGTGACTTGTTCTGAATTGCCGATTTGATCGAGTTTCTCGGCTGGCTCTATAACGCTTGAATAGGAAAGATTTCCATAAAGATTAAATTTACGAGTGAGAATGCGGATGGCGGCGGCGTCCACGCGTTCGGCAAAAGCCGGGTCTTCCTGATATTTTTGAGAAAAGAAATCTAGGATTTGCAATATGCTGGCGTAATTATCAGGCGCGTCGCTTGATATGATCTGACCCAGATATAGAATATCGTTACCTGCTAAAAATGCGTCACGCGCCACCACCCGCGCAGAAAATGGCTGTCCGCCCGGCGCGTAAAACTGGCGCACGGCACGGCTTCCCAAATCATCGCTGACGATTAATCCGCCGTCGGTGTGCCAACTGGTAAATTGTTGGAGGTTAAGAATATCGGATAGCGCTTGCGCGTCAAAACTCACCGGACGCGTGGTTGCGCGGATGTTGCCTTGAAAACCTTGATAACGAATATGTGAAACGAGCAAACCATCAACTGTCGCTTCCGCGGATAACGCGTTGCCTGTAACGGCAAAGAACGGCGCGAGTTCGATCTGCTTAAGCTGTTCCAAAGATTTACGAACGGTTGCCACTTCTTCTTCGGGCAGACGGTCTGTGCCGCCGCGTCCCGGGAAATGCTTGGCAACCACCAACAAGCGATTCTCGCTTCCAGCATGTAAACCGCTGGTATAGGCGCTGCCCATCTGTCCTACCCAATAAGGGTCGCCGCCAAAGACGCGCGTACCGAGATCGCCGCTGGCTTGCGAGTTGGGAAACTCCAATACATCGAGAGAAGGTCCAAGATATAAATTTATTCCCAGCGCAGATAACTCAAGTCCAAGCGCGCTTCCTACTTGTGCGGCTAAATCTGAATTCCATGTTGCGCCAATCGCCATGGCGCTGGGCAACGGCGTCAATCCTTGCAATAATTCGTCGGTTGGATAACCATCGCCTTCCTGTGTAATTCCAATAAATAGAGGAGCGTATCCTTGATGCTTTTGTTCGTTTGTAGAAGGATCAACAATTAAGTTGGATGTGGAATCCCATTCAACTTTTTGCAAAGCTTCAATCAAACGATGAGCGTCCAAAACAGTATTTGGCGCGGCTGTGAAATTATCATTTGCCGCCGATAGAACGACTCCGCCAATGTGACGGTTGGCGATCAGGTCATAGATTTGAGAATCAGGCGTGACTTCCGAGCCGATAAAGGTCACTAAAAACAATTGACCGATCCGTTCTTCCGGCGTCATTTTATTGTAGAGGGCAGTTACAATTGGCGGGATAACAGGCTCCGCTTTGACATTCGTCAGCGGCTGGAATAAACCGGATAATAAAATAACCAATATTAGGAATGAGAATACGCGGCGAATTTTCGCTTCAACCCGGACCCTGACTTGCTTCCGCCAAACGAACGGAATCACTTGCCCCTGCCCATTACGCGCACAGCTGTAATCGGATCGTCGGTAATGACGCCGTCTACGCCCCAATTCTTTAACCGCAATAAATCCTGTTCCGAATTCACCGTCCAGACATGGACACGCCGCTTAAGTTTATGTACGCGCGCGACCTGAGGCGCGTTGACATCGGTAATACATGGATGCAAAGCCTGATATTCGCCAAACATAAACCCGAACGAACGCGCCCACATTCCCTTCCAGCCTTTTAAAGCCAACAGTCCGCGCGGCGCTTCCGGTAATAAATGCGCGGCTCGATTAAGATTGAAACCAAAGAACGATGAGAATAATATCTTCTTCTGTAAATTATGTTTTAGCGCCAACGCGCAAACTTTTTCGACCAATTGATCGTAAGGCGTGGTGTAATTCTTCAACTCTACATTGATAAAAGCCTGTTTGCCAATGACTTCAAAGACTTCGTTAAGCGTGGGGATTTGCGCGCCGCGAAATTTTTCCGAGAAAAAACTGCCTGCGTCAAGCGCGCGCAGGTCAGTTAGTTTTAATGCCGACACGCGGCCGTGTCCGTTGGTAGTACGGTCTACGGTTGAGTCGTGGATGACGACCACCTCGCCATCGGCGCTTAGTTTGGCGTCAAGTTCAACGCCGTCAGCGCCTTGTTGTATGGCAAGGTTGAAGGCTTCCATGGTATTTTCAGGCGCATGAAGCGCCGCGCCGCGGTGGGCAAAAATGATGGGACGAGGATAATTTTCAAACATCGGATGCAGGTTCAAAGCGCGGTATGACGCGGGATTAAAGTTCCACAAAATAGGCTTGGGCGGCGCGGTCAATCATTTCGCGTGACATGACCGGTTGAGCGGAAAGGTAGGAGCAAATATCCAATATTTGATCGCACAGGTCGCGAGGGTGCGAGGCGCGCAGTTTGCGGTTACGTTTGATGTACCATTCCTGTAAAAGATAAGCCAAGCCTTGATCGTTATATTCCACTTTTTTATCCTGAGCTACGCGCTTAAATATTTCGCGATATTCTTCATAAGTGGGATCGCCAATTTCGATCTTGTGACGCAAGCGTCGCAGGAAGGCTTCGTCAACCAAATCCTTTGGCGGGAGGTTGGTGGAGAAGACAACCAAAACGTCGAAAGGCACTTCAACTTTGCGCCCATTATGAAGCGTTAGAAAATCCATGCGGTTTTCAAGCGGAATAATCCAACGGTTTAGCAGGTCGCGCGGGCGTACTTGCTGGCGTCCAAAATCGTCAATGAGAAGGATTCCGCCATTTGCTTTAACTTGGAACGGGGCTTCATAGAATTTATGGGTTTCATCATAAACAAGGTCCAAGCCTTCAAGCGTCAACTCGCCGCCGACAACGATAAACGGTCTGCGGATTCTAACCCAGCGCGGGTCGCGGCGGGTATTAGTACGCAATCCGCCTGTTACGCCTCCATCGCCGCTTGAGCCGCCTTCCGGAGCTAATTTATGGCTGACCGCGTCATACAATTTGATGACCTGTCCATCCAAATATAAGGCGTAAGGAATATACATGTTTTGACTCAGTACGAGGTTGCCAAAAGCGCGCGCGACACTGGTTTTGCCGTTGCCTGGAGGTCCGTACATAAAAATGGATGTACCTGAGTTAAGCGCCGGTCCAAGCCTTTGAAATGTGGATTCAGAGATGACCAATTGTGAAAGGATTTGGCGCATGGTGCGTGTAGTGACACTTATGCGTCCACCTTTTTGACGGCGAATGGCTTCGTTATAGATTTCAAATGGAACAGGCGCGGGTCCGGCATACTGACTGCGTTCCAGTGCTTCGCGCGCGCGAGTCATTCCCTGCCCGGTGATGCCATAGGTATAAGCGCCTTCTCCCAACCCGGCGCCTTGTGAAGATTTAACTTCAATAAGTTTATCTTGTTTGAGAGCCATTAATAATTGGTCTACAATACCGGCGAAGGGCAGGGCAATTTCTTCGGCGATCTTATGTCCGCTGATGTAACCGCGCGAGTACAGGATCTTAATGATTAAATCCTGTAACCACAGAGGAGATAATCCTGTATCATCCAGATTATTAATTTGTGGCGGAGCAAAAGTATTAGATGGCGCAGGCGGTTGTCCCATTGGAGTACTCATACAACTAACGATCCTTTATTAATATGGATTTCTTTTTTTGCGCGTACAACCCGATTATACTGCTTATTGTATTAATTGCTGATTGTTCGCGTTCTTTTTCAGCAATGCCATTTATTGTTTTTCGTTTATAATGCAATTCAATATGGAACTATCTGTCATAATCCCTGTTTATAATGAAGTTGAAAGCATCGGGGAAATTCTCAAGCGTATAAAAAACGCAAAAAAGCGACCACATGACTGTCACATTTTTACCGGGCAATTTATTTTCATTCCTGACCGTCTTTGAACAGGCGGCGAAAAACAACTCATGAACAGCGAACCTTTACTGCGCGTAAAATGCTTTTTATTGGATATGGATGGAACCTTCAATCTTGGAGATGAAATCATAGAAGGCTCCTTGTATTTTATTGATACCTTAAACGAACTGGGCATAGACTATTTATTCCTAACCAATAATTCATCAAAACATCGCGGGATTTATGCGGAAAAGATCACGCGGCTGGGACTGTCCACTGCGGAGGAAAAAATTTTCACCTCCGGCGAAGCCACCGCGCTTTATCTTGCAAAAGAATATCCTTCCGCTTCCGTTTATGTAGTTGGGACGCCAGCTCTTGAAGATGAGTTCCGCCAGCGCGGTTTTCAACTCGAAGAAAATAATCCGCAGTTGATCGTATTGGGATTTGATACCACACTGACGTATCAAAAACTTTGGAAGCTATGTGATTTCGTTCGCGCGGGATTGCCTTATATCGCTACACATCCCGATTTCAACTGTCCGACCGAAACCGGATACATGCCTGACATTGGAGCAATGATCGCTTTTGTGCGCGCCGCTACCGGTCGCGAACCTGACCTTGTTGTAGGCAAGCCTAATCGTATGATTGTTGACGCGGTGGCGCAAAAGTACGGATTAAGCATTACTGAAATGGCAATGGTTGGAGACCGTCTTTATACCGATATTGCTCTTGGTCAAACATCTGGAATAACAACTTGCCTGGTATTGAGCGGTGAAACCAACAAAGAAGACCTCGCCGACTCTCCATTTCAGCCAACATATATATTCGCAAATTTAGGCGCGATCGCGGATTGGCTCAAAGCTCACGCATCTTAATAAATTTAGTAAAGGAGAATCATGCTGGATAACTTAATTAACGCGATGGAACATGCTATTCAAGAACTTAAGCAGTGGCATGAAAAATCTGTTCAGGTTTTTCACCACAATGATTCCGATGGGCTTACTTCGGGCGCCATACTTACCTGCGCATTTGAAAGGCAGGGATTTAAGGTTCAGCGCTTCTGTTTGGAAAAACCATATCCCAAAGCGCTGAAAAAAATTTATAAACAGGATGGGAAGATTCTTATCTTTGCCGATTTTGCCGGCAGGATCGCGCCGATGCTTTCCGACTTGAACAAGGGAAGAAATCTGACGCTGATCCTGGATCACCATGTTGCCGAAGCCTCGACCGATCCGAAAGTCCTCAATCTTGATCCTGATTTATTTGGATTGAAAGGGGATCGGGATATTTCCGCTTCGACAACATGTTATCTTTTCGCGCGGACTCTGGATCCAGTCAATTGTGATATGGCTCATATCGCAGCCATAGGCGCGGTAGGGGATGGTTTTTTTGTGGACGGTCAACTGGTGAGTCAGAACCGAGAAGTCGCAACGGAAGCTGTTCGACAGGGACTCATCGAGATCAGGAAACATGAAACCGGCGAACAGTATCTGTTGACAACTTCAAAAGGTCAAATATCCTGTGTTGAATTTGGCGATTATCTTGATATATTGGGTGGAGTAGGCTATTACCAAAAAGGACCGGATATGGGAATCAAGGTTTGCCTTGAAGGGGTTTCGCCAGAGTCAGACCGAATGGTGGAAGAATTAAAAGTAATCAGGACGAAGATATTTAACGAAGAAATCGCAAGGCTTAAATCTGGCGAAATGAAACAAGCGCCTCACATCCAGTGGTTTCATGTTGAAAAACGCTTGTTTCCAATGGGGGTAAAAATGATCGGGGCGTTCTGTGACGCGATTAAAGACACAGACCTTGTTGATCCCAAAAAATATATCGCGGGATTTCAGATCATTCCCGATGAAATTCCCGGCTTCGACGCGATAACATTTAACGAGGTCAAGATTTCCATGCGGGCTTCTCATTATCTGGAAGAGGAAATCAGAGCAGGGAGAGCCATGGGACTTAACATATTTCTTCCCGAAGCGACGACCAGACTGGGAGGCTTTTCTGACGCCTGCCATAGTCTGACAGCCGCCACCACGGTGGCAATTGGCAAAGAAGAAAAACTGATCGAAGAAATGGAAAAAATTCTAAAAGGAGAATCGAATGTCTAAAGGAACAGGTTTTGGAAAATCAATCTTAATAGGCGATCAATTTGTTTTGGAGGAAGTTCCGGCAATTGTCTCGGCAATTTCTTATGAAACGGAGACCATTGTCGAAAGGATTAATAACGGCGATGGATGGATTCTGGAAGATAACCGTATCGAGGTTCCGGGTTATAAGGAAAAGAAAAAGGAACAACAGGTTGGCTCCATTAACAGAGTTCTTGAAGTCATGAATATTGACGTTAAAAAGACTCCGATAAAGATTACCGTTGGCGGAACTTTATTGGCTGGAAGCGGCGTAGGCGCCAGCGCGGCAAGCTGCGTTTCGCTTGCGCGGGCATTGAACGAAGAATTCAAATTAGGTTATTCGATTGAAGAGATTAATCGCGCAGCCTGGCAAGGCGAATTTCCCTATCATGGGATTGCAAGCGGCGTAGATAATACCGCTTCGACTTATGGCGGGCTTCTTCTTTTCTATCTAAAAAACAAAGAACAACATTTCGAAAAGATCAAAACCCCGAAGCCTTTTGAAATCGTATTAGCCAACAGCGGAATCACGGCGAACACCGCGCTTCTGGATGAATTTAGCGAACGGCAAAAGAAAGAAAATCCGGCTCTCTTCGCATCGCGCATGAGCGCCATTACATCCCAGGGACAGGATATGAAAAAAGCGCTTGAAGCTGGGGATTTAAAGACTGTGGGAACAATCATGACGACCAATCATAAGCTCCTGACCGAGATGGAATATTCACACGAGATTTTGGACAAAATGTGCAAGTCGGCTTTGGAGAGAGGAGCCTTGGGAGCGAAAGTTACAGGAGGAGGCAGAGGAGGTTATATGATTTCTCTGACGCCCGGCAAAGAACTTCAAGACAAGATTGCATCAAGTTTTGATAAGGAAGGATATAAGGTTATCCGGGCAACGATCGGCGGTTAATAATTCACCTAGCGCTTGCGCTTCGACTGCGCTCAGCGCGGATGTTCTTCGTCCTGAGCGCAGTCGAAGGACAGATGTATTCTGCGTAAGGTGAGTTATTTATTTTCTTCGGGCGGTTTTACCGAACGAAATTCACGGAAGAGCAACAGATCATAAGTAATCTTTAATCCGCCGCAAAGAAAAAACGGGACGCTGAATAATGCGGGGCTTGCCAAAAAAATTCCTGTCAGCGCGGGGGAAAGCGACGCGCCCACCGAACGCGCGATGGCAGTCACGCCTGACGCGGCAGAGCGTTCATCCGGCGCGACAACAGCCATCGTGTACGATTGCCGCGTAGAGACATCCATTTGGGAAATGCTAAAGCGTAATAACAAAACTCCAATGGCAAGCGGAAGGTTTGGCATGAGCGGGACAAGCATCAACAAAATATTCGATGGGATGTGCGTGAAGACCATCGTGTTGATCAAGCCGAACTTCGCCGCCATTGGAACTGCCAGCAAAGCCGAAATGCCTGCTAAAACATTCGCACCGAAAAAGATACTGCCAATCACGCCCGAACCGATTCCAAATTTGACATTGAACCAATACGCGATCATGCTTTGCACGATCAAACCGCCCGCGAAAGCGTCAAGCGCGAACAACGCGCTAAGTTTAAAAACCACTTTTTGCGAGCGATGCAAGCCGAGTCGCTTGGGGGTGGATTCAGCTTGGGATTGCGCGGCAACTTCAACGTCCCGCGAGAGCGAGAGAAAGAGGATGGCGAGGATGAATCCTCCAGCCGCGTATCCAGCCAATACGGTGCGATACGCATCCAGCGCGGACATTCCGCCTGATTGCAAAAACTGAGCCAGCCAGCCGCCTGACAGCGCGCCGGTGGCGGTTGCAAATGAGCCGACCAAGTTATACCAAGCAAAGACTTGCGTGCGTTTTTCGTTTGGGATTAATTGCGTTAGTCCGGCTTGTTCGACCGAAAGGAACGGACCGATTTCATTGCCGCTGGGACTGATGACGCCGATGATCGCCGCCGCCATTAAGATGACCACGTTTTGAGTGAAGATGAAGACAAGACCTGCGCCAAGCATCAACAGCGCGCCGATGAGTAAAGTGCGCCGCCTGCCGAAGCGATCCGCGGATGTTGTCAGTAAAAGTGAGATGCCCGCGTCGCCGGCAAGGGTGAGCGTGAATAACAAGCCGATCTGTTGTTCGGTGAGACCGGTTTGTATGAGATATAACGCCAATATGATGGATACGAATCCATAGCAAAAGAGGCGGATGATGCGCGTGGTGAAAAGCGTCGCGACATCTCTCGTGTAAGGGCGACTCATGAGTCGCCCCTACACTTTTGCCACGTCGAGTCGACACCACGCATATAGCGCGTCGTAGACTTCAAACTGATATTCGATATTTTCCAAATCTTCAGGAAAACGCAGACTGTAACCGCTGGCGATGGCTTCAAGTCCGCGCGCGATTGGGTCTTTGTCAATATCCTCGCTGACATCCGCGCTATGGACAATTTTCGCCAGTCGCAAAAGTCCCGGTTCTTTGAGTCCGTATTTGACGATGATTGATTCAAACGAACATCGTCCATCTACGTGACCTAATTCAACGCCGGGCGCGTCGAAGGGAATCGCGCCGGTCTCTTTGGCGACTTTTTCGATTTGACTGGCAGGCACAAATAAAAACTCCGCTTCGCTGTCAATGAAGCGGATGATGAGCCACGGACAGGCGACGCGGTCAACGTGGACGTGGGAACGGGTAATCCATTGCATGGGGGACTCCTTTGATTGTAAATTTGCAAGTGGTTATATTTTTTGGCGGTTTACGGAAAATAGCGGTATATGTCTTTTCGATTTAAACAACGCATGAAAACGAGAGTCTTCTCTTGTAGTTTGATCCCAATTCGATAGTCCCCAATTCGAATTCGATAATAATCTACATTGCCTTCCAATTTTTTCACATTTTTCAATTCAAGCAGGGAAACAACATTTTTAGCGTCAGAAATTACAGCGGCGACTTTCTTTCGCGCCGTCGCATCCTTGACGCGTTTTAAATCCTTGAGAAAGGTATCTCGAAATTCCAATTCCATCCTATTTCCCCAAAGCTGCCATGATCTCTTCTTCGCTTACTGTTCCGCTGTTTTCTGCTTCGCGCATGGCATTGGTGAGACCAACATCCTCAATCAGCTCATCAAATAAATCTGCAAACAAGTCGCGGCGTTCTTGGAACAACTCCACGAGCGCTTGTTTGATCAAGTCTTTTGTATGTTTGTCTTCAAGAGATAAAACGGTCATAGGACACCTCTTTCAAAATTATACCGCCATTTGACTCGCGCCCCGCGAGTGCTTTAGACTCCCAACCACTTCCCAGCCTGAAATGACAATTGACTCAACGCGCCTTGCCTCTCGGTGCATGGTAGAAGCGATTCCAGAAATAATTGTCCATAATGCTTTGTAGAAGAGAGCATATTGAAGGTCGCTCCTTTATCTGCCCTTTTACTTAAAAACTGAAATGACCGAAGCGATTGCATTTGCTGTCAGACATGTTGTAATGAGAGCGAAAATTGTCGTGGAGATTCCCGCGGCTTTTGAGCGAATCCATCCCGCCAAACCGATGCCTGCCAAAAAGACGAACACTGCGCCGAATATAACCAGCAGGGCAAAATTACCAAGGTTATCCAGCTCTTTGGGGACAATGTTTTGCTCCGCTGCGGTAGCAAACAAAAGCACGAATACAATCAGGGAATACAGGAGCATCACCGTGGACGCGGAGAATGTCACAATCGTTACCGTGGTTAGTTTCCCTGGTTTATCAATGGAAAGAAGTTGAACCACCGCTGAAATGGCGAAACCAGCCAGGATACCCGCCAGGGTTGCGAGCGCGGCTGCTTCCTGCAAATAATTTTCAAGTGTCATTGCAAATCCTTTCTCCTATTCGTTTATGATCCCAGCCACTTGCCAGCCTCAAACGACAATTGACTCAACGCGCCTTGCCGCGCGGTGCATTGTGGCAGGGATTCTAAAAATAATCTACCATATTGTTTTGAGAGAATACGCTTATCCAATATCGCCACAACGCCGCGGTCAGATGCGGTGCGGATGAGCCGCCCGAATCCCTGGCGGAATTTCAAGATGGTTTCAGGCAGGTAATATTCATTGAACGGATTTTCGTACAGTTCCGAGCGCGCCGCGATGATCGGGTCGGATGGAACGTCAAAAGGCAGTTTGGTCAGCACAACCATCGAGAGCGAGTCGCCGGGTACATCCACGCCTTCCCAGAATGAACGCGTACCAAGCAGAACTGCGCGATCTGTTGATCTGAAAGATTCCAATAAAACATTTGGAGATGTGCCATCGCCTTGTTCAAAGACATAAATATCATCCTGCGCCAGCGCATTGGTGATGGCTTGCGACGTTTTCTTGAGCGCGGCATAGGATGTGAATAACACCAACATTCGTCCGCCGATGGCTTTAGCTGTGGCGATCAGGGCGCGGTCCATGGCTTGCTGATAACCGTGCACATTCGGTTCGGGAATATCGTTCGGGATGTAAAGCAACGTGCTTGATTCATAATCGAACGGCGAGCCAAGCGAAATCGTATCCGCTTCATCGGCGGCGAGAGCGTTCTTGATATATTGAAATTCGCCGTGCGCGGTCATGGTCGCGGAGGTTAAGATCACGCTGGCTTTTTCATGCCATAAATATTTTTCAACCAACGGACCGACGCGCAAAGGCGCGGCGTTGAGCGACAATTTTTCGCCGCGCGGATTGACTTCGATCCAGTAGATCATGTCGTTGGCTGGCTTGTTGATTAATCCGGTTGAAGCCGCTTCCGCCTCGCTGAACCTGCGGATTATGTTGCTCAAATCGCTCATAACGTCTTCGAGATTTTCATGCCCGTCTGAATACAAGTCTGCGGCGGTTTTGTATAGATCGCCAAGTGTGCCAAGCAAAAGTCCGATGGTCTCGGCGGATTGACTCCAGGCGATCTCGACATCGTCCCAGCCGGATAATGTTCGCGTGGCGGGGACAATCCGCAACTGCCACGAATAATTACTCTGCGGCTGACCTTCGCGTTGGATGGCGATGAAGTCTGATAAATTGTTGAAGAATTCACGCGCCAATTGTTCCAGCCGAAAAGCCTGGTCGGTGGCGCGCTTTACTTGTTGTTGAAGTAAGCCGAAATCCGATGGGCGAAGCGTGTTGTGAGTCTCGCCGAGGATCGCGCCAAGTAATCCAGAAGATGATCCGCCCACTTCTTTTATCATGCGTTCCAATTCGTTTTGCGTCAGGCGAAAACTCAAAGCGCTGGTTGTGGCTGATTCAAGATGATGAGCTTCGTCCACGATCAGGTAATCATACTCAGGCAAAACTTTACTGCCTGATGCAACATCCGCGAGTAACAACGCGTGATTAACCACCAGCACATGCGCGGCTTGTGCGGCTTGCTTTGCGCGGTGAAACGCGCACGTCCCGCCCATGCGCCCCATGCAGGTTTCCGAATTGCACGCGTCATCTTCCGCCGAAAGCCGCGACCAAACTTCACGTTCGATTGGACCGTTCAGGTTGATTTCGTTTCGGTCGCCGCTGACGCTTGTCTGTTGCCAGACAAGCACTTTTGCCATCACGCGCATTTCATCCGCGTTGGCGGGTCCATGCGCGCGATGAAATTCAAAACGGCGCGGGCATAAATAATTTGAGCGTCCCTTCAAGACCGCGAACCGAAGATCAATCTTCAGCGCTTCGCGTAAATTTGGCAGATCAATTTGCGAGAGTTGATCCTGAAGGTTGATCGTGTTTGTGGATACGACAACGCGCGTATTATTTTGGATGGCGAATAAAGCGGATGGAACCAAATAGGCAAAGGATTTACCAACGCCGGTTCCCGCTTCGACCATCAAGTGGTTTCCGTTTGAAAGAGCTTTTGTCACCGCCCGAAGCATTTCCACCTGCTCAGGACGATGTTCATAAGCCTCAAAATATTTTGAGAATGGTCCGCCATATTCCAAAATGGACGCGACTTCTTCAACGTCGAGCGGCGCGGGGTTTTCATTCTTTTGGATGGGAGCAAAATCTTTTTGGTCTGAACCAAATAAAGGTCCGGGATGAGACGCGGCGCGGACCTTTCGCGGAATCACGCCTTCTTTGGAACGCGTCCGCAAAATTTCCTGAAAGACCCAGGCTCCGTCCCAAATCACCGTTTCACTTAAACGCACGATCTCCGCGACCACGTCAAGCGGCAGTTCGTGCGCCATATCCAAAAGACGTACGTAAGCGGCTTGTGTAACGCGGGCGTCGTCCAACGCGCGGTGGGTGGCAGGCAACATGATGCCAAGTTGTTTGCCAAGCGAACCGAGATTATAACGACTCGCCGAAGGCATCAACACGGATGCAAGTTCATAAGTATCGAGCGTGGAATGATATTTGAATAAGCCGGCTTTACGCAAAAAGCCGATGTCGAATTTGACGTTATGACCCAGTAGCGCCGAATCGCCGACGAAGGTTTCAAGCTCCTGGGATATATCGCGCAGGCGCGGCGCCTGACGAACCATGGCGTCGTCAATGCCGGTTAGTCCCGTGATGAAATCTGGAATATGGCGGTTTGGATTTAAGAGTGTGGAAAATTCGTCTTCAATACGATGACCTTTAAATTTAACCGCGCCAATCTCAAGGATGGATTCGCGGTCTTCATCCAACCCGGTAGTTTCAATGTCTATAGCGACGATAGATGTCATAATAGAACAAGTGTATCATAAATTATTAACGCGGTATTGCGAATAAAACCATGAGAGCGCCAACTTTTTCAGTAGCGGTGATCGTTCGGAAATTGGTAAAAAATGAGATACGGAAGAAGATAGACCCGCAAGGAAGGAAATTCAGGCGATAAGAGTAGCCAAGTTCAGACCGCTCTCCAAATGACAGCCAGCATAGGCGATT